>Ga0073934_10007624_pt1 | contig 14897 bp, 18 predicted proteins | sample LarsenN4metaG_FD_76834 | JGI IMG/M metagenome (GOLD analysis project Ga0073934, IMG submission 76834) | Hot spring sediment bacterial and archeal communities from British Columbia, Canada, to study Microbial Dark Matter (Phase II) - Larsen... ...
CGCTGGGAACGTCTGGCGCATCTCTACGAGGCCTTCCTGCTTCTCGGCTGTTGCCTGATCGCCTGGAGACACCTGAGCAGTACATGAGTTCTGTCCGGCGGCTCTTACCAGACATCTTCGTGACCTCACGCACCACCCAAACGCTTCAGATGCCGAAAAACAGCACGAAGCACGCTGGATTCATCCTGGCCGCTGGTGCCCTTTGGGAAGCAAACGGCCAGTGCCGCCTCGATCTGCTCGTGCGTCACGCTCGGAATTCCGAGCGAGCGGAGGCCCTCGATCAAGGACGAGTGATCGGCCTTGGGCTGCGACCCTTGGGGTGTCGTGCTGGCTGCCTGACGTTCATAGAAAATGACGTACTCACCGTTCACGGCCAACCCCGTCTCCTTCGTCCGCAGGTTGTCTGCTACCATAGAAGCCGTGAAGAATGGCCTTCCGTTGGCGAGTTTCAGCGGTGCGTGGAAGGTGCCCTTGCGAACGTGCCAGTAGAAGTGGCTTCTGCTCATCTTGAGCAACCGGCACATCTCACTCACCGACACTGCGGCTTTGATCGGCCCCTCGTTCTTCATCGACACACCTTTGTTTCAGAGATCGAACGCCTCTCTATAAACTCAGCTATCGGTCGCCGCCAGATGTTCGATGCCCTTGGGTGTGAGCATCCGGCCTTTCTCCGTCTTGGTGATGAGGCCAAGGCGAATGAAGTCAGCCTCGAACATTTCGATGGACTGTCGGGGCAAGCCCATCGTCGTGGCGATCACGTTTAACCTGACCGCACCTTCAGCCTCACGCAGAATGCGGAGGTATCGTTGCTCGACGGCATCGAGACCAAGAGAGTCGATCTGTTCGATCTCGCACATGCGATGAACGTGAGCCACGGTGATGTTGTCGGTCTCCTCCGACGACGCTTGACGCTTGCTAGACTCCAGAAACCGGACTGCGAGACGTGGAGTGCCACGGCTCTTCCCTGCCAGCAGTCTCACGGCATCGTCTACTATGGTCCACCCAAGTCGTTTTGCACGCTGGCGAATCAGCAGAAACATCTCCTCATCCGTGTAGTGCGTAAGGCGAATGTGTAAACGGAATCGCTCACGGCAACTGCGACTCAGCCGATGTTCATCTGTGGTCGCTCCGATGAGGCAGAATGAAGGCAACGTGACGACATGCCTCTTCCCCAGGAACAGCTTCCGCTCTTCGACGGCTCTGTACAGCGTGACCTGGGCCGTTGGGTGTAGCTCGTGAATCTCATCGAGGAACCAGATGTCTCCCGGCTCCAGCATCATCAATGCTCCGTGGACCTGTTCGGGCGTGCGGACGTTCTGTGCCAACTCGGTGTGCAGGGTGCAGGCGACCTCCCTAGCAACTGTTTCACTTAGAAGTGTTTTGCCTGTGCCCGCTGGCCCGGTCATGAGCAAGTGCGGAAACGCTTGCTCCTCTTTGGCCTTGGTCCGCTCGTAGAAGTACGAGGATATTGCTGTGCGTAGGATCGAAACTGCCCTCGCCTGTCCAACGACGTGATCCAGCGTAGGGACGACGTGGCTGTTCGTGGTCGGGTCCATGTCACTCTCCGCTCTGGCCGCTCAGCCGCCGCCCGATCTGTCCAGCCGGGTCAGGTGACAGCAGGACCACGTTCTCGGATTTCTTGAACTCGAAGTCTGTGATCGCCGCAGGCAGGTAGCCGTCGAAGTAGACGCAGACATCGGCCTCGGCAGGCAGACCCCGGAGCCGCTTCCTGAGTTCACCCACGGTCATGATCCCGGTCGAAGCGAAGTCGCTCTCGTGCATGGTGCTGGTCTCCTCGTTGTGCGTCTCACCCTCACCTGTACGACTAGACTCCTCTAGATCACGCCGCCTCGCCCGCAGCACAATGGTCAGATGGTGAAGAGCAGCGTCCCAGGCTTCACTCGTGTATAGAACTCGTGTGTGCAGCGGGAGCTTCTTGAAGAAGTGCCGCCTACGATGACTGTTGCCTGTGAGCCGGTCGTGTTCCTTCTGGTCACGCACTACGGGCCAGGGTCCGTCGAACGGCACGACCTCAACGCCGGGGATTTCACGGTGCCAACCGATCAGTGTGCGAAGTCGCTCTTCGATCTGGTGCATGACTTGCGGTGCGTCGGGGTCCAGCGTGCGGACCCATTTTTCTAGGTCGGTCAGGTCAGGTTCTAGGTCGGTCAGTTCTCTCCAGAGCATGGCGTCACCTACTTCTTGGGCTTCAAGTCCCACCAGATGTGCGTTGAGATCACGATGTTTTCCAGGCCAGTAGGTCGTTGGCGGTTGTAGTTCAAAGTCAAAGTGCTTGCAGCCGCCAGATATTCCTTCAGTTCCTCGATCTGCTTGGCGGTCAGTTCTTTTGTCCCGGCGATCCTGACGACCACGGTGCCGACGAGTTCGATCAGGCCACTCTCCATTTGGGATTGAAGACGCTTCCAGTCGTCTTTCACGACAGGAAGTGAGGCGAAACGGATGGCCTTTGCTTTGTCCGGCGTCCAGCCCTTGCCGTCGAAGTAGGTGCCGTTTTCGCACACGATGGCGTAGCGTGGAAACTTCGGGTTGCCGACCTGTTCGACTCGCAGCTTCATGGCGATGCCCCTTCATTGCAACGGCCCCCTGCGGGGGCCGTTGCCTGTCCTCGTGATTCAACTCACTCTTCTTGACCGGCCCCAACCGGTTCGGGTTCGACTGCACGACCAGCACGAGCCAGCAGGTAGTCGCAGACACGACTAGCCTGCGAACTTGCCTTGAAGAGAAAGCTGGGATCGCCTTTCATCGACTCCAGCCAGGACTTCAGGTAGGAGACGTGGTTCGTCAGGTCGTCACTCTGCGGCACCCCAAGTTCGGTTGCCAGGAAACAGCCTGCCATTTCCGCCGCAAGCTCGCCCAGGGCGTAGCCGTGTTTGCGATGGTCCCAGCCGGTCCTGACCTCGCAGAAGTGACCAAGCTCGTGGAACAGCGTGCTATACCAGTCCACCTGCGAGTTGAAGTTCGACCGGTGCGGCATCACGATGGAGTCGCCATCGCTGTGGTTCGGCCACGCATCAAACGGCGTCGGCCTCTTGTAGTACGCCCGATCCTCGTTCGAGCAGTGAATCTCGGCACCGCTGGCCTGGACCAGTTCCTCGGCAGGGTCGAAGTCGGGAACGTGCCCGTTGTCGGGTTCGGGCTGGACCCGGTACTCGTCGGCCCCCTCGACCTGATCGGCACAGAACACGGTGTAGAAGCGGAGCATGTGGAAGCTCTCCTCGACTTCCTCGCCAGTTTCCTTGTCAACGACCTTCTTGGTGAAGGGTCGAGCGAAAAGAATCTGGCATCCCCACGCACCGCTCGGAACGTCAGCCGGACGCTTGCTGACGCAGTAGCCAGCGTTCTTCCACTGCTGAAACGTGGCGTACCAGCGAGACGAGAAGCCGAACCGCAGTTGGTGCAGCCGGAGAAGGTGCGGGTTGACGCCACTGTACGGTTTGCGGCTCACGATGTTGGCCGGGCGTCCGGCATTCGGCGATGAACTCCAGGGTTTTCGCCAAGGAATGACGTTGCCCTCCAGGGCCTTCACGATCTGCTCGGTGATCTGCTTCCTTAGTTCGTGCTGGTTCATGTCGTGCCTCGCAAAGTCGGTTGGTTTACTGACCTTGCCGGTACGACATAACTCAGGCGGTTCTGGCCCACGGTGGACCGGTCCACGGAATGGGACAGGCCCACGGCAGCCGGCGGCTGCCGTGGGCAGGGCTAATTCAACTCAGCACCGTTGAAGAGTTTCTTCAGCCGACCTGCGGTTGCTCGACACTCTGGGCTGGTACTCTCCGACCACGAATCCAGGGTCATGTTGAACGCACCCTCGGTGAACTGGAGAGCGTCGTCATTTTCACCGAGCTTCTCTTTGACCATCCAAAGCCACTTGTCGAAGACTTTTCTGATCTGGCAGTCGGATGCCTCGACCCAATCGAGGGTAGAGAGTATTCCGGCAACACATCCAACCAAAAACGCCTTCTTTTCGAGTTCGTTCATGAGGTCTCCTCTCCAGCGAAGCCAGCATTCGATAGCTGGAAGGAGTTGAGGCGAATGCTACAATTCCAGAACATGATGTGCTACAAACGCAACATCATCTGGACAGCGTAACATGGTCAAATCGAAGCTCGCACCCGGAACTACGCAGGCCGAAGGAATCAAGCAGCGGCATCGCCTCCCGATCCGCATGGGCGAGCCGGTCGTCTTCGCCAGGAACTTGCGGCTGCTCACGGTCATGCGTGGCCTCACCGCAGAAGAAGCCTGCAAAGGGATCGCCGAGATGCTGCGGCGGGAGGCCGACGCCGAGCGAGATCGGGTCTGGGAGAGGACGAAAGACTCTGATGCCCGCCAAGCGGCGTCGAAGAAGGCCCAGATGATGAGGAGAATCAGGATCGACCCGAAGTGGTACAGGAGGTTGACGGCGAAGGGCGTCTCCCGATCCGACAAGCGGACCAGGACACAGTTTCACGCCATTGCTCGCTTCTTCGGCGTGCGGTACGAGGGCCTCTGGGAACCAGACCTCATCACCTTCAAGCTCACCGATCTCCATCAACCAATTATGCCGCCGACAAATCGCTTCGCCATTCACGCCCAGAAGTTGGTCGATCTTCTTGAGCATGGCGGCGGGCGGTACGACTACTTGATGACGCTGCTGGACTCGTTGCACGCTGAAGCGTTTCCGCACGGTAAGGCTGGAAGGCATGAGGCCGGTGCCTGGACCATGCCAGACGAAGACTGAGGTTGTCGATGAACGTGACCATCCGACCCGAAACCGCCGCCGACCATGCTGCCATCCACGAGGTCAACCGCCTCGCCTTCGGTCAGGACGCAGAAGCGAAGCTCGTTGACTCCCTGCGTGACGGCGGCTATGTCCGTCTCTCCCTCGTCGCCGAGTTCGGCGGGCAGATCGTCGGCCACATCCTCTTCAGCCTACTCCCGATCATCACCGAGATCGGCGTGGTCGAGGCCCTGGCCCTCGCACCGATGGCCGTGCTGCCGACACACCAGCGGCAAGGCATCGGCACGAAGCTCGTGGAGGAAGGATTGCGGCTCTGCCGACAGGCCGGACACAAGATCGTGGTCGTCCTGGGGCACCCGGCCTTCTATCCCCGGTTCAGGTTTTCGTCTTCGCTTGCGGTGCCGCTGACCTCGCCATTCGGCGGCGGTGATGCTTGGATGGCGGTCGAGTTGGTGCCGGGGGCGATGGCGGGCGTGGCGGGACGGGTGGAGTACCCACCGCCGTTTGCCGCCTTCTGAACGTGCATCGCACGGCCAACCTGCCACTCTGCCGGTCCTCCGTCGAGCCGTCCGCAACTCCTTCTAGCCGGGCCAGTTCCGAATACGGATCGGCCAAGGTGCGGGACACGCCATGCCATCTTCGCCATGACGGCCAGCAGGCGTGCGTTTTTCATCACCGAGTTCTGATCGAGGGCTTCATGCAGTGGCGAAGCAAGAACTGGTGCCCGTCGTGGTCGGGTTCAACTACGAACTCGTGGGCGATGCTGCCGACAAGGTGCGGTCTTCTGCCGAGAAAATCCGCCGCACGGTGCAGAAGACCATCGAAGACATCATCCAGGTCGGCCAGGAACTCATGGCCGTCAAGGAGGCTGTAGGCCACGGTCACTTCGGCCCTTGGCTGCGGGCCGAGTTCGGCTGGACCGAGAGAACCGCCCAGAACTTCATGAACGTCGCTGAGCAGTTCGGGCCAAATACGAAATTGATTTCGGATTTCACCATCCAGCCGACCGCCGCATACTTGCTCGCCGCCGCTTCGGTTCCTGACAAGGCTCGTGAAACAGCGGTCGAGCGTGCTGAGGCAGGCGAGGAGATCACCACCGGCGTTGCTAAGGAGATCATTGCCAAGCTGAGGAAGAGAGCAGCCAGGAGGACGAAGGCCGTGCCAGTCGAGAAGTTGGCACCCCGGCTGGTGAAGGTGCTGGAGAAGTACAAGGAGCGGTGCGACCAGAAGGAGCTTTCGCTGCTGGCCCAGCAGCTTCGAGAGTTCGCCGACTCGCTGGAAGCCGAGAAGGGAGGCAAGAAGAAGGCGAAGGGAGAATGAGGTCAGGTAAGAGGCCCAGGCGAAGCCGGGGTCTCCCTCTACGACGACACAGACCTGTCACTGCTCCGGTTCCAATCCCTGTGGAGCAGGAAAGGCGTGAAGCTCGAACCAAGCATGTAGTTCGACAGTCCTGCCGTCCTGCACGATGGGCACGACGCACTTCATGCGAAGCTAGGGCCGCTGCCGAAACCACTCGGTCAGCGACAGCGAAAGGTAAACGGGGAAATCGTCGGGCAGGTGAGCCGTCTTGACCGTGAAGACTCGTACCCAGCCGCCCATGTCCTGCTGGTGGACGGGGAACTTGCTCGACCCGTTGCCGCCCTGTTTCGGTTTCATGGGTGTCTCACATGTAGAACTTGTACTTCGGCTCTGGCTCTCTGTCGCCGACTTCACGAAGCACTTCCCCCACGAGCCTTGAAAAGCGAAGCGTGATCGGCCACAACCCAGAGAAGTTGGCCGAGTTCCAGTTCATCTTCGTCAACACCATGATCTCCTGCATCAACTGACGGATCGGCGTATCGCCAACACGGTCGGCGATCTGGAGCGGTGAAGGGACGTGGCCGTGGGGGTAACGGCCCAGCGTGTGGATGTAACCGCTGGTGTAGAGGAATGCAACATCGCCGATTTTGAAAGACGTGCCACGCAGCGGCGGGTATTTCCCTGCACGCAGTAAGCGAGATTCACTTGTGGGGCAAAGCGAGATCAGGTCATACCGCTCGACCTTCGACAAGGCATTCTCAAATCCCTTCTGTTCGTCCGGCTCGAAGCGTGAGGTCTTATGGATCGCCACACGTTGAGGAAGCTGGCCTCGTTCCTTCTTGTACCTCTCCAAGACCATTGAGATCAGTTCGTCGGCCATGTCCGCTGTCAGATGCGGGGATTTCCCCTGCTTGTCTTCATCCCATTGAAAGCGGTGTCCACGAAGAACGAGACCCTCGCCATTCTCGTCAAACGCCTGCACCACACTCGTTCGCAGAGTTGATGATTCGCCTAGCGGTCGGAAAAAACTAATTCCGACGTGGCAACTTGCGGGCGGCAGTCCTGTCGGCCCCCACGGAAGTCCATCGACCTTGAAGTACATTCCGGTGAAGAGGTTCCAAGCAATCACTGACTCGTGATCGAGTTTGCGGCGGCTGTCCGTGAGGCCCGTCGTGGTTTCCAGCAGGAGTTGCGTTGGCTTGTGGTACTGCATCGCCATCGCTTTGAAGGCAAGTCGCAGGTCACGGTGAACTTCTCTGCCTTTGTCACGGTAATTGGTCACTCGGCATTTGCGGTACAAGTCATCGGGCAGCACCAACACCACGTAGTCGAGCGGATAGTCTCTTTGGCTCAGCACCATCAGCTTTTGTTGAAGCAGTGCCAGCATCGTCTCGAAGCGTTCTCGACCACGCTTGATACCAAGAATCTGTTGGCTTTCCTGTCTGCTGATTAGCTCGATCAGCTTCGCATCCATGCGGAGATCGCAGCGGAAGCCAAGGTCGGAGCGACAGCCAGGAAAAGGTGCGTGCTGGTCGTCGCCATCGATGCCGTCGCAGCACTTCAGATAAAACTGTCGAGCGTGATCCACGGAATCGCTGGTGCCGATGAACCCGACATGGATTTCACGTTGATGGCGTGCGGTATTGAGGGACCACGGCCCATAGAGCGGGATTCCCGTCTTGGGGTCAGGATGGACCTTGCCATTGGCGAAAAGCAGCCCTGGCTCCTCCAACCAGTCGGTTGAAAGGCGAGGCTTCGCCAACTCTATCGGTGCGACCTTATAGCTCTTCGTCGCTTGTTTCTTCCGATGCCGCATCGTCAGATTCCCATTTGTAAGGAGTGCCATCCACCGCAGCAGCCAGTTCGCTTGTCGAGAACAGGTCATCAGCGTAGGTCTGGTTCTTGAATTCCATGTCGTCGCCTGGGACACCCGGCCAGGACACATCGAACGCCAAGAACTCGGTGCCGATCACGGCTGACTGGTCGCCAAAGTTCAACACGATGCGAGGGCTGCCGTTCGACAGGTAATCCCGCCAGAAATTGACCTCGCTCAAGTATTTGTAATTCCGCATCCGTGATTTCTTTCTCGTGACCCGGCGACCGATCTGCTCGGACGGCAGCACCTTTTCCCCATCCTGGGTCAAGTGAAATTCGGGCCGCAAGCTGAGGCACCATTGCTTCTGAGCCATGCGGTGAAAATGAAGGCCGACCGCCAAATGTGACCAATAGCCCCTCGGCTCACCTGTGGACCGTCTCTTGGGCTGCAATACGACATTGCGGCTACGTCGCTTGGCGTTGAGAGGGCGGTACTTGATCTTCCTGGGCTTTCCAGGCTCCGTGGCGGGAAAGTAGAACCGGTGATGCATCGGGTCAAAACGAACGCCGAGGCAGGCCGTGTACCTGTAGAGGGCCTTGTTCATCAGGGCGATGAAGCGGCGGTGTCCCTCGGCATCGTCCCACATTTTCAAGCAGGGAATCGGATCGACCCGGCGACGGTCGATCACGTCAGCAAATGGCCCCTTGGGGTCATTCAGATTGTGGAAGGTGAAGAGCTTTCCGTCTCGAAGAATGAAGCGGATCAAAACGTCATTCTGACCTTCAGGGTAACGAAGCCGCTCCTTCACCTGATCGTCCTGGCGATCTCGAAACGCACATGGAGCGGAAAAGACCACTTCGGGCAAATGGGTTACGGGCAGTATCGAGCTATGAATGCGATCTTGCTTCAGCGGCGGCTTCGGCTCCTCGATGGCTGGAGCAACGGCACGGCGGATACGACCTTCGTGGTCGGCCTTTATTTGTCGCAGCACTGGCACGCTGTACGTCCTTGGCCGGTCGTCAATGAGCTTGTGATGATCGCCGCAAACCAAGACGAGATTGGTGTGCTTATCTCGATCCTCGTCAGACATTGGTGAATCGCCCCTCGGCCCCTGGCGGCTTTCGCCGACGATGTGAGCCATCTCAGCGAAGATTGAGGCGTCGTCAGCTTCGGTGCCGGGTTCGATGAGCCGCTTTCCGCAGCCAGGAAAGGCACACACACCGCCTGACAGCATGAACAGGGCCTTGATTTCCTTTTGCGGGATGTTGCGGCTCAAGCGATCACCCTCCGTGAAGTGAGTGGTTTAGAAAAGACTTCCTTGCCCGGTCACTTCGTCCTGGCTCAGATAAATCCGTTTGTTCTCATCGATCTTGTAGATCAGGCCAAGCCGCTTGAGCCTCGTGGTCAAGTTGCTGATGCTGACCTGGGCCAGTTCTTGAAGCCGGTACAAGTCTTTCCAGCTTCGCAGATCGAGCTTGCTCGCCGCCGCCTTCATCAACCACGCTGGCATCAAGAGGGCCGACTGGTAACGGTCCACGGCACTCTTCTGGTCCGGCGTGTCCTGGCCTGCGGTGAGCTTCTTGTAGGCTCGATACGCCTGCTCGTTGTGTCGGGCGAGGTCGAGCAGCACGGCGATCAGTTCGTCTGACTTCGAGGCATGGCGATGGGCCACACGCTCTTCTCCGTCGTCGCCGAACAGCGAGGCCCCGTCAAGGCTGGACTTGTCGGTGTCGATGTCCCAATGGCCCGCCTCGTGGCCCGTCGTGCTGCGGAGAAGCCCCGGCTTCTCCTCGAACAGCGGCAGGTGTTTCTCGTTCAGCACGATGGTCCGCTTCCTGGCCTGCAAGCCGCCCAGGATCAATTCACCGGGCTGCTCCTCGATGGCGTCCCACAAGATGGTCAGGTCCAAAACCTGTTCGATGATCTCTTCCACCGGCACCGGCAGCTTCACGGTGACGCCCGCCTTCGCCTCGTACTCACGGATACGCTTGGCGGTCACGTCCTCGATGTACTCGTTCCGCATGAACCGGAGCGGCGGCTTGTTCATTTTCCTCGCTCCTTCTTCTCGATCTGCTTCAGGATGGCGTTGAGCGTCTCGTCATCTACAGAGGCGAGCTTGCGGAACGCATCAGGCCGTTCGATCACCCGATCACGGATGTCGGGCGGGATTTTTTTGGCGAGTAGCAGCAACTCGTCTACGTCGGCGTCCAGGGCCTCAGCGAGCTTGCGGATCAGCGGCTCGCTGGGATACTGAGCGAAATCCAGCTTCTCGCTTTCGATCTTGCTGAGGTAGGTGAAGTCGATGTCGATCTTCTCGGCCAAGGCCCGCTGCGACAGGTTCTTGGCCTTGCGGAGTTCCCGCAGTCGCTCGCCGAAACGCAGCGGCCTTTCACCTTGTTTGCTCATGCTCATCATCCTAGAATACTTGCAGTTGATTTTCAACCCCTGAAACGGCACGTTTGCCGAAGGAGTTGCGGTCGATGGTTGCACGCCCGTCCTTGGCTCTGGAGTTCTTCAACCGCATCAAGCAGGCCAGCGACCGCTTTGCGTTTCTCGCCGCCCTGGTCAATTCCTCCCCGCCCACTTTCGAGTGTGACTGGCTCGACTTCAAGATCGGCGACGACCCGGCCATCAAGGACAAGAAGAGGCTTGAGGAGGAGCAGAAAAGGGTGTGGAGCAAGGCCCTGTCTGCGATGGCGAATAGCGGAGGCGGCGTCCTCGTCTGGGGCATCAAGGCGGAAAAGGACAAGGCAACAGGCATCGATGCGGCCAACGCCCTGGCCCTAGTGCCTGACGTGCATCAGTTCGTTACCCGCCTTCAAGAACTACACCGGCAAGCGACCGATCCTCCGGTCCTCAACGTCGATTACCTGCCGGTGCCCACGTCCGACACAGACCGGGCAGGATTAGTGGCCTGTCTGATCCCCGATAGTCCTTACAAGCCCCACCGGGCTGAGTTTGTCGAGGGCAAGCCGTTCTTCGTCCGTGCTGGCGACAATTCGGCTCCTGCCAGCGTTGCTCTGTTGCGGAGCCTGTTTTATCCGTCAGCTAACAGCGAACTCACGGTAGAGTTTGCTCATCTCGAACGGGACGAGTCATTGGGTATTCAAATCGCATGGGATGCCGAGTTCTGCGAAATGCCGTCGATGGAATCAATTCCCGACCTGTCTCGTCAGAGTCAACGACACCCGTTTCTGAACATTGATTTTTCGGCGATGCAGTTCGATCCGATGAACCGTGTCAACGAGGACTTCTACCGGGAGCTTGCGAACTATGAGTTCGTTCGGCGGCTTTTTCGCCCGGTGCGACTGCTGGTGAAAAACACTGGTCAGGTTGCCGCCAAGAACGTGCGTGCGGAACTGACCGTGCCCACGGACATCGGCGTGATGGTATTGGATGCGTCGGAGATGCCCGACCCACCGGAACGAAAGGCGAGCATCGTCAGCCAAGCGGTGATGAAGGGAATCCGGCCAGCGTTCCGGCGTGAGCCGGGCGAAGTCAACATCGAGAAGAACGATCACCGGTTCAGGATCGAAATAGATTGCGGCGATCTTCAACCGGGTCGTTGGATCAAGTCCGACGAATTCTTCGTGGGAAAGGGGCAGACGGGCGACCTTGTGCTGGCGGGTCAGGTGTTCGCTGAGAACCTGCCACAACCCAAGGGCTTCTCGCTGACCGTAGCGGTGAACGTCACGAACACGAAGATGACGGTCTCAGAACTTCGCTCGCTGCCCGAACCTGCCGAGGATTAGAAGGTGAGCAAGGAGGCCAAAAGGGGAGGTCACGAATGCCCAAGAAGCTGATCTACGTCATGCCACGAGTTCGGGTGGCTCCCCGGCTATACGGGCAGACCGAACTTGTCCTCGGCAAAGCGACTTTTCTTCCTGACGAGGATGCTACCTGGGCGAACCGCATTCAGAAGCCCAGACCGTCATGCCTCGACACCTTTCGGCAGTTTCCCTACGACAACGCCTCGAACCTACCGGTGTCCAGGGGAACGATCCTGATCGCCGATGACGAGTCCTGGCTGCGTGAGAGCGTCTCCTACGTCGTGGCTGTTGCCTATGTCCTGGGTGCCCAGGAGAACTTCTGGCAGCCTCCCTCCGAGGCATTCCAATACTACGACATCGCCGTTGGCGATACCCCTCAAGACTTGGTGCAATTCCACACCAAGACGAGCAGCCTGATCGAAGATACGAGTGCCTTCAAGCTGCTTCCCCCGTTGGAGCTTCGTGGCCCCAGAGATCAATTCCGCATTGACCCACGGAGCGACGTGTTCGCTGAACTGAGCAAGCGACTCGGTAAGGCGGAACCCGACCGGCTAATCGTGAGTTGTTTTCACTTGTTTCGCACGCAGTACGCCAACGCTTTCCTGGCCCCGGCTCGTCAAGACTTCGCCGCCTATTGTGCCTCCCTCGAAGCTGCGTTCGATACACCCAAGAGCCAGGACGGAGGCAAGACCCTGGCTGAGTGCGTCGAGAAGTTTTACATGGGATACGGGGAACTGAGGGACTTCATTCGAGGGCTGTACGAGGAACGGTCCATCTTCAACCACGGAGTTTCGGAGACAGGACTTGAGCCGCACCGAGTCGCATTGCTTCAAGCCTTCCGGCAGACCCCTTATCGCTGGGACTTGTTACGCCATGTCTGCGTCGATGTGATCCACGAGAAAGCTAGAGAAGCAGCCGGGAACCCACGAGGCGACATCGGCACGTTTTTCAGCAAGACCTTCAAGATGATCGAGACGTGCTTCTCCTCCAAAGACGCATGGGAGAAGCTCTGCGGTGAGCTTACCAAGAAGGGGTCGGTGAAGGCCCTGCTGAAGCTCCACCAGAGTGGGACCGACACGGAGCAAGATGATGCAAAGCTCTCGGAGTTCATCGGCCTCTGCTGCCGGTTCCTGCTCGTTCACGAGTGGTCCAAGAAGGACGTGAACACCGAGGCGAACAAGGCTTGTTCCTCCTTGCAGTGCCTCGCCGAGATCATCCACGCTACCAGCGGTGATGAAGCTGTGAAGAAGGCCGCAGAGGAACTTCATGCGGCGGCAAAGGCTCGTGACCGAGAGAGGCTTGGCAGGTGGGAAGCCAAGCACGCTTCATGGACGATGCTGCGTGGTTACGAGAACTTGTGTGAAGCGGCCCAAGCGGTATCCGCCCACGTTGCACAACTGTTCGATTTTTGCTGAGCGAAGAAGTCCGGGGCCTCGGTGGGCCTCCAACGAGAAGGAAAAAGCAGATTGCCGAGGGCCACGCCGATGAGCTACCCAACAGCCCTTTTCAACAAATGGAGCCGCTGGCTGGGCCGCATTGAGAACGAGCAGCTACGTGACCTCCTCATCAACCGACACATCTTCAAGCAGTTTCAGGAATGCACGGCTCCCCACGTTGGCACGCACCAGGGGGCCGAGTTAGCGGAGTGGATGGTTCAGAACTACATCGCCTTCGCCGCCACAGCCATTCGCCGCATGATCGAAAGGCCCAAGAAAAGCTGGAAGTCGATCTCGCTGCGGATTCTGCTGGAGGACATGGCAGCCAATGACACCGTGCTGACTCGCCAGCGATACCGGAGCCTTTACAAGAACCCGGTCGCCAGTCGATTCACCGACCGGGACTTTAACACGATCACCCGGAGCAAGACGGCAAGCCATCTCTCTGCCACTCGCATTCGGCGGGACATCAGGGAGATCGAGAACGCTTGTGCCCCGGTGGAGCGACTGGTGAACAAGGTCGTGGGGCACACGGAAGAGGATAGGCGAAAAATCGGCAAGATCAGGTACGGTCAGATCGACCGAGCGATCTTCTTGAGGCGACCTTCAAGCGGTACTCGCTCCTCGTCAACGGCAGCGTGTCGGACCCGCTGGTGCCGCTAGATGACATCGACGTGCGTGGCGACCTCAAGAGAATCTGGCCGTAAGGATGGGGATGTTGCCACATGGCTATCGCTGGGGGCGTTAGCGTTCCTTGATCCCGGCCACTAGCCGGTCGAAAGCCTTGTCATCCATCCTGGCTATTCGCAGGAACTCGTCGGGTCGTTCCATCACCCGCTTCTTGATGAGGGGAGGAATCTTCTCGGCGAGCAGAATTAACTCGTCGGCGTCGGCGTCGAGGGCCTCGGCGAGCTTGAGGATCAAGCCCTCGCTGGGGTATTGGCCGAAGTCGAGCTTCTCGTTCTCGATCTTCGACAGGTAGGTAAAATCGACGCCGACCATCGAAGCCAAGGCCCGCTGGCTGAGGTTCTTCGCCTGCCGCAATTCTCGGAGCTTTTCGGCGAATTTCATCGTGTGCCGCACCCGCTTGCAGGTTGCCTCTTGAAATCGTAGGATTATTGGAGTTGGATGTCAACTACATTGGCTGCGGCCCTGACCGGGCTGCCGCAACCTGCGAGGCGTCCCTTGCGACGAGAACCACGAGGCGGGAAAGAGCATGGCCGTGCAGAAAGCCACGAAGAAGAAGGGAGTCTCGGCGTCGGCCCCGCCTCCGTACACGTCGAAGATAATCAAGGCCAGTGCCTTGCTGGACGACACGAAGACGCTGCTCTCGCATTGGGACGTGACCGCCACGGTGCCGGAAAACCTCGACCGCATTCGCCGGGAGAACGTCTTCGCCAAGGCGTCCCGGTCGAGGGTCGAGGACATCCTGGCCGTCTTTCGGCAGCGATACCTCGTGGAAGCCGATGTGGTCAAGGCTCTGGTGGTGCTGGTGAAGAACCGGTTCCCAGCGGCCAGCCTGGACCGAGTGCTGTACTTTCATGCGGCCAGGGCTGACGCCCTGCTGCATGATGCCGTCACCGAGATTCTGATGCCGAGGCAGGCCCAAGGGATCACCGACATCGAGCCGGTTGCTGTGCAGCGGGTTCTTGCGAAGTGGGTTGAGAAGGGCCTGACCACCACAGCATGGTCCGAGAACACAACAGTGCGGGTGGCCCAGGGGCTTCTGTCCACGCTGCGGGATTTCGGCGTCCTGCAAGGGGCGGTCAACAAGCGGATCGCCCCGGCCTACATGCCGGTGACGGCGTTTGCGTACATCGCCTTCTACCTGAAACAGC
>Ga0073934_10007625_pt1 | contig 14896 bp, 8 predicted proteins | sample LarsenN4metaG_FD_76834 | JGI IMG/M metagenome (GOLD analysis project Ga0073934, IMG submission 76834) | Hot spring sediment bacterial and archeal communities from British Columbia, Canada, to study Microbial Dark Matter (Phase II) - Larsen... ...
GAGGGCGAGCCGTTGCATGGCGGTGGCGGAAGTGACAATGCGCATGGGCGGGGCCGGAGCAGGCGCTGGGTGAGGTTCAATCTGTCGTCACCGGGACGGCCACGCTGGCAGTGCCGACCTGGTCCAATTTCCGGCGGACGAAGCGGAGCAGTTCGTCCGAGGGATAGGGTTTTTGCAGGAAGGAGTCGTCCGATTCGACTTTTATCCGCCCGCTGACGATCTCCGGGCTGTAGCCGCTGGAGTAAATCACCTGAATGCCCGGACGCTCGCGCCGCAGGGCGACGGCCAGCTCGTGGCCATTCATGCCTTCAGGCATGACCAGATCGGTCAACAGGAGGTGAATCACATCGGGATACTTTCTGCTGATTTGCAGGGCGGCCGGGCCGGAGGGCGCGGAGAGCACGTGGTAACCCCGGAGAGCAAGCGTCTTTTCAATGATGTCGCGCACATCAGGCTCGTCTTCGACAAGGAGGATGGTTTCCGCGCCGCCCTCGATGGCGGCGTGGGCATCCCGCTTTTGCGGCAACCCGATCTCCGGCCGGGCGGCGGGAAGGAAAATGCGGAACTCCGCGCCCAGGCCCGGCGTACTGGAAACCTCCACCCAGCCGCCATGTTGCTTGATGATGCCATAGACGGTAGCCAGGCCCAGGCCGGTGCCTTTGCCGATCTCCTTGGTGGTAAAGAAAGGCTCGAAGATGTGCGGCAAAATCTCCGGCGGGATGCCGCTGCCAGTGTCGGTGACGCTGAGCTGAACGAAGGTGCCGGGCGCAGCGTCCGGATTCATGCCGGTCTGCCCGGCAGCGAGTTCGATGACGGCGGTGGCGATGCGCAGAGTGCCGCCACCGGGCATAGCGTCGCGAGCGTTGACCACGAGATTGACGATGACCTGCTCGATCATGCCGGGGTCGGCTTGCACGGGCGGGAGGGCGGTTTCGTAGCTGAATTCAAGTTTCACGTCCTCGCCCAGCAGACGGGCGAGCATCCGGGTGAGATTGCTGGTCAACTCGTTCAGGTCCAGGATGCGGGGTTCCAGACGCTGTTTGCGGCTGAAAAGCAGCAACTGCCGGGTGAGTTTGGAGGCGCGGACGGTGGCCTCGTCAATGCCCTCGAGACAAGCACGCAAGGGCTCCGGGACGGCTTGCTGTTCGAGCAGGAGGGAGGCGTTGCCCTGGATGACGGTCAGGAGGTTGTTGAAATCGTGCGCCACGCCGGCGGCCAGCCGGCCCACCGACTCGAGTTTTTGCGCCTGGCGGAACCGCGCCTCCAGTTCGTGACGCTCGGTCACGTCGCCCGCGTAACAGTGGACGACTCCGAGTTCGGCCATCGGGTAAAATGACCAGGAAAGGATGCGCTGGTTCAGCGGACGCTCCAAGCGGAGTCGGCTGCGATTTTCAGCCAGGCATTCCGCGACGATGCCGGGCGTCTCCGGCGGGAGCAGCTCAGTGGCGTGACCAAGGCCAAGTTCCTGAGCCAGGCGCGTGGCGGCGGCGTTGCAGTATTTAATCGAGCCGTCTCCGGCCAGTTCAAAAACGGGGTTGGGATTCAATTGCGGAAACGCCGCCAGTTTGCGGACATTTTCCTCGGCGAGCCGCCGCGAGGTGATGTCCTGGGTCACACCGATCATCCGCACCGGTCTGCCGGCGGCGTCACGCTCCAGTTCGCCGTACTGATGCACCCAGCGCACCGTGCCGTCGGGTCGGATGATGCGGTGGTCAAAATTGTAGGGCCGCTCGCCGGACCAGGCGGCTCTGGCGGCGGCCTGAACGGCGGGCAAATCGGCGGGATGCACCCGCTCAAGCCAGGCCGCCTTGGTGGCGGCAAACTGCCCCGGCTCCAAACCGGCGATGCGGTGCATTTCGTCCGACCAGATCACCCGGCCGCTTTCCCCCGCCTCGGAGACCCAGCTTCCAATGTGGCCGACGGATTGCGCGCGCTCCTGATCGGCGCGGCTGCGAAGCAGCCTGGCCTCGTCGCGTTTGCGCTCGATGGCGATGCCCGCCAGATGCGTGGCCCGGCTCACCCATTCCATTTCCTCCGCGGACGGGCGGCGGGGCTGCCGGTAATAAACGGCAAAGGTCGCCAGCACCTGTCCGCTGGAGGAAAACACGGGCGTGGACCAGCAGGCCCGCAACCCGTGCGCCAGCGCCAGCTCGCGGCAACTGGCCCATAATGGATCAGTGGCGATGTCCTCCACGATGACCAGTTCCCGGCGAAAGGCCGCGGTGCCGCAGGAGCCGACGTCCGGGCCAATGGTCACGCCGTCCACGGCGCTTTGATACGCGGCGGGCAGATGCGGCGCGGCCCCATGCCGTAAATGAACGCCGTCTTCATCCAGCAGCAGCACCGAGCCGATGCCGCCCTCGGATTGAACCTCCATCTGTTGGACGATGGTCTCCAGAATGTCCGGCAGCGGAGCACCGGAGGCGATCATTTCCAAAACCTCCTTCTCCGCCGCCAGCAAGGCGTCGGCGCGATGCTCCTCGGTGATGTCCCGCACCACCCCCATCATCCGCAAGGCCCGGCCATTGGCATCGCGTTCGACCTCGGCATGCTCCTCCACCCAGCGCACGCTGCCATCGGCGCGGATGATCCGGTGCCGGACCTGATAGGCTCGCTCGCCCTTGATGGCCGCGCGGCTGGCCTCCCGCACCGCCGCCAGATCATCCGGGTGGATCAGCTTGAAAAATGTCTCCACTCGTCCGTCGAACTGCTCCGGGGTCAGGCCGAAAATGTGGCAAGTCCCTTCCGACCAGATGAGTTTTCCACCCTCTTCGGGTTCGGAGAACCACAATCCCACCCGCCCGGCGGCCTGCGCGGCCTCCAGCATCCGCTGTTTCTCGCGCAGGTTTTCCTCCGCCAGCTTGCGAGCGGTGATGTCCCGAGAGACCGACAGCAGGCCCGTCACCCGCCCGCGTTCGTCGCGCAGAGGCGTGGCGTGGGTTTCCAGCCAGAGCGTGCCGCCTTTCAGGCCGGTGATCTGGAACTCCAGCACCCCGGACTCGCCAAGAAAGACTCGCTCTGTGAGCTGGCGAAACGCGGCGCGGTGCTCCTCCACGACCAACGGATAGACACAGCGGTTTCGGACCTGCTCCAAAGTGTCGGCCTGGATCATTCGCAAACCGGCGGGATTCATCTCCAGCAGCGAACCATCGGCGGCCAGCAGCTTCACGCACTCCGGCTCCGTCGCGAAAATGGCCCGCAGCCTCGCCTCGCTCGCGCGCAATTCCTCCTCCGCCCGCCGTTGCGCCGTCATGTCCACGTCCATGCACACAAACCGCGCCTGCCCCCCCTCCGCCGGAATCGGAAACACGGTGGAAAGACAGATGCCCATTGAACCGTCCTTCCGGTGGAAGCGGTACTCCGCCGGCCCCGCCGTCTGGCCGGTCCGCTTGATCTCCTGCAACAAGTCGGCGAACGCGGCGGCCTCCTCCTTGGTCTGAATCAACTCGTCCAGCGTGCGTCCCAGCGCCTCCTCGGCTTTCCAGCCGAAGATTTTCTCCGAAGCAGGATTCCAGAACACCACCCGCCCGTGCTCGTCATACCACTGAATCGCCACGTAAGGCGTGATCTCGATGCAGGCGCGCAGCCGCGCCTCCGCCTGCTTGCGCTCGGTGATGTCCTGCACCGTCCCCAACAGCCGGGCCACGCGCCCCGCCTCGTCGCGCACCAGGTTCGCCTGCTGGCTCACATGGCGGACTTGTCCGTCCGGCCGCACGATCCGAAAATCCGTCTCCCGATACACCCCGGTCTGGATGGCCCGGCTCGCGGCCTCCAGCACCAGCGAGCGATCCTCCGGATGCACCGCCCGCAAAAAGGCGTCGTTCGACGGCAGGAATTTTCCCGGCTCGACACCGAAAATGCGATAAACCTCCTCCGTCCACTCCAGTCGCCCGCTCGCCAGATCACTGTCCCAACTGCCGATGCGCCCGATGCGCTGCACCTCACGGAACAACACCTCCAGCTCCGGGCGCTTCCGCGCACAATGCGCCTCGCCAGACACGGTGGCTTCGGAGTTCGGATGCATGGCTGGTCTGCGGACAACCCAGACACATCGGAAACAACCCCGCAGCCTGCCCAACGGCAGGCCGCACATCCCCTGCGGGAAGCGTCACCCCCGACTACTGCCGCTTGAACTGCATGTGCAAGGCGGACGGCAGCTCGTGCGCGCAAGGCTGGTTGGTGGGCGCCTCCGGGGTGCGGTCATTGGGCGCGATCAACCGGTTGGCCAGCATCCACGCTTCCACTTCCTCGCCGCTGACGTCGGCAAGCATCTGGCCGTTGATCTCGACGCAGGGACTGAGCATCTGGCCGCTCTTCTCAATCATCTCCTGCCGTTGAAGCGGATCGTTGATGATGTCGCGGTCCTCGTAGGGCAGGTCGTATTTGCGCAACACCGCGCGCACGCCCTGGCTCCAGCCGCAATGAGGTTTCAAATAGGCGATGATCTTGGGTTTATCCATAATGTCAGGTTCGCGGTTAATACTTGTTCAATGAGAGGCAATTTAATGAACGCCTCCCGAGGAGGTCAAACCTCCTTTCGATCGGCTTGTCCCGTCCGCCGCAATCCCCGGCAGCACCCGTTTTGAGGGAAAAGACCGTTCGGCGTTCCGCTCGGTGGATGTCCCGCGGTGGAGCTGGGTGACCACGCGCCTGCGGAGGTGGGCTTGCCGGAGCCGTCCCGCCACAGAAACGCCGCTACGCCGGGTCTCTCGCAGCGAACTCATTCAAGGGGCTTTCAGTCGGGTTGTGCTGGTGCTGCCTCGGTTGCCCGTGCGTATTCGAACAGTCCATCAGGGGCCGCCCAAAAGGCCGGGCCTGGCTTGGGGAAGGCCGCCAGGGGCACCGCCGCTGGTATCCCGCAGTTGCCGCGTGAAGTGCGTCACCTCGGCGAAGGCCTGGTCATTGAGCTTGGCCTTGCCCCGCATCCGGTCGAGCCAGCGGTTCCAGTCCTCCTGCGGGTAAAGCACCGGGTCGTAATATTGGTGGCATTCCACACAGTTGTTCCGGTACGCCTCCCGTCCGGCGATGGATCGCGCGTCGGCCAGCGGCGGCCGCCAAGGCGGAAGATTGGTTGGCGGCGGCTGGCCCTGACCCAAAGCGTCGCGCTCCAGCACCGGGCGGAAACCGTAAAGGATGCCCCGCGCCTCCGGCACGTTGAAGTAGCGGTAGCCGGACAGCAGGTTCAACGAATCGAAGAACACCCACGACGCGCCGCGCAGCACCTTGAAGGTCGTGCCCTTGCCGTCGAACGTAAGCCGTTCGAACTCCAGCCGCAGCTCCGGCGGGTTCATGTCCTGCGAATACCAGTCCAGGCACCACTCGAAGACGTTGCCACCGAGGTCATGGATGCCCAGCGCGTTGGCCGGGTGGCCGCCCACCGGCGCGGTGTGGTCGCCCGCGCCGGGCTTGTAGCCGGGCAGGCGGTCGCGCGCCTCGGCCTTGGGCCAGTCGTCGCCCCACGGATAACGTGTCTCACCGACGGCCACGCTCCATTCACGGTCGCGCGGCAGCCGGTAACGGTCGTCCGGCCCGATGCGTCCCGCCTGGCGGTCGAACTCCGTCAGCCAGGCGCAGAACGCCGCCGCGTCATTCCAGCTCACGCCGGACACCGGATGCGAATTCTTCGCGGATGGGTAATCCGGCACCGGCCGCCCGGTGGCCTTGAGAAACGCGGCGAAATCCTGCACGCGCGTCTCCCACACGCTGAACAGCACGCGCGATTTGGGCAACGGCACAAAGCGCATCCCCAGGCCGTTGACGAAAGGGCGCTCCTTCGTGGCTTCCAACTGCCGCGGCTTGGCGGCCGCACTGGCGGCAGGCGGAGTCGCGGAGGCCGCTCCTGGCGGGGAATCGGCCTCGTCAGACTTACCGCCGCAGCCGGCAAGGGCCAGTCCCAGCAGCCCGCAAAGGAGCCTGGAGCACGCTCCCTTCGGGGACACGGGTTGGGGTGTTGCCAGGCCGGCCATCGTGCCGAAATTGCTGAGGCGGACCGCAAATTGCGAGGATGATTTTGCGCTCCGCAACCTTGTCGCCATCAAATAAACCCTCGCCAACAGGCGTCCGACTTCGCAAATTAAGCTCATGCCAGTGATTGAACGCAGTTTTGCTGTGGCTTACCGCTACGGGGTGCATTTCACCCAGGGCGTGTTTGATCCCGGCAATGCCACCTTGCGTGATGTGCTGGCCGCAGACACCGCGCGCGAACAGCACAAGGCGTTCGTGGTGCTGGACGAATCGCTGGCCGCGGCCCGGCCGGGACTGGTCCGACAGATTGAAGACTACTTCACCGCATATGCGGACACCCTGGCACTGGCCGGCAGCCCGATGATTCTGGAAGGTGGCGAACGCGCGAAGAACTCCTATTTCCACGTGTCGGAAATCCATTCGCATCTGGATCGGCACCACATTGATAGGCACTCGTATCTGATCGGGATTGGCGGCGGGGCGTTGCTGGATGTGGCGGGGCTGGCGGCGGCCACGGCCCATCGCGGCGTGCGCCATGTGCGCGTGCCGACGACCACCCTCAGCCAGGCGGACTCCGGCGTGGGCGTGAAGAACGGCATCAACGCCTTCGGCAAAAAGAATTTCATCGGCACCTTCGCGCCGCCATTCGCGGTCATCAACGACTTCAAGCTGCTGGAATCGCTTTCACCGCGCGACAAACGGGCGGGCTATGTCGAGGCGGTGAAGGTGGCGTGCATCCGCGACGCGGAGTTCTTCCAGGCGCTGGAGCGGGACGCCGAATGGCTGGCGGCGTTCGAGCCGGCGGCGATGCAGCGGCTCATCTATCGCAGCGCGGAGATTCACTTGAACCACATCGCTACGGCGGGCGACCCCTTCGAGTTCGGCTCGGCGCGCCCGCTGGATTTCGGGCACTGGGCGGCGCACAAGCTGGAGCAGTTGTCCGAATACCGCATCCGGCATGGCGAGGCGGTGGCCATCGGTGTGGCGCTGGACGTGATCTACTCGCGGCGCATGGGCTGGCTGGACGCGCGGTCGGCGGAGCGCGTGCTGAGCCTGCTGGAGCAACTGGGCTTCGAACTGTTCGCCAGCGAACTGACGCTGGCCGATTCGCAGGGAAACCTGGTTGTCCTGAACGGGCTGGAGGAGTTCCGCGAGCATCTGGGCGGGCAACTGACCGTAACCATGCTGCGGAGCATCGGCGATGGCTTCGAGGTGCATGAGATGAACGTGCCGCGCGTGGTGGAATCCATCCACGAACTGCGCGAACGCCACGAGCAACGCGAGCGGAAGATCGTGCCGGTGACGGGGGCGTTGCGGTAAACCACGCGCAAGGGGATTGAACCCTCTGTTCAGCCCGGCCATCCTTCCACGCGCCGATGCACCGCACCGCCGTCATCAATGTCGTCGGATTGACTCCGGGCCTGATGGGCCAGCACACCCCGCGCGTCAGCGCCTTCGCCGCCAGGGGTGCGCAGGCGGCCATTGATCCCGCCTTTCCCGCCGTCACCTGCACGGCGCAATCGAACTACCTCACCGGGAAGACGCCCTCGCAGCACGTCATTGTCGCCAACGGCTGGTACCACCGCGAACTTGCTGAGGTGCAGTTCTGGAAGCAGTCCAACCACCTGGTCCAGTCACCCAAGCTCTGGGATGAGTTGCGCGCCGCCGATCCGGCCTTCAAGTGCGCCAAGCTTTTCTGGTGGTACAACATGTATGCCAGCGTGGACTGGTCCATCACACCGCGGCCAATGTATCCCGCTGATGGTCGCAAGTTCTTCGACATCTACACCTGGCCGTACTCGATCCGCACGGAAATCAAAAAGGACTTGGGAGAATTCCCCTTTGCGGGTTTCTGGGGACCGGCGGCGGGTGTGGACTCACCACAGGGCAAAGCGGATTGCGCGAGCCGCTGGATCGCGGAATCGGCGAAGTGGGTGGAGAACAAGCACCGCCCCACGCTCTCGCTCGTGTATCTGCCGCACCTCGATTACAACTTGCAAAGGCGCGGGCCGTGCACAGCCCCCGGAGGGACGAGCTATGCGAGTCCCACTTCAAACCAGTCCGGGACTCGCATAGCTCGTCCCTCCGAAGCCATCGCGCGCGACTTGCAGGAGATAGACGCCATTGTGGGCGGCTTGCTGGACTTTTACGCCAGTCGAGACGTGCAGGTCGTGTTGCTTTCCGAATATGGCATCACGCCGGTCAACCGGCCCATCCACTTGAACCGCCTCTTCCGCGAACGCGGCTGGCTCACGGTGAAGGAGGAACTCGGCCTCGAACTGCTCGACGCCGGCGCCAGCCGCGCCTTTGCCGTGGCCGACCATCAAGTGGCGCACATTTATCTGAATGACGTTTCCCTCCGAAGCGCCGTTTGCGAGTTGCTGGAAAAGACGCCCGGCGTGGCGCGGGTGCTGGGCGACACTGGCAAGCGCGAGATGGGCATTGACCACGCGCGGGCGGGCGATCTCATCGCGGTGGCGGCGGAAGACGCGTGGTTCACCTATTACTACTGGCTGGACGGCGCGCGCGCGCCGGATTTCGCCCGGTGCGTGGACATCCATCGCAAACCGGGCTACGACCCGGTGGAGCTGTTCACCGACCCCGCTCTGTCGCCGCTCGCGCTCAAGGCGAAGATCGGCTGGCGGCTGCTGCAAAAGAAACTCGGCTTCCGCATGTTGATGGACGTGATCCCGCTGGACGCGACCCTGGTGAAGGGTTCACACGGCTGCCGCCCGGCGAACAAATCAGACTGGCCGGTCTTGATCACCCAGCGTGGCGATTTGCTGGACGGCGGTAAAATCACCTCCACGGACGTATATGGAATTCTCAAACGCCAAGTAACTGGCGCGTGAAGGCCGCCGCCGCTCAAACCACCGTCAAGGGGCCATCAAAGACCGTGAGGCTGAGCACTTCCGTCCGCGCCACGTGCGGGCCGTGCTTCACACCCTTGGGCGCGAAGAACAGCGCGCCCGGCTGGTAGGCCACGCCTTCCTCCTCCCATTCGCCAGACAAGACCCAGGCCCATTCGTTGGCGAGCGGATGCGTGTGCGCCGGGATGGTTTTGCCCGCGTGGAATTTTCGCAGCACCACCACACCGCCGGTGGCTTCATTCTTGTGCAGGATCTTCAACTCGACGCCTTCATACGGGCCGGGCTGCCAGGGTTTCTCATCCGCCAGTGCGATATAAGGAAACATGGCTTGATGGAAGGCCTTGAACGCAACCGTAGCAAGGAGCGAATGCGATGCCGCTCAATCACGCTGGCTGAGACGCTTCACGGGCTTGTCCCACAGCAGCGCGTGGGCGTCACGGAGAATGGCGGGGACGATTTCAGCGAACGGACTTTGGCGCACCGCACCGAGTATGTCCGCGTCGTTGAACTGCGCGGCGAGTTGTCCGGGGAACCAGTCGCCGCCCTGCCCGCCGAGCAGGTTGTAACGCATCTTGCCCCAGTCCACCAGACCGAGGCCGCGCGCGTAAGTCCACAGGCGCAAGATTTCCGAGAGATTGATCTCACCGGGCACGTCCACGTAATGCGGCAGCCCCTCGTGCCACCGACGGAGCCAGTCACTGGCAAGGGCGGCCCCGCTGAAGCCATTGCGGAGTGCAGAGTGCGGAATGTGGAGTGCAAACCAATCGGCCAGGACTTGCTGCAGTTCGTCGCGCAAGCGTTGTTCGACGGGCGCGATGGTTTCGGGGATGCGGTCGTAATGCGCCAGGGCGGCGACGTGTTCAACAAAATCCGCTGGCCGCGCCGCGCCACAACTGAGCGTGTGAACCTCCGGCCGCGCCAGGCAGTAAAGGTCGTTGAACTGCATCGGCGTCAGCGGCTGGCAAAGCTGCTTGAGGCGCTCCGGCGGGCTGTAGAGTTTGCCGCCCTTGTCGTTCGGGCTGATGATGAACACGCCCATGTCGTGGCGGCGGGCGGCTTCGATGGCAGGCCAGTTGAGGTCGTTGACGAAGTACCAGTGCAGGTTGACGTAGTCGAATTCGCCCGTGTTGACGGCTTCCAAGATGATGTCGGTGGTGGCGTGCGTGGAGAAGCCGACGAAACGGCAGCGTCCGGCGCGCTGGAGCTGGCGGGCGGCTTCAAGGCAGCCGCCCTTGCGCAACGACCAGTCGAGAAACTGGCGGTCATTGATGCCGTGGAGCGAAAGCAAATCCACGTGGTCCAGCCGCAGGTGTTTCATCGAGGTCTCGAAGGTGGCGAGGAATTCCTTCTGCGTGGCGAAGGGGCGGACCTTGGTCTGCACAATCAGGCGGTCGCGCGGGATTTGCGGCAGCACCCAGCCAAGCTGCATCTCGGAGGAGCCGTAGCCGCGCGCGGTTTCGATGTGGTTGATGCCAAGTTCGACGGCGCGATGAATGGTCGCTTCGAGGTTGGCCTGATTGTCCCTGGGCACGTCGGCGGGGGACACGTCGTCCCACTTGTGCTGGTAACGCATGCCGCCGCAGGAGAAGACGGGGATTGGCAGGCCCGTGCGGCCAAAGCGGCGGTGTTTCATCGGCGAAGGATGACAACGGATGCGCCTAGCGGCAACCGCCGCTTTACATCCTGGCGGGATGGCGTCGGAAAGCGCCGCACCCTAGCGACAAGGTTCTCGACATATTCCCGTCTTACGCAGTGAAGATTTCCATTTGGCTCGCGGCGCCTGCCAACCCGGTATGCACGACAACAGCCGGCAATAAATTCCTACCCTTGCCCAAGGCGCTTCAATACCATCCGCGCCCGGATTTGAACCGAACATGAGTGACCCAGCCGCCACCGCCACACCGGCCCCGTCTGATTTCATCCGCGACATCGTCGCGCAGCACGTCGCCGAAAAGAAGTGTCCGCGGATTCACACGCGCTTTCCTCCGGAGCCCAACGGCTACCTCCACATCGGCCACGCCAAGAGTATCTGCCTAAACTTTGGCATCGCGCGCGAGTTTGGCGGCGTTTGCAACCTGCGCATGGACGACACGAACCCGACGAAGGAAGACATCGAATACGTCGAGTCCATCCAGGCGGACGTGAACTGGCTCATCGCCGGCTGGGCCGACGACCGGCTCGGCCTCAAGCCCAAGGGCGCCGCTCCCGCCACTCAAACGGTGAACGGCAAATCCGATTTTCATCTCGCGCCCGTTCTGAAATCTGAGATTCCAAATCTCAAATCGCAAATCGTCGAGCCTTTCTACGCCTCCGACTATTTCGATCAAATCTACGAATACGCCCTCGCCCTGATCAAGAAGGGCAAAGCCTACGTTTGCGATCTCTCGCCGGCGGACACCGACGCCTACCGCGGCGCGCCGGATCGGCCGGGCAAAGACTCGCCCTTCCGCAACCGCAGCGTGGACGAAAACCTCGCGCTCTTCGCGCGCATGAAGGACGGCGAGTTTCCGGACGGCAAGTGCTCGCTCCGCGCGAAGATTGACATGGCCTCGCCAAACATCTGGCTGCGCGATCCCGTGCTCTATCGCATCCGCCACGCCGAGCACCATCACACCGGCGCCAAATGGTGCATCTATCCGATGTATGATTTCGCGCACTGCCTGAGCGACTACATCGAAGGCATCACGCACAGCATCTGCACGCTCGAATTCGAGGTGCATCGCCCGCTCTACGACTGGATTCTCCAATCGCTCGACCTCCCGCGTCCGCTGCCGCGCCAGTACGAATTCGCGAAACTCATTCCGAGCCACATGATTGTTTCCAAACGGAAACTGATCCAGCTCGTGAACGAAGGCATCGTCACCGGCTGGGACGACCCGCGCCTGCCGACCATCAGCGGCATCCGCCGACGCGGCGTGCCTGCCGAGGCGTTGCGCAGCTTCGCCATCGGCGTGGGCGTGACGAAATACGTCAGCGTCACCGACATCGCCGTGTATGAACACGCCGTGCGCGACGTGTTGAACAAACGCGCCCTGCGCCGCCTTGCCGTCTTGCGCCCGATCAAGGTCGTGCTCACGAACTATCCCGAAGGCCAGACCGAGCAACTCAACGCCATCAACAATCCCGAGGACGAAACCGCGGGCACACGGCAGATTCCCTTCACGCGCGAGCTCTACATCGACCGCGATGACTTCGCGGAAGTGCCGCCGCCGAAATTCTTCCGTCTGAAACCCGGCGGCGAAGTGCGCCTCAAGTACGCCTACATCATCAAGTGCGAGGAAGTGGTGAAAGACGCCGCGGGGAACATCACCGAACTCCGCTGCACCGCCGACCTCGACAGCAAGACCGGTGGCGCCACCTCAGGCCGCAAGGTCAAGGGTACCATTCACTGGGTCAGCGCCGCGCACGCCGTGGACGCCGAAGTGCGCCTCTACGACCGGCTCTTCACCGAGGCGGAGCCGGAGAAGGACGGACGCGACTTCAAAACCGTGCTCAACCCGCACAGCCTCGAAGTGATCACCGCCAAGTGCGAACCCTCCCTGAAGGACGCGTCACCCGACGCGCGCTACCAATTCGAGCGTCTCGCCTACTTCGCGCTCGACAAGGACAGCGCGCCTGGCAAACCCGTCTTCAACCGTACCATCACGCTCAAAGACACCTGGGCGAAAACACTGTTGAAAGTGTAAAGCGGGACCAGGAGCCGAAATCTCCGCTTGCCAAGGAAAGGAGGCGTTTGCCAGTCTTTGCAGCCGCCGCAGTGCGCGGTTAGCTCAGTGGTAGAGCACTACCTTGACACGGTAGGGGTCAGAGGTTCGAGCCCTCTACCGCGCACCATTTCCAGTCGCTCACAAGCCGGCCTTTTTTCTTTTCCCATTTCAGCCGCGACCGTTCAATGCCCGCATGTCGCGTGACTATGTGCTGCACCCCTTCCGGGCGCCGGTGGACCTGCACATTGATTACGCCCGTGAACTGAACGGGCAGCAGCACGCCGCCGTGACCGCCGCTCCCGGCCCCGCCCTGGTCATCGCCGGCGCGGGCGCGGGCAAGACCCGCACGCTCACCTATCGCGTCGCCTTTCTGCTGGAGCAGGGCGTGCCCGCCGACCGCATCCTGCTGCTCACGTTCACGAACAAGGCCGCCCGCGAGATGATGCGTCGCGTGGCGGATTTGCTGGGCGCGGAGTTGAGTGCGCTTTGGGGCGGCACGTTTCATTCGATTGGCAACCGCGTCTTGCGCCGTCACGCGGAGGCCATTGGTTATCGGCCGGACTTCACCATCCTTGACCGTGAGGACGCGAAGGAACTGCTCAAGGCCGGCATCGAGGAGGCGCAGATTGACACCAAGGCCACGCGCTTTCCCAAGCCCGACGTGGTGGGCGACATCTTTTCGCTGGCCACCAACAGGCAGTTGTCCATCGCGGAGACGCTCGCGCGGCACTACGGCCATTTCGCGCCGCTCGCGCCGGTGCTGGACCGCCTGTTCACCGCGTATCAGCAGCGCAAGCGCGCCGCCAACGTCATGGACTTCGACGATCTGCTCACGCAATGGCTGCGGCTCCTGCGGGAGCACCCGGACATCTGCGAGCTGTACCAGCGGCGCTTCCAGTTCGTGCTGGTGGACGAATACCAGGACACCAACCGCATCCAGAGCGATCTCATTGACCTGCTTGGCGCGCGGCACAAGAACGTCATGGTCGTGGGCGACGATTCGCAAAGCATCTATTCGTGGCGCGGCGCGAACTTCCGCAACATCATGGAGTTTCCCAAACGCTATCCTGGCGCGCGCGTCTTCAAGATCGAGGTCAACTACCGCAGCACGCCGGAAATCCTCGCCCTGGCCAACGCCGCCATCGCCGCCAACACCGAACAGTTCGCCAAGCAGCTTGCGCCCGTGCGCGGCTCCGGCGGCAAGCCCGCGCTCGTCGTCTGCGGCGACGCCGGCCAGCAGGCGGCGTTCGTCGCCCAGCGCGTGCTCGAATTGCGCGACGAAGGCATGGACCTGAACCAGATGGCCGTGCTCTACCGCTCGCACTTTCATGCGCTGGAACTCCAGCTCGAACTCACCCGGCGCAACATTCCCTTCAGCATCACCAGCGGCATCCGCTTCTTCGAACAAGCGCACATCAAGGACGTGGCCGCTTACTTGAAGCTCGTCTGCAACCCGCGCGATGAAGTGTCGTTCAAACGCATCGTGCAATTGCTGCGCGGCATCGGCGCCAAAGGGGCGGACAAGCTCTGGCGCGAATTCAACGCCATCGCACCCGCCCCGCCTCCGGTGGAAGTGGACCCGGACATTGACCCCTGGAGCGCCGACTTGCCAGTGACTGGGGAGGTGGCTTCCACCTGGGAGAGACGAGCTATGCAAGTCCCTGATCCCAATGACACACAAGGCGACTTGGGGACTCGCATAGCTCGTCCCTCCGAATTGTCTTCCTTGGCCGCCGCCGTGCGGGCCTGCAAGGCCGTGCCCAAGAAGGCTGCGTCTGATTGGGCGCAGTTCGCCGACACCCTTGAGCAGTTGGAAGCGGCGGACGTTCGTTCCTCACCCGCGAAGATGATTCAACTGGTGATCGAGGCCGGTTACGAAGATTACTTGAAGGCGCAGTTCACCAATTACACCAACCGGCTGGAGGATTTGGAACAGCTTGCCAATTTCTCCCTCCAGTTCGCCGGCGTGGACGAGTTTCTCACGCAACTGGCGCTGCTGACGAACCTGGAGGCCGAAGCGGAAGAGGCGGCGACGCGCGACGACGAGCAGTTGCGGCTCTCGACGATTCATCAGGCCAAGGGGCTGGAGTTCGACGCGGTGTTCGTCATCATGCTGTGCGACGGACTGTTTCCCAGCGCGCGGTCGGTGGAGTCGGGCGACGTGGAGGCCGAGGAGGAGGAGCGGCGGCTGTTTTACGTGGCCATCACCCGGGCGCGCAACGAGCTGTATCTAAGTTATCCTCTGATGCGCCTGACGCAGGGCTACGGCGGTGATTACATGCAACAGCCCTCGCGCTTCCTCAAGGAACTGCCCAGGGAACTGTATGAGGAATGGAGCCTGCGGACGCATGTGTA
>Ga0073934_10007626_pt1 | contig 14893 bp, 10 predicted proteins | sample LarsenN4metaG_FD_76834 | JGI IMG/M metagenome (GOLD analysis project Ga0073934, IMG submission 76834) | Hot spring sediment bacterial and archeal communities from British Columbia, Canada, to study Microbial Dark Matter (Phase II) - Larsen... ...
CCAGGTGCACCTCGTAGCCGCGCTGGCCCAATGCCCGCGCGGCCTCCAGGCCGGCCGGTCCCGCGCCGACGATCAGCACGCGGTCCTTGGAGCCCCGCCCGCCGATCACCTCCGGATGCCAGCCCTTGCGCCATTCCTCTCCCATCGTCGGGTTCTGGGTGCAGCGCATCGGCGTGATGGTGTTGTCGCCGGTCACGCAGATGTTGCAGCCGATGCACTCGCGGATGTCCTCGAGCCGCCCCTCCTCGATCTTCCTGGGCAGGAAGGGATCGGCGATGGAGGGCCGCGCGGCGCCGATCATGTCGAGCACGCCGCGCCTGATCTGGCCCACCATCGTGTCGGGGCTGGTGAAGCGGCCAACGCCCACCACGGGCTTGGTGGTCAGCGTCTTGACGAAGGCGATGTAGGGCTCCTGCGCCGCCTCGGGCGCGAAGCGCGAGGAGCGCGCGTCGGCCGAGAAGTTGGCGATGTTGACGTCCCACAGGTCGGGGAGCTCGGCCAGGTACTCGACCAGCGCGCGGCCCTCGCCGTCGAACTTGATGCCGAGGTCGGAATCCAGGTTGTCGACGGCGAAGCGGAAGGCCACGCCGCAGGTGTCGCCCACGGCCTCCTTGGTGTCCTCGAGCAGCTCCTTGATGAGCCGGGCGCGGTTCTCGAAGCTGCCGCCGTACTCGTCGGTGCGCTTGTTCTGCACGGGCGAGAGGAACTGGGCCGGCAGGTAGGCGTGCGCCGCGTAGACGTAGACGATGTCGAAGCCGGCGCGCTTGGCGCGCAGCGCCGCGTCGCGGTGCCAGCGGCGCAGCATCTTGATGTCCGACTTGTCCATCGCCTGGGTCTGCGAGGTGCCGTGCCAGGTGGGCGCGCTGTGCGTGGCCAGCCCGTGCTCGCGCGTCAGGTTGTTGGAGGACGAGAGCCCGCCGTACCAGAGCTCCACCCCGGCCAGCGAGCCGTGGCGGTGGACCTTCTCGGTCATGTCGGCGAGCGTGCGGACGTCGTCCTCGTCCCACAGCGTGCACTGGGGATAGGGATCGTCGTTGGCCGAGGGGTGGATCGAGCAGTATTCGGTGCACACGACCGCCCAGCCGCCCTCGGCATTGATCTCGCGGGCGCGGTGCAGGGTCTGCGGCCGCTGGTAACCCATGCCGCTGCAATGGGGCACCTGGTAGAAGCGGTTCCTGGCCGTGACGGGGCCGATCTTCACCGGTTCGAACAGCACGTCGTAGCGCGGATCGCGAGCCATCACGCCCCCTCCCCCGGAACCTGCGGTCGGAGAACGTAGGACGGCGCGCCCCCGGCGCGCTAGATGCCCCTGGCGCTAGGCGGCGCCGGGCGCCCTTAGCCGATGCCCTGCAGCTCGAGCGGCGTCTTCGACATGAAGGGCGAGCCGTCCCTGCCGTACACGGTCGTGTCCACGAGCCACGTGTTGAACATGCTCTCGTAGTTCGTCACCATGTTCTCCTCGAACACGCGGTCGAGGTACTTGTCGTCGCGGATGTTGAAGTAGAAGTCGCCCACCCAGTCGGGCGGCAGGCTGAGGCCGAGCTCGTAGCCCAAGCCCCACCCCGGCTCGTTCCACAGCCCGACGCTCTCGTAGTAGCGCCGCATGATCGCGTTGACCTGCTTGACCGTCATGCCGGCCTTCACCTCGGACGCGAAGACGGGGAAGGCGCCGGCGGCCAGGTGCACGCGCTCGCGCATGGCCTTGGGCGGGTCGCCCAGGAAATAGCCCCGCTGCACGTTGCCGTGGTAGCGGAAGTACGAGCCGGCGATGTCGATCTTCAGATACTCGCCCATGCGCAGCTTCTTGCGGCCCATCATGGCGTGCCCCGCCGCCATGGCCCGCCCGTCGCGCACCGGCGAGGTGGTGAAGCTGTGGACCAGCGCGGGGGATTCGCTGCCCGCCGCCATCATGGCGCGCAGCGTCTCGCCGTAGAGCTCGAGCTCGGTCATCCCCTCGCGGGCGACCTTCATCACGGTGGCATGCCCGATGTCGGCCAGCTCGACCGCCTTGCGGATGTGGGCGATCTCGGCCGGGGACTTCACCCGGTGGACGGCGCGCACCAGGGCGCTGGCATCCACGACCTCGGCCCCGGCACCGCGGAAGGCCGCCTCGATCATCTCGCTGACGGCGCGGTTGGGGACATAGCCCCAGTACTCCATGCCGACGCGGCCCTTCATCCAGCCCTTGGCCCTGAGCTCGTCGACGATGAACTTCAGGTTGGGCTCGGCCTCGCGGCTGGGGAAGAAGCGGTTGTCGGTCGAGACCGACGTCTTGCCGAGCACGGGGAGCTCGGTGGGATTGTCGAAGTGGATGAAGTCGTCGCTGTCGACGTGGATGGCGGTGCCGTACAGCTGCGGATAGCGCATCGGCCCGTTCGCCTTGTACCAGCTGGCGATGTAGCCGTGGAAATAGGCGACGTGGTCGGGGACCGTGACGTAGAGCAGGTCGATCCTCGCCTCGGCCATCGCCCGGCGCACCTTGCGGATGCGGGCCAGGTACTCCTCGCGCGGGAAGGCCAGGTCGCGCAGCTCGTCGGGCCAGGGCTCAAGCGCGCCGGGCGTCATGCCGGCGTAGGTGGTGGTCACGGGCGGCCTCCTGCATCAGCGATCCGGCCGTGCTTACGCGCCCGCCGCATGGCGCACAAGGGGGCCGCAGGCCCACCCCGCCGGCGAAGCGGGGGCCGCCTTGCGGCGGCCCCCTGGCCTCGCCTCGAAGGGCCCTGCGCGGCTAGCGCTTGGCGCCTTCCTTGGCGAACTCGCGGCCCTCGGCCGGGGCGTTGCCCTGGCCGGGCTTCGCCGGGCCCTGGCCGTGCTGCGGCTTGCCGGCGATGCTGGGATCGCGGCTGCGCTGCGGCTCCTGCTCGAAGCTCTCGGCGGGACGGGCCTGGCCGCCGGCCTTCGGCTGGCCGCCCTGGTGCTGCGGCTGGCCGGGATTGGCCTGCTGCTGCTGCTTGCCCTGGGCGTAGATGTCGGCAGGCTTGCCGGGGAAATCCTGGCCGGGGGCCTTCCTGGCTTCCTGGTTCGGGTTCTGCGGCTTGTTCTTGTTGTCCATGATCGTCGTCCTCCAGAGGTTCGGTGGTACTGCGCGCTCAACGTGGGGATCGACGCCGTCGTTCCGGGCGGGCAGGTTAACTTTGGGCAAGGATGGCGGTTCCGCGGGGCGGAACCCGCGGGGAGGAAAGCGCGGATGGCATCGACGCTGGTGCGCGGCCGCCACGTCGTCGTCCGGGTCACCGGGCGCGACGAGGCGCAGGTCATCGAGGACGGAGCGGTCTTCCAGCGCGACGGGCGCATCGTCGCGGTCGGCCCCTATGCCGACCTGCTGCTGCGCTACGAGCCCGACGAGACGCTGGGGTCGCCCGACGACGTGGTGATCCCCGGCCTGGTGAACGCCCACCACCACGTCGGCATCACGCCGGTGCAGCACGGATCGCGCGACCACGCGCTGGAGCTGTGGTTCGCCTCGCTGCTGGCCGCCCGCGGGCACGACCTGTACCTGGACACGCTCTATTCCGCCTTCGAGATGATCGAGTCCGGCGTCACCACGGTGCAGCACCTGCACGGCTGGGCGACCGGCGGTCCCGCCGCGGTGTGCGCCTCGCTGGAGAAGGCGATCGCGGCCTACCGCGACGTGGGCATGCGCTGCTCGTTCTCGTACGGCGTGGGCGACCAGAACCTGTTCGTCTACGGCAACGACGACGCCTTCTGCGCCAGCCTGCCGCCCGAGACCGGCAGGGCGCTGGCGGCGCACCTGGCCGCCTTCCGCTCGCCGCTGGAGGAGCAGGGCGAGGTCTTCGAGGAGCTGCACCGCCGCCACGGCAAGGCGCCGCGCACCCGCATCCAGCTTGCCCCCAACAACCTGCACTGGTGCTCGGACCGGGCGCTGGCCATGCTGCGCGAACTGTCGGAGCGCCATGCCGCGCCGATGCACATGCACCTGGACGAGACGCCCTACCAGAAGGCCTATGCGCGGGCCCGCGCCGGGTGCAGCGCCATCGCCCACCTGGAGCGCCACGGCCTGCTGACGCCCGCCATGACGCTGGGCCACGGCGTGTGGTTCACCCAGGCCGACATCGAAAAGGTTGCCGCCGCGGGCGCCCGCATCTGCCACAACGCGAGCTCGAACCTGCGCCTGCGCAGCGGCATCGCGCCGCTCAACGCCTTCCACCGCTGCGGCGTGGAGTGCGCCATCGGCATGGACGAGGCCGGCATCAACGACGACCGCGACATGCTGCAGGAGATGCGGGTCGTGCTGAACGTTCACCGCGTGCCCGGCATGGACGACACGGAGGTGCCGACGGCGGCGCAGGTGCTGCGCATGGCGACCGAGCACGGCGCGCGGACCACGCCCTTCGCCGCCGAGATCGGCACGCTGGAGCCGGGCAAGGCGGCCGACCTGGTGCTGCTGGACTGGCGGCAGATCGCCCACCCCCACCTGGCGCTGGACCACGAGATCACGGTGGTGGACGCCATCGTCCACCGCGCCAAGTCCAAGGGCGTGAGGACGGTGATGGTGGCGGGCGAGGTGGTGTACCGCGACGGGCTTCACCAAGGTGGACCGCGACGCCGCCGTGGCCGAGCTGGCGGCCGAGCTGGCCGGGCCGCGCACGGCCGCGGAGCAGGCGCGCCTGCGGCTGTCGCGCGAGGTGATGCCCCATGTCCGCGCCTTCTATGCGCGGCACCTGGACGGCGAGGTGCGCGAGCCCTTCTACCGCCAGAACGCGCGCGCCTAGGGCTGGCCGCGCAGTGCGGCGCGCCGTAGCCTGGACATGCAACGGACCAGGAGAGGACGGCAGCCATGACCGCGGGCTACCCCACGTGGGACGAGTTCATGAGGACCAGCTTCGCGGCCCGGCGGACCTTCCCGCTGGTGGCGCCCGAGACGCCCGCGTTCATGGGGCAGCCCGTGGCGCGCAGCAAGGCGGACCTGGAGGGCGCGGACGTGGTGGTGATCGGCGCGCCTTACGTGGCGGCGCAGGACGGCCTGTACGCGGGCGTGCCCATGGAGGAGTGGGTGAGCGCGCCCAAGCGCGTGCGCCAGCAGTCGGCGCGCTATCCCTCGGGCTACATCCAGGACTTCGACCTGGATGTGTTCGAGCACGTCCGCATGATGGACTACGGCGACGCCGCCATCCCGCCCGAGGTGATGCGCAACCAGACGCCCGAGCTGATCCTGAAGGCCCAGGCCGCGGTGGAGGCCAAGGTCAACGACGCGCTGGACATGGGCGCCGTGCCGGTCGTGATCGGGCAGAACAGCCCGTGCGGCAGCTTCGCCATCGCCAAGCCGTGCGCCGAGCACACCAAGGGGCCGATGGGCTGCATCAGCCTGGACACCCACTGGGACGCGGGCGAGCTGGACTACCTGACCGGCGACCCGCGCATCGCGGGCGCGGCGTCCTGGAAGCACAAGATGTACGAGTTCCTGCCCAACATGCACCCGCGCCACCTGGTGGAGATCGGCGAGCGCGGCATGCTGGAGGAGAAGCGCATCGTCCGGCGCTACCTGAAGGACGGCGCGCGCTTCATCAGCTCGTGGGAGCTGCGCACCAGCCTGGGGATCGAGGGCCTGGTCGGGGAGCTCGACCGCGCCTACGACGGGACGAAGGGCGTCTATGTCCACTTCGACATGGACGTGATCGGCGGGGCCGGGCCGGCGTCGGGCGACATCCTGGGCGAGCTGGCCGAGCCCATCGGCCTGACCGACTACGAGACGATCCGCATCGCGCACGAGATCGGCCGGCGCGGCCTGACCGGCATGAGCTTCATCTGCATCCCGCCGGGCAGCGCGGTGGTCTACCGCGTGATCGTCTACATCATCGTCTACCTGGCCGCGGGGCTGGCGCTGCGCAAGCTGGGCCGCGGCGCCTGAGACGCGCCTAGCGCCAGAGGTCGAGGAAGGCGGCCACCGCGGGCTTGGTCAGCACCTCGTGGACCCGGCGCGGACCGGCGGGGCCGTGGTCCATGACCTGGGGCGCGGTGATGATCCAGGCGTCCTCGCCGCGGAAGTAGGTCACGTTGGTGTGGGCGTAGCCGCGCCAGAAGCAGGCGGCGGGATGCTCGCCCGGGGCGTACGCCACGACCTCGGGCGCGGGCCGCGCGATGGCCCAGCCGAAGCTGAAGCAGCATGGATAGGTGGGGTTGTGCAGGCCCGCCAGGTTGACGTGGCGCGCGAGCGGCGTGTCGAGGTCGAGCCCGGCGAGCCAGCCGCCCGTCAGCGCCTGCACCCCCACGGGGCTGAGCAGGCGCTCGCCCTGCTCCGTCACGCCGCCGCGCGCCAGGAAGTCGAGGAACCGCGCGTAATCGGCCACCGGCATCAGGGTGCCGGTGTCGCCGCTTTCCTGCCGGCGCGGGCCAGCGGCATGGTCGGTGCCGTTGCTGTAGGGCGGCTCGGCCGGCGGCACGGACTCCGCCGCCGGCACGACGGCGCCCGGGCCCGCATCGCCCACCCTGACGCCGTAGAGCGCCGGAATGCGCGCCGCGCGCGGATCGCCGTCGGCCAGGAAGAAGGCGGCGTCCCGCATGCCCAGCGGTCGGAACAGCATCTCTGCGAAGATCGCGGACAGGGGCTTCGCCGCCCCCGTGTGCTTCGCCCAGGCGACCTCGATGACGCGGCCCAGCACGGTGGCGCCCAGGCCGTAGCTGTACTGCCCGGGCTCGGTGGCCAGCACGCCCGCCCGCGCGATCGCGTCGCAGAAGCCGGCCAGGTCGACGTCCTGGCCCAGGATGCACGAAGAGGCATAGACCTGGGGATGCACGCGGCGGCGCAGGCCGCTGGCGATGTGGAAGGCGCGGCGCGTGCCGAGCCGGCCGCCGGCCGCGTCGTCGGTGTCGCCCCAGAGGTCGTAGCCGATGCCGCTGGTCTCGGTCATCAGGTGCCGGATGCGCATGACGTTGCGGGCGGGCGCGCCGGCGTAGCGCACGACCTCCGCCCGGCCGGTGGCGAGGCTGCGGATGGCGACCTCGCCCAGCGCGGGCTCGCCGTCCGCCTCGCGCACCACCGTCCAGGCGCGGTCGAAGGCGGGCAGGTGCTGGCCGACGGGATCGTCGAGGCGGAGGAGGCCCTTCTCGTAGAGCATGAGGGCGACCGTGCTCGTGAGCACCTTGGTCATGCTGTACATGCGCAGCATGGCGTCGGGGCGCATGGGCCGGCCGGCCGCAACGTCCGCCATGCCGAACGCCTTGGGGCCGTAGACGCTGGCCCCGCGCCGCGCCATCGCCACGAAGCCGGGCAGGTTCAGGACGGGGTTATCGAGCGCGCGGGCGAGGACGGCATCGAGCCTCGCCTCGTAGCCGGGGGCGAGGCGTCGTTCGGCGGACATGGGCGGGCTCCTGCGCGGGTGGGCGCTGGAGCATACCCGCCAGGCGGACTAGAAGAACGCGAACATCCGGACTTCGATGCTCTCGCGCGGCGGCGCGCCGGCGGGGGTGCGCGGGTCCTCGAAGGCGGTGTGCAGCGAGAAGCGCGAGCGGCCGTCCTTGGCGCTGTCGTAGCACTTGATGAGCACGGCCTCCTCGCGCTCCATGTCGGGGAAATAGGACCAGCGGTGCGCCGGGTTGTAGACGCCGTGGTAGATCTCGCCCACGCGGTCCTCGTAGACGAGGTCGCAGCGCACGAAGTCCTCGGCCGGGATGGTCGAGGAGTCGGCCAGCGCCAGGGGCGAGGCCTTCACCGGGCCGCGGATGGGGCGCCAGACATTGACCTCGATGAAGCGGCGCTGCAGGCGCGCCTCGGCCTCGCCGGCGGGCAGCAGATCGCGGACGCGCCTGGGCCCCGAGGCCTCGGTATAGTCGTTGTGGACGATGTAGACGGGGGCGCGCAGCGAACGCTCCACGGCACGGTCGGCCACGCGGATGGTGTGGTCGAAGATGACCACCTTCTCGGCCCCCGTGGCATTGCGCACCAGGGTCTCGAGCCGCTCGTAGTACGGGCCCTTGATGGTTGCCTCGTCGTACAGGTCGAGGCCGCCGACCTCGGGGTGGCCGACCAGGACAAAGCCCTCGCGATCGAGCGAGAGCTCGGCCGCACGCGGGCGGGCGTTGTGGATGGCCACCGGAAAATCGGCGTAGTTGCCCTCGCGGCGCGGCGAGCCCTTGCCCGGGGGCGGGTTGTACGCCACGGGCCGCTGGCTGCGGTCGACCAGGTAGCGCACGGAGGCCACGACGTGGTCGTCGTTGGCCGCCCGGGGCGCGGAGCGCGGCGGCGCCTTGGCGGCCTGGCCGGCTAGGGTCTGGGCGGTGGTCATCGGCGGGTTCCTTCTCGTTGGCGCCGGGCGCCGGGTGCAATGCTGTCCCTCATTTCATCCTTCCCGCGCGTGGGCGCAACCGACGAATGTTCACGCCGCCCGTTAGGAATCCTAATGCGACGGCCCCCGCGCAGGCACTCTTGACCCGCCTTGCACGCCGCCAACAAGCTGATCGGATGCAGCAAACGCCAGCCCAGCCGCGCCAGCTCCTGCCGCCCGAGGCTTACACGTCGGACGCCTGGCACAAGCGCGAGCAGCGCGAGCTGTTCGCGCGGTCCTGGGTCTTCGCCGGGATGGAAGGCGATCTCAAGGCGCCCGGCGACTACCAGGTGGTGAGCGCTGGCGCGGCATCGCTCATCCTGCTGCGCGACGAGGAGGGGAGCCTGCGCGCCTTCCACAACGTCTGCCGCCACCGCGGCACGCGCCTGCTGGAGGGGCGGGGCAACGTGGCGCGCGGCATCGCCTGCTTCTATCACCGCTGGGCCTATGACCTTGCCGGGCGCCTGACGACGATGGCGCTGGGACGCGAGCAGTTTCCCGGCGTGGACAAGGCCACCCTGGGCCTGCTGCCGGCGGCGGTCGGTACCTGGCAGGAAATGGTGTTCGTGAACCCCGACCCCGCGGGCGAGCCCTTCGAGACGTGGCTGGCCGACGTGGCCTCGACGCTGGTCACCCACGAGCCCGGCCAGCAGCGCCCGCACGGCCCCGCGGGCCTGGTCGAGGTGGCCGACGTGCTCTACCGCGTGAAGTCCAACTGGAAGATCGTGGTGGAGAACTTCATCGACGGCTATCACCTGCCGATCCTGCACCACACGTCGCTGGCCGACGGCGACTTCATGCAGCAGCGCTGGTGGCCGGTGGGCCGCCACATCGCGTTCTACCGCCCGCTGAAGCCCGGCATCCGCCACGACAACCGGGCCCTGCCGGTGATCGACGGCATCCCGGCCAGCTATGGCGCGTCCTACGTCTGGTTCTTCCCCAACATGGCGATCTTCGAGACGGCCACCTCGTGGAGCACGTTCCATGTCCTGCCGGTCTCGGCCAACGAGTGCCACGTCCACAGCCGCATCCGCGCCATGCCCGGCGCGCTGGAGGGTCATGAGCCGCCCTTCGCCGACATCGCCGACCCGCCGGCGCACGTCGTGCGGGCCGCCGGCCCCTATGCCGAGCGCAGGCGCGACTTCGAGGGCATCCACCCGCTGGCGAGCGACGACGTGATGATGGAGGACATCTACGCCTGCGAGGCCGTGCAGCAGGGCCTGGAGACCGGCTTCGCCAGGGTCGGCCCGCTGGCCCGGTGGGAGGCCACCATGACGTTCTTCCAGGGTCACGTCCTGGAGCACGTCCCGCTTTACCCCTAGGCGGCCCGGCCGCTACGGTTGCCGCCCGGTCCTCTGGGGGAATCCATGCGTCTCGTGAAGCGACTGCCCGTGGCGATCCGCGAGATCGAGAACGTCTGGATCCCCATGAAGGACGGCAAGCGGCTTGCCGCCCGCGTGTGGCTGCCGAAGGACGCCGAGCAGAATCCCGTCCCGGCCATCCTGGAGGCCATCCCCTACCGCAAGCGCGACGGCACGGCGGCGGGCGACGGGTTCACCCACCCCTGGTTCGCCGGCCACGGCTATGCCGCGGTGCGCCTGGACCTGCGCGGCAGCGGCGATTCCGACGGCGTGCTGAGGGACGAGTACCTGGCCGGCGAGCAGGACGACATCGTGGAGGCCCTGGCGTGGATCGGGCGGCAGCCCTGGTGCACGGGCAAGGCCGGCATGATCGGCATCTCGTGGGGCGGATTCGCCGGCCTGCAGGTGGCCGCCCGCCGCCCGCCCGAGCTGGCGGCGGTCGTCACCGTCTGCTCCACCGACGACCGCTACGCCGACGACGTCCACTACATGGGCGGCGCCCTGCTGAACGACGGGGTGAGCTGGGGATCGGGCCTGTTCGGCGTCTCGAAGCGCTGCCCCGACCCGCTGCTGTCGGAGAACTGGCGGGCGATGTGGCTCGACCGGCTGGAGAACAGCGGGCTCGCCCTGCTCGAATGGCTGCGTCACCAGCGCCGCGACGCCTATTGGCGGCACGGCAGCGTGTGCGAGAACTACGACGCCATCCGCTGCCCCGTTTTCGCCGTGGGCGGCTGGACCGACGGCTACACCAACGCGATCCTGCGCCTGATGGAGCACCTGAAGGTGCCCAAGCGCGCCCTGATCGGCCCGTGGACCCACGTCTATCCGCACTTCGGCTTCCCCGGGCCCGAGGTGGGCTTCCTGCAGGAATGCCTGCGCTGGTGGGACCGCTGGCTGAAGGGCATCGAGAACGGCATCGAGAAGGAGCCGCCGCTGCGCATCTTCATGCAGGAGGCGATGCGCGCCGATCCCAACGGGCCTTCCCTGGAGGGCCGCTGGACGGCCGAGCCCGCCTGGCCGCCGCGCAAGGTGATCGAGAAGCGCCTGGTGCTGAACACGGGCGGGCTGGAGAAGCGCGCGCGCCGCGGCCAGACCCTGAAGGTGCGCTCGCCCGAGACGTGCGGCATGGCGGCCGGCGAGTGGTGCCCGCGCGACGGCGGCGGCGAGGGGCCCGAGTTCCAGGGCGACCAGCGCCCCGACGACGCGCTGTCGCTGTGCTTCGACACCCAGCCGCTGACCGGGCGCACCGCCATCCTGGGCAGCCCCGTCCTCGACCTGGAGGTGACGGTCGACCGTCCGGTGGCGGTGATCTGCGCCCGGCTGTGCGACATCGCGCCCGACGGCCTTTCCACCCGCGTGACCTTCGGCCTGTTCAACCTTTGCCATCGCGACGGCCACGCCGAGCCGCAGCTGATGGAGCCCGAGACCCCCACCCGCGTGCGCCTGGCGCTGAAGGCGGTGGGCTACGTCTTCCGGCCCGGCCACCGCATCCGGCTGGCGCTGTCCACCAACTACTGGCCGATGGCCTGGCCCGCGCCCCAGCCGGTGACGCTGGGCGTGACGACGGGCTCCAGCGCCCTGCTGCTGCCGGCGTGGAGCGCATCGGGCGCGCGCCTGCCCGCGCTGAAGCCGGCCGAGGGCACGCCGCCGCCGAAGGTGACGTTGACGCGCAAGGGCGGCATCACGCGGCGCGTCGAACACGACCTGGGCGCAGGGCGGGTCCGCTACGAGCACATCGAGGATTCGGGGGCGCGCCTGCTGGACGCCATCGGCATGCAGACCGACCGGGTGGGGCGCGACACCTACACGATCGTGCAGGGCGAGCCCGCCTCGGCCGAAGCCGAGATGCATCGCCTGACCACCAGCCGGCGGGGCGAATGGCACGTCACGCTGGAGACGCGCCTGATCCTGACCTGCGACCGCGACCGCTTCCGCCTGCGCGCCTGGGCCGATGCGACCGACGGCGGGCGCAAGATCTTCCAGCGGTCGTGGGACGAGTTCGTCGCCCGCGACCACCTCTAGACCCCTAGGCCCGGGGCGCGAAGCCCGCTACAACAGGCGGTATACATTTCCGCCCCGGAGGCGTGACGCATGACGACCCGGCCCGACCGCGGCCGCACGACCGGCAGCCGCAGCCGCCGCGCCGTCCACGCGGCGCAGCAGCGCCCGTGGGCCCGGCTGGTCAACCCCTACGAGCCGATCCGCGTGGCGAGCGAGGACCAGATCGAGGCCATGCACCTGGCCTCGATGGACGTGCTGGAGAACCTGGGCATCGAGTTCCTGGGCGACGCGGCGCTGGACCTGTTCGCCCGTGCCGGCGCCACGGTGGACCGCGGCAGCAAGCTGGTGCGGATGGACCGCGGCCTGGTGCTGGAGGCCATCGCCAAGGCGCCCGCGGTGTTCCGCCTGACGCCGCGCAACGCCGATCGCTGGGTGGCGGTGGGGGCGAACCACGTCAACTTCGACTCGGTGGGCGGCCCGCCGAATGCGGCCGACCTGGACGGCGGCAGGCGCCCCGGCAACTTCAAGGACTTCCTGGCCTTCACCCGCCTGTCGCAGAGCCTGAACGTCTGCCACACCATCGGCGGCGTCTCGATCGCGCCCATCGACATGCCGGCCGAAACGCGGCACCTGGACTGCTACCACGTCTTCCTGGCCGAGACCGACAAGGTGTGGCACTGCAGCGCCCTGGGCCGCCAGCGCGTGGCCGACGCGGTCGACATGGTGTGCATCGCCCGCGGCCTTGACCGCGACGGGCTGAAGGCCTCGCCCAGCATCTTCTCGACGATCAACTGCAACTCGCCCCGCCGCTACGACGGGCCGATGATCGACGGCCTGATCGAGCTGGCGACCAGCGGCCAGGCGACCGTGGTGACGCCGTTCACCCTGTCCGGCGCGATGAGCCCGGCCACCATCACCGGATCGCTGGTGCAGCAGAACGCCGAGGCGCTGGCCGGGCTGACCCTCGTGCAGCTGGCGGCGCCGGGCGCGCCGTGCGTCTACGGCGGTTTCACCTCGAACGTCGACATGAAGACGGGCGCGCCCGCCTTCGGCACGCCGGAATACACCAAGGCGTGCCTGGTGGGCGGCCAGCTTGCCCGGCGCTACGGGCTGCCCTACCGCTCGAGCAACACCAACGCCTCGAACGTGCCCGACGCGCAGGCGGTCTACGAATCCGAGATGTCGCTGTGGGGCGCGGTGATGGGCCATGCCAACCTGGTGCACCACGGCTGCGGCTGGCTGGAGGGCGGGCTGACGGCATCGTTCGAGAAGGCCGTGCTGGACGCCGAGATGTGCCAGATGATGGCGGCGTTCCTGGAGCCGCTGGCCGTCGACAGGGATTCGCTGGCGCTGGACGCCATCGCCGAGGTGGCGCCCGGCGGCCACTTCTTCGGCGCGGCCCACACCCTGGCGCGCTACGAGACCGCCTTCTACCAGCCGCTGGTGTCGGACTGGCGCAACTTCGAGACCTGGCGCGAGGGCGGCGGCCGCGACGCCACCCAGCGCGCCAACGCCATCTGGAAGGAGCTGCTGGCGGCCTTCGAGCCGCCGCCGCTGGACCCTGCCGTGAACGAGGCGCTGGCCGCCTTCGTGGCGCGGCGCAAGAAGCAGGAGGAGCAAGCCGCATGATCGCCGAGGCCGACGTTCTCGACCCCCGCCACTACGCCGGCATCCGCCGCCCGCTGCTGGAGGCCGAGACCCTGCCGCCCGAGGCGTACACCTCGCAGGCGTTCTACGACCGCGAGGTGGAGACCATCTTCCGCCGCATCTGGAACTTCGTCGGGCGCGAGGACCGCATCCCGGAGCCCGGCGACTACTTCGCCTTCGACTTCGTCGGCATCCCCGTGGTCGTGGTGCGCGGGCACGACCGCAAGGTGCGCGCCTTCGCCAACACCTGCCGCCACCGCGGCGCGCGCGTGATGCACGGCGAGGGCCGCTGCACGGTGATGAGCTGCCCCTATCACGCCTGGACCTACACGCTGGAGGGGCGGCTGCTCGGCGCGCCGCAGATGGAGGACACGGTCGGCTTCGACAAAAAGCACTACGGCCTGGTTCCGCTGCGCCTGGAGACCTGGGCCGGCTTCATGTTCCTGAACTTCGATGCCAAGGCCGAGCCGCTGACGTCGTTCCTGGGCGACCTGCCGCAGCTGCTGGAGTGCTACCACTTCGAGACGATGCGCTGCACCCGGCGCGTGGAGTACGACATCGCCTGCAACTGGAAGATCTACGTCGAGAACGCGATGGAGAGCTATCACGTCCCGACGGTCCATCAGCAGACCATCCAGAAGCAGAAGCGCGACCACAACCCGCCGATCCCTTCCAACGGCGCGTACTGCGGCCTGTTCACGCGCCACACCGGCAGCCGGGCCCTGCTGCCCGGAGCCAAGGGCTTCCCCTACATCCCGACCCTGACCGGCCAGGCGAACGAGGGCACCTACTACGTGCTGATCTATCCCTCGACGATGCTGGGCATCACCTACGACTGCATGTGGTGGCTGGAGCTGCACCCGCAGGGGCCGCTGCGCACCAAGCTGATCGTGGGCTCGTGCTTTCCCGAGACGACGGTGGCGCGGCCCGACTTCGACGAGCTGATCGGCAACTACTACGGACGCTGGGACAAGTCGATCAAGGAGGACAACGACGTCTCCGAGATCCAGCAGGCCGGCATCGCGTCGCCCTTCGCGCGGCCCGGGCGCTTCTCGTTCATGGAGCCGCTGGTCCACACCATCGACAACTGGGTGCTGGACCGCGTGATCGGCCCGGCGAAGGCGGCCTAGCGCCGGATGGCCCGGCCCGACTCGGCGCGGCTGACCGTCCACGTCGCCGGGCTGACCAGCCAGCACGAGACCTTCTGGGTGACGCCGGCCCGGGTGCGCGCCGCCGCGGCGCGCCACCCCGACCTGGCCCGGCGCCTGCGCTTCACCTGGAGCTGGGACCTGGAGGGATTCGCCGGGAAGATCGCCAGGGCCGACCTGATGATCGGCTGGCGATTCCCCCACCGCGAGCTGGCGGCGATGGCGCCCAGGCTGCGCTGGATCCAGCTGACCGGCGCCGGCGTGGAGCACCTGATGCCGCTGGACTGGCTGCCGCGCGGCGTCGCGCTCACCAACAACAGCGGCGTCCACGCCGAGAAGGCGGGAGAGTTCGCGGCCGCGGCCCTGCTGATGATCAACCACGGCTTCCCTGCCCTGGCCACCAGCCAGCGGCGCCACGCCTGGGAGAAGCAGTTCACCACCACCATCGCCGGCA
>Ga0073934_10007627_pt1 | contig 14893 bp, 12 predicted proteins | sample LarsenN4metaG_FD_76834 | JGI IMG/M metagenome (GOLD analysis project Ga0073934, IMG submission 76834) | Hot spring sediment bacterial and archeal communities from British Columbia, Canada, to study Microbial Dark Matter (Phase II) - Larsen... ...
CCGCCCCACGTGAGATAGTAGCCAGGCGGCAATTGCACTTCTTCGGAAATTTTGCGTTGCGCTTCGCCCACGAAGCTGCCGATGTCACGACCGCGCACGTTGCATTCCACGGCGATGCGGCGCTGGCCAAACTCACGGCTCACTTGCACCGGCCCTTCTTCGGCGACGACACGCGCGATTTGCGAGAGCGGAATGTGGCCGCCATTCGGCAGATGCACGAGTGAGCGTTCAATCGGGGCAATGTCATCGCGTTTATTTTCAGGATAACGCACCACGATGTCGAAGCGTTTGTTGCCTTCAAAAATTTCTGAAGCAATTTTTCCCCCGATGGCGATTTCGATGACTTGTTGCACGTCGCTCACGTTGAGGCCGTAACGTGCAATCGCCGCGCGGTCAATATAAATGTTGAGGTACGTTTGTCCGGCAATTTGTTCGGCTGAGACGTCTTCTGCGCCGGAAATTTCGCGCACGATGCTGGCAATCTCATCGGCTTTCTTTTTGAGCGCCTCGAGATCGTCGCCGAAAAGTTTGATCGCGAGATCGGACTTCACGCCGGAGACCAACTCATCGACGCGCATGGCAATCGGCTGCGTCATGTTGTAATTGACGCCGGGAATTTGCCGCAGCTTTTGCACCATTTTTTCGACAAGCTCGTCTTTCGTTTCAGCCGTTTTCCATTCGCTGTGCGGCTTGAGCGTGACATAAATGTCGCTGAGATTGACGCCCATCGGATCGGTGGCAATATCCGGACGCCCGATGCGGCCAACCACAAACTCGACTTCAGGAAATTGCATGATGATCTTCTGCGCCTGTTTGTCGATTTCGATGGACTCGGTGAGACTGATGCTCGGCATGCGAATCGGCTGCACCAGAATCGCGCCTTCGTCCAGTTCCGGAATAAACTCGGTACCGAGCAACGGCACGAGCGCGAAGGAGCCAATGAGAATCGTCAACGCGCCGATGAGCATTTTGCCTTTGTGATGCAAGGCTTTTTCCAGCGCAGGTGTGTAATATTTGTGCAGCCAGCGCACGATAAAAACTTCTTTGTGCTTCACTTTTTTCGGGAGAATGAAACGCGCCGCGGCAGGCATAAACGTGAGCGCGAGAAAGAGCGAGCCCAGCAGCGCGAAGCCGACGGTCATCGCCATCGGCGTGAACATTTTGCCTTCGATGCCTTGCAGCGTGAGAATGGGCAAGTAAACCGCGATGATGATGAGCACGCCGAACAGCACGGGCCGCGCAACTTCTTTGGCCGCGCTTTCGATGAGATGCTCGCGCTTGTCGCCGGGATTTGCGTGACTCAATCGGCGCACGCAATTTTCAATCATCACCACCGCGCCGTCGACGATCATGCCAAAGTCAATCGCGCCGAGGCTCATGAGATTGGCGGTGAGGCCGCGCCATTTCATGCCGATGAAAGCGAACAGCATCGACAGCGGAATCACCGAGGCCACGAGCAACGCCGCGCGAATATTCCCGAGAAAAACAAAGAGCACGGCGATGACGAGCAAACCACCTTCGAAGAGATTCGTGCGGACGGTCTTAATGGTCTTCTCGATCAATTCAGTTTGATCGTAATACGGATGAATCTTCACATGGCGCGGCAGCGTTTTGTTGACGTCTTCGATTTTAGCTTTGACGCGGCTAATCACTTCGCGGCTGTTTTCGCCTTTGAGCATCAATATGGTAGCGGCTGAAACTTCGCCGCGGTCTTGCATCACCGTCACCACCGCGCCTTGCCGCACTTCCGGGCCAGTGGTGACTGCGGCGATGTTCTTCAAATAAATTGGTGTGCCGTCCATCGTTTTCACAACGATGTTCTCCAAATCACTCATCGTTTGCGCGCGACCGACGCCGCGAATGATGTATTGCTCCGAAGCGTGCTCGATGAAATTGCCGCCGACTACGCTGTTGTTGTTCTCGACCGCCGCAAACACCTCGGCAAGCGAAAGGCCGTAGCTCAAGAGCTTTTCCGGCGCCACGAGAATTTGATATTGCTTCACCAAGCCGCCGAAGCTGTTGACTTCAGTGACGCCAGGCACGGTGCGCAGTTGCGGCTTGATCACCCAATCTTGCAGGCTGCGCAGTTCCATCAAATCGAGGCTGTCGCTTTCGAGAAAGTATTGATAGATTTCGCCCATGCCCGAAGTGATCGGCCCCATCTCCGGCTCCGGCATGTTGGGCGGCAGTGCCTCGCGCGCACTTTGCAAACGTTCAAGCACAAGCTGCCGCGCGAAATAAATGTCAACGTCATCTTCAAACACGACAGTGATGACGCCCAAACCAAATTTTGAAATCGAGCGAACTTCGGTGAGGCGCGGCAGACCGTTCATCGCCACCTCAATTGGAAAGGTGACGAGCTGCTCGACCTCAACTGGCGAAAGCCCCGGCGCTTCAGCGAGAATTTGCACCTGCACGTTGGTCACATCCGGAAACGCATCAATGGGAATGTGTGTGAGCGACCACCAGCCGAGGCCGGCCATGAGGATGACGAGGCAGAAGATGAGCAGCGGCTGATTGAGAGAAAATTGAATGAGGCGGTTGATCATAAAAAGAATCTCAGAAAAGAGTTGAAATGTGACGAAATATTTTCTATATTACGAAAAAAAAGTGGTTGCACATGATACTGATTTGAATAATGTTTTGACCACAACCCAAGCCAGCGGTTTGAAAAGTCCTGTGGTCAAATTTATCGAGAAGGGAATTCGTGTCTACAAATATTTCACTCGCGTTTCAAAGGAATTATGATTAATGAATTATCTTTATTCATCATCATCGTCTTGAAGACGAAACTTTTTATTTGGCCAAATTGACAAGGAGCGAATATGCCGAAAGTTAAAACCAAGCCCGACAAAACGCGCCCGCCGAGACTGTCGCGCCAATATCTGCGCGATCAGCAATGGGTTTTTGATCACTCGCCGGAGCTTGTGGAAAAATATCCCGATGAATGGATCATCGTTCATAAAGGCGAAGTGCTTGCAACCGGCGACAAAGCTTTCGATATTTGGCGACGGGCAGACGAGCTTGGCTTGCGACAGCCTTTTCTTTTTCTCGTCGAGAAGGGCATTCATGTTTACTAAAATCCGCCTTTACTGGAAAACCGATCTTGATCCAACACACTTAGTCAATAGTGTTCATGTTCGCATCATTCGGCTTTATGTTCCCGTGAGTTTCAGAGAGACAACGGAATGGTCGGATCCAGTTAATGCCATCATCGACCTCGGCAGTCCCTTGACGGTTTTGCCAAAACGTGTCTGGCAAACCATGCAAAATATCCAATATCTATCTGGCATCGTTCCTTTGGGAGGCATTGGAAAAGGCCTCGTATTGGCGCGGCTGGCCAAGATTGGGCTTGCTTTCTTGAGCACACAGAAAGAAATCGTCGAGCGCACGATCAAAGCCTACTTGGCGGAAGACGATGCCGTCCCTCTTCTGCTTGGCATCGAAGATCTCATAACAAATACCCGCCTTGTATGCGACTATCCCAAAAGCAAAGCATTCTTGCATTTTTAGTGTTCCTCCCCAAAAGTTTCCTTCGCCAATTCCGATTTCAAAAAGAACCCGCCGCGAATAACAATGCGCTCGCCCGTCGCGAGGCCATCGAGCACTTCAACAATCTCGCGCATCTCTGCGCCGGTGCGCACTTCGCGCTTCTCAAACGTCGAGTCGTTGAGCGCGACAAAAACAAAATGCTTTTCGGTTTCACCGAGAATGGCGTTGGCCGGAACCTTGATGGTGCTGCCGCCGAGTTCGGTGGTGAGATGCACGCTGGCAAACATTTCCGGCTTCAGCTTGCGTTCCGAATTTTGAACTTCCAGCCGCGCTTTCACCGTGCGAGTTTGCGCATCGACAACGTCGAAGATTTCCGTCACCGTGGCGGGAAACATTTCGCGCGGATAGGGTGTGACTTCGACTTGCGCTTTCATGCCTTTGTGGACGCGCGGCAAATCCTGCTCGTAAATATCGGCGAGCACCCACAGGGTTGAGAGATCTACAATTTCAAACAAATGCGTGCCAAGCTCGACAAATTGGCCTTGCAAGACTTCCGCTGCGAGCACCGCACCCGCAAATGGCGCGCACACCGGCAGAAAGCCCATCGGCTCTTTGGCCGTTTCTAATTGGCGCAAATCGGTTTCGCTCAATCCGGCGACTTCGAGTTTTCTGCGCGCCGAGAGCAAAATGGTTTTCGCTGTTGACTGATCGCTGCTTTCATTGCTGAATCTTTGGGCGCGTTCGATGGCCTGCAGATACTCCATCTGCATCGCGAGAAATTCTTGACTGAAAATCTGTGCCAGCACTTGTCCGGCGAAAACACGGTCACCGGCAAATGCTGAAACTTTGTCCACACGACCGGAGAGCCGCGCGGTGATTTCTGCCCGACGGCGCTCGTTGAGCATCACTTTGCCAGGCAGCGTCAGCGAAATCGGCACCGAGCTTTCTTTCACCAGCGCGATTTCGAGGCGAATGTTAGAAAGCTGTTGCGTCGTCAGCGTCACCACCGTGGCGTTCTCAGCGTGGTCTTCTGCGGCTGCGTGGGGATGCTCTTCAGTCTCGCGGCCACCGCAGCCCACGAGAGCCAGAGCCAGCAAGGTCAGAAAAAATCTGTAAATCGGGATCATCGAGTTGCTCCTCAAAAATGTCTTGATCGAATGAAATAGAAAAGCCGGGCATTTTATTTCCGGTGATAAGGAATAGACGTCTACAAAAAAGCCTGCGTAGAATTTCGCTGACCGAATCTCTACTGTGGACAGGCAAATGGAAGCTGATTTCTTTCGTGGAGTGAGCTCAGGCAAGAGGGATATGGTCGATGGGGCGCATCGGGATGGAAAAGAAGAGCAGCGAGTTAGCTTCGAAATACGGCATGGCCTCCGGTGAGGCGACGAAAATATCGATTTGGTGAAGGAGAATGGGAATGTTGCAAGCGCCCTGGCAAGAATTATGCTGATGGCTATCGGATTGGGAGTGGTGGTTACTCCGGCTTGCCAGCAGATTGCAGAGCAAAGCCTGGCAACCGTCTGCCGAATTGCTTTCTAAACATCCAATGTCGCCGCAAAAAAGCAGGCCGAACACTTGTCCAAATAAAATTACCAGCGCCAGACGCGGCAACATTTTTCTCGTTTGAATGAATAAGATGATCACGGCCAGCTCAAAATATACAAATCATAAAAATACTATATGAGAAGTTAATGTAATCGCTCTCAAAAAGCAAGGACTTCTTTGCCGCGACGGGTTTGCGCTAAAAACAACAAGCGCCTCGCAAAATCGCAGAGGCGCTTGAGTGAATCATCAGTCGTGGCTGGACTTATTTCATCATGATCATTTTTTTCGTTGCCGTCATTCCCGCCGCTTCCAGTCGATACCAATAAATTCCGGAGGCCAAAGTTTTTCCGGATGAGTCGATGCCGCGCCAGCGCACCGTATGTTTTCCGGCTGGCTCTTCCGCATTCACCAATGTCGCCACTCGTTCGCCACGCACATTGAAAATTGACAGATTCACATGACCGGCAACAGGAAGCTCGTAGCTGATCGTGGTCTCGGGATTAAATGGATTCGGATAGTTCTGTTGCAAAACGAAATCTATCGGCGCCGAATTTTCTTCTTCGACCGAGGTGATCGTCGAGCCGCGCAAGGCGTAGAAGTTGCGCACCGGACTCTGCGTCACCGTCACGGTGTTGTTCTGGATGTCGAGCTGCGCGCCGGAAACCACTTTCCATTGATTGCTGGAATCCAAGTAGAACAACTGAATGCTCGCTTCGTTGATTTTTAATTCGTCGATGAGCTGCTGAGGATAGTGAAAGTTCATGCGCGTTGAGCGCAAGAAATTCATCATGCCGCCGTTCATCATGCCGTGGCCGCCCATGCGCGTGAACTCGGTGTGAAATCCCATGAAGCCCGCGCCACGCACCGGCAGGCTGTCGGGATGCATCCACTCAAATTGGCAAAAGAGGCTGTCCGGCCACATCATGCCCATGCCCATCGCTCCGGACGGAATGTGCATCCAACTGCTGCTGTCGGTGGGACAATAAATGCGCGTGCTATCTGTGGCGTTGCGATGCATCCAGCCGCCCGACCACTGTGGTGGACCGACCGGCTCGCGCCATTTCAAACCGTTGATCGTGAAGACGACGAGCATCGACGGTTTGAAGTTCGTCATCACGCCGCCGGTAATTGTTAGCTGATCGCCGTTCTTCGGGCGTTGCGCGCCACTTTTGGGTTGATACCACCACGGCCCGAACATCAGAAGATAATCCGTTTTGCCATCGCTATTGGTATCCAAAGAATAAAGCGCATGTTGATAATCCAAATTGTGCATGAACCCAAAGTGCCGCAGCGAATCCACGCGCACTTTGCCGCTCACCGTGATGGTTCGCAGCGTGTCGGGCCAGTCCATGCCGTGATAACCATTGTGCCAGCCGTGGCCGCCCATGCCTTGCGCCAACGCCTCGCCGATCATAATGATCGCGAAGGCGGCAAATAGCGACAAAAATTTATTGAGCTGTTGCATGTCACCCTCCTTGCGATAGTGAATTCTTTCTCTGATTGAATAGGCAACGATGCAATTTGTATCGCAAGGGAGATGCCATGCAAAAGGCGTTCGCCGTAAAGCGTAAGTGTCGATTTCACCGAATAACGCGACTGACAAACAAGAAAAAAATTCTCAGCATTAAGAAAACCGCGCGATTGATTCTTAAAATTGAAAAACGACCTGAATAATGAAAGAAGCCTTTTTAATCGCCGGATTTCAGTGAGAACCGCAGCAGCCGCAGCGCATTGGCCACGACCACGAGCGTGCTGCCCTCGTGGAAAATGATTGCAATGCCGATGCCGGCAATGCCGAATAGCGAGAACGGAATCAGCAGCGCGATCACGCCTAATGAGACGATCAAATTTTGTTGGATGATGCGGCGCGCTTGGCGGCTGAGGGCCACGGCAAACGGCAGCTTGGAGAGATCGTCGGCCATGAGCGCGACGTCGGCGGTTTCGAGCGCGACATCGGTGCCGGCGCCGCCCATCGCGATGCCGACGGTGGAAGTCGCCAGCGCCGGCGCATCGTTGACACCGTCGCCGATCATCGCCACCTCGCCGTATTTCTCCATCAGCTCGCGAATCGTCGTGACTTTATCCTCCGGCATCAAGCTGGCGCGATATTCGTCGAGGCCGACTTCTTTGGCGATGGACGCCGCGACGCGCTCGTTGTCGCCGGTGAGCATGATTTTTTTCTTGATGCCAAGCGCCGTCAATTTCGCCAGCGTTGACTTGGCTTCCGCGCGCGGTTGATCGGCCAAACACATGATGCCGATCAGGCGGTTATCCATCATTACGATCATCGTGCTTTTCCCTTCGGCTTCCAATGTCCGCACTTGCTCGGCAATCACTTCGGGCACGGCATTCGAATCAGATTCGTTGAACAGTTTGAGATTGCCGATTTTCACTTGCTTGCCGTTGACTGCGGAGATCACGCCTTTGCCGGTGACGGATTGCAGCTCGCCGGCTTGAGGCAAATTAAGATTTCGTTGCTGCGCCAGTTTCACCACCGCTTGCGCGAGCGGATGCATGGAGCGGCTCTCGACTGCGGCAGCAATGGCGAGCAGCTCGGTTTCGCTGGTGTTGTTGAGCGGAATGATTTGGGTCACTTGCGGTTTGCCGGCGGTGATCGTGCCGGTTTTGTCGAATGCGATGGCATCGAGGCGGCCGAGATTTTCCAAATGCACGCCCCGTTGGATAAGTTTGTTGTACAGAGAATAGCCTAATATCAATGAACTATCCAACGGGGCACGCCGCCTTTGATCAACACGCCGTTGCGCGCGGCTTGCGCGATGCCCGCGAGAATTGCGGAGGGCGTCGCAATCGCAAGCGCGCACGGCGAGGCCGCCACGAGCATCGTCATCGCGCGCAGAAACGCTTCGCTCCACGACAGCCAATTGAGCAGCGGCGGCACGATGATGACCAGCACAACGCCGATCAATACCACCGGCACAAAAATGCGCTCGAACTTTTCTGTGAAGCGCTGCGTCGGTGATTTCTGTGTCTGCGCTTCCGCAACCATTTGCATCACGCGCGCCATCGTCGAATCCTTCGCCAGCTTGGTGACTTCGATTTCCAACGCGCCTTCGCCATTGATCGTGCCCGCGAAAACATTGTCGCCGGTTTGCTTTTCCACCGGCACGCTCTCGCCGGTAATCGGGCTTTGATCAACCGCAGAGCGGCCTTCTTTTATTTTTCCATCAATTGGAATTCTTTCGCCGGAGCGAACAATGACGACATCGCCGCGCAATAACTCCTCGACAGCAAGCTCGATTTCTTTGCCGTCGCGTTGCACGCGCGCGGTTTTCGGCGTGATCTCGCCGAGCGCGCGAATGGCGTTGCGCGCTTTGCTCATGGCCGAATGCTCCAGCGCGTGCCCGAAGCTGAAGAGAAAGAGCAGCAGCGCGCCCTCAGCCCATTCGCCCAAAATCGCCGCGCCGATGGCGGCCACCAGCATGAGAAAATCAATATCGAAGCGGGCGTGCAGCAGGGCTTTGAGCGCATGGCGAGAGATGTCGTAACCGCCGGCGATATAAGCGAGAATATAAAACGCGAGAGCAACGGTGCGGGGCAAATCGAAAAATTTTTCTCCGAAGAATCCCACCGCGAGAAAAACGCCGGAGAGCAGCGCGAGCACCAGCTCCCAATTTTGCCGCAGCCAGCTTTCGGGTTTTTCTTCTTCCACTTTATATCCGAGCGTGCCGATGCGCTTGACAATATTTTCATGCGTGACGAGCGTGCCGTCATACTCGACGCGCATTTTTTCGGCGGCATAGTTGACGGACACGGTGATGATGCCCTTCACCCGTCCGAGAATGTGCTCGATGCTGGTGGCGCAATTGCCGCAATCCATGTCCGTGATGCGGAATGATTCGTGCTTGAAACGTTCGGTCACTTCTGCACCGGCTTGCTCCGCCCAGCGCTGAACCCGCTGCAATGAAATAAGATTGGGATCGTAATGCAGACAAAAACAGGATTGGCCGTTTTTGCGATCCACGTGCGCTTGGGCAATGCCGCGATTTGATTTGACGCGCTCCAGCAGGCGCTCGACACATTGATCTTTTTCATCCTCCACCTGGGAAAGGAGCAAAGGAATTTCCAAAAGTAGTTTTTTTTCCATTATAACGCCTGCTCTCCCCGTTGGCCGGTACGAATCTTCACGACCTCTTCGACGTTGAGGACAAAAATCTTCCCGTCGCCGGGATTGCCGGTGCGGGCGTGCTGCTGAATCGACGTCACGACTTTTTCCACCAACTCGTCCGGCACGACGATTTCGAGCTTGGCTTTGGGAATGTATTCCACCAAGTCGTCAATGATTTTATCGCGGTCTTCCTCGACCGGACTGCGCCCGAAACCGCGAACATCGCGGTCAACGGTGAGACCGGGCAGGCCTTCGATTTGTCTGAGCGCTTCGACGACTTTCGAAAGCAAAAAGGGGCGAATGATGGCTTTGACTTCTTTCATGATTGTCTCCATTTTAAAAAAATGAACAGACCATTGTCTAAAACAATATATAAGCCAGAATTCCGAGAACCATCAGAATCGCGCCGGTCACGGCTTTTTCATGATGCTCCAAAAAGTGCCAGCGCAGCTTTTCCATCCCGCGGCGGCCAAGCTCCACCAAGAGCAACATGCCGAGCACCGTAACGACAAAATAAACCACAGACACCGCGGCAATGCCGAACCAGCCCAGCGCTCCGGCGGTGAAGTAGTAGGCTTCAATTTCAAGGCATGGCGAAAAGAACATGGCCACCACGAGCGAACTGATCAGCGCCGGCTTCGAGCTTGTTGCCTGCGGCGTTGACGGCTCGTGATGATGATGGTGATGGTGGCCGCGCAAATCCATAATCAGATAAATGACTCCGAGCGTCATGAGAATCAGCGGCGCAACGAAGCCCACAAAAAACGCTTTGCGCGAGGACAGCTCATAGCCCAACCATCCGACCAACAAGCCGATGATGATGGTGCTGGCGGTATGCGCGACGCCGGCAATCGCGGTCACGCTCAGCGTCGTTCTTTGGCTCCATCGTTCCGTCCGCCCAATGACAACGAGCGGCAGCCAATGATTGGGGATCGTGGCGTGAATGACGCTCAACGCCAAACTCCCCATAATGATGTAAGCAGGGTTCATGTCCACCTCTCCGTTTTAGACCGACCAGTCACTTAAAGTAGCCGGTCGGTAGTATGATTTACATTTCAGGCTCGACCTTCGGCTTTTCAAACCACGCATACAACGTCGGCAAGAGCACGAGCGTGAGCAGCGTCGAGGTCACGAGTCCGCCGATGACCACGGTGGCGAGCGGGCGTTGAATCTCCGAGCCGGGGCCGGTGGCGAAGAGCAACGGAATCAAACCGAGCATGGCCACCACCGCAGTCATCAGCACCGGGCGCAAACGCAGCTCGCAGCCGTGCAGCACCGCCTCTTCGAGCGGCTTTCCTTCTTCGCGCAGCTTGTTGAAATACGACACCAGCACGAGACCGTTAAGCACGGCGACGCCGAAGAGCGCGATAAATCCGACCGAGGCCGGCACGCTGAGATATTGGCCGGAAATAAATAATCCGACGATGCCGCCGATGAGCGCGAACGGCAAATTCATGATGATGAGTCCGGCTTGCCGCATCGATTGGAAACTGGAAAAGAGCAAAAAGAAAATCAGCGCGATGGTGACCGGCACGATGATGGCGAGGCGCTGCATGGCGCGTTGTTGGTTTTCAAACGCGCCGCCCCAGGTGATGAAATAACCGGCGGGCAGCGTCACCCGCTGGCGAATTTTTCCCTGCGCCTCGGCCACAAAGCTGCCGATGTCGCGGCTGTTCACGTTGCATTCCACCACGATGCGGCGCTTCACGTCTTCGCGGCTGATTTGCACCGGGCCTTCGACGAGTGAGAGTTTCGCCAGTTGCGCCAGCGGCAAGCGCGTGTTATCGGGCGCAGTGACCAAAATGTTGCCAATGCTTGCCAAATCGCTGCGCCGATTTTCCGGAAAGCGCACCAGCACGCCAAAGCGCCGCTCGCCTTCAAAAACGTCGGTGGCGACTTTGCCGCCGACCGCGGTCTCGATGATCTCCTGAATGTCCGCGACGTTGATGCCGTGACGCGCGATTTTGTGGCGATCGATCTCGACGGTGAAATAGGGCTGGCCGGATACTTGCTCGGCCCGCAGATCAGCCACCCCACGCACTTCCGACACCACTTTGACAATTTCGTCGGCCTTGGCTTTGAGCACCTCCATGTCCTCGCCAAAAATCTTGATGGCGATTTGCGACTTGACGCCAGAAATCAATTCATCGACGCGCAACGCGATGGGTTGGGTGATGTTGAAGACGACGCCGGGAATTTTTTCAAGCCGCTCGCGCATTTTCTCAATGAGCTCTTCTTTGGTTTTCGCGGTCGTCCATTCGCGGCGCGGCTTGAGCACAACGATGGGATCGCTCACGTTCGGTCCCATCGGGTCGGTGGCGATTTCGGCGGTGCCGATTTTCGAAACGACGGTTTGCACCTCCGGAAATTCCATCAGGGTTTGCTGCATGACGTTTTCGATGGCGATGGACTGCGGCAGCGAGATGCTCGGCAGGCGCAGCACTTGCGGCGTCAGCGAGCCTTCGTCCAGCGTGGGAATGAATTCGGTGCCGAGAAATGGCACCAAGGCCAAACTGCCGGCGAGAATCACCGAAACTCCGGCGACCGTGATTTTCTTGTGCCGCAACACCCACCGCAGCACCGGCAAATAAATTTTCTTGACGCCACGCACGATGAAGCTTTCTTTCTCGGTTTCCGGTTTTAAGATGAATAAACAAATCACCGGGATCACGAAGATCGACAGCAGCAACGAGGCGAACAACGCGATGCTGATGGTGAAGGCGAGCGGCGCGAACATCTTGCCTTCCAGTCCCTGCAGCGTCATAATGGGAAGAAAAGTGATGGCGATGATCAGCTCGCCGAAGAGGCTGGGCTTCCGCACTTCCAACACCGCTTCGAGCACCGTGCGCATGCGATGCCCCGCCGCGCCTTTTTCGGAGAGATGGCGCTGCACGTTTTCCACCTGAATGATCGCCGCGTCGATGACCATGCCGATGGAGATCGCCAGGCCGCCCAACGTCATCAGATTGGCCGAGAGGCCGACCGCGTTCATGATGATGAAGGTGCAGAGCGTCGCCAGCGGCAGGGTGAGCGCCACCACGAGCGCGCCACGAAAGCTCCGCAAAAAGAGGTAGAGCACGACGATCACCAGCACCACGCCTTCTTCTAACGCTTTGGTGACGGTGTTGATGCATGCCTGCACCAAATCGGTGCGGTCGTAAAACGGCTTGATGGTGACGCCGCCGGGCAGAATTTTCTGCTCGTTGATTTCCCGCACTTTTTCCTTGACGCTGGCTGCTACCTCGCGACCGGAGCCGCCGCGAATCATCATCACGATGCCGACGGCCACTTCGCCCTTGCCATCTTTGACCGCCGCGCCCTGCCGCACTTCCGGGCCGGTGACCACCTCGGCGACGTTGTGCACGAAAATCGGCACGCCGTCGTGCTGGGCGATGACGATGTCGCGAATATCGTCGAGGGTTTGAATGAGGCCGAGGCCGCGCACGACGTATTGCTCGGCGCTGTGCGCGAGAATGCCGCCGCCGGCGTTGGCGTTGTTGGCGGCAATCGCTTCAAAAACTTCGCGCAATGAAATCTTATATTTGAATAAGAGCTCGGGGTCGACCAGAACGTGATATTGCTTGACATGACCGCCGAACGAGTTCACGTCCGCCACGCCGGGTACGGTTTTGAGCAGCGGCCGCACCATCCAATCCTGCATGGTGCGCAAGTCGACGAGCTGCGATTCACTGAGTGGAGTGAAGTCGGACTTGCGCGATGAAGCGTCTGAATCGCCATCCGAATCACTCGTGCGCAAGTCCGACTTCGCAGGCGCGGGCGGCTCCAACGTGTATTGATAAATTTCACCGAGACCGGTTGATACCGGGCCGAGCGAAACTTCCACACCTTCGGGCAGTTTCTCTTTGGCTTCGATGAGGCGCTCCAAAACCAGTTGGCGGCCAAAATAAATATCGACATCGTCATGAAACACAACCGTGACGATAGACAGGCCGAACTTCGAAAGTGAGCGCAGCTCGGTGAGATGCGGCAACCCGCTCATGGTCACTTCGATGGGAAAAGTGATAAATTTTTCCACCTCCACCGGCGAGCGTCCGGGCGTTTCGCTGATGACCTGCACCTGCACGTTGGTGACGTCCGGAAAAGCGTCGATGGGAATTTGCCGCACCGCGTTGATGCCGAGGCCGATGAGCAGCAGCATGAAAATCAAAATGAGCACGCGGTTGCGCAGCGAGAATGAGATAAGTTTGTCGATCATGAGTTACTCCGAAAATTGTATTGAAAAAATAAAACGGAATGGCTATATTTTAAAAGTGAATTCACGAAAACATGAAATTGAACTTCAAGCAATGCACATGACAATGAACAGAATCATGAACAAGATGTTGCAACTAACTGCCGTGATCGAGCGCGAAGGCGACGGCTATGTGGCTACGTGCCCAGAGTTGGATGTTGTCAGTCAAGGTAACTCTGTTGAAGATGCACGGCTAAATCTGCTCGAGGCGGTCGAGGGATTTTTTGAAGTCGCCTCGCCTTCGGAAATTCGACGCCGGTTAAAGAAAGAAACCTATGTCATGCCCATAAGCTGAAATTGAACCTCAAAAATAAGGAACGGCCAAATGCAAATGTACTTTCCTTCACCACCTCGGCCGCCGAAACGCTATTGGCGCGATAGCGATTGGTTTGATGCTCACGATGCCGAGTTGGCTGAGCAATATCCCAATCAGTGGGTGGCGGTTTACTCCGGAAAAGTGATCAGCCACAGCACCAGTCTGGGTCAAGTGTTGGACGAGCTGGAACCGCAAGACGTCGAATTTCCGGTAATCGGTTTTGTTGAAAAAGGCTTCCATGTCTACAAAAATCTCTCTCCGTTTCATAACGGATTATGACGACGAATTGCTGCAGCATGGTTTGCAAGTCCGCATCATACGGCTGATTGCTTCTGTGAGCTTTAACACGCCGATGGGTTGGACAGCTTCATTCAAGGCCGTCGTTGTACGGGCAATCCTGTTACCATCCTTCCTGAAATTGTGCATCGTCACATCCATCGCAGGATTCTCCACCCTGCTCCCGTGAGCTTGTTTGGTGTTGGCAGAGGCCAAGTCCTTGCGCATCTGGCCGAAATCGAAATGGCCTTTGTTGGGCGAAAGCAAATCGCGCCTCCGCTTCGCATCAAAGCCTATCTGCTTTCAGACAGTTCTCTACCGATTCTCATCGGTTACGAAGATGCTTTAACCAGTTTGCGGCTGGTTTCGGATTATCCCCGCCAAAAAGCCTACGCAGAATTTCGTTGACCGAAACTTTGCTGCGTATTTATTCCTCCCCAAAGCTTGCCTTCGCCAGCTCCGAGCGCAGCACAAACGCGCCTTCCGTCACCACCTTTTCACCGGCGGCAAGCCCTTCGAGAATGACGATCAAACTGTCAAGGTCGTGGCCGACGCGAACGGCGCGCTTCACAAAACTGCTGTCATCTTCCGGCACAAAGACAAAACGTTGATCGCCTTCGGTCTGCACGGCCGCTTCGGGCACGACGAGGAGATTGGCCAGCTCGCCGCTCTGCAACGTCACCGTCGCGAACATCTGCGGCTTCAGCTTGCCAGAAGGATTTTCCACTTCAATGCGCGCTTTGACCGTGCGCGTGGTTTCGTCGAGCACGTCGAAAATGGTGGTAAGTCGGCCACGAAATTTTTCGCCGTGATAGGCCGCCACCTCGATGTCCGCCGCCAAACCGGGCTTGATCTTGGCGATGTCTTTCTCATAAATGTCCAC
>Ga0073934_10007628_pt1 | contig 14891 bp, 13 predicted proteins | sample LarsenN4metaG_FD_76834 | JGI IMG/M metagenome (GOLD analysis project Ga0073934, IMG submission 76834) | Hot spring sediment bacterial and archeal communities from British Columbia, Canada, to study Microbial Dark Matter (Phase II) - Larsen... ...
GCCATGTGCGATGCCGAGTACTGGACCGGCTCGGCGCCGAAGCAGCGGCAGACGTTCCGTGCGACGAACTGCGCCAGCCGGATGAGCGGTCCGTTTCCAACGAAAACGATGTTGTGCGCCGCTCCTTCATGTAGCGAAAAGACTCCGAGCGAATAGAATAAGTATCCGCGGATCAGCCCGGCCAGGCATGCGGCTGCAAGAACGTTCAGCAGGGGGTTCTCGGCGGCGGGAACCAGGAACAGGCGAGGCAGCCAGAATGCCGTCAAGAAGTCGGCGCCAAAGGTGAACAGGAGAACGCCGACGTTGATCAGGTTGTGGAGGACACGGTTTTCCTTGAACCACTTGTAGTGCTGCCGGCCGCGGTCCATGATCAGTTTCATTTGCTGATCGGTCAGACCTGGGAATTCGGCATGGGCGTGGTTGTAGGCGCGAGCTAAGGCGAGTTCGTCCGAATGTAAGATCATTGCCGCCGCGGCCCCTCCGATTGATCTTGGTTAGCATAGCGTCTTTCGCAAGTCAAATCCTTCTGACCGGGGCGAAGGCGCCATTCGTCATGTGGGAGAGCCATTCATAAGAAAGGCCCGGTCGAGTGGGCGGAAACGGGTGAATATCGCGGTAGGACATAACAAATGAGACTATTTCTTGCAGCATTAACGATAACCGCCGCGGCGTTTGGGGCCGACCCGGCGGCGCCGCGATCGTTCCAAGTTCAGATCTACGGCGCCGGCGCCGGAAAGCCGTCGATGATCCTGATTCCCGGGCTCTCGAGCCACGGATCGGTCTGGGATGGGGTGGTGGCACACTTCAAGGATCAATACGAAATGCATGTGCTGACGCTGGCCGGGTTCGCCGGTGTTCCGCCGATTGATGAGCCATTGCTCGAAACAGTGCGCAAGGAACTGCCGGCATACATTCGGGCAAAGAAGCTACGCCAACCGGCGATCGCCGGGCACAGCCTGGGCGGGTTCCTGGCGCTCTGGGTTGCGTCGGAGACACGCGGACTGACGGGTAGAATCGTGGTGGTAGACAGCGTTCCGTTCCTTGGGCAGCTTTATGCTCCTGACGCCACTGCGGAGTCGTTCAAACCCCAGGCCGACATGATGAAGAACATGATGGCCGGCATGACAGCGGAAGCCTGGACGAAGTATCAGAAGGCGAACCCGGCGTTGAGGATGATGATCAGCAACCAGGCGGACATCGACCGGGCAACGCAATGGGGGCTCGATTCGAGCCAGAAGACGGTGATCGACGCGATGTACACGTTGATGGTGACAGATTTGCGGGAAGCGGTGAAGAAGATCGAGACTCCGGTGCTGGTTCTGGGAGCGTATAAAGGGTTGCCCGATCCGGCGGCGGCGATGAAAATCTACCAGTCGCAGTATGCTGCGATTCGCGACGCGAAGCTGGTTCCCTTCGAGAACGCGAGGCACTTCATCATGTACGATGATTTGCCGAAGATGCTGCAAAGCATGGATGAGTTTCTCGGCGTGAAGAAATGATGGTTACTCAGGAGCGGTATTGGCCGGCGCGAGCGTACTGGCTTTGCCAGATTGGCGGCTGGGGTGGCTGGGCGTTTGTCAATTCCATCCTCTCGTTCTGGTTTCAGCCGTCGCAAGTGAGCAAAACCGTTGTGACGGCTTTCGCGTTGTCGATTGCGGGGATGGCGAGCAGTCACGTGCTGCGCTGGTGGATCCGGCGGCAAGGCTGGATCCATATTGAGCCGCTGAAGGCGGTGCCGCGGCTGGTGGCCGCCTCGATTGTCTGCGGAATCGTCAATACGAACGCAATGGTCGTGCTGACGCTGTTCGTGATGCGGTACTACCAGCCGCACGAGTTGAAGGCGAGTGTGTACGTTGCCAACGTCGCCTTTTGGAGCACGGTGATCCTGTTCTGGTCCGTGATCTATTTCGGTCTGCACTATTTTGAGAAATCGCGGCGTGCCGGTCTCGAAAAACTACGGCTGGAACTGATGGCGCGCGACTCGCAATTACGGTCGTTACGCGCGCAGGTGAATCCGCATTTCATTTTCAACTGCCTGAACAGCATCCGGGCGTTGATCTTGGAGGATCCGGCGAGGGCTCAGGCTGCGGTGACCGAGCTATCGGCGCTGTTGCGGTATTCTCTGCAATCGGGCCGTTCGATGCTGGTTCCTTTGCGGGACGAGGTTGCCGTGGTTGAGGACTATCTGCGTCTGGAGAAGATCCGCTTTGAACAGCGTCTCGATTACGAAGTGGAGATTCCTGCCGGGTTGTTGAACCGTCAGATCCCCCCAATGCTGCTGCAGACACTGGTTGAGAATGGCATCAAGCACGGGATTGCCCACATGCCGAGAGGCGGGAAGCTGCGCATCGAGGGGGCGAGCGGCTCGGGAGGGTTCACTTTGCGTGTCATCAACTCCGGTGTGCTGCAGCCTAACGGAGTCAGCGGCGGTGTGGGATTGGAAAATGCACGCGAACGTCTGCGCCTGTTGTGCGGGCCCGAGGCCTACCTCGAGTTGAAGCCGCTGGACGGCGCACAGGTGCTGGCTGAGGTGTTCATTCCGTGAAGGCGCTGATTGTCGATGATGAGCGGCTGGCGAGGTCGGAACTGAAGCGCCTGCTAGAGGCGCATCCTGAGATTCAGGTGGCCGCCGAAGCGGCTAACGCGGAAGAAGCCGAGATCCTGATCGAGAGTCTGAAGCCGGATCTGCTGTTCCTTGACGTGCAAATGCCGGGGCGCAACGGTTTCCAATTGTTGGAGTCTCTCGAAAGCGTACCGGCTGTGATCTTCGTGACAGCGTTCGACGAGTATGCTCTGCGGGCGTTTGAGGTAAGCGCCGTCGATTACCTGATGAAGCCGGTAGCTCCGGAGCGTTTGGCGGCAGCGCTGCAACGACTCACCAAGAGAACGGCGTCGGAGCCGGACGAGAGTGCGGAGACCGCATCTCCGCCAGCCCTGCCGGCACAGCAGCAGATTTTTATTCGCGACGGGGAGCGCTGCTGGTTCATCCGGTTGGCTGAGATCACGCTGGTGGAAAGCGAAGGGAACTACTCCCGCCTGTACTTCGGGCAGAACCAGCCGTTGATTCCGCGTTCGCTAAGTTATCTGGAAGCCCGTCTGGATCCGCAGATTTTCTTCAGGGCGAATCGAAAGCACATTGTGAATTTGAGGGCAATTCAACAAATCACTCCGGCAGTGGATGGCGGTTATGAGTTGAAACTGGCGGCGGGGCAGGTGGTGGAAATGTCCCGACGACGGGCGCAGGAGTTTCGGGAGAAGATGAGTTTGTAGTCAGGCGACAGGCATCAGGTTTCAGGCTACAGTCGTCAGGCTCCAGGCTTTGGGTGGTGCAGAGTCGCTTTGGCGGAGATGGAGGAGTTGTTTGTTCAGACTCTGGAGGGTGGCTTCGAGTCTAAGGACGCCTGGAATGCCGTTGGGGAGCTTCGCCTGAATGGGGGTAGGGCTGCGTTCGGCCAGGTAACGACGGTGACTCCGCCGGAACACCGCGAGACTTTGCTCAAAGCGCTCACAGATGAGAGTGAAGACGTTCGTGAGCAGGCCATTGTGGGCCTCGCTAAGCGCGGCGACGGGCGGTCGACGATGCTGGAGATTGAGCAGCTTCCAGACGGATGGGAAAGCAACCGACTTCAAGCCGAACCACGGACCAAACTTCAGGAAGAATGATGGAGCCAAGGGGCAGATATCGTCACGAAACTCCGCCCCTGAAGCCTGACGCCTGAAACCTGTCTCTACCTCCTCCAGCCCTTTCCGACTTCGTCGCGCCGGAACGGGGGGAGATCTGTCCTTGTTGCTTCGTCGTTTTCGTATTGCAGATACACCGGCGCGTTGTCTTTCAGCTTGTCCGCTTCAAAGCAGGTAAAGATGAGAGTCTTGTTCTCGGTGTCGGTGTAGCGGTACTCGCGCACTTCGATATCGCCGATGTAGAGGACGGGGTCTACCGCGCGGGCGGGGAAGACGTCCTCCGAATTCACTTCGAATTCGAGAACCGTAACGATGGCGGCGGTGCGCGTGTTCTTGGCTGCCGAGCGTTTGACCTGGTAGCGGGCATTTCTGAACCCGGCCAGACAGACGGTGGAGCCGGCCAGCAGAGCGCCCAATAACAGTAGAGCTTGAAATCTTCGCATTATGGTCGTCTCCTTTCTTACGGTACAAACTGGAGGTCAGTGAGGAAGATCGCACCAGTCGGGTTCTGGTCGAAGATCAGGTGAATCCGGGTTACCTTGGTGCGGTCGAACTCGCCCAGGGACGACAGCGGGATACGGACGGTTTTGAGGATGCTACGGCGGAAGAGGCCTCCGACCGGGAACGGGATGTTGGTGTAGGAGGCGGTCTGGACTCCGTTGCTGCTGCCGCTTTCGGTGGACAACTGCACGGTGAAGTTTTGCGTGCCGGGATTGGTGGGGTTCAGTTCGCTGTACTTGGCCGCGACCCGGAACGAAATGTAGCGGTACTGGCTGATGTCGACGCCTTCGCCGCCGCTCGAAAGCGGGATCGTCAGCGACGCGGTCGCACCGGGGCGCTGCGGCCAACTTACATCCGCGACGAACGTACCCACATCGTGGGTCCAGTTGACCGGAGCGAGCGCGCAGTTTCCGGCATTGCAACTGCGGATGTTGAGGTTGATCCAGCTATTGACGGCGCCGGCCTGATTGAGGCGTGGCGCTGCTGCGTGCGTGAAATTCTCTACCGTCCAGGTGCGGCTGGGGCTTTCCAGATACGCGGTGTCGACCGGCACCTGCACCGCAGGCGGAGGAGGCAGGTCGCCAGTGAGCAAACCCGGGAAATTCTCGTTGCCCAGCCAGGCTCGGATCATGCCCATCAGGTAGACCGCGCCAACGGCTTCCTGCGGCGGGCGTGTCGTCATTATGGGCAGGTCGACACAGGGGAACAATGTGCTTTCGGGCAGCCATTCCGAATTGAAGAAGTTATGGTTGCTGCCCCAGACGTACTTCTGCACTTTGGTGGTCGGGTTCTTCTCCTGGAGGAACAAGGAGCGGTCGAGCGCGCGGATGCCCTGGTTGTCGCTGACGTCGGCATCGCAGGCGGACAGGACCAGTCCGAAATGGACATCGTCGACGTTGTAGAGCGGGTTCGCCAGGCCGCGGCCAAAATCCACGGGACTGATTTCGATGACTGCCTTGATTCCGAACGGCGAGTTTTCATCGCGGTTCATGTTGTAAGCCGCGCGGACACCTTCGCCGCCGCGGCTGTGGCCGATGAGGCCCACGTTCTGGAGGTTTACTTTCCCGGCAAAGCGGCCGCCGAACGGCTCCGCTCCGGCTCCGGTGTTCCACTGGGACCAGCGGCGCAGGTGCTCCTGGACAAGGCGCCCGCGCTCGGGAATCGCGTTTGCGCGGCAGTTGATCGAGTTCGCGTTGATGGAAGCGACGATATAGCCGTGGCTGGCAAGTTTTTCAGCGAAATAGTTGTAGCCCTTTTCCTGCGGTGTCTGGATGAAGCCAGCTGGACAGATTGGCGGAGTCGCGGTACAGACATCGTTGAGGGTGCCTGGAGTGCGGCAGATACCGTGGTTCCCGTGCAGGATCAGCACTAAGGGATAGGGACCGCCGGGCAAGTTTGTGGGGTGCCACACCGTAGCCCATACATCCACCGGATAAGCGATGCTCGGCACCAGGACGCGTTCGATCTTGTAGTCGACATTGGTGACGGGCAGGTTCCCGCGGCCGGAGGGATCGGGCGCGGTTTGTGCCATCACCGCAGCACCCAGCAGCAGGACGGACGGAAACAGCATGCGGGTCATTACTGGTTGCCTCCCTGGTTCTGGCTGTCGTTGCTCTCGGTAGTTAATCGTTCAAACTGATTCACGGCGATTCCGCGAGGGTTGTTGCCGACTTGTATCGCGCGGACCACGTTGTAAGTTGCCGTATCGATGACGCTGACCGTGTTGGTATTTGCGTTGGCGACATAGACCCACTTGCTGTCCGGCGTGGCCGCGATGCCGAACGGATTACAGCGCGCTGATCCGCAGTTGGTGATCTCGATGGTGCGGACCAGTTGGTTGGTTTCCGTGTTGAAAACGCTCACCGTCCCGGCCCAGTAGTTCGCCACGTAGGCGAGCGGCGCGTCGGGTTGCATTGCGATTCCCGCGGGGGTGCTCTGAGTGGAGACGGTGCCCGAGACTGCGTTGGATTCCAGGTCGATGCGCGAGATCGAGTTTGAGTTCGCGTTTGCCACCCAAAGGAAGCGAGCGTCCTGTGTGGCGGCGGCAGCGATTGGAGCGCGTCCGACGTTCACCGGAGCGCCCATCAGAGCAAGGTTGGTGGAATTCAGAACTTGAACGTTGCCGGAACTGACGTTGGTGACGAAGACGCGGCGGCCATCGGGCGAGAGTGCGAGACCGGTGGGTTGAAAGCGCACCGTGGCCTGCGCAACGACGCCACCCACTTCGGCATCGATCATCTGCACCGTCTGCGACGTGACGTTCGCAACAAAAATGCGCCGGTTGTCGGGATGCGCCACGATGCCCATCGGGGTGCTTCCCACGGCGACGCGAACAACCGCGCGTCCGAGCGAGGTGTCGATTACCGAGACGGAATCGTTGCTGGTGTTCGCAGTGTAGACGAAAGCGCCGTCTGGAGAGACCGCTATGCCGCTGGGCATCGGCAAAACACTGATGGATCGCACCACGGAATGATCGGCTGTGTTAATCACCGACACCGAATCCGAACCCTGGTTGGTTACATATACGTACGGCTGCGCGCTCAACGCGGCAGCAAGAAGCGGAACCGTCGCGCCCAGGCGTAAGAGCACACTCAGGCGAGCTCCGCGTAATGCGGAAATGTTCATGCGTAAGTCTCCGTGGAACGGAAGTCCTTAGCAGTATGTAGCCTCGTTAAACGAAGGACAAGACTACGCAGGTAAATTCTTTCGGGTTATGAACGGGGGTTGATACACACCAAGTTTTCTGAAGTACGGATTAAAACGTTTCCATCGGCGATGGCCGGCGAGGCGTAAACCGATTCTCCCAGTGAATTTACACCTATAAATTCATATTCGGCGCCGGCACGTACGATCGCCGTGTCGCCCTGTTCGCTGGTGATCCACACCGTGTTCGCCACCCCTACCAGAGAAGAGTAGTGGCGCGAAGGTTTACCCTGGCGTTTTCCTTCGTACAGTAGTTTGCCGCTAGCGGCGTCGAGACACGTGAGCAGGCCGCCGTCGGAGATAAAGTACAGGCAGTTTCCGTAGCACAGGGGAGAGGCGACATAGCCAACGCCTTTGTCGTAGCGCCAGGCGAGGCGTTCACCGCCGGCGGGATTCAGCCGCAGTGCGTAAACCCGCTTGTTGGGGTGCCCGCCGGTACAATACACCATGCCGTTGCCTGCAACAGGGCTCGGAACGATGTAGCCATCGAGCCCGGGAGCCTGCCAAAGGAGTTCACCGCTGTCGGGGTTGTAGGACCGGATCGACTTCCAGCCGTTGCAGACCAGTTCGGTTCGCGAACCGTTACGGACCAGGATGGGCGTGGACCAGCCGGCGGGGTCGTCGCGTTTCTGCTTCCAGACGAGTTTTCCTGTCTTTGTCGAGAAAGCGGCAAGGAACGACGGTTCGCCTTCCTCCTGGTCGCACTGCACGATGATGAGATCGTTGTACAGGACGGGAGAGGTCCCTGGACCCATGCCGACCGTGGCGATCGGTCCGGCGCTGGACTGCCAGACAAGTTTGCCGGAGAAGTCATAGCAATAGAGCCCTTGCGACTCGAACCAGACGTAGAGGGCTTTCCCGTCGGTGATTGGGGTGGGTGAGGCGTAGCTGCCGGCCTTATGCCGGTCGTCGTAAACTTTCCCCTCATAGGCGACGCGGTCCCAGAGTATCTTTCCGGTGCCTATATCGACGCAAAGAACGCTCAGCCTGTGTTTGCGGTTCCCGGCGGTTGCGTCCGGATGGACGAAAACTTCTCCCTCCAATTTGTGGACCGGCGGCTTGGCGTCAGGGAGGATGTCTCCTTCCACGGAAGTGGTAACGAAGGCCCGGTTGCCCCAAGCGACAGGGGATGAGTGGCCGCGGCCGGGCAGCGGTGTCTTCCAGGCGATGTTCTTTGTTGGCGACCAATCGAGGGGGACAGCCTTTTCCGCGGATGTGCCATCGCCGCGGGGTCCGCGCCACTGTGGCCAGGGTTCGGCAAGTGCTGCCAGTTCTGCCGCTGCGGCCACGAAGGCGCCATAGAGGAAACTACGCCGGTGCATACAGGTAAAGGATAACGGCCAGGCTGTTAACTTGCGTAACTCAATGGGGCGAAGCGTTAATCCAATGCGGCGATCTGGCCGGGCACAATCTGCTGCGTGCGAGGCAGAATGCCGCGGTAGGAGAGAAATCCGACGAACGCCAAAATGCCGGCGTAGACAACCAGTTTGATCACGTTGGTCACCGGATTTTGTGGCAGAACCAAATACATTAGCCAGAGAACTGGTTGGGCAATCACCACGGCCCACACGGAGCCATAGAAGAAGCGGCGCTCATGTCCTTCGCCTTTAGTGGAGGCCATTACGCGCGGCAAACGGCCGATGGCGCCGAGAAACCAAATGGCGCCAGCCAGCGGGAAGTAGGCGTAGTTGTAGATCTGCCGCAGCATCCATACTCCGGTAATCACAGCAACCACCAGGCCGGCCAGGTTCAGCAGGGCGAAGGATAGGACGGCGGCCCAGGCGAAGGTGTAGCAGATGCGCCGGTAGAGCGGGTTCGGCCGGTCCTCGGTGAAACGAATGATGTAAGGGGCTGGTTCGCACCCGGGAAGTTGTCCACGTAATCCGGCGATTCCGGTGCCTGCGAGAACGACCGCCAGCCACGCTCCCATGCGCCAGTCGAAGCCCTGGGCGAAAAGGTCGAAAATCAGCGGCCCGGGCGCGAGGAAAAACACCCAGATCCACAGCGGCCAGTGCAGGACCCGATAGTAGCCCTTGTTGCGGGTACGGATCTTGCGTTCCGTATCAAGTTGGATGCGGACTCCGGGAGTCATGTCAGGACGATTTCCCACCGTTTCTTAAGCTCGACATCAATTCAAGAGCGTTCCGAATTCTGGCGAGATCAAGATCTCATCGATGATGGTCCGGGCGGTGGTTCCGCCTTGCAACCGTGACACTGCGCCGTCGAACTCGAGCGGCGAGGAGTCGCGCAGCAGCAATGTCGCATACAGAACGAACGTTGTCAGGCGCGGGCCGGTTCCGAGCCTGAATTCCTCGCTTTGCAGAAAGTTTTGGGCAAATTGCGTGCGCGTGAGCTCGTTACGGTCAAGGACGCCCTGCATGAAGTCCAGTTCTGCCGTTGTCCCTTCGCGCAGCAGAATCTGACGGTACATCAGCGCTGCGAATTGCCGGTTGGTAAGCGAAGGATTATTGAGCTTGAATTCCGCCGAATCGAGGAAGTTGAATGCGAGCTGATTGTACGTGACCGCTCCAGTCGCCAAGGCATTGCGGATGAATAGCCAGCCACCGTATTCGGCGTTGCGGTTCAGAATGCCAACGTAGAGGCCGGCGATATACCGCCCGGCGTTGTTGAACTCGGCCGAATTGAAGAAGTTGAGCACGAATTCACCACGTGTCAATCCCCCGGTTAACGCGCTTTCCATGAAGGCAACTTCCGCGGGCGAAGGCAAGCGGCCAAAGAAGCTGAAGTACATCATGTTGATGAAGCGCTGATTGGCGTTGGCGGTAGAACCGGGCTGATTGATGGTCAGAATAGCGCCGCCCAAGTTCAAATCCACACTGCGTGCCACGGTTCCGAAGTTGGGGAAGATGGTAACGCTGATGTTGGCGTTACCGGTTCCCGTGAGCGGGAAGACCTGTGCCCAACTGCGGTTGGATGAGGCATTCCAGATGCAACCGGCGCCAACCGTCAAGGGAACGGTGAACGAACTACCGGTTGACGGCGCGGTCGTCGGAGCAGAGCCGGCCGTAGCAGTACAGCCGGGGGTAATCGGTAAACCGAGCTGGCTTACGGGGATGATGCCGCCCGGTACCACCAGGATGCCGCTGCGCGGATTTGTGGTTGTGTTGGCCTGCACCTGAAAACTTACGGCGCCGCTCGATGTGCCGCTCGCGGTGCTGGTGAAGGTCAGCCAGGGTACGCTGCTCGCGACAGCCCAGGCACAACCCGCCTGTGTGGTGATTGTCAGAGTACCGCTGTTGAGACCGGAAGGCCGGTTCAGCAACGAACTGGGAGAGACCGCGCAGGTGCAGGAGGAGCTGCCCTTGGGACTAAGCTCAACCACGCGGTGGAGCGCCGTGTCGTTCAGCAGCAGCTTGCCATCCGGCATGAGGAACAGCTCGTCCGGGCCATAGAGCAGATCCGTGCCGTTGGTGGGGTCGGCCTGGCGGGTCGCGGCGATTGTGCTGATAATGCCGTCGGTTCCGATGCGCCGGACGCGGCTGCCCGTCGTGAAGAAGATCTCCCCTCCTGGTGTCACTGCGATACCCGACATAAAGTCGATGACTGCGGAGGTGGATGGTCCACCGTCGCCGGTAGACCCGGCGGTGCCGTTGCCCGCAATTGTGGTGATGTTTCCCGATGCGTCAACTTTGCGGATGCGCCGGTTGCCGCTGTCGAGGATATAAAAATTGCCCGCTCCGTCAGCGGCTAGTCCCTGTGGATTGCGCAGTGTGGCAGCGGTAGCAAGGCCGCCATCGCCGGAAAATCCAGATGCGCCCGTTCCCGCGAAGGCGGTGATAATGCCGCCGGGCGAGACCTTGCGAATCCGATTATTGCTTGAATCGGTGATGTAGACGCTGCCATCGGCGGCCGGATAGATACCCGTGATGTTGCCTAGCTGCGCTGCAACTGCCGCGCCGCCATCGCCCGTGTTCCCTGCCGTTCCGGTTCCGGCGAAGCGGCGAATAATTCCGTCGGTTCCGATCCTCCGGACGGAGTTGGTGCCATTCAGATATATGTTTCCGGACGCATCAATCGCGAGCAGCGTCGGCTGCACGCGGGCGCCAACGGCGAAGTTATCGTTGCCGCTGTCGCAGCATTCTCCATTGCCTGCGAAGGTGGAAACCGTGCCGTCCAAGGCGATGCGGCGGATGCGGAAATGCTGGCCGTCAGCGATGTAGATGCTGCCATCCGGGCCGCGCACCGCACCGTCAGCCAGATTCAGGCGGATCTGTGCAACAGGCTGTCCATCATTGATCGGAGCGCCGCCGGCGAACGTGCTGATAATGTCGCCGGGAGTAATTTGCCGGATCCGGTAACTCAGGGCATCGGATACATAGAAGTTTCCCAGCGAATCGCGTGTGATGCCGAAAATCCCGTTGATCTTCGCCAGGTTTGCCGGGCCACCGTCGCCAAGGCCGTTAGCATCCGACTTGCCCCACAGAGTGGTTATCATCCCCGCGGTGTTAATGCGTCGCACATTGTAGTAGCTGGCGACGTAGATGTTACCGTCAGGGTCCGTAGTTAGCGCATTGACCTGATCGAGTTTGGCGGTAGCGGCCGTGCCGTCTCCCGAATAGCCTGCCACTCCTGTTCCCGCGATAGTGGTGATCGTACCGGCGCGGATACGCCGTATCCGCAGACCGGCGCTATCAGCGAAAAGGATGTCGCCATTGGGAGCCACTGTGATCGCACCCGGGCTGCCGAGTTGGGCGGAAGTAGCGGCGCCGTTATCGCCGGAGAACCCGCTGGCGCCGGTTCCGGCGATAGTCGAGATCCTGCCGTCGGAGGCAGCCACGCGTCGAATCCGGTGACCGGAGGTTTCCGTGAAGTACAGATTGCCAGCGCTGTCGTAAGCCAACCCGCCGGCATTCTCGATTTGGGCCAGTTGCGCGGAAGAACCATCTCCGGAACTTCCGCAAAAACCCACGCCGGCAAACCGTTCGATCACTCCGTCAGTGCGAATGCGGCGGATGGCGCAGAGACTGGAAAGCGCGATGTTGCCCGCACTATCGATGGCCAGGTGCTGGGGGTAATAAAGCATGGAGGCTGTAGCCTGCCCGCCATCCCCCAGCGTACGCGGAGTGCCGTTTCCGGCGATGGTGGAAACGACACCGGCGGGCGTGATCTTGCGAATGACGTGGCTGTAGTAATCGGCGACGTAAATATTGTTGCTGGAGTCCCTTATGACGCCCCACGGGGCGCGGAAATACGCCGCCGAAGCCGGCGTGCCGTCGCCATTCGCGCCCGGACCAGCCACGTTGCGGATGTCCCAATACTGCGCTCGTGAAACACCAACTGACAGCAAAGCCAGCGTGAGCGCACACGCCAATCCGCGAATCATCGAACCCATACCGCTCTCCTCCAAAAGCCCGCAAAGGGGCAGAACTGAATCTAATATGGTACCTGACGCAGCCAAGAACTCAGCTTTCGGGGCTCACCTGAACGAGAAGTTTGCCTTGGTTCCCGCCGGTGAAAAGGCGTTTGAGCGCAGAGGGGGCATTCTCGAGTCCCTGAACGAGGTCGATTCGGTACTTCAGCTTGCCTTCCAGCGCCCAGCCGACCAGCTTCATCGCGGCCTCCTGTGACCGGTTCAAGTAGTCGGTAACAATGAAACCCTCCATACGGGCGCGCCGCATCAGGATCATCCCAAGGTTGCGCGGACCCGGAGGCGGAGTTTGGGCGTTGTATTGCGAGATCAGCCCGCAAACCACGATGCGCGCTTTCAGGTTGATCTGCGAAAGTACGGCTTCCAGAATCTCGCCGCCGACATTTTCGAAGTACACATCGATGCCGTCCGGACAGTTCTGACTGAGAGCTTTGGCGACGTTCTCAGTGCGGTAGTTGATGGCCCCGTCGAGCCCCAGGTCCTCGCGGAGCCAGCGGCACTTCTCTTCGCTTCCGGCAATGCCGACGACCCGCATTCCCAGGATCTTGCCGATTTGGGCGGCAAGCGATCCCACGGCTCCCGCCGCTGCGGAAACAACTAGAGTCTCACCTGGATTTGGCTTACCGATGTCGATCAGGCCCCAGTACGCTGTGAAGCCGATGTGCCCGAGGAGACCATGATGTGCGGTTAAGGGGAGTGGGATGGGCGGCAGTTTGGCGACGCCTGTGGCGTCGGACACCGTGTAACGCTGCCAGCCCAGCAGACCGGTGACATGCTCCCCCGATGAGAAGCCAGGGTTGCGCGATTCCTCCACCACGCCCAGCGTGATTCCACGCATTACCTCGCCGAGTTCCAGTTTGGGGAGGTAAGACGCGGCATCGTTCATCCAGATGCGATTGGTCGGGTCGAGAGACAGGTAGATGTTCCGGACGCGGAACTCGCCCTCTTCAAGTTGTGGAACGGGAACCTCGCGGTACTCGAAATCCGACTCCCGGATTTCGCCTTGTGGTCTGGCGGCCAAGAGCCACTGCGCATTCGTCAAAGGGGCCATTGCTGAATTGTAGGCCAAAGCCGGTATGGTAGACTCCGGCGTTAGATGAATCCCGGTGCAATTTTCCTTGGTGTGTTGTTGTTGGCCGCCGGACTGAGCGGCGAGACCCACAAGGATGTGGTCTTTGCATCGCCCGTCGGGGTTAGGCTCACGCTGGATGCCTTGGTTCCAGATGCCCCCGGGAAGCATCCGGCTGTAATCCTTGTTCACGGCGGCGGATGGGAGGCTGGTGATAAGCAGACTTACATTCAGCCCTGGTTCCCCGTGCTGACGCAAGCCGGCTTTGCCTGGTTCAGCATCAATTACCGGCTGGCGCCCGCGCACAAGCATCCGGCAGCGCTCGAAGATGTGCTGACGGCGGTGGCTTGGGTGCGGAAGAACGCCGCGAAGTACCGCATTGACACCAATCGCATCGCGCTCATGGGAGAAAGCGCCGGAGGGCATCTGGCGGCTCTGGCGGGGGCGAAAGCGGGCGCGACGCAAGTGCGGGCGGTGGTGGACTTCTACGGTGTGAACGATATCCCACTATGGCTGCAACAGCGCAAGGAACTGCCGAAAAACATCGCGCAGTATCTGGGAATCAAGGATACATCCAGCGCCTCCCTGGAGATTGCCCGCGCCGCCTCCCCGACCAGCTATATTACGCGCGGCATGCCGCGCTTCCTGTTTGTTCACGGTACGGCGGACAAGGGCGTGCCGCCTGAGCAGTCTTCTGTGATGTGCCAACGCATGAAAGACACGGGTGTTCCGTGTGAGGTCCTGCTGATTGAAGGGGCTCCCCACGGAGTCTCCAACTGGGAATCGGAACCGCGCTTTCATGTGTGGAAGCCGAAGGTTGTCCATTGGCTCCGCGAAGCGCTGCGCTGAAGGTCCGGCGCATCTGTATCGCGCTCAACAAGCCATTCGGCGTGCTGACTCAGTTCTCTGCGGCGGAGGGGCGAGCTACACTGGCGGATTTCGTCAAAGTTCCTGATGTCTATCCGGCCGGCAGGCTCGATGCGGACAGTGAGGGTTTGGTATTGCTCACCAACGACGGATGGTTGCAGCACCGATTGAGCGACCCGCGTTTCGAGCAGACCCGCACTTATTGGGCGCAGGTGGAAGGTGCGCTGACAGAAGCGGCGCTAGCGAGCCTTCGCCGGGGAGTAAGAATACAGGGCTACATGACGAAACCCTGCCAGGTCCGAGGTCTCGAAGCCGAACCCAAGTTATGGCCGCGCGATCCTCCGGTCCGCTTTCGTAAGGAAATCCCGACGGCATGGATCGAGTTGATTCTCACCGAAGGGCGGAATCGCCAGGTGCGGCGCATGACGGCTGCAGTGGGTTTGCCGACTCTGCGGCTGGTGCGAGTGGCGCACGGCCCGATTCGGCTCGGAAACTTGCAACCTGGCGAATGGCGCGAAGTTTCCGCGAGAGAGTTGGACGTTTAGCTCTGCGTGATCCGAAATTCCCAACGCCCTGATAGCCCGGGTCTGCCGGCCCGAAGCAAGACGCGGCGCAGCATGCCGCCCCAGACCGGCTTCAAACGCTCATCCGTGGCGGGCACCTCTTCTACTTTAACTTCGA
>Ga0073934_10007629_pt1 | contig 14890 bp, 13 predicted proteins | sample LarsenN4metaG_FD_76834 | JGI IMG/M metagenome (GOLD analysis project Ga0073934, IMG submission 76834) | Hot spring sediment bacterial and archeal communities from British Columbia, Canada, to study Microbial Dark Matter (Phase II) - Larsen... ...
CATGCTCCGGCGGGACCTGCTCGATCACGTGGATTTGCAGTGCTTCCATTTCCTCAACCCGGACGCCCCCGACCTCGAACGCCACTGCCGCGACTACGAAGCGGAGATTGGCGGCCGATTTGACGTGGCCATTCTCGGCCTCGGCCTCAACGGCCACCTCGGCCTCAACGAACCGGGCGCTCTGCCGGACAGCCTCACCCGCCGGGTGGAGATGACCCCCCAGTCCATCGCGGCCTCCCGTGCCTACCTCGCGGAAGGTGAACCGCCCACCTGGGGGCTGACCGTCGGGATGAAAGCCCTCCTCCAGGCCCGGGAAGTCTGGCTGCTGGCCACCGGTGCGGCCAAGGCGGCGATCGTCAAGAGCGTGGTCTGCGGCGATGTGACCCCGGCGGTGCCCGCCTCCCTGCTCCACCGCCACCCGCGTTGCACCCTGTTTCTGGACGGCGCGGCCGCCGGCGCGCTGTGGTGAGCGAACGGGCTTACTTGCCCAGGGCCAGGCGGTCGGCCAGGCGCGGCGGCAGGCCCGCGGCGCGGATCTTCTCCTGGGCCGTGGCGATGTCGTAATCCAGCCGCCGCAGCTCGATGGTGCCTTCGTTCAGGTCATAGACCACGTAGGCGGTCTTGGGATTGCCGTCGCGGGGCTGGCCCACGCTGCCCACGTTGACGAAGTACTTGCGGCCCGGCTCGACCTTGAACTTCGAGTAGCTGCCTCCGCGCACCACACTGTCCCGCACGAAGGCCGTGGGCACATGCGTGTGGCCAAAGAAGCATACGCTGGTGTTCTGGTAGGTAAAACTGGCCGCGGCCATGAGCTTGTCGAAGACGTAGGCCCACAACTTCGGACCGTCCAGGGTGGCGTGAACCATCGAGAAGCTGGCCACCATCCGCACATACTTCAACTCCCGCAGCCACTGCCGGTCCTCCTGGGTCAACTGGTTGCGCGTCCACCGCACCGCGGCGGCAGCATGGGGATTGAAGCCGTCCAGCTCGTCCTCGGTCGCAATATACTCGTCGTGGTTGCCCTTGACACAGGGCATGTTCATCTTGCGGACAATGTCCAGGCACTCCTTGGGGTTGGCGCCGTAGCCGACCACGTCGCCCACGCAGGCGTAATGGGTGCACTGCTGACTCTTGGCGTCCTCGAGCACCACTTGAAAGGCCTCGAGGTTGCCATGGATGTCGCCGATAACCGCGTACTTCATGTCCGTCTAATCTACCGCACAATCTCAAATCCGCGAAATCCGCCGCTGGCGGGAGCCCGGGCGATGGCTTCGTGGCGGATGAGCGGCCCCAGCCCCGCCTCGCGCACCGCCTGGCAGAACTGCTCGAGTTCCGCCGGCTCGCCCTCGGCCACCAACTCGACCCGCCCGTCGGGCAGGTTGCGCACGACCCCCGTCACCTCAAAGCCCATCGCTACCCGTTTCACGGTATAGCGAAACCCGACTCCCTGCACATGGCCGGAGTAGTGAATGGTCCACCGTTGTCGGTTCATGGCCCGCGGCGCATCATCGCCCCGCCCGAAATCACCGGAGGATCAAGCCATAACTCCCGGGGCTTTCGCAAGGAAGGATTTTGCCGCCCCCGGGGAATGGCTGGGCAAATCGCGACCCGCGGAGGTGAAGCTCAAGGTGATCAGCACCCCCCGCAAAAGGGAACTGCTCCGCCTCCGCCGGAGGACGCGCCGCAGCGACGCGTAACTTTTGCCATCCTCCCGGCGTGCCCTGCACCGGTTCTGAACTTTAGCCGATGCGCACCGACCGCCATGGCCTCCATCAAAAGCGCGTCGCCCGCGCCCGGGGCCGCGGGATTCTCACGCGTTCATCCCAGCCGCCGCCAATCGAGGGCTTGCATTGCGCGGCTGCCGCGTTACTCTGCGGCCAATCAAATACCCCTTATGAAGAAGCACGACATTCTGCCCTCCGGGTGCGGTTGCTGTCAGGTCAGCCGCCGCCAGTTCCTTGCCGGGTGCGCCGCTTGCGCCAGCGCCACCGCCTTGTTCTCCACTCCCGCTTTGCTCCGCGCCGCCGTCCGCGACGACAAGACGCGTATCCGCATTGTCTATTCGCTCCACGGCGAGAAACAGACCGGGCCCGACTGGCCCAACAAGGGGTTCGATTTCGGGCCGGTCATGGCCCGTATCGAAAAAGACCTGGCCCGCCGCTGCCCGGGCTTCGAATTTGTGCGCGCGCTGGCCACCGGCGAGCAGCAAGCCGCCCAGATTCTCGAACAGGACAAGGGCGCGGCCATTGACGGCTACCTCGTGTACCAGATGAATTGCTGGAACCGCGTCGTCCAGACGCTGGCCAAGTCCGGCAAGCCGGTTCTTTACGCCGATTTCCAATACGGGGGCAGCGGCGGCTTCCTCGTCTATAACGCCGCCTTCCTGCGCGAGCAGAACCCCAACGTCGGCTTCGTGGCCTCCTCCGACCCGCGCGACCTTGCCGAAGCGGTGAAGTGCTTCGCCGCCGCCAAAGCTCCGGGTGGGGCCGGCCAATTCGCCGCCGCCGTGGCCCAGGTGCGCGCCCGCCGCACCCCCAAAGCCCGCCTGGCCGCCTGCAAGGCCGACGAGGTCAAGACCCTGCCCATCGAGGAATGCCTGCGCCGCCTCAAGCAATCCACCATCCTTGCCGTGCGCGGCCAGGAATCCGGCCCGGCCGGCGAAATCATGGGCATTAAGATCCTGCATGTGCCCTTTTCCGAAGTGAACGACGCCTGGAAAGCCGCCGACAAGGACGAAGCCCGCGCCGTGGCCGATCAATGGGCGAAGACCGCCAGCAAGATCGAGGGCGTCTCCCGCGAAACCCTCGAAACCTCCGCCGCCATGTACCTGGCCGAAAAAGCCGTGATGAAGAAACACGGCGCCTGCGCCATCACCATCAACTGCCTCGGCGGTTTCTACGGCGGCCACATCCACGCCTACCCCTGCCTGGGCTTTCACCAACTGCTCAACGAGGGCCTGGTCGGCGGCTGCGAATGCGACGTCCGCTCCGCCGCCACCATGGTCGCCATGTCCACCCTCACCCAGGGCCGCCCCGGCTATATCTCCGACCCGGTGATTGACACCGCCAAACGCCAGATCATCTACGCCCATTGTGTGGCGGCCAACAAAGCCTTCGGCCCCCAGGGCCCGGCCAACCCCTTCCAGATCCTCACCCATTCCGAGGACCGCCAGGGCGCCTCGGTGCGCTCGATCCTCCCGGTCGGTTACATGACCACCACCGTCGAGTTCGACCACAACCGCAAGGAAATCCTCTTCCACCAGGGCCGCGCCGTGGCCAATGACCCCGATGACCGCGCCTGCCGCACCAAGCTGTGCGCCGAACCCGTCGGCGACATCGAAAAACTCTTCACCCAATGGGATCAGTGGGGCTGGCACCGTGTCACCTACTACGGCGACCTCAAAGAACCGGTCCAGGCCCTGGCCGACGCCCTCCAGTGGAAAGTCGTCCACGAGGCCTGACCCGCCCGGCGCCCGTGCGCGCCCGGGCCGCGGCGGGAGCAAAATCCGCATTGGCTCCGCCGCGGCGGCGGAGTACCTTGGCCGCGCATGAGGCGGCTGCGTTGGTGGATCATAGCCCTGGCCGTGATGCAGACGTGCCGGCTCGGGGCGGCGGCGGGTCAACCGGTGGAACTGGTCCCCGCCTCCGTGCTCGCCTGGGATGCCAGTTACCGGCAGGTCCGGCTGGAAACGCCGGCGCCGGAAGTATGGTTTGAGTTTTGGCTGACCAACGTTTGCGCCACCAATGTGCTCATCCTGGGCGTCGAAACCTCCTGCGGTTGCGCGGTGGCCCAGTTGCCCAGCCTCCCCTGGGTGGTGGCTCCCGGCGAGTCCGGTCCCATCCGGGTGAATCTGGATTTGCGCGGCCGCAACAGCCCCGTGATCAAGGGCCTCGAAATCCGAACCTCGGCCGGCCTCAAGGCGCTGGTGGTGCGGGCCGACTGGCCCGCGACCAACGCGCCCGGCGCTACCGCCGCCACCTTGTCCGACCGCCTCTGCGACCTGGAGGCGGCCCGGCGGGACCGCCAGGCGCTCTTCCGCGGGCACTGCGCCGAGTGTCACGCCCGGCCGGGCGACGGCAAAACCGGGCGCGAACTCTACGCCGCCGTCTGCGCCATCTGCCACGAGGCCGCCGCGCGCTCGCCCCTGGTGCCCGACCTGAAAACCCGCCCCACGCCCGCCACGCGCGCGGCCTGGACACGCCTGCTCAACCAGGGCCTCGAGGGCACGCTCATGCCGGCGTTCGCCCGGCGGGCGGGCGGGCCGCTCACCGAGGCCCAGATTCAATCTCTGGTCGCGTATTTCCTGCGGGAGCGTCCCTTTGACACTCCCACCCGGGCTCCTGTTCCCGCGGCGCCGCCCCGGCACCCGGGCGCGAAACCCACACCGATGTCAACGCAACGCTGACCGCATTCTCATGAGAGGGCTATTCATCACATTCGAAGGGACCGAAGGCGGCGGCAAGAGCACGCAAATCGCCCGGCTGGCCGGACGCCTGAGCGGCCTCGGTTACGCGGTGCGCGCCTTGCGCGAGCCGGGCGGCACGGCCATCGGCGAGGAAATCCGCCACACCCTCAAGCACAGCCACGCCAACGCCGCCATGACCCCCGAGGCCGAGCTGCTGCTCATGAACGCCAGCCGGGCGCAACTGGTCCGCGAGGTCATACGCCCGGCCCTGGCCGCCGGCGAAATCGTCCTCTGCGACCGCTTCTACGACTCGACCACCGCCTACCAGGGCTACGGACGCCAACTGGACCTGGCCGCAGTCAAAGCCATCATTGATTTTGCCGTGGGGGACACCCGGCCGCACCTGACCCTCCTGCTGCACGTGCCCCTCGAGATCAGCGAACAACGGCGGTCCGCCCGCCAGGCGGCCGCTCCGGAACGGGATCGTTTCGAGGAAGCCGGGCGCGCCTTCTTCGAGCGCGTGGCCCGGGGTTTCGAGGCCATTGCCGCGGCCGAGCCGGGACGGTTTGTGTGGATTGATGCGACGCAGCCGGTGGAGGCCGTGGCCGAAGCCGTCTGGCGCGCGGTCGCGCCGCGGCTGCCCGCCGCGCCGTGAAAAACCGCCGCGGTCAGTCCGCCCAATCCAGAGCGCCCTGGCGCACCGCGTAAAGGTAGCCCACGAGGAGGATGCCAATGAAGGAGAGCATGCCGCCGAGGATCACCGGCGCGTGCGTGGAGAGCATTTCCCGATAGACCACCGCCCAGGGGTAGAGGAACACCACCTCGATATCGAAGAGGATGAACAACATGGCCACCCGGTAGAACTTGACCGAGAGCCGCGGCGCGCCCTCCCCCTGGGGTGGCATGCCGCATTCGTAGGCAGTGTTCTTGATGCGGTTGCTCCGGCCCCGCTGGCCGAGCAACACCGAGCCGAGCAACATGCCCCCGACCAGCGTTACCGCCACGGCCAGGAGCATCAGCACCGGCACATATTGCCCAAGTTGTGTGTCAGCCACAACGTCAGTTAACGTCGCCACCCGGTTCCTGGCAAGCGGTCAATGCGAACCGCGCCGCCGAGGTCCGCGGGCCGGCCGGCCGTTCGGGGCGCGCCCCGCTCCCGCCTCCGCCCGCTGGAGGGTTCCTCGGCGCGGCGGGTGGGCGAAAGGGGTGGTTAGTGGCAGTTGCAGCCGTGGCCGCAGGAGGCCGCCTGCAGGTCTTCCTCTGTGGGCACGCGCCCGCTCTCCAGGGCCATCGAGAGCACCTTGGTCACGGTGTGACGCAGCTCATGCATGGATTCCTGGGCGTCGAGGAACCCCCGGGCGACCGGGTTGGCGATGACCTTCTCGCGCTGGGCCTCGAAGTCGGCCACTTCCTCGTCGGACAACTCCATGGCCATCTGTTGCTTGTGCTGGAGGGCCTGGTGTTTGGAGACGAGCGATTGGTATTCGGCCCGGGCCTGCTCGTCCCGCATAAAGGCGTCAATCTGCTGCCGCGCTTGCGCCATGCTCGGCTGGTCCAGAATGAACTGGCAGAACTCGCGCGTCTTGGTCAGCACCGGATTTTCTTCGGTCAGTCTTATCATAATCTCGTCAGGTCACCCGCGCGGTGGCCCCGCGTGAGCGCCCGGCCAATACACCACAGCGGCCCGGGGAAAGCAAACCATTGCTCGCACATTCGCATGGTTGACAGCCGGGGACCTCCTCCCCACTGTTAGCCGCTCGATGCTAGAGCAGACGGTCTCCATCCTTGCCAACGAACCCGAAGGGGGGCTCTACAGCCGGCTCGTGCTCCGGGCCCCGGCCATCAGCCCGCGGGTCCAGCCCGGCCAGTTTGCCCATGTGCGGGTGTTGCCCATGAAAGAGGCGCTGCTCCGGCGGCCCTTCAGCATTTTTCAGGCCTCGGGGGAAACCATTTCCATTCTTTACAAAGCCGTGGGCCGGGGCACGCATTGCCTGCGGCAGATGACCCCTGGGCAGGAGTTGGACGTGATCGCGCCGCTCGGGCACGGCTTCACCATCCCCGCGCCGGACGGGCCGACGCCCCTGCTGGTGGCCGGGGGTTACGGCATGGCCGCGCTTTACCTGCTGGCCGAGCGTTCACCCCGGAAGGGCATCGTGTTCGTCGGCGGCCGCACCCGCGGAGACATCCTCTGCGAACGCGAGTTCCAGGCCCTGGGCTGGGAAGTGCGGGTGGCCACCGAGGACGGCAGCCAGGGCCACAAAGGGCTGGTCACCGAGCCGCTCACCGAGGAGCTGCGGCGCGGCGCCGCGCCTTACACCCTTTACGCCTGCGGGCCCACCCCCATGCTGCGCGCCGTCAGCCGCCTGGCTGAAGAGTTTCACCTGCCCGCCGAACTCTCGATGGACGAGCACATGTGCTGCGGCATCGGGGCCTGCCTGACCTGCGTGCTGCCGGTGCGCACAGCCCAGGGCTGGGCATACCAGCGGGCCTGCACCGAGGGACCGGTGTTTGACGCGCGCCAGGTGCTCTGGGAGGTGCCGCGATGAACCTGGCCGTTTCCATCGGGGCGCTGCGCCTGCAAAACCCTGTCACGGTGGCCTCGGGCACGTTTGGCTATGGCGAGGAATACGCCCGGCTGCTGGACCTGAACCGCCTCGGGGCGGTGGTCGTCAAAGGCATTCGTCTTCAAGCGGTTGCGGGCAACCCCACACCTCGCACCGCCGAGGTCACCAGCGGCCTGCTCAACGCCATCGGTCTGCAAGGGCCGGGCGTGGATGGTTTCATCCGCAAATACTGGCCATTCCTGCGGACCCTCCGGGTGCCGGTGATCATCAACATCTGGGGCACCACGGTCGAGGAATACGCCGAGGTGGCCCGGCGGTTCGACGCCCTCGAGGGGGTGGGTGCGCTCGAACTGAACGTGTCCTGCCCCAACATCAAAGAGGGTGGCGCCCAGTTCGGCACCGATTGCCGGCTGCTGGCCCAGGTGGTGGCGGCCTGCCGCCAGGCCACACGGCTGCCCCTCATTACCAAGCTCAGCCCCAACGTGGTCAGCATCGTCCCTTACGCCAAAGCCGCCGAGGAGGCCGGCAGCGACGGACTGTCCATCATGAACAGCTTCCCGGCCATGGCCATTGATATCGAGACGCGCCGGCCGCGCCTGGCCAATGTGACCGGGGGGCTGAGCGGGCCCTGCATCAAGCCCATCGCGGTGAAACTGGTCTGGGAGGCGGCCCGGGCGGTGCGCATTCCGATCATCGGCATGGGCGGCATTCAGAGCGCCGAGGACGCCATCGAGTTCCTCCTGGCCGGGGCCACCGCCGTGGCGGTGGGGACGGCCACGTTTTATGAACCGCAAACGGCCCTGCGGGTAATCGAGGGCTTGCGCGACTTCATGGCGCGGCGGCAGATCGAGGATGTGCGCGCCCTGGTCGGCGCGGTCCGGACGGGCCGCTGAGATTCTCAGCCCCGGTCCATTCGCGCCGAGGCTTCCTCGAGAATCTCGCGTTCCTCGGGGGTGAGACTGTGAATACCGCGCTGGGAGATCTTCTCGAGGATGCGGTCCACCTCGCGGCTCAGCGCATCGGGATCGCTCGCCCGGGCGGGCTTGGGGCGTGGAGGCGGCCGCTGGCGCACGGCCAACGGCTGGGGCACTTCGGCTTCCTTTTTCTTCAACAGGCGGGCCAGCCGGTGCGCCGGGAACCGCCAGCGCGTGGTCATGAGAAGTCCCACCGCGATGCCGCCGAGGTGCGCGGTGTGGGCGATCTGATCCTTGGGCACCACGATGCCGAAAAGCGCCAGGCCGATGGCCAGATAGAGCAGGTATTTGGCCCGGATGGAGAGGGGGAGAACGAAGAAGAGCAGCAGCGTCAGGGTGCGCTCCGGGTAGAGGGCTGCGAAGGCCGCCACCAGGCCAAACGCGCCGGCCGAAGCCCCGACCACGTGGCCGAAAGCCCCCGGCCCGAAATGCGCGGGCCAGAAATACATGGCCCCCAATTGCAACAGCCCGCCAAAGGTGCCGCTGAGGAAGTAGAGCCGCAGGTAGCGGGCCGCGCCCAGCTCCCGCTCGAGGGCGCGTCCGAAAAAGTAGATGGTGAACAGGTTGGCCAGCAGGTGAAACAGCCCGCCATGGAGGAACTGAAACGTGATGGGTTGCCACCAATAACCTTGTTGCAGCCCCGTAATGCTCAGGGCGAAATACCGGCCCCAGGGGAATCGGCCATAATGCTGGGTGATTTCCTGAACGAGAAAAATGGCGGCATTGGCCACGAGGAGCCACGTGGTCACAGACCACCGAAACCGCGGGGAGAACCGCCGGTCTTCAGGGCGCATGTAGTCACGGTCTGCCAGCATGGCGTGTGAGAACTCTAGGGCTGGTGAGCGGCGGTGACAAGCCGTTCTGTGAGCGGCCGGGCCGACGGGGCCGGCCAGCTCGAATTGGCTCAAAATACCTCAAAAAACTTCAAATCGGGGCGGCCCATTTGAGGTCGGCAGACCTGCCCGAGCGCGCCGCAGGAGGCCAACGGTGCGGTTGCCGTCGAGCCCTGGGAGCGTGGGAAGCTCCTCAAGGCCCGGGCGGCGAAGAGGACCCGCCAGCGGGCCGTTTGGTTTGGCTCCTGCCCGGGCGACGGCCGCAGGCGAATGGGCGCGTGGTTCCACATGCGCGGGGAGTCTGGCTGGTCGGACTGTGTGTGGCTTGTTACCCGGTAACGCGATTTGCCGATGGCGGGTTCAAGGCCCCCCGTTGCTCAGGAACCACCGAAGACCGCCGCAGAGACTCAGTGTTCAAACCCATTCATCGGGCCTGGTCTGTGCTCCAGATTGGGGTTTCGCAGGAAAACTCCGGGAAAGACCGGAGAAAGCAGTGGGATCGGCGTGGTGTTATAGTTGTAAGTGTTTTGTGCGTAGATAGTTGTATATCTGCCTTGAAATGCCACCATGCCGTGGTGGATTTTCATGGTAAAGAGGCAAGACACTTGTGCACAGGCACATGGATTTTGATATCCGGGGAGATACTGAGGGTTGTGCATGTGTGGGATGATTTGGCCGACTCCAGAGCCGAAGCGCTCTCGCATCGCCGGGGCTGCTTTCGAGCTTGAGGAGCGCCCTGAATCTACCGATAGTCTTATTAGTAACAGCCGCAAATTCTTATGATTGATAAGCATCATACGAAACACTCAAGGAAGTCTCTCAACCTTTCGGTCAGTCAAGGTCTGTTTCGCATGCGCGGGGCAGTGGCGGCACGGATGCCTTGGGTGTGGATGTTGGCGCTGATGCTGGCGCCGGCCTGGAGCCGTGGGGACACTCACTCGCTGCGGTTGAGCGATTCTGAAGCGGCGTCGTGGCGGGTGGAGGTGAATGTGGATGGTGTGGATGTGAAATTCATTGAAGAGGGCAACACGGGAGACGAGCAGGTCACGAACCAGGTGATTCTCTATACGGCGCCCAAGATCGCGGAAATCGTGGTCTCGGCACGGTATTTTGGGGCGCTACCCGATGGAGTGGAGCCGGTGGGTTTCCAGATGGAGATTCACGAACAAACGGGTGTGAATTGGGAGGCGGCGGGAGGAACAGCCAGCACGGTCGTCAACCTGACGACGAACCGGCAGGAGGGGGGGCGGGTGGTCCTGGTCCAGGGGCGCGTGTTGCTCTATACTACGGATTCCTCGATTACGCCGAGCGCCCATTTCTCGACCACCCTCTACATCATTCGCCCGATGAGTGTGACGGCGGGGAGCGGGAGCGGGGGAGTACTGCCCATTTATGCTCATGCGCAGCGGCCTTGCCTGGTGACCAACACCGCGGGGTTGCGCTGGGTGGATTATTGTTTTGAACCTCTGCCCGACGCTTCGGTCAAGGCCGAGGCGATCGAGGTGGTGAATTCGACCTCGGCATGGTTAACGACAGACAGCATTGGGCGGGCGATGGCCCAGGTCTGGGCCCCGGTATCCGCAGAGCCGGACGCAGCGGGACTGGTGCATGGCCGGGTGTTGCTCAAGGGGACCAAGGACCGCGCCAACGCCGAGCACGAGGCGGATATTCGCATTCCCTACGCAGGCGTCGCCGACGCGAACGGGGCGACGCTGGTCGCGCGACGCGGGGCGATCCTTGAGCCTATCCGGATCATCCCGGGGGATAACCTGTTACCGGGGGACGTGGTGCAGGTGGGCAACGAGGTGATCTGGTCCGGGGCCTACCTGACCATTCGCTTCTGCAACGGGCAGCAGGTGACGCTGCAATCCGACTCGGTTACCGGCGTGCGGGCGATCGTGGGCCAGGGGAGCCTGGACCATCGGACGCCGGTGCTGCACGCCACGCTGCAGAGTTTCGTGCAGGACCTGCGTTCTGACCCGCGCCGCTACGGGCGGCTGGCCATCTCGAAGGCGTTGGGCAATGTGGTGGATGGTTTGCTGGGCATCCCGGGTCCAGTGAGCTGGACCGTGCAGACGCCCGGCGGGGCGATCGAAGAGTGGCTGGTGGATTTCAGCGAGGCAGCCCTCCCGCGGCGGGGCGAGAAAGCCGCGCCGGCGGAATCCGGCACGGCCAAGAGCGAGACGGCGGCCGACGCCGCCTGGGCCTCGGGCACGGTGGATTTCTACACCGATGGCACGGCGCGCCTTTACAACCGCGGCGGGACGCTGCGCGTGGCAGGGCCCTCGGCTTCGGCCAGCCTGCCGCGCGGGGCCATGACCGCCGCCCGTTTTGGCGGAGGGGACGGGGCCCTGGCGCCCCTGGGCGTGTCGGCCGCGACCGGCTTTGGGCCGCTGCTGGATCTGCTCCCGGCGGCGGGGACGACGGACGCGCCAGCGCGGCCGGACTTCGAGGTCCGGGTGACCGAGTTTGGCGGGAACAATGTGCTGCCCGGCGGAGTGGTCACGCGGGTGGATGGCACGTTGCTGGTCACGGCGCCCCGGATAGATAACCGTTACCTGTTCACGCTGCCGCCGGGCATGAGCCTGGCGCCCGGGGCGCATCAATGGGATGTGGAACTGGCCCTGAGCGGCGGCGGCATGGTGCGCACCAGCCTGACGTTCCAGGTGACGACCAACCTGCCCGCGCCCCGGGACGTGCGGGCGACGGTCGGCGCGCAACGGGTGGCCCTGCGCTGGGAGAGCACGGCCTGCGATTGGGCGCGCGGCGGGTTCCGCGTCTATCGCACGACTTCGGGCGGTGGGCGGCAGTTGATCAGTGGGGCGGCCCCTTTGCGGGAGCCCAACTTCGTGGATGCGGCCCCGCTGGCGGGCGCGCTTTACGAGGTGACCGGGCTGGATGGCAGCGGGCGGGAAGGGCCGCCCAGCGTCGGGGTGAGCCCGGTCTTCCCCGGGCCAGCGCCAGCGACGCCGCGCGCGGTGGCGGTCACGCCGCAGGTGTTTGAGAACGGGGCGGGCATCGGTCTGGCTATCGAAGATCCGAGCGGTGTGGCGACGTTGTGGCGGATCGAGTCGGGGCCTGCCGCGGAGGGACCTTTCACGGACGTGCTGGGGGGTGAACTGACCTGCCGCAGCCCGTGGCCCGTGCGGGATCCGTTCGGGGAGACGCGCCGGTGGTTCCGGGTGACGCCGTTGAACGCGGATGGCGTGGCCGGGCCGTCCACAGTGGCGGGGCCGGTGGACCTGCCGCTGCCGCTGCCGGCGGTGCTCGGCCTGACCGCCAGCCCGAACCCCGACGGGTCGGTGCTGCTGCGCTGGAACCCGTGGAGCGCGCGCCCGTTGGCGGGTTACCGCATCGAGCGGTGGACCAACAACGTCTGGCTGGCGGCCGGCGAGGTCGGCCCCGAGACGACGGCGTGGACGGATACCGCACCCGCCCCGGGCGGGCTGCTGCGGCAATGGCGGGTGTGCGCGCGGCTGGCGGGCGGCGGGGAGTCCCCGCTTTCATTGAGCGCGGCGGTGCGCGCGATGACTGTCCCCGCCGACCGCGGCGTGGTCCGATTCGAGAGCGGGGCAGTCGAGGGGGTCGAGGGCGAGACGGTGATGTTGCGAGTGATCCGCCAGGGCGGGCTGGAACTGCCGGCGATTGTCACCTGGTCCAGTTGGTCGTGGGACGGCCCGGCGACGCCCGAGGAAGATTTCACGCCTGGGGGCGGCACATTGATTTTTGCGCCGGGTGAAACGGAGAAGGTGATTGCCGTGCCCCTGCTGACCGACAACGCCCTGGAGACGACTGACGAGTCGTTTGCGGTGCGGCTGCTGGGCGCCGAGGGCGGGCCGGTTTTGGGCATGCCGGCCACGGCCTTCGTAACCATCGGCGCGGGGCCCGAGCTGAGCTGGGATCCCCAGTGGCAATACGCGGTCGAGGGGGCGGTGACGCAGGTGACGTTCAGGGTGTCGCTGAGCCGGTCTTCGTCGCGGGAAGTGCGGGTGGACTTTCAGTTTGAGCCGGAACGCAGCACGGCGACGACCAACGCCGATTTCACGGGGCCGCTGGCGGGCACGCTGGTCTTCCCGCCGGGCGCGCTCCAGCAGAGCTTCAGCATCGCGGTGGTGAACGACACCGCGAAAGAGGGCACGGGGGTGGAGACAGTGGAGTACCGGCTGCTCAACCCGCAAGGCGCCTGGCTGGACGAGCTGGACCCGTTCCGGCCCTACGGCACGTTGCAGATTGGCGACGACGACACCCGCCCGGGCTACGTGGTGTTTGCCGACCGCACGGTGCGCCTGCGGGAGGGCGAGAGCCGCGTGCTGACCCTGCGCCGCGAGGGGGGGACCGACGGGCCGATTGATGTGTTCATCTTTCCCATGGGCGGCACGGCCGCCGAGAACACCGACTGGACCCTCACGCCGCGCAACCCACGGTTCGAGGATGGCCAGACCGAGGGCACGGTGACCCTGGCCGCGCCCACAGATGGCCAGAGCGAAGGCGCGGAGCTGGTGGTGCTGAACCTGCAAGGGGGCATGGGGCCGGGGCAGGGGAGTTCGCTGCTGGTGACGATGGCGGACGCGGACGGCAGCACCTCGGGCTTTACCGCCTGGGCGGATCAAACGCTGGCCAGCTACCCGACGGCGGCGCGCCAGCCGACGGCGGACGCCGACGGCGATGGTTATCCCAACTGGATCGAGTTTTTATGGCGCACGAACCCGGGGCAGCCGGACCGGCCGGCGCCGCCGCAACAATCCTTCAGCCCCTGGGGGGAGTGGGAGCTGGTGGTGACGGTGCGGGAGGACGCCGGGATCGTGGTATGGGCCGAGTTTGCCGAGGACCCGCTGTGGAGCCAGCCCGGTTTTGACGCGGGGCAGTGGCAAAGCAACGGCGACGGCACGCGCACGGGCACCTTCCGCTACTTCAACTTCGGGGGGCTGAGCGGCTTTGCGCGCTTTCGGGCCGAGTGGCTGGCCGCGCCGTGAGGCGGGCGGGCGGCGCGCGCGGTTACTCGACGCCCTGCATCTCGGCCAGCGGGCGCCATGGCTGCCACTGGCCGCCTGTTTTGTTGCGGTAGTAGAACTGCATTTTCGGGCTGCCCCGATCCGGGATGAAGGCCTGGAAGTTGCCCTCGTTCCCGGTCCAGGTCTGTCGGGGATCTCCGGTGATTTTGACCACGAGCGTGCCCGGCGTGCCCGCGACGGTGGTGCGGCCGACCACCTGGAACCGGCTGTAATGGCCGTTTTCGTATTGCTCGATCCAGGTCTTGCCCACCGCCGTCCAATAGCGTTTGCCGGGCGAGGGCTGGTAGGGGTAGTCGAACCAGAAATGCGTGGGACTGGTTCCGTGGGAGACCGACGAGGCGGCGGGGCGTGCGTGGCGCACCGATGTGGAGCAGCACCCGGCCGCCATCAGAGCGGCGCTGAGAATCAGGCATGGGACTGTTTTCATCGCTCACAGGATTGGTTGGGGTGCAAGGGGGTGAAGCGGTTTGGCGACGCCTCCGTGACTTCTGCATCGGGGGGCTGGACGCCGGGGGCGCCACCTGGCGCGATCGGGGGCGGGGCAGACGGCGGAGGTTCCGAGGACACCCGCCGGACGAGCGGGGCCAGCAGGAGCGCGCCCAGCACGATCAACAAGACCGCGCAGAACCAGACGGTCGCATGATCGCGCTGCTCGACCAGACGCGAGAAGAACCCGCCCAGGATCCACCATTCCAGGCCGAGGACGACCGTGACGGCGGCGGTAAAGACCAGACGCTGCGACGGCGCGCGGCAGACGCGGGTGGCCGTCATGAAGGCGAGGCCCCCGCCGAGCAGGACCAACATCAGGCGAGAGTACGGCAGGGACAAGAAGCTGAGAAAGAGGGCGATCAGGGCGGGGAGCGGGCCCTTTGTCAGCATCCAATTCAGGAAACCCACCAGGGCGTCGAGGCAGGCCAGCATCAGGCCGGTCCAGAGCAGGACCACCGCGCCTCCAGCGGTGATGGGGCCGGGGGTTTGCGGAAGTGGCAAGGAACTCAGGGGTATGGCGACGACGCGGGGGTCTGCTGCCAGGAATGCGGGACCCCATACGGCACCACAGCCGCCGGCGCGGCTCTCCCGGCCGCAGTAGTCACAACGCTTC
>Ga0073934_10007630_pt1 | contig 14887 bp, 12 predicted proteins | sample LarsenN4metaG_FD_76834 | JGI IMG/M metagenome (GOLD analysis project Ga0073934, IMG submission 76834) | Hot spring sediment bacterial and archeal communities from British Columbia, Canada, to study Microbial Dark Matter (Phase II) - Larsen... ...
ACCAGATCCACGCCGGTCACCATCTCCGTCACCGGGTGCTCGACCTGCAGACGGGCGTTCACCTCGATGCAGTAGAAGGCCTCTCCGTCCAGGAGAAATTCCACCGTGCCGGCATTGGTGTAGTCCAGGGCGCGGGCGGCGGCCACCGCGGCCGCCCCCAGACGCTGCTGGAGTTCCGGCGCCAGGGCGGGTGAGGGGGATTCTTCAATGATCTTCTGGTGGCGGCGCTGCACGGAGCATTCGCGCTCGCCCAGGTGGACGACCGTCCCCCGCTCGTCGGCCAGGATCTGCACCTCGACATGGCGCGGCCGGGGAAGCCAGCGCTCCAGGTACAACCGCGGGTCGCCGAAGGCGGCGACCGCTTCCCCACGCGCCAGCCGCAGGGCCGGGGCGAGTCCGTCGAGCGACCCGACCAGGTGAATCCCCTTTCCCCCGCCGCCCCCGACCGCCTTGATCAGCAGGGGATACCCCACCCGCTCCGCGGCCGCGGCGGCGTCTTCATCGGTGATCGCGCCTGTCCCCGGCAGGACCGGGACCCCGGCGGCGGCGATCGCCTCGCGGGCGTGGACTTTGTCGCCGCAGCGGGCCAGCACCGCCGCGGTCGGGCCGACGAAGACGAGCCCCGCCGCCGCACAGGCCGCCGCGAAGTTGGGGTTCTCCGCCAGGAACCCGTACCCGGGATGGACGGCGTCGGCGCGGGCAGTCCGGGCGATCTCCAACAGGCGGGGGATGTTCAGGTAGGATTCCGCGGGCGGATCGGCGGGGAGCGGCCACGCCCCGTCAGCCAGGCGCACATGGGGCGCCCGGGCATCGGAGGGGGAGAAGACAGCAAGCGGGACCACGCCGAGCGTCCGGCAGGCCCGGATGACACGCACGGCGATTTCGCCCCGGTTTGCGATGAGGACACGCCGGATGGGGCGCACCGGGCCCGTCAGTAGTAGATGATGGGGACGACGAGCGCCCGCTGCAGCATGAGGGCCTCAGCGCCCCGCACGTCACCCTTGGCCACAAGGGTGCGGACATCCGGGTCGGTGACGAGGGTGCCGCCGATTCCCAGGGCAAACGAGGGGTACCCGGCATTCGCCGGGCTGGAGACCCAGTCCACGATCCACATCGGCACGCTCCCGGTGCGCGCCGCGAACAGGAGCAGGTCCAGACTGGTCACACGGTTGAACTCCACCGGCGCGCCGAGGTTGCGCCGCAGGCTCTCCGCCACCGCATCGATCGACACCTGCATCGCGCCCGCCGTCGTCGTCCAGATGGAGATGCGCAGCGTCCCACCGTAGCCGCACTGGCCGTAGAGTTCCTTCGCCCGGGCGGGATCATACGCGTACACCGGGGCCCCGGGCACATACCCCGGAACCGCCGGGTGCTGAATACTGACGGCGGCGAAGGGTCTCTGCGGCAGCTGCGGGGCGGCCGCGGCGGCCACGGCGTCGCGGTCCACCGCCTGCGCGATCGCCTGCCGGCAGGTCTGGCTGGTCCCGGGGGAGAGCTGGGTGGAAAATCCCAGGAGCCGCAGCGTCGCCGGGAGCGGTGTCTGCGGCGCCCCCGGGGACGCGGTGGCGGCGAGGACGACGGCGGCCAGCGCGAGCAGCAGCGCGGCGGCCCTCACAATTCCTCCTCGTCCTCGCCTTCGTCCTGCCGCGCCTCCGGCCGGTAGATCATCGAGTACCGCGCGATCTGGAATCCGCAGGCCTCCCAGAAGCGCAGGCCCCGGACGTTGCCGGCAACGACCGCCGCGTAGATCTCCCCGGCGCCCAACCCCTTGAGAAACTCGATCACCGCGGAGGAGAGGCGGCGGCCCACCCCCTCGCGGCGGTACTCCGGATAGATGTAGAATTCCGCAATCATGCCCTGGGTACGCCCGTCGACCATCCCCCGCTGCAGCGAGGCGACCGCGAAGCCGACCCGGCGCCCCTGGTCCACGGCCCACCAGATGTGGCGCGTTCGCCCCTGATCCCGGAACAGCACCTTTAGATACGCATCCATCCACTCGTCCGGCGGCGCCTCCCCGTCGATTTCCTCCCGGTAGTGGCGCAGCCAATCGCGGAACTTTCGATCGTTGGGATCGACGTGATCGAGCTTCATGCGGAACGCGACCTCAACCGTGCGCGGGATGCGTGTGGGGAGTATTCACCCTACCCCGGGATGACTCCTCGTGCGGGGGTGCGACCTCGCGGGGATGGTGCTTCCCCGGACGAGGTCGTGGCGGTGGGGTCGCATCCTTGTGCCCGCGCACCGACACGTCCCGCATTCCACGTTCCGTCGATGCGCGGACACGTGGATGCAAGGTGAACATCGGGGCCAGGCCACTGCGCGGCTTGCCGCACCGAAGCAGCGAGCGATTGTCCGCAGAATGGCGCTGCTACAGGGGGATGTTGCCGTGCTTGCGGCGCGGCGTGGGCTGGCGCTTGCCCTGCAGGAGTTCGAGCGCGGCGATCAAGCGGGGACGGGTGGCGCGGGGCTCGATCACATCATCGATGTAGCCGCGGCCGGCGGCGATGTAGGGATTGGCAAACTGTGCCCGGTACGCCGCCACCAGTTCGCGGCGCCGCGCTTCCGGATCCGCCGCCTCGGCCAGTTCCCTGCGGAAGACGATGTCGATGGCGCCCTCCGGTCCCATCACCGCAATCTCTGCGGTGGGCCAGGCCACGGAGAGGTCGGCGCGGATGTGCCGGCTGCTCATGACGTCGTAGGCGCCGCCGTAGGCCTTGCGGGTGATCACCGTGAGCTTGGGCACGGTGGCCTCGCAGTAGGCGTAGAGGAGTTTGGCTCCGTGCCGGATGATCCCGCCCGCCTCCTGCGCCGTCCCGGGCAGGAACCCCGGGACGTCCACGAAGGTCACGAGCGGGACATTGAAGGCATCGCAGCAGCGCACGAAACGGGCGCCCTTGTCCGAGGAGTCGATGTCCAGGACCCCGGCCAGCACCGCCGGCTGCTGGGCGACGATGCCCACCGCCCGGCCGTGCAACCGGGCGAAGCCCACGACCAGATTGGGGGCGAAGTCCCGGTGCACCTCCAGGAATTCCCCGTGATCGACGACGTGGAGGATCACGTCGTGCATGTCGTAGGGTTTGGTCGGCTCCGCGGGGACCAGGGTGTTCAGCGCGTCGTCCATCCGGGCCGGATCGTCGCTGGGCTCCCGGCGCGGCGGGTCCTCCAGGTTGTTCTGGGGGAGGTAGGCGAGCAGCCCACGCACCAGGGCCAGGGCGTCCTCGTCATCGGCGGCGGTGAAGTGGGCGACGCCGCTCTTGGCGGCGTGGACCCGCGCCCCGCCCAGTTCCTCGTGGGTGACCTCCTCGCGCGTCACCGCCTTCACGACCTGCGGGCCGGTGACGTACATGTAGGACGTCCCCTGGACCATGATGATGAAGTCGGTGATGGCCGGAGAGTAGACGGCGCCGCCGGCGCACGGGCCCATGATCACCGAGATCTGCGGGATCACGCCCGAGGCCTGCGTGTTGCGCAGGAAGATCTCGGCATAGCCTCCCAGCGCGGCCACGCCCTCCTGGATCCGCGCGCCCCCCGAGTCGTTGAGGCCGATGACCGGGAAGCCGGCGGTCAGGGCCAGGTCCATGATCTTGACGATCTTGCTGGCGTGCCCTTCCCCCAGGGACCCGCCCATCACCGTGAAGTCCTGGGAGAAGACGGCGACGGGACGGCCGCCGATGGTGCCCCAGCCGGTGACGACCCCGTCGGCCGGCGCCTCGACCCGGTCCAGGCCGAACTCACGACCCCGGTGCGTGACAAAACGGTCGACTTCGACGAAGGACCCGGGATCCAGCAGCAGGTCGAGCCGCTCCCGGGCGGTAAGTTTTCCCGCCTCGTGCTGCCGGCGGATGCGGTCTTCGCCGCCCATGCCGGTCACGAGCCCGGCACGACGGCGCAGTTCCTCAAGCGGGTCCACGGATCGCGCTCCCCGGAGAGATACTTCGCGATCTAGTGGGCTTATGCCTGGACGGGGACCTCGAACGGGAGCGCGTGGCGCGGACGGATCGAGATGATGGCGTGCTTGAAGATCAACTCCTCCACCCCGCGCGCCTCGACCAGCAGGCTGTACGTGCCGAAGTCCTTGACCACCGCTTCCGGAATCTCGTAGCCGTCCCGGCAGCGGACGTGCACGACCGCGCCGCTGGCGATCAGGCGGCGATAGAACTCGTCCTCCAGGCTGCCGCGGCCTCCCGCCCGACCGGCCTCGGCGCGCAGGGGCTCCTCCCGTGTGGACATCTCTGCACCTCCCTCGACTTCCGGACGTATCTCGGCCACCCCGGAGATGACGTCCGGGGTCTCAGGTCCCACTGGCGGGGCGGGCGACGGTGGCGGTCCTGCCGGGGCGACCGGAGGTTCACCCTGCGCCGGCGGCTCCGGCATCGGCGGGGGCTCCTGAGTTGATGGGACGTCGGGTGCGCCTCCCGCCGGGGGAGGACCCTGCGGCAGGCGGATCAGACGGTGGTAGTGGGCGCGCATCGCCTCGATCCGGCCCTGGCGGTCCCGGGGGCGCGGGGCTTCCTCCTCGGAGAGTTGGCCCAGCGCCCGGAGAGTCGCTTTGACCACGGCCTCGGTCTCACTTTGACGAACCACCTCCCCGCCGACCTGGACCTGCGGCGCGTCGGGGGCCGCTTCCGGCGGAGGCGCCAGCGTGACGCCCACGAGCGCCACCTGCACCCCCGCAAACGGGAGGATCGAAACGGTCTCCAGGGCGGCCTCCCACCCCATGTCGGTGAGCACCTTGGCCATCGCCTGCAACGTGGCCAGTGCCACGGTCCGCAGGCGAAACGCCGCCCCGGGGGAGGCCTGGGCCAGCCCCACCGCCTGTTTTTGCGTCCCGTCCCGCTCGTAGCGCAGGTCGACCAGGACCCGCGTGCTGCTCTCGGTCAGGGTCTCCTCGACGCGGAACAGGCGAAAGCGAGTCGGAGGCAGACGCCCCGCCTCCGGGCGGAGATGCGCGACCTGCAGGCGCCACCCCTCCAGGTGCAGCCCGTATTCGCTCATCAGGGCCGCGGCCACCTGGCGGCGCAGCACGCCGTCGTCTCGCTCGCGCTCGGTGGTGAGGAAGATCCGCTCGATCACGCCCTCTTCGCTGGCGATGACGCGGGCGGAGGCGACCCCCTCGAGGCGCTCCAGGAATTCCTCAATCTCTTCGGCGTAGACTTCTCGGGCCATGGTGGCGACGCGTCCCTCGGCCTTCTCATTGTACTCAACCCGCCGCGGAGCGTCAGAACCGGGGCGTCTCGGCCGGCCGGCCGATCGGCTCCTCGATGAGGACCCCTTCCCCACCGAGGGCACGGCGGGACCGCCCGTCGATCAGAATGCGCACACGAGAGACGCCAGTGAATTGTGTTCCCGTATAGACGATCTGCCAGACACGGCCCTGCATGCTGCTGGACCCGCCGCCGCGCTCAATATCGCCCGAGAGATCGACCGCCGCGACGCCGCCGGCCACGCCCACCGCCCGCACGGTGGTCCCCGCGGGGATCTCCGTACTGAGCCCCCGAGCGCGCTCACCTTCCGAAGGTCCGGCCAGCAGGGCAGCGATCGCGCCCTGCACCCGGCTCTCCGGACTACGGGCCCGGATGACCCGGGTGACGGGAACCAGTGTGGCTTCGCTGTCGGTCACCTGCGTGAAGTAGACGCTCACCACCAGTGGAATAGGGCGGATGAAGAAGAACCAGATCAGCGCGGGGCCGAAGATGACGAGAAAGGCGATCAGTGTGCGTCTCACGAGGGTTCGCTCACCGGCGTCTCTCCAATCAATAGCAGAAACTCGGCTTCCGACAAGACGCGGATGCCGCGTTTGCGGGCCTGGTCGGCCTTGGCGCCGGGGGAGGCACCGACTACGACGTCGGTGGTCCGGGCGCTCACGGTGCCCGCGACCGCTGCTCCGAGCGCCTTGACGCGCCCCTCCGCCGCCGCGCGCGTCAGGCGGTCGAGCGTCCCGGTGAAGACAAACTGCCGTCCGGCCAGCGGCCCGGCGGCAGGCGGCGCCAGCGCCGACGCGGTTACCCCTGCGGCCAGCAGCCGGTGGACGAGGGCACGGTTGTCCGGATCCTGAAAGAAGGTCACCACGCTCTCCGCGATCACCGGCCCGACACCCGGAATATCCCGCACGGCCTCAAAGGGCGCATCCATCACCGCCTCGATCGTCCCGAAGTGGGCCGCCAGCGTCTCGGCCACGGTGGCGCCCACGTGCCGGATCCCCAGCGCATAGAGCAGTCGGGGCAGCGTCGTCTGCTTGCTGCGGGCGATGGCGTCCAGCAGGTTCTGGGCGGACCGCTCCGCCATCCGTTCCAGCCGGAGCAGGTCCTCCGGACCAAGCCGGTAGAAGTCGGCGGCGTCTTTGACCAGCCCCTCCTCGACCAGACGGAGCAGGGTCTTGTAGCCGAGCCCCTCGATGTCCATGGCGTCGCGCGACGTGAAGTGGCGCAGGCTCTCCAGCACCTGGGCGGGGCAGGCGCGGTTGGGGCAACGCGTGACCGCCTCCCCGGCCGCCCGCACGACCGGGGTCCCGCAGGTCGGGCAGGCCCGCGGCATCTGGAACTCCCGTTCTCCTCCGGTGCGGCGGTCGGCCAGCACCCGCACGACCTCGGGGATCACCTCGCCGGCGCGCTGGACGACCACCCAGTCCCCGATGCGGACATCCTTGCGGCGCACCTCGTCCTCGTTGTGCAGGGTGGCGCTGGTGACGGTCACCCCGGAGACGTGCACCGGGTCCAGGGAGGCCACGGGGGTAAGCGCGCCGGTGCGGCCGACGTAGACGTGAATGTCGTTGACCCGCGTGGTCGCCTGTTCCGCGGGAAACTTGCAGGCCAGCGCCCAGCGCGGCGCCTGACTGGTTGCGCCAAGTTCGGCCTGCTGCGCGAGATCGTCCACTTTGATGACCACGCCGTCGGTCTCGTAGGGCAGATCGCCGCGCCGCTCCGTCCACTCGCGGATGTAGGCGCGGACCTCGTCCAGCGTCTCCACCCGCCGGCTGAACGGGTTAGTGCGGAAGCCGGCGACCCGCAGCCACGCCAGGGTCTCCCCGTGCGTGCGCAGCTCGACCCCCTCCGCCGCGCCCAGGCCGTAGACGAAGAGCTCGAGGGGACGCGCGGCGGTGACCTGGGGATCGAGCTGGCGGAGCGACCCGGCGGCGGCATTGCGGGGATTGGCGAAGGGCGGCTCCGCTCGGGCGGCGCGCTCCCGGTTGATGGCCGCCAGGGCGTCGGTCGTCAGGTAGATCTCGGCGCGCACCTCCAGGAGCGCCGGCGGCGGGTCGGCGCGCAGCCGCAGCGGGAGGCTGCGGATCGTCCGGAGGTTCGCCGTGACGTCCTCGCCGCGCTGCCCGTCGCCGCGCGTGGCCCCCCGGACAAATCGTCCGGTTTCGTAGAGAAGCGATACGGCGGCCCCGTCGATCTTCAGTTCGCAGACGAAGGCCACGGGACCGCCCCCCAGGATGGTGCGCAGACGGCGGTCCCAGGCCTCGAGCTCCTCCTCGCTGAAAGCGTTGGCCAGACTGAGCATCGGCTGCCGGTGGATAACCTCGGCGAACGCCGCCGCGGGCGGCGCCCCCACCCGCTGGGTCGGCGAGTCCGGTGTCTGCACCGCGGGGAACCGGGCTTCCAGGTCGCGCAGTTCCCGCAGCAGCGCATCGTAGGCGGCGTCGCTGATCGTAGGGGCGTCCAGCGCGAAGTACCGGTAGTTGTGCTCCTCGATCTGCCGCCGTAGCTCTTCGACGCGGCGGAGAACGCGGACAGGGACGGCGGAGGGGTCGGCCATGACGGCGCCGGCGGATCAGGAGGCGGCGTCACTCATGGATCACGGCCCCCTGATCGTCCACGCGCACCGTGCGCACATCCGCCCGGAGACCGGCGCGGGCAAAGGCCTGCCGCATCGCCTCCCCGACCGCATCCTGCCGGTCCGGCGGGGCGAAGGCCGCCACGGTCGATCCCGATCCAGCCAGCACCGCGCCGTAGGCTCCACCGTCTCGCGCCGCGGTGACGACATCGGTGAACCCGGGCAAGAGCCGGGCCCGATACGGCTGGTGCAGGCGGTCGTCCAGCGCCACCCCCAGCAGCGATTCATCTCCGGACAGCAGCGCGGTCACCAGCATGGCGGCGCGCGAGAGGTTGAACACGGCGTCGGACAGGGGAACGCTTCGCGGCAGGACGGCCCGCGCCTCCTCCGTGGCGATGGCCAGGTCCGGGATGGCCAGCACGATATCCAGATCCAGCCGGGGAATGAAGCGGCCGCAGCGCACCCCCTCTGGATCAGCGGCCACGACGACAACCCCGCCCAGGAGCGCCGCCGCGACGTTATCGGGGTGCCCTTCCAGATCGGCGGCAACCTGCAAGAGGGCGTCCTGTCCCAGGGGCCGCCCCAGCAGGTGATTGGCCGCCACCAGCGCTCCGACAATGGACGCGGCGCTGCTGCCGAGTCCCCGCGCGACGGGCACGGCCAGGTCGGCCGCAATCGCAAAACCCGCCGGGCGCCCCGCCCGGGCGGCCACCGCGGCGGCAGCCCGGGCGGCCAGCGGCACACCCGCGGTCACAGCGTGCGTCGTGCCGGAGAAGGTCACCGTCGTCTGCCCGGCCAGGGTCACCTGGAACCGGTCGTGGAGATCTACGGCCAGTCCCAGGGCGTCGAAGCCCGGGCCCAGATTGGCGATGCTCGCCGGGACCGTCACCAGAACCGTCATGGACTCACGACGCGGGGAGTGCGGCCGGTCCGGCGGGCGGAGGGCCGGCTCCCCGGTCCCCCGCACCCGCTACCGCGCCGTGGCCGCGTCGTTAGTGTAGTTCGACTGCAGCAGCCACTTCTCCGGGTCGACCTCCGCGCGGATGACCCGCCGCGGCGTCGCCTCCGTCACCCCAACCGTGGTACCGCTGCCGACCTCGACCCGCTTGCTCACCTTCTCGCCGCCTTCGAGTTCCAGCAGGACGTCCACCGGCATGCGGCCACTCCCGGCGTTGCGCACCCGGACCGTCGTGCGGAAGCCGTCCTCAGCGGGCGCCGACGTGATATCGGTGATGGTGTAGTCCGGGAGGACCCGGTCGTAGATCCACTGCTGGAAGTACCAGGTCAGGTCCCGGCCGGCGACCTCGGAGGCGGTGCGGGCGAAGTCGTCCACGCGCACCGACTGGTCGCGGTACCGGGTGGCGTAGGCCTTGAGGATCCGTTCGAAGGTCTCGGGACCGACCACGAACCGCAGCATGTGCAGGATGAAGGCGCCCTTGGCATAGATGACCCCCGGATACTCGGGGCCCCGGTTGATCCAGGTGTACGAACCGAGCGGGCGGTCGCTGCGCGACGCGCGAGCATACCAGGCGCGGTCCTCGTCCAGTTCCAGGCGGAAGGCCCGAGGCCCCAGCATGTTCTCGACCGTCATCAACCCCAGATACTCGGCGAACCCTTCCGACAGCCACCGCTCAGCGATCCCGCGTCCGCTGACCTGGTAGGGGAAGTAGGTGTGCGCCGCCTCGTGGGCGACGACGAGCAACCGGTAGGAGTCGCGGTCGTAGCCGCGCCCCAGCCCGCCGGTGAACGCGTCCTCCGTGATCAGCATCGACCCCGGAAAGGCCACGCCGAGCAGCCCGCGTCCCAGCGGGGCGGATACCACCGTCAGCTGGTTGAAGGGGAACGGGAAGAGCAGGGTGCCGTAGTATTCGGCGGACCGCTGAGCGTATTCGGCAATCTTATCGGCGAAGCGGTCGTCCCGCGACTTGAGCAAGAGCGACAGGGTGAGGTCGCCGGCCTTGCGTTCCAGCGACCGGAAGACGTTGCCGCCGATGACGCTGACGTTGGCGACGCGCTCGACGGTCTCCCACTGGTAGACCTGCATGGCGCCGCGCTCCTGGCGGGTCACGCGCCCGGAGGAGGCCAGCTGGTAGCGGGCCGGGATGGTGATGGTCGTCTTCACCGTGCCGCGGTTGGCCGAGTAGAAGTCGTCGAAGGGGCTGATCAGGATGGGATAGAGGTCACCCGCGCCGACCCAGATGAACTCCTCATAGACGGGAAAGGTTTCTCCGTCATATTCGAACGTGACCGCCAGGGTCGCCCCGGGGCGCAGCGCCGGGTTGAAGATCAGCACGAAGTACGGTGGTTCCCGCCGCAGGGTAACCGGCACGTCCGCGGCCACCCGCAGCCGGTAGGAAGGCTCGATGAACATCCGCACCGTGCTGACCGGGGTGGGACTGGTGACCTGGAGCTGCGCCACCGTCTTGCCCACGACCGACCCGAAGGACAGGACGCGGCAGACCGGCGGTGGCGGCGGCAGGCCGGGAACCCGATCCCCCGGTGTGCAGCTCTCCCGGTAGGTGACCGGTTTGATCTCGGCGGTGACCTCCAGCGACCGGAAGACGATGTCCTCCAGCAACGTGTCCTGGGCGGGCGCCGGCGCTGGTGTGCCGGCCCAGGCCAGGGTGGCGATCACCAGGCCGAGGATGGCGACACGCGGCAAGGGCCGGACCATTGATCTCATCCCAGGCCTCCTGTGCGGACGCGCAGCGCGCGGATCGTCTCGCCGCCTACCGCAGGGACAACGTATACCAGTACACGGGCACAATCACCGCCTCGTCCAGAATCTTCTGCTGGGCCTCCTGGAAGAGCCGGATCTTCGTCTGGCGGTCGCCGGTGCGCACCGCCTGGCTGATCAGGTTGTCCACATCGGCGTTGCGATATCCGAAGTAGTTGAGACTCCCCTTGGAGTGGACCAGATCTTCCAGGAAGGTGCCCCGGCTGCAGTCGAGGGTATTCCAGCCTACGCCCCAATAGGACATCTTCACCACGGGCAGGGTGGCGATCCGCTCCAGCGCGTCGTAGTTGCCGAACTCGCGGAGAATGGGCCGGAAGCCGATCGCGGAGATGTTCCCTTGCAGGATCTCCAGCTCTTTCCGCGGCGACTCTCGGCCGCGCAGGCGGGAGAGGTGCCAGAGGCTGACGTCGCCGTCCTCGTCCAGTTTGACCCCGCTCTGGGCCAGGAGCTCTTTCGCCCGATCGACATCGTACGGGTGCATACGGGCGGAGGCGTTGTGCGCCAGACAGCCGGGAGGTTCCACCCCAATCGCCATGTTGTTCGAGTCGACCAGGGTGATCTGCGCGCGGTCGATGGCGCTGGCCACGGCCTGCCGGGCCCTCACGTTGTCAAACGGGGGCAGGGTCGTATTGAACCCCAGGAACCAGATGGCGATGTAGGCGATCTGCTGACCGCGCGCCGGTACCGGCACCAGCGCGGTCACCAGAGCCATCACCAGGAGGGCACTCGCGAGCAGGGCAAGCCGCGTCTGCATGTCCGTCCCCGCCTTTCCTAGCGGCACTTGACCGCTGCATTCGTACCATAGCATGATCATGCCCGTTCCTGCCCGGCGTGCAGACGGGCGCGAATCCCAGGTTGGGCCGGGGCAATGTCCCGTCTTTCCAGGACACCGGCGCAGCGTCAGGGCGGCCCCGGGAGAGCTTCCCGGGAGGAAGTCAGGAAGGGCACCAGCGCCGCCGCCACCGCCTGCCGCTGCGCCTCCTCGCGGGTGAGCAAGCCCCGGGTCAGCCAGCCGATCGCCCCCACCCGCCCGCGGGCGTCGGGAACGCCGAGGACCGCGTCCACCAGGGGGCCCAGGGCCTCTCCCTCGCCCAGACGCGCGGCGATCTCTGCGGGGAGGGCGACCCGCGGACCGCTGCCCAGCCCGACCCGTCCGGCGGCATCCACCACCGCGGCCCAAGAGGTGAGGAAGAGGCCGTGCGAGGTCGGCTCCACGCCGCCTTCGATGCCGACCCCGAGGTCGGCGCCGGCCCGGGCCCGCGCCGCGCCGGCCCGGGCCCGCGCCCCGCGGACGGTCTCCTCCAGCGAGCGCGGCATGGCGGGGACCCCGGAAGCGACCGGCACGAGGATGATCTCCGCCGCCGCGAAGGCGCGGCGCAGGACCTCCTCCACTGCCGTCAGTTTCGCCGGACTCGGCGAGCCCACCGCGATTCTCACGCCTCTCCCTCCCTCACCCTCCTGCCGCGCTCGAACCCATCTGCTAGACTAGGACGCGCCGTGGACCCGGTAGCTTTCCAGCTCGGCCCCCTCACCGTGCGCTGGTACGGGATCATGATGGCGCTGACGATCCTGACGGCGATCTGGTTCGCTGGACAGATGGGCCCCCGCTTCGGGGTCCCACGGGCCGCCCTCGACCGCATCAGTTTCTGGCTGGTCATCGTCCTCTTCGTCGGAGCACGCCTCGGGTACGTTGTCACCAACCCCGCCGAGTTCCGCGACCCGCTGGAGATTCTGCGCGTCTGGCACGGCGGCCTCGGCTCGCATGGGGCCATGGCCGCCGGCCTGCTCTTCGCGTACCTGGCGGCGCGCCGCCTGGGGATCTCCTTCTGGTCGCTGCTGGACACCGCCGCCTGGAGCCTTCCCCTCGGGCACATCTTCAACCGCTTCGGCAACTTCATGAACGGCGAACTCTACGGCGATCCGACCAGGCTGCCCTGGGGCGTGCGGTTCCCCACTGCCCCCGGCGCGCCCCGCCATCCGCTCCAGCTCTACGAGATGGGATTCGGGCTGATTATCCTCCTGATCGGGCTTGCGGTCGCCCGGCGGCGTGCTTTCCCCGGGCAGGTCTGGTGGGTGATCGTGGTCCTCACATCGATCGGCCGGATCTTCCTGGATTCCCTGCGCAGCGAGGAGCACGTCCTCTGGGGTGCGGTGGCCTTCGGGCAGATCGCTGCAGCGCTCCTGCTGGTGATCGGCGTCTGGTTCCTGTGGCGGAAGCCGACGGCGGCACACGCCGGCGCCTGAGCAGGGCCGGCCTGAGTCATTCCGCGTCGCTGCGCGGAAGCGGTCGGGCCCACCCGGCAGGGACGCGACCTCAGCGTCTCACCAGCGCGGCCAGCGGTTGCACGGCCTCCGTCAGGGGACCCGGGAAGATCCCGAGCAGGAGAACGATGACCACGGCGGCGATGATCGCCAGGCGGACGGCGGGTGCGCGCAGGAGCGCCAGCGGGCTGGCGCGGCCGCCGACGAACATCAGGTAGGGGATCCGCAGGTAGTAGTAGACGGAGACCACTGTCGTCAGCGCGGCGACGAGCGCGACGGCCGTTTGCCCCGCGCCCAGCGCGGCGTTGAACAGGTAGAGCTTGCCGACGAACCCTCCCGTTGGCGGCAGCCCCGCCAGCGACACCATGAAGACCGCCATCGCTCCGGCCAGCCAGGGCGCGCGCGCGCCCAACCCGACATACTCCTCGATCTGGTCGGCTTCCTCACCCGCGCGCGTCAGGAGCAGGACCACGCCGAAAGCGCCCAGGGTCATGAAAAGGTAGACAACGAGGTAGAACGCCAGCGCCCAGATGCCCTCCGCCGTGCCGGCGGCAACGCCGATGAGCAGGTAGCCGGCGTGGGCGATGCTGGAATACGCCAGCAGCCGTTTCATTGAGCGCTGCAGCAGGGCCACCAGGTTCCCGAGCACCATGGTCGCAATGCTGAGCGCCCCGAGCAGGACGGTCCACTGGTCGGCAAGCGCCGCCAGCGCCACCGGAAAGACCCGCACCAGCGCCGCGAAGGCGCCGACTTTGGCGATGACCGCCATGAAGGCCGTCACCGGCAGCGGCGCGCCCTCGTAGACGTCCGGCGCCCACGCGTGGAAGGGGACCAGGGCGGCCTTGAAGGCCAGGCCGATCAACAGCAGCGCCGTCCCCGCCCCCAGGAGCGGGGTGAGGCCGCCGGCGGCGGCCTGCGCCAGCGCGGCCAAGCCCGTGCTCCCGGTCGCGCCGAAGAGCAGCGCCACCCCGTAGAGGAAGAAGGCCGTGGAGAAAGCGCCGAGGAGGAAGTACTTCATCCCGGCTTCCTGGGACCGCACGTTCCCCCGCCGGGAGGCCGCCAGCACATACAGCGGCACGGACAGGGTCTCCAGGCCGAGGAAGAGTACGATCAGGTCGCGGGCGGCGGCCATCACCATGGCTCCCAGGGCGGCCATCAGCAGGAGGGCGTAGTACTCGCCCCGCTCCAGGCCAAACCGCCGCAGGTAGTCGAGACTGAGCACCACCGCGATCACCGCGGCCAGCAGGGCGATCACCTGCAGGACCTGCGTGGCCAGGTCCCGCACGTACATGCCGCCGAAGGCCGGCGGACGTATGCCGGCCCAGACCAGGGCCCCGGAGGCAGCGACGACCCCGAGGATGGCCAGCGGGGCCAGCCCCAACCGTCCCCGCGGGCCGACCAGGACATCCCAGAGCAGGACGATCATCGCAGCCCCCGCCACGATGATCTCGGGGAGGACGCTCGCGAGATCCAGCGGGACAGTCATCGGATGGGCTCGCTCTCGGTCTTGCGTTCGGCGGCCTCGACAACTCGCGATGGGAGGCTGCGGCGCGTCGCGACGCGCTGTGGCGCTCGGGTGCGAACCTCGACCCGCGCAATGGCCGCCCGCACGGAAGCCTCCGACCGGCGCAGCAGCGGTGCCGGGAAGAGTCCGATCCAGAAGATCAGCGCGATCAGCGGCACGAAGATCAGCGTCTCCCGCGCGCTCACCTCGACGAGCCGCTCCGGGGTCCGGGCCAACACCGGCCCCTGCATCACCTTCTGATAGGCCCACAGCAGGTAGATGACCGAAAGAATGACGCCGACCGCCGCGGCCGCCGCAAAGCCCGGCGCGTGCCGAAACGTCCCCAGCAGGATCAGGAACTCCCCCACAAACCCGTTCGTGGCGGGCAGGGCCGCCGAGGAGAGCATCACGATGGTGAAGATCACAGCGAAGCGCGGCATCAGCGCGGCCACGCCGCCGTAGTCGCTGATCTGGCGGGAGTGCAGCCGGTCGTACAGGACCCCGACGATAAGGAACAGTCCGCCGGTGGAGATCCCGTGGTTGACCATCTGCAGGAGCGCCCCCTGCAGCGCTTCCGGGGTGAGCGCGAAGATCCCCAGGGTGACGAA
>Ga0073934_10007631_pt1 | contig 14886 bp, 10 predicted proteins | sample LarsenN4metaG_FD_76834 | JGI IMG/M metagenome (GOLD analysis project Ga0073934, IMG submission 76834) | Hot spring sediment bacterial and archeal communities from British Columbia, Canada, to study Microbial Dark Matter (Phase II) - Larsen... ...
AGTTTCATTCACCTAGCTCTACAGAGGTTTTGAAACAGTCTCTACTGAGTACTGAGTACTGAGTACTGAGTACTGATTGAGTACCCGGCCCCATCAATCGGGGAACAACTTCAATATGTAACTGTTCCCGTACTTGCGGGGAGCGGTACTCAGTGAAAGCCTAGTGCTTGCGGCGTTTCTTTTTGGGCGGTTCCAGGTCGGTGAACAAGTCGGCGAGGCGAAGCGAGAATCCGGGCAAGACCGCGCCGCCGTCCAATGTTCCATTTCGAACGACGTGATTCGGACCTTCGGGGCGAGTGAAAACGTCCGCTGTTTCGGTGTCGGGATCGATGTACCACACGAGTGATACGCCGCTTGCAAAATACTCGCGTCGTTTGCGCTTCATTTCGGCCGGTCGGTTGCTCTTGCTCAGCACCTCAACGGCGAGGTCGGGCACAAGTTCCGGAACAGGTTCGCGGGGCACTTTGCCGTCTGGACATTTTTCTCGGCGAATGAAACAAACGTCCGGCGCTCGGACCAGGTGCGGCATGATGCGCATCGCGGCGTCGGCGCCGAGAACGTATCCAAGTTTCCGAGGCATGACAAATGCCCCGAGGATCATAATTAACCGAGATGCCACCCATGATTCGGCGATCCCCATGATCTTCTCCACCAGCGTTCCTTCGACCAATTCGTAGATTCGATCCTGACTTTCGTTGATTCGGATCAAATCATCGATGGTGGCCCGTCCTGGCGGCGGATGCAGGCGGATGCGCTTGGGCGCGACCCCGAGGCTCTGGATCAACTCGGCCAGATTCTCAGCTCGCCGGCCATTCAGCAACGTGACGCCCATGTCGAGTTCCCGGTGAAGTCGTATTGCAATTTATCATAGGCCGCCGGACTGGGTCAACGCACTCGAGTGACGGAAGGGATTTGTCATGCATATCGGCTTCGTCAGCGACGAGCGCTATGTCGCGCTTGCCGACGTGGTGATTGAGTTTACCGATTATCGAGGCCGGTCCTGGGAGGCGCGTTCGCGAGCCAGCGGGTCGGTGTGGTGCGATTTGCCTGCGGGCGAATACACAGTGACGATGCAGAAGCCGGGCTTCGGCTCGAAGCGAACTCGGATTCGCATTCCGCTGGCGGAGCCTTGCCAGTTTCGCCTGCTCAGCGACGGCCTGCTCGGTTATGTCTGGCCGAAGTGCGTTCGTTCGGGCGAACTGGGCGAATTTCGGGTGCATGCGGTCGAGCAGTACAAGCTCGAGCTATGGCGCTACGGCTGGGAAAAGGAATTCGTGCGCGGGCTTGGCTGGCACGACGAACATGGCCCCCGCGCGACGATGCAGATCACGCCCGACGGCGACTACACGCAAACCGGCGTCGCCTGGAACCGCGTCGGTTACACCAGCCCGGCCCACAAGCAGACGGTCGAAGCGCCGGCGCGCTCCGGGCTTTACTACTTTCATGCCTCGACCAAAAGCGGCTTGGAGTTTTCGTTTCCGTGGGTCGTGGCAAGCGCGACGCCGCAAGCGGCGGTCGCGGTGCTGGCGTCGAACATTACCTGGAACGCGTACAACAGTTTCGGCGGGCGCAGCAATTACATTCATGCCGATTGCTTCCCGCCGACGCCGACCGTCAATTCCCGCTATGAACTCAAGCGCTACATCGATCCGAAGCACCAGACCTGGGGCAGCGCGGAGTATGCTCCGCTGGCATTTGAACGGCCCGAACCGATCAATCACGTCGATTCGGCGGAGAAAATCGCCGACCCGATCGAGGGCAGGGCGGCCTGTCACGTTGCGCCGGCGGAGTGGCGGCTCCTGGGCTGGCTCGAGCGCGAGGGCATCGCCTGCGACCTTTATGCCGAGACGCAGTTGCACGCCGGATTGCTCGATTTGTCGAAATATCGCGTGTTGATCCTGAGCACGCACCCCGAGTATTGGACCCGGCCGATGTACGAACGCGTCAAACATTGGGTCGTTCACGAACGCGGCCGGCTCATGTACCTGGGCGGCAACGGGCTCAATTGCGAAGTCGAGCTTCGCAGCGACGATACGATGATTGTCCACAACGGAATCTTGACGGGCCTGTGGCCCGAAGGCATCGGCGCCGAGAGCCGGTTCGGCAAACGCGTGGAATCCGAAGCGAATCTGCTGGGAGTCGTTTTCAACCCGGCCGGCATCATGACGGGCGCCCCCTATCGCGTTGTCGATGCCGATCACTGGCTGTACGCCGATACCGGCCTGAAAACCGGCGACTTGTTTGGAACGAAGTCACTGCACATGCGTTGCCCCGGCGGCGCGTCCGGGCACGAGACCGACAAGATCTCCGCGAGTTCGCCCAAAATCGTGAGACTTTTGGCCAAGGGCACGAACCCCGACGACGGCGGGGCCGAGATGGTGATCTTCGATACACCGTCGGGAGGGGCGGTATTTTCGGTCGGGTCGATCTGCTGGCCGAGCTCGCTGCCCGTGGACGAAGGCGTGTCGCGGATTACAAAAAATGTTTTGCAGAGGTTTCTCGAATGAAATCCGACCGGCGGTCGTTTATAGTAGCAGATCGCCGACTCGAGATTTTTCACCTTTCCCCAAGGAGTGCAACCATGAAGTACTGGATCGGTATGCTGGCAGTCGGTTTGGGCCTGACGTTTCTGGCGAGCGATGTCCGCGCGGAAACCAAAGTCGAACTGAAGGGCGTCCACCTCTGCTGCGGCCAATGCGTGCAGGCCGTTGCCAAAACGCTGAAGCCAATCGAGGGCGTCACGCCCAAGTGCGATCAGGAAGCGGGCACCGTGACGATCACCGCCAAGGATGACGAAACGGCTCAAAAGGCGCTCGACGCATTGGCCGCCGCCGGCTTCCACGGCGATTCCGGCAACGACAAGATCAAGATCAAGAGCGCAGCCGGCGAGTCCAAGAAAGTCAAGTCGCTGACCCTGACCGGCATTCACAATTGCTGCGGCGCTTGCTGCAAAGCCATCAAGGCTACCGTGAAGAAGGTCAACGGCGTCACTGGCGACACGGCCAAGCCGAAGAACAACACCTTCGAAGTCACCGGCGATTTCGATGCGGCCGAACTGATCAAGGCCCTCGAAGCCGAAGGCTTCCACGTCAAGGTGAAGTAAAACTTGGGTTTGGGTTCTGCTGGACCCGCTGATGCGGGTCGCTCCAAACAGGCGCCGGTCCGATCATACGGACCGGCGTTTCTGTCTGCATCGAGGATGCCGCAATGCGTTTCGCTTCCCTTTTCGTGCTGATTGTTCCGTTTGTTGCGATTGCCGACGAACGCGATCGCATGAAGGTCGGCGTGCAGCCGGACGGCCGCATCGTCGTGCCGACCAACCAGATTCTGCAACCGGCTGGCAGGCAAGTCGCCTTTCCCGGCCGGCCCGTCGATCTCGCGTTGACCGAGGACGGCAAAACGCTGGTCGTCAAAAGCATGCGCGAGCTGGTGGTCATCGACGCGGGCACGGGCGAAATCAAACAGAAACTCGCCAGCGCCACGGCCAAGGTCAAGTTTCCCGGCTTCAGCGTCACCGGCCTGGTCATTCGCGGCAACCAGGTGTACACGACCGATGCGCAAAACACGCTTCGCATCGCAGCCTTCGACGAGCATGGAAAACTCGATTGGACCGACGCGATCACGCTGGAAAAGCCGGCCGTCGGCGGCAATGCCCACGGCGCCGGCCTCGCGTTCGTGGACGACGACCATTTGCTCGTTTGCACGACTCGCGGCAACAACGTCCAACTCGTGAATTTGAAAACGAAAAAAGTCGAGCAAGCAATCCCGGTCGGCGTTGCACCGTACACCGTCGTCGTCAAGGACGCGAAGACCGCCTACGTCAGCAACTGGGGCGGCGATCCTCCGAAGCCCGGCGACCCGCAAGCGCCGTCGTCCGGCACGCCGGTGCACGTCGATCCGCGAACGCAGATTGCGGATCGCGGAAGCGTTTCGGAATTGAGTTGCGGGGACGATGGCAAATGGAAACAAGTGCAAACAATCGCTGTCGGAGGTCACCCCGCCGGCATGACACTGAACAGGAACGGCAACTTACTCGATGTCGCCAACGCGAATTCCGATTCCGTCAGCGTCATTGACACCGCTCGCAAATCCGTCATCGAAACCATACCTTGCAAGCCCGACTCGCGCTTGCCGTTTGGCAGCGGAGCAAACGCGATCGCATATTCGCCGGACGGTGGCACGCTCTATGTTGCGAATGGCACGAATAACTGCATCGCCGTCATTCAATTCTCGCCGGCAGCCGGCGGATGGAAAACGACGGTCGCCGGCTTTATCCCGACGGGCTGGTATCCCGGCGCCATTCGTGTTAGCGCGGATGGTAAGAAACTCTTCGTCGCCAATGTCAAAGGGCATGGTGCGATGGATCGAACTCGCCGCGATGTGGACAAAGGCTTCAACTCGCACGATCACCTGGGCAGCGTTTCGATCATTGACGTGCCGGACGATGCGACGCTCAAAAAATACACCGAAACAGTCAACACCAACAACCGCCTCGCCTATAGCATCGTCGGCCTGGAAAAACCAAGGGCGGAAGCGAAACCGGCCGTCGTCCCCGCACGCCATGGCGAACCCTCGCTGATCGAACACGTCGTCTACGTCATCAAGGAAAACCGCACCTACGACCAGGTTTTCGGCGACATCAAAGAGGGCAACGGCGATCCGAAGCTCTGCATCTTCGGCGAGGAGATCACGCCCAACCAGCACAAGCTCGCGCGCGAGTTCACGCTGTTCGACAACTACTACTGTTCCGGAGTGCTCAGCGCCGACGGGCATTCATGGGTCAACGAAGCCTACGTCACTGATTATCTGGAAAAATCGTTCGGCGGTTTCACGCGCAGCTATCCGTACGAAGGCAGCGACCCGCTGGCCTTTCCGACGACCGGCTTCCTCTGGGACAACGCCCTGTTGCACAAGAAGACGTTTCGCAATTACGGCGAACACGTGAAGACGGCGTATGAACCGAAAGGCACGAAATGGTCCGACGTCTATGCCGACTACAAGAACGGCACGCAAAAGGTAAAGATCACAATTACGCCCAACGTTAAAACGCTCGAACCTTTTTCGCACAAGAACTATCCCGGCTTTCCGCTGACGACGCCGGACGTTTATCGCGCGAGGTTGTTCCTCGACGACCTGGCCGCGTTCGAAAAGGACGGCAAGTTTCCGAACCTTGCCTACGTCTTTTTGCCCAACAATCACACATCCGGCACCAACCCCGGCATGCCCACGCCGCGAGCGATGGTCGCCGACAACGACCTGGCGCTGGGCCGGATCGTCGACGCGCTGTCGCACAGCAAGTTCTGGCCGAAGATGTGCATCTTCGTGATCGAAGACGATCCGCAGAACGGCTTCGACCACGTCGATGGCCATCGTTCGCCGTGCCTGGTCATTTCGCCGTACACCAGGAGAAAGTTCGTCGATTCGACCTGCTACAACCAGACCGGCATCGTCAAAACGATCGAACTGATGCTCGGCTTGCCGCCGATGACGCAGCTGGACCTGTCGGCCACGCCGCTCGTCAACTGCTTTACCGACAAGCCCGACCTGACGCCGTATCGGCACGTGCCGAACCGCATCGCACTCGATGAAATGAACAAGCCGTTGAAGGAACTCAAAGGCAAAGCGCTCGACTTCGCCCGCAAATCGCTGGCCCTCGATTTCGACAAAGAAGATCGCGCCGATGAGGATACACTGAACCGTATCCTCTGGTTCGCTCAGCGCGGCGAAGAGAAGTACCCGAAGGATGAGTGAAAAGAAGCTCACGCAATGGCGCTAAGGCGCAAAGCGGATAACGCGAACCTCGGGAATTGATTGATTCTGAATCTGGTTTCCTTTGCGTCTTTGCGCCTTTGCGTGAAATCAACCTGGCCGCCTCCCGCGGAAGGAGTAAGTCTCGTGTTTCGACATTACGCATGGTCTTCAATTTGTTTCCTGTTCGTGGGGCTGGTCTCCGCTCAGGAGAAAAGCGTCAAGCCGGGCATCAACGATCAGTTCAAGGACCCGGACGTCAAGACGTTCATCGAGCGGTTCGAGGGCGAGAGCCGGGAGATTTTTACCCAGCGCAAGCAGATTGTCGAAGCCTGCGGGCTCAAGCCGGGCATGGCCGTGGCGGACATCGGCGCCGGCACCGGCCTATTCACACGCATGTTCGGCAAAGAGGTCGGTCCGAGCGGAAAAGTGTATGCGGTGGACATTGCGAAAAAGTTCATCGACCACGTCGTCGAAACGAGTAAGAAGGAAAAACTCGAAAATGTCGTCGGCGTCGTCTGCACGCCGACCTCGGCCGAGTTGCCGGCCAATTCGATCGACCTGGCCTTCGTGTGCGACACCTATCACCACTTCGAATTTCCGCAGCGGACGCTGGCGTCGATCCATAAAGCGCTCAAGCCGGGCGGGCAGTTGATCGTCATCGACTTTATTCGCATCGAAGGCAAGAGCCGGGAATGGATCATGAACCACGTCCGGGCCGGGCAGGAAGTGTTCACCGCCGAAATCAAGCAGGCCGGCTTCAAGCAGGTCGATGAAAAGAAATTCTTGAAGGAAAACTACTTCGTCCGCTTCGAAAAAGTGGAGAGGCCGTGAGACCAATCGCAGCGCTGGGGCTGATCCTGGCAGTAACATCGTCCGCGGCGGCGCACGAAACCTGGCTGTTGCCCGACCAGTTTCGAGTGGCTGCCGGCAAGTCGGTCCAGCTCGAACTGACCAGCGGGATGGAGTTCCCGTCGCCGGAAAGCGCCGTGAAACCCGAACGCGTCCGACGCGCCCGGGTTCGCCTGGCAGGAAAAACGTTCGATTTGCCGAAACCGGCGTCGGGCGCGAAGGCGCTTTACTATGACGCAACTTTGCCCAGCGCCGGGACGGCCGTCGTCTCAATCGAACTCGAGCCGCGTTCGATCGAGTTGAACGAAAAGCAAGTCGAGCATTATTTCGAGGAAATCGGCGCGAGCGAGTCGGTTCGCAAAGCCTGGGCCGACGCGCCAAAACCGCGCCGGTTCCGCGAGGTCTATACCAAGCACGCCAAGACAATCATTCAGGTCGGCGACGCCGCGGACGACGCCACCTGGTCCGCACCCGCGGGATTGAAGCTGGAACTCGTGCCGGTTTCGCATCCGCTGCGTCTCAAGGCCGGCGACGAACTGAAGCTGAAGGTGCTGCGCGACGGCAAACCGTTCGCCGGTTTTCGCGTCGGCGTCCAGGATGAAAAAGGCAAACGCGGTGAGTTCGCCACGTCCGACGCCGGCGGTCTCGTGACCGTGAAACCCGTCGTGCCGGGCCGCTGCCTGATTTTCGGCACCGACCTCCGCTCACCCGCCCAACCCGGCGAAACCTGGACCAGCGACTTCACAACGCTGACGCTGTTAGTGAGCGGGAAGTGAGTGGTGGAGTGGTGAGTGGTGTTGGTTTGCTGACTTCTGACTTCTGACTTCTGACTCCTGACTCCTGACTCCTGACTCCTGACTCCTGACTCCTGACTCCTGACTCCTGACTCCTGACTTCTGACTCCTGACTCCTGACTTCTGCCTCCTGACTCCTGACTCCTGCCTTCTGACTCCTGACTCCTGACTCCTGACTTCTGCCTTTCATGGACGCCATAATCCTTGCTGCCGGTTTGGGAACGCGGCTTCGGCCGTACACGGAAACGACACCGAAGCCGCTGCTGCTGGTTCAAGGCCGGCCGATCCTCGATTGGATCATCGGCGCTTTGCCGCCGGTCGTGGATCGGCTCATCGTCGTCGTCAATTACCTCGCCGAACAGATCGAGGATTATCTCCAAAAGCAAGAGCACATTGCGCGCTGGGAAACCGTCCGGCAAGTCCAGGCACGCGGCACCGGCGATGCGTTGCGAAGTTGTCGCGGTCGAGTCGCCTCGGAGCGATTCCTGGTGCTCAATGGCGATGATCTCTATGGCGCCGCCGACCTGGCCCGCCTCGTCGAGAAATCGGCCGGAATGTTGGTCCATCCGGTCGATGAACCGCAAAAGTTCGGCATCGCGTTCGTTCGAACCGACAATACCCTGGAAAAACTCGTCGAAAAACCGAACCTGACCGGCCGGCATTTAGCCAACATCGGCGCCTATCTTTTTCCTAAATGGGCGATCGACATCGACCTGCCCTTGTCGCCGCGAGGCGAATACGAAATCACCGATGCCGTTTCGGCCGTCGCTCGCAGCGAGCCGTTTCACACCGTGCCGGCCTCATTCTGGCTGCCGATCGGGACCGTCGAAGCCTGGCAAGCGGCGCAGTCCGCCGATTTGTCGTTGATGGGTGAGTGGTGAGTGGTGAGTGGTGACTTGGCCTCCGTGGCCGGCTTCGGTATCGTTGCTAAGGAACCTTGAGGGTCATCCATGTCGCGCCGACTTTTCGGTTTTGTTGTTTTGCTGCTGCCCTGCACCGCGTTCGCCCAAAACCCGGAACCGTTGCGAACCGGGTTTGACCGGACGATTGACATTCAGCACTTGCGGCTCGAACTGCAGGTCGATTTGCCGAAGAAAACCGTCGAAGGAAAAGCGACGCTGTCGTTTTCAACGCTGCGGGAACTCAATCACTTCGCGCTTGATGCGGTCGATTTCGAGGTCCGCGATGTCCGGCTGACGAACGGCGCCGCCGCCGTCGAGATTCGCCGGCAACATGACGGCAAAAAGCTGCACATCGAACTCCCCGAAAAATGGCCCGCAGACAAATCCGGTAAACTGGTGATCACCTACCGCGTTCGTGAACCGAAGGACGGGCTTTATTTCTTTGGCCCGACGCCCGCGGAGCCGAATGTGCCGTTGACCGTCTGGAGCCAGGGCGAACCGGTCTCGAATCGCCACTGGATCCCGTGCATCGATCATCCCGAAGAACGGCAAACGACCGAATTGATCGTCACCGTCGCCGACGGCTTTGAAGTCTTGTCCAACGGCAAACTCCTTTCGCGCAAAGCGAACGAAAACAAAACGGCGACGTTTCACTGGAAACAGGATCAACCGCATCCGAGCTACCTGGTGACGCTTGTCGTCGGTCCTTTCGCAGTCGTGAAGGAGGATTGGCGCGGCAAAGAGGTGTCGTACTACGTGCCGCCGAACCGCAAGGACGACGTCGCCTGCACCTTCGGCCGGACCCGCGCGATGCTCGACCTGTTCAGCCGGCGTTTTGGCGTCGATTATCCGTGGGAGAAATACGCTCAGGTTGTCGTCGAACAATTTTCCTGGGGCGGGATGGAAAACACCAGCGCGACGACGTTGCACGACTCCGCGATTCATGATGCGCGCGCCATGCTCGACGGCGATCCGGATGGACTGATCGCGCACGAACTGGGCCATCAATGGTGGGGCGACCTGGTGACGTGCCGCGACTGGGCGCATCTGTGGCTGAACGAGGGCTGGGCCAGCTATTGCGAAGTGATCTGGGCGGAGCATCATCGCGGCCGGGCCGATGCGGACTACGACCTTCTGCTCAAAGCCCGCAACGCTTTGGCCCACGCCAAGGACCGGCCCGTCGTCGATCGCCGCTATCCGAACCCGATTAATATGTTCGACGCCCGTTCGTATCCCAAAGGCGCCTGGATCTTGCACATGCTCCGTCAACGGCTTGGCGACGAACTGTTCTGGAAAGCCGTTCAGGCCTACGCGAAGGAGCACAAATACCGCAGCGTCGAAACCAGCGATTTTCGCAGGACCTTTGAACGTGTCACCGGCCGCAACCTCGAACGCTTTTTCCACGATTGGACCGAACGGCCCGGCAATCCAATCATCGAGTTGCACTTCGACTACCTTGGCGAATCGAAACTTTTGAAGGTCACGGTCAAGCAACTGCAGCCGGGCGAGCCGTTCCACGTCGATCTGCCGGTGCGATATGCGTTGTGGAACCCGAGTTCGCCGACCGACTGGCAGAACGACGTGTTGCCGCTGACGGAGAAGGAACAAGTGCTGTACGTCCGCACGGGCGCGATGCCGGTCGATTTCGTCGTCGATCCGCAGTTGACGGTCATGGCCGAGTATCACTTGCACCAGAGCCGCGATTGGTGGATTCGGCAACTTGAATCCGACTCGATCGCGGTCCGGTCGCGAGCCGCCGCGTCGTTCGGCAAAGGAAAGTCGCCGCAGGACCGCGAACTCCTGACGGCGGCGCTGCGCCGCGAAAAACACTGGGGCGTTGCGGCCGAGATTGCGGCTGCTCTCGGCGAATCGGGCGGCGACCAGAGCCGGGACGCGCTGATCGAAGGCGTCAGCCGGCCCGAGCCAAGGATTCGCCGCGCCTGCATCGAGCAGTTGGGCAAATTCGTGAGCGACGAAAAAGCGGCGACGCTGCTCCGCGACCTGCTCAAGAAGGGCGACCCCAGCTACTTCGTCGAAGCTGCCGCGTTGACCGCGTACAGCAAGCTGCGGCAAAAAGACACCGTGTCGGTGCTGCTGCCGTGGCTGGTCAAACCGTCGTATCAGGAAGTATTGAGTTCGGCGGCGCTCGAAGGCCTGGGCCGTTCGCAGGACCTGGGCGTGCTCGATGCGCTGGTGTCCTGGACGCAGCGCGGCAAACCGGCCCCGGTGCGGATTCGCGCGCTGGGTGCGCTCGCGGAACTGGCGAAGACCGCCAACCCGGACGATGCGCAGCGCGCCAAAATCGCCTCGACCATCGGCGCCTGCCTGGAAGGCGAGACGCCGCGCATCCGCCGAGCCGCCGCGGAGGCCATCCGCGACCTGGGCCGCAGCGCCACGCCCAGCGTCGCCGTCCTGGAAATGCTCGCGCGCCACGACGCGGACCCGCAAATCGTCGACCTGGCGCGCAAAGCCGCCGAGCGCATCCGTGCCGAAACGCCCACGCCCGTCGAGCTCACGCGGCTGCGCGAGGAGCTCGACAAACTGCGGCGAGCGAACGAGACGCTGAAGGAGCGGCTGGACCGAATGGAGAGGAAGTAGGGAAAGGCAAAGTTCGACCAGCGAAGATTCAATTCGGTCCTTCGCGATGATCGATTCAAGCAATCCGTTCAATGCGTGAGCGATGACAATGAAACCGTCCATGCTCGGAATTGGCTTGTCGGCGATGGTTGTTTTGATTTGTGCCCAACGTTGCCCTTGTCAGCAACGCAAAGATCAGTTTGGCGATCCGCTTCCCGACGGCGCCATTGCTCGCTTTGGCACTACCCGACTTCGAAGTTCTTTACCTGTAAGCGCAACGGCCTTTTCTTCGGACGGCAAAATGTTTGCCTATACGGCGCCCGGTCAAGAAACCGGCCACCGTGGTTTAGGTTGGTCGGATACGCCGGGTACGAATCTCACCAAGAACACAATTATCGTGATTTGGGACATGCAATCGGGAAAGGAACTAAAGAGGATTACCGGTCCGGCGCGCCGGATCGGAAAGATGCAGTTCACAGGCGATCGCAAACTGCTGGCAACGATTGATTACGATTATGTGAGCCGGCCGGAAAACCGCGCCAAGTTTCGATTGTGGGATGTAGACACAGGACGCGAAATAGGGACCAATGTTCCGCCGCTAGTTCCATTTTCAGAGATGACCATCGGGCCAGATGATAAAACGGTGGCACTGACGCTGCCGGACAACGGGATCCTCTTGTGGAGTATCGAACGCGATTCCGAAATTCGCCGGCTCAGTTTGCCGCCAGAATTCACGGGCATGTCGGCGATGCTACTTTCTGCCAACGGCAAATGGCTCGCCGTTTCCGACAATATTGCAGGCTGCATCATCTGGGATGTCGCAACCGGAGAACGACTGAACCGTATTCCCACCAAGCCGCGTAAATACGCTTGGGCCAGCAGCAATGGGATGGTGTTTTCGCCGGATAGCAAATACTTTGTGTCGTGCAGTCACGATTTCGTCGTACGTGTCTGGCGATCCTCGGATTGGAACGAAATACGTCAATTGCAGCGTGAGCCAGAATTAGCCTCGTTAGTCGGAATTCTCGCGGACAATCAGACTCTGTTGTTGTCGGAAAATCAGCTCGGTGTAAGCGCCTGGAATCTTGCTACCGGAAAAAAAATCGGTGCGATCACGCAGGATCGGTTCTTGGGCAGCCTGAGTCCCGACCGAAAAACATTGATTCAGCAGATCGGACAGAGTTTTGAGTTTGTGGATATCGCCACGCGCAAAGTCACTGCTCGCGCCGCCGGCCCGACTCGCCCCATCGAGCATATTGCAATTCATCCCAAGGAAAAGCATGTCGCAGTGGCCACAGATCAGGTTCGAGTTTTCGAAATGGAAACGGGGCGGGAACTTCCATTCGATGGCCCGAAGGAACGGGCGGCATGTTTGGCTTACTTGTCAGGCGGAGAACTACTCCTTGCGGCCACGCCCTACCCCGTGCCCGTTATCAAAGATGGGAGGATGGTATTGCAGCCGCCGGCACGTCCGCTGCAACTGCTAAACGCCAGCAATGGCAAGTTACTTCGGGCTTTCATTGGCGAGGCCGGCGAGGTCGAATCCATCGGAATAATGCCCGATGGCAAAACTGTTCTAACGTTCGCTCGAGTTCTACGCATTCCCAATGGAATTAAGCGCGAAACCGGCTTGCGCGCATGGGACTTTGCCAACGGCAAGCAAGTCCGACAGATTCCATTTCAAAGCATCAACCAATCGAGCAGTGCGATCGCGGATCGCATCGCCTTTTCGTCGGACTACCGTCGTTGTGCATGCGCGGGCCAACCAATTCGGATCGCCGAGCCGGAATCTGGAAAGGTCGTCGCGGCGCTCGAAGGCCCATTGGCATTTGTCCACTCGCTGGCACTGTCGCGAACCGGTCGGCTGGCTGCAGCCGGCCAATACAACTATGCCATGAAACGACCAGAACTTGTCGTGTGGGAGATTGCATCGCGTAAATCTGCTTTCACATGGCCCAGCAACCAGTACGTCAACGTTTCACTTGAGTTCTCTCCGGACGAACGATTGCTGGCGACGGGCGGGAGCGATGGCGTCGTCCGCGTCTGGGATCTGAAATCAGGACGAGAGATCAAGTCGTTTTCCGGGCACGATGGAATCGTGATCGCTTTGGCATTTTCAGGCGACGGCAAGCGATTGATATCCGGCAGCACCTACACGACCGCGCTCGTATGGGATCTCAGCAAAATCACCTCGAACGATATTCGATCGGCGCCAACTTCGGAGGAGCTAGCCGCCCTGTGGGAGGATTTGCTCAGCGACAACCCTGCGAAGAGCGAGCCTGCCGCATACCGCTTCCTCGAAGCACCTGAATCAAGTTTGTCCTTCATCCGCAAACATGTCAAAGATATGCCCAAAGCAAGTGCCAAGCAGGTTGCACAGTTCATCGCCGATCTCGACGCCAATGACTTCAGAACGAGAACGCGGGCAGAGAACGAATTGGCACGGCTAGGTGTCGCAGCCAAATCGGCCTTGGAGGAAGCGCTAAAAAACCCGAGTTCCGCGGAACATCGCAAACGGTTAACTATCCTGATTTCGAGATTCGAGGCAAAGAATGTGACGCTACCGATTCTGCGCCAACTACGCTGCATTTCCATTGCCGAACGTATCGGAAATGGTGACGCAATCGGCCTTCTGCAGTCGTTGACCGACAGCGATTGCGACGCATTTGTCGTTTCAGAAGCCCGGGCCGCTATGGAACGGACAAAAATGCACCGTGCTAAGTGATAGAAATGTTGACTCGGCGTCTCTCCGGCACTCTCACACAGAACCCTACCTCCCCCGCTTCCGCCGCCGCTGGCGGGCGGCGATTTTTTTCAGGACGTCCATGCCCTTGGCTTCGAGATGCTCGAAGTCCGGCCGGTCCTTGATTGGCGCCATCAGACCAGCTTCATCTCCCAGCTGATCGCCGAGACGGCCGACGAACCGGGCGATGACGGCATCCCACTCCCGCAACGTGCCCAGGAGGCGATTGACATCGCGGTGCTTCGCGTACCCGGAGTCGTCGCGAATCCGCACGTTCACGCCGGCCGAGCGGATCTGGTCCAGCAGTTCGATCAGCGTCAGGTGGGCTTTGAGAAAATTCGTCTCGCCGCCGAGTTTGGGATTGCCGGCGTACTGCGTCTTGCAGAACGAATGCCAGGAAAAATAGCCGCGGCGTTTCGTCGGGAATTCGATCGGCTTGCCGGCGCCGATGCGGCGCTCGAATTCCGTTCCATCCTTGTTTCGCTTGATCACATCTTCGCGATGAACCACGACGGGCGGATGACTCGCGAAACCGATCGCGGCGCTCTCCGCGCCTTCGACATTCGCCCAGAAAAACATGGCATGCGTCGCCGGCACCAGTACGTTTTCGCTGTCGCCGTCGGCGCGTTTGCGTGAGACATACAGATCGCCTTGCCGAAATGGGCCGTCGTACACGCGGAACATCGCATCGCCTTCGGGCGGATCCTGTTCGTAAATTTCCGAAACCTCGTCGAACGGCAACTTGCCGGCCAAGGCATGAAACCTGGCAATCATCCGCCGGGCCGCGGACAGGTCGCACTTGGTCTTCCATTCGTAGTAAAGGCTTAAGCCCATGTTGCACCTGGCTGTTTTCCGTCACGGCAGCGGCAAGTCAAATTACTCAGAATGAGCAGATTTCGTGCAGTTGAACCAAATCAATCGGACAACCGAGAACGGAGAACCGAGAACCGAGAATTGAAGTCGTTCTCGGTTCTTAATTCTCGGTTTTCGGTTACCCGGTTGTTCTTGCATGATTTCCAGCGAATTTCTACGCCAACACGAACAATAAGTGCTCAGTTAAAAAATTAGCACCCATTCAGCCGAATGTCGTGTAGCCGAAAAGAGGTACACAAAGTGCACAAAGAGACACAAAGAAAGCGAACTTCATGAGCGTGTGGAGTTGGCATCTCTCTTTTTTGATCTCTCTTATGGATTTCTTTGTGTATCTTTGTGCCTCCTTTGTGTTCTTTGTGACCTGCTTGATTCGCTCGGTATTTGGCTGAATGGTTAC
>Ga0073934_10007632_pt1 | contig 14884 bp, 11 predicted proteins | sample LarsenN4metaG_FD_76834 | JGI IMG/M metagenome (GOLD analysis project Ga0073934, IMG submission 76834) | Hot spring sediment bacterial and archeal communities from British Columbia, Canada, to study Microbial Dark Matter (Phase II) - Larsen... ...
CGTATCATAGGGGTGGTTTGCCGCAATGAGGTCTCGCGCCTTTGGCGCAGTCTGCGCCGTCGTTTTCACGATCAGCGCGATTTCATCGGCCTCTTCAATCCGGCCCTTCCAACGGTAGACCGATTTCACGCCGGGGATGATGTTGACGCAGGCGGCCGCGCGATTTTCGACGACAGCTCTGGCTATCTTGCGCGCTACCCCCAGATCGGGCGCCGTCGCATAGATAAACGTGACCTCATCCATATTGCGCCTTTGGCGTCCTCGCCCTAACGCGATGCATGCGCCGACATGGCGCAATTGAACGCAAAGCGGTTTGCAATGCAACGTCCTGATGAGAACGCTGCGCTCGTCCTGTTTTCCGGCGGACAGGATTCTTCGATCTCGCTCGCCTGGGCGCTGACGAAGTTCGCGCGCGTCGAAACGATCGGCTTTGACTATGGCCAGCGCCACGCGGTCGAGCTTGGCGCACGATCGGCGGTGCGGCGTGAAATTGAGCGGCGGTTTCCGGCGCTGGCGCCGAAGCTTCAGTCCGACGCCGTCGTCAATCTTTCGGGTCTCGGCGATATCAGCGAAACGGCCCTGACGCGCGAAGTCGAAATCGCCATGGGCGAAAACGGCCTGCCGACGACGTTCGTGCCAGGACGAAACCTCGTCTTCCTGACAATGGCCGCCGCCTACGCCTATCGGCGCAATCTCGGCGTCGTTGTCGCCGGCATGTGCGAAGCTGACTTTTCGGGTTACCCGGACTGCCGAAGGGCCGCGCTAGACGCGCTGATGGTCGCCATTGAGCACGGCATGGACGCGACGTTCCGTTTGGAGACGCCGCTGATGCATCTCTCAAAGGCGCAAAGCTGGTTTCTGGCCGAGGAGATCGGCGGCCCGCGCCTTGTCGACATGCTCGTCGAGCACACGCATTCCTGCTACCGGGGCGTTCGATCCGTGAGGCGTGATTGGGGCTATGGATGCGGCGAGTGCCCGGCCTGCGATCTTCGCGCCAAGGGCTGGTCGGGATACATCGCCGCGAAATCATGCGAGCGGCCAAGGGCGTGAGCGTTTATTCGGTCAAGGAGTGCTATTTCACCCTTCAGGGCGAAGGCGCGCAAACGGGTCGCGCGGCCGTATTCCTGCGCTTTTCAGGATGCAATCTTTGGAGCGGGCTTGAGCGTGATCGCGAAAGCGCCGTCTGCAGGTTCTGCGATACGGACTTTGCAGGCGTCGATGGCCCGGGCGGCGGCAAGTTCGGCGCTCCGCGCGCACTTGCCGACCACGTCGCGAAATTCTGGCCCGGCGGCGGAAGCCCTATCGTGGTTTGTACGGGCGGGGAACCGCTGCTTCAGCTCGATGCGCCGCTGATTGACGCTTTGCACGCGCGCGGCTTTAAAATCGCCATCGAGACCAACGGCACCATCGCGACGCCATTCGGCATTGACTGGATATGCGTTAGCCCGAAGGCGGGGACGCTGTTGGCGCAGCTCAGCGGCGATGAACTAAAACTCGTTTATCCGCAGGTCGACGCGCCGCCCGAGCGGTTCGAAAATCTCGATTTCAGCCATTTCTTCCTGCAGCCGATGGACGGGCCCGACCGCGACCGGAACGTGAAAGCCGCTGCGAACTATTGCCTCGCGCATCCCAAATGGCGGCTCAGCCTGCAAACGCACAAGCTGATCGGCCTTCCCTAAAGCGGCGTGCGCTGAAGTGTGCGCGGTTCAGCGCGAGTGAGGCGAGAAGCGGCGAACGCCGCGACAAACAATGACGGGACCAAGCGCCCTGATTCCGAATCATGGCGCGAAGCTCTATGCGGCGTTCGCCTGTTCCTGCAGCTTTCCGATTAGGAACTGCGCGTCGCGGCAATAGGCGGCGGCAGCGCGATCGGCTTTCCGCAGCGCGGCGTCAAGCTCGTCGAGCGATGCGCTTATTTCATCGTAAGTTGAAAAGGCGTCGGCCGGCGGATTGATGTTGAGGCCCTTCGGCGACGTGTCGAGCCTTGAGGGCGAAACCGAATAATGCGCTTTGCCGCCGAGCTTGACGTCAATCTGGCGCTGGTTCTTCCCGATCAGCGTCGCGGCCCGGGCGTCGATCGAATCGACTGCGGCGTTGATCGAGAGTCGCAATTCATCGAAACTTTCGGCGAGAAGCGCGCGCGCGCCCGCTTCCTCGGCTTCGTGCGCTGACAGCGCCACTTCGTACGCCTGCTCAATGATGTCGCGCACCCGATCAATTGAGTAGAGCGCCGATTCGATCGCAGCGAGCGCTTCGCGGATATTGTTTCCGCGCTGCGGTTCAGCCTTTTTCGACGCGGCGCACGCGCCGCCTGTCCGGCGAAGCGCGCGGTCAAGCCCCGCCGCGACGTCCATCGCCGGCAGTTCCTGTTCCTCAGTCTGATGACCGTTCAGTCCGAAAAGGCCCGCGAGCGGGCTCCGTTTCGATTTCTTGGGCGCCTCCCCGGGCGCTTCTCTGTCTGACGCTGACGCCACTACAAACTCCTCACACGCCGTCCCGACGCAAGGACGACCGGTGTAGGTTAAGAGGCGTTAATTGAGGGCGCGTTAAGCGGAGCGGAAAATTTTCGCAACTGCCGTTAGGATCGTCCCCGAAACTTCCCGCCGCGGCCTTCGATCAGCCACGCGCCGACAAGTGAAAGCGCAAGGAAGAAGAGCCAGATCCAGGGCGAGGCGATCGGCCGATCGGCGACGGAATCCGTTCGATAAGCATCGCGCTCGACGACCCCCGCCCAGCTCGATCCGGCGCGTTCGACGGCGCGTGGGCCAATCCGGCGAATGTCCGGGATGGCGAGCCCGGCGTCGGTCCGGACACGGAAGACGCCGCCCCGTGTCGCCGCTCTTGCGGCCTCAAGCGATGCTGCGGTCATGACGACGTCCTGAAGCTCGGGCGGCGCGGCGAGGCCGACCGCCGCGATCGCAAATAGGTCGCCCGCTTTCGCCCGGTAAAGGCCTTGCGGCGCCCGGGCGACGCGCGCTTCGAAGCGGCCGGGTCCGCTCGCCGCGAGCGCGATCTCGTCCACGCGCCCGTCGGGAAACGTCAGAGCGACCGGCGGGGCGGCGCCCTCGATTGTCCGGCGCTCAATGACAAGGTCGCCGTTCTGTTCGATGAGCAGCAATTGCTCTTCTTCGAGATCGGGCTCCTTCATCAGCCAGTGCGAGATGCGCCTTAAAAGCTCTGCGTGCGGCCCGCCGCCGTCAAATCCGCGCGCCCAGAGCCACGCATGATCAGATTGAATAAGTCCGACGCGTCCTTCTCCGACACGGTCGAGAACCAGCAGCGGCCGCCCATCATTGTCCGTCATCAGCGTCGCCCCGGAGCGTGTCACTGACGGCGCAATGCGAAGCCACCGCCCCCAGAAGTCCTGTTCAGGCAGCCCGGCCGTCACAGGATGGCGCTTGCCGACATCGCTGATTCTCGGACGGTAGGGGCCGTCAATCGCGTCGCCGGCCGGCATCGCCGGCAGGATGTATGAGAAGTTCCGCCGCGAAGCGAGGCTGAGATACCCGCTGAATTCGGGGCCCGACGAAACGAGCACGGCGCCGCCGCCCTCGACGTAGCGCGCAAGGTTGTCGAAATGATAGGCGTTCAGGACCCCGCGATAGGTGTAGCGATCGAAAATGACGAGATCGAATTCGGCGAGCTTTTCAATGAAGAGTTCGTCCTGCGGGAACTCGATCAGGGCGAGTTCGCGCTCAAGCGCGCTGTCGCTTTGCGCCTTCTCGATCGGGCGCAGAATGGTGAAATGAACGAGGTCGATCGCCGGGTCGGACTTCAGAAGATTGCGCCAGACGCGCTCGCCCGCGTGCGGCTCGCCTGATATGAGAAGCACGCGAAGGCGGTCGCGAATAGCGGCGATCGGAAGGACGGCGACATTGTTCTTCAATGTCAGTTCGCCCTCCGCGGGCTCGACTTCCAATTCGATGACGGATTTGCCCGGGTGCGGAAGCGGCGCCGTGAACGAAACGTCGGCGCCGACGGGAACGGGCTGGCGAACCGCTTCCTCTCCGTTGACGCGAAGCGACACGACCGCCTGACCGCGCCCTTCGAGCGGCGTTTCATCCGGACCTAAATCGTCAATCCGGAAACTGACCTCCGCGCCTTCCTTGACGATGCCGTAGCGCGGCCCCTTGAGCAGCGTGACTTTTCGATCGATCTCCGATCGCCTGCCGGTCAGAAGAACGTGCACGGGCGCGGCGTCCGTCGCCGCGGGCGCTGGGACATTGTCCGTCGCCTGGCCGTCCGTAATGACAAAAACGCCGGAAAGCCGCGCGCGCGGATTGTCGGTCAGCGCGGCGTCGATCGCCTCGCCGAGCCGGGTTTCGTCGGCGCCGCCGACCTGCGTCCTGATAAGGTCGACATTGTCGACGGCGCGCAGCTTCGCTTCGAGCGCGTCGGCGACGGCGCGCGTCGCGCCGCGCCTTTGATCGAGCCTGTTGCTGGCGCTGTCGTCTTCGATGATGACCGCGATGTCGGCGAGCGCCGTTCTTTCGGCGACGCGAATTTGCGGATTAAGAAGGAGCGCGAGCAACGCAAGGAGCGCCGCGATGCGAAACGGCGCGCTCCGCGGCGCGCGGATCAACGATACGGAGCCCGCCAGAACCGCGAGTGCGCCCGCGGCGATGATCGCCGGCATCGAGAAGGCGGGCTCGAAGACGATTGCATTCATTCCCTGCCGAGCCTTTCGAGCAGGATCGGCGTGTGCACCTGGTCGGATTTGTAGTTTCCGGTGAGCGCCACCATCACCATGTTGACGCCGGCCCGAAAGGCGCATTCGCGGAGACTTCGCGGGACGGCGCCCTCGACATTCGCGCAAGGCCGGGCCGACGACGCCATCGGCAGAAGCGGCTCGCCAACCGGATTCGCCGCCCATGCGCCGGCCCAGTCCCGACCGCCAATGACGACAGGCGTCACCGAATCGTTGGGGCCGTCGCCGGCCTGCACGAAGACCGGGCGCGTCGCCGCCCGACCAGGCAAATCCGAAAGCAGGTAGAATGACCGATTGAGGACATGATCGGGCGGAACCGGAGCGAGCGGCGGCAAGTCGATGTCGGCGAGCAGCGCCTTCAACGCGAGGTTTTCCGGCGTGTCGACTCCGTCGACCGCCCGTTCATCATCGCGCGTATCGAAGACGACGAGACCGCCGAAACGCATGAAGGTCTCGATATTGGCGAGCGCCTGCTCCGATGGCGTCGCGGCGCCCGGCGTCATCGGCCAGTAGAGAAAGGGATAAACCGAGAGATCGTCAGTTTCCGGATTGACGCCGATAGGCGGCGCGGGTTCGGCCGAGGTTCGCCGCGTCAATTCCCGCGTAAGGCCGGAAAGCCCGGCTTCCGCAATCCGGTCGGTCGCCGGATCGCCCGTCTTTACATAGGCGAGGCGAAAGACGAGCGCGCTTTCGATGACGGACGGCGACAAGGGCCTGTCGAGCGGTTCGGCTGACGCGCGACAGCCGCCCGCGCCCGTCATCGCCGCCGCGATTGCAGCGAAAAACGGCAGTTTTCCCGCAAAGCGGAGAGCGACGAGGCCGTCGGCGATGAGAAGCAGAAGCGCGACGGAGAAGAGCGGCGGTCCAAACCGCACCGGCGCCGCGCTGACATAGGGTTGCGCGTTGGCCCCCGGCATGTTGAAGGGCTCAAAGCTGTCGCCTGGCTGCACGGCATTGACGGCGATCGGGGCCTCCGGCGCGCCGTAAAGGCCGGGGGGCCTTCCCGGCGCAGGCCCCTTGGCGAGATCCTCAAGGTTCGAGGCGGCGATATCGCGCGACGGATGACTCTCGACGCCAAAGCCGTCAAGCACCCGAAACGGCGCCGCCCTCGGCGATCGCCGGTCACCCTGCGACTTTGGACCGAGGGCGGACAGGAAGACAAGCTTGCGGAGCATGTCGACGAATGTCGACGACAATGGCAGATCCGACCAGTCGGGCGTCGCCGTGACGTGAAAGAGCGCGATCGCGCCGGCGCCTTCGGACGCGCCGGTGACAAGCGGCGTTCCGTCTTTAAGGCTCGCCCAGGCGCGAAGCGGGGTTTCGCCGCCAGGTTCGGCAAGAACCTGCCGCCGCACGAAAACGTCCGCAGGCGGCGTAAGCGCGCTGAACGGTCCGTCGGCGGAAAATTCGCCGAGGGGCTGAGGGGACTCCCAGGTGAGGGCGCCGCCGAACGCGCGCCCGCCGCCCCGTAATTCGACCGGCAGCAGCGGCGGCTTTCGCTCGGCCGCGGCCTCGGCGAGCGTCGGTCCTGCGAACCTGATAATGACGCCGCCTCTTTCCGCCCACTTCCGAAGACCGTCGACGTCGGAAGCCCTCAAGACGCCGACATCGTCAAGCACGATCGCCGACGCTTCCGATGCAATGAGATTCTCAAGCGTATCAGTCGTAAAGAGGGCGTAGGGCGCGAGCGCCTTTCTTACATAGTGGGCGCCGGACAGCAGCGGGTCGGCGCCTTCGCGCCCGCTCGCGATGAAACCGACAAGCGCGCGCCGATCGCGCGCATCGACGAGCTGAACGGCGCCGGCGGAGGGAACGCCTTCAAGGCGCGCCTGCGCGAGGTCGTTTTGAAGGGCGAGCGGCAAATCGATCGTCGCGTCGACAGTTCCGCCCGCGCCGACTTCGAGCGGCGTCCGCGCAAGTTCCCGGCCGTCGCGCGCCAGCCCGACAAGGTCGCCGCGCCACGGCGCCGAACCGACGGCCTCGATCCGATAGGTCAGCCTCGCGTCGCTGCGCATCGGCGGAAAGAGCGCGATCACGGGCGCCGCGTCGTCAACGCGGACCGTGACGTCCCCAAGTTTCGCGAGCTCGCGGTAAAGTTCCGCCGATCCCGCGTGCATGACGCCGTCCGAAAGCCACTGCACGTCGGCGCCTTCGACGCGGCCGGCGAGCGTCGCCGCGCGCGCCCGCGCGCGCGCATGATCCGGAAGATGCGGCTTCGGTTCGAGACTCGCCGCAAGATCGGCGAGTTCTTCGCCGGTGAGCGGCGAGAGCGCTTCGTCCTTGTCGCTCGCCGTCTCGATGACGAAGGCCTGCCTGCCGGCGCGTATCGCCTGCTCGGCGGCGTTCGCCATTGCGTCGCGCCGCTTTTTCCAGCCGGGCGCCGCCGCCCAGCTGTCGTCGACGATGATGATCAGCGGCCCGGCGCTGGTCGGCGGCGGCGGCGCGTTGAGGATCGGGCCGGCAAGGCCGAGGATTGCAAGTCCTGCAATCGCGAGCCTCAGGAGGAGGACCCACCAGGGCGTCCGCTCCGGCGTTTCGAGCGTCTTTGTGAGCCGCCGAACGATCTCAAACGGCGGAAACCTGACGAACCGCGGCGCCGGCGGCGTCGCGCGCAACAAGAACCAGATCGCCGGCAGCGCAAGGAGCCCGAACAGCAGCAGCGGCGAGGTGAACGAAAGCGCGCCCATCAGCCTTTGAAACGTCCAAAACGCGCCAAATTCATAGGGCCCGGCCGTAATCTTCGGCGAGCGCCAGATAAAGCGCGAGGAGCGCAGCGGTCGCCGGCGAATCGGTGCGATGGGCGATGAAGGTCCATTGGAGGCGGTTCGCCGTGGCGGTCAGCGCCTCTCGATGCGCGGCGAACGCGCGCCGGTAGGACTCGCGCAACCCGCCGGCGTCGCCGACGATGATCCGGTCCCGGCTTTCGAAGTCCGCAAATTCCGTCCGGCCGGCGAACGGGAATGTCTCTTCAGCGGCGTCGATGACCTGAAACAGCGCGCCTTTCGCGCCAAGCGCCGCCGCCCGCGCCGCGGCGGCCGAGACAGTCGAGAGGTCGGTGAAAAAGTCGCTGATGAAGACGACGCGCGAATGCGCGGCGATCGGAAAAGGCGGCGGCGACGAGGCGCGTTCGTCAAAGGCGCCGACATCGAGCGCTTCGAGAAACCGGGCGGCGGCCGACCGTCCGTGGAAAATGCGCGGCGTCGAACCGATGAGGCCGACGCGTTCTCCGGCTTTCGCGAGCAGCGATGCGAGCGCCGTTGCGACAATATCGGCCCTCAAGCGCTTGGTGACGCCGCCCTCGGCCGATGCGTAGTCAAGCGAGCGCGACGGATCGCGCCAGATCCAGACCGCGGCGGCGGCGTCCCATTCGTTCTGTCGGACGTAAAGACGATCGGCGGCGCGCGCGGACTGGCGCCAGTCGATCGCCGTCACCGGATCGCCGAACGAGTAGGCGCGGTGCTGCCAGAAGGTCTCACCGGGACCTGCGCGCCGGCGGCCGTGGAGACCCGCGGCCACCGTATTGGCGATGCGTTCCGCTTCGACGAGCAGCGGCGGGAGGGCCGAGGCGATTTCCTCCGCCTGCCGACGGATACTGAAAACGCCCGGCGCCTCTTCACGCTTTGCGGCCATCAAAACGCCTTGGCGACCAGGTCGTCGATAAAATCGTCAATCGCGATCCCTTGCGCGCGCGCCGTGAAATTAAGCGCCATGCGGTGGCGCAAGACTGGTTTTGCGAGGCGGCGGAGATCGTCGATTGAGGGCGCGCGCCGGCCGTCTAGGAGCGCCAGGGCGCGCGACGCAAGGGATAGCGCCTGACTGGCGCGGGGGCCGGGTCCCCAGCCGACAAGTTCGCGGACGCGCGCTTCGGCGCCGTCGATCGGGCGCGCGCTCCTGACAAGCGCAAGGATCGCATCGTTGATTCGTTCCGCGATCGGCATGCGGCGGACAAGCCGCTGCGTCCGCAAGAGGTCGTCCGCCGACATCGCCGCGTCGACGGCCGCCGCATCGGCGCCGGTCGTCGCCGCAAGCATCCGCCGCTCCGCCGCCTCGTCGGGATAGGAGATGTTGACCTGCAAGAGGAAGCGGTCGAGTTGCGCTTCGGGGAGCGGGTAGGTCCCCTCCTGCTCGATCGGATTTTGCGTCGCAAGCACGTGAAACGGCGAGGGAAGATCATGGCGCGCGCCCGCGACGGTCACATGCTGCTCCTGCATCGCCTGCAGGAGCGCCGACTGCGTGCGCGGACTTGCGCGATTGATCTCGTCCGCCATCAGCAGCTGACAAAAGATCGGGCCGGGGATGAACCGGAACTCGCGCCGCCCGCCCGCCGTCTCCTCGAGGACTTCCGAACCGAGGACGTCGCCCGGCATCAGGTCCGGGGTAAACTGCACGCGCTTGGCGGAAAGGCCGAGCAGGGTCGCCGTCGACGTGACGAGGAGCGTCTTGGCGAGTCCTGGCGCCCCGACAAGGAGAGCGTGACCGCCAGCCGCGAGCGTCGCGAGGGTCAGCTCGATCACTTCGTCCTGTCCGAAAACGACCCGCCCAAGACTTTCCTTCGCCGCCTTGAAGCGCGCGGCGGCCGCATCGAATTCTTTCAGCAAGTCGCTTTCGGTCATGATGTTTCCACGGCTGGGACGAGCGCTGACGCCCGATGAGCGACAGCGCCTAACCCGTTCAGATAGCACGCTTTTGCGGCGCGCTGGCAACTGTTCGCCGAGGCGGAGCCTCAGGTTGGCGCACGCCTCTTGCCCCTTGCGCGCGAAACGCCAAGTTCATTACCATATGCGCTCGAAGCCGCCGCAGGCCGGATTCTAAAATCGTGGTTATCGCGGCGTTAAGAGGGGCATGACATAAGGACGGACCGGTTCGCCGGCGGCGAAATTGGCGGCGTTGCGCCGTCGCAATCAAGGGATTGGCGTGGTGTCTGAGGACGACAGCAAGTTCGGCGTATGGGGTTTCATCAAGGGTTTCGGCAAGCTCGTAATCGGCATCCTGCTCATCCTGCAGGGAATTGTCGGTCTGGCGATGCTGCTGCTTTTCGTCGGCGTTTTCATCGCCATCGGAAATGGAGTGGGCGGCGGCAAGCCGGTCGGCGCGCATGTGCCGAAGGACGCCGCGCTCCTCATCAATCCCAATGGCGTCCTCGTCGAGGAAGCCGAAGTTCAAGACCCCTTCACGCATGCGATCGAACGGGCTTACGGCTCCAACGAGCCGCAACAAATCGAGGTTCGCGAGGTTGTCCGCGCCATTCGGAACGCCGCGACGGACGAACGCATCAAGGGGATCGTTCTCGATCTGACGCAGCTTTACATCCCGACGATCAGCGCTTCAAAGGCCCACTATGTCGCCAGCGCGATCGACGAGTTCAAAGCCTCGGGCAAGAAAGTCTTCGCCGTCGGCGACTATTACTCCCAGGAGCAGTACCTCATCGCGTCGCATGCGGATGAAATTTATCTTCACGACAAGGGATCGCTCGTTTTCGTCGGATACGCGGCTTACGACGCCTTCATGAAGACCTTCCTCGACAAGCTCCTGATCACGCCGCACGTGTTTCGCGTCGGCACGTTCAAGGCGGCGGTCGAGCCCTTCCTGCGGGACGACATGTCGCCGGAGGCGAAAGAGGCGAACCTTGCCTTCCTCGGCAGCATGTGGACGAGCTACAAGGCGGCGGTCGAGAAAGCGCGCGGACTTCCAGCCGGTTCGATCGACCGCTTCGCCAACGATCTCAACGCGATTCTTCGCGAGTCGAACGGCGATTTCGCCAGTGCGGCGTTGAAGCACAAGCTGGTCGATCATTTGAGTTCGCGGCCGGAACAGCTTGACGCGATGAAGGCGGCCTTCGGCGAGAATGACGACGGCGAAAGCTTCAAGAATGTCGAGCTGGCGGACTATCTGATGGCGATTGGGCCGGAGAAAGACGGTTCCAATCCCGATGTCGCGATTATCACCGCGGCGGGCACGATCGTCGATGGCGAGGCGGCCCCTGGCGTCGCCGCCGGCGGCGACACCATCGCCGATTATCTGAAACAAGCGCTCAAGGACGACGAAGTGAAGGCGGTTGTTCTTCGCATCGACAGTCCCGGCGGCTCGGCTTTCGCGTCGGAGGTCATCCGCGACGGCGTCCTCGCGCTTAAAGAAGCCGGCAAGCCGGTCGTGGTGTCGATGGGATCGCTGGCGGCGTCCGGCGGCTACTGGATCGCAGCGCCTGGCGATGAAATCTGGGCCGCGCCGACGACGGTGACCGGATCGATCGGCATCTTTGCGTTCTTCCCGACATTCGAGAAGGCGGCGCAATATTGGGGCCTTAATGTCGACGGCGTCGGCACAACGTCGCTCGCGTCGATCTACGCCGCCGGCGCCGGTCCGCTCGAAGAAAACGTCGCGGACATATTCCAGCAAAGCGTCGAAGACGGCTATCGCGACTTTCTTGATGTTGTCGCGGAAGGCCGAAAGCTCGACCCCGCCTATGTCGACACGATCGGACAGGGACGCGTGTGGATCGGCGAACGCGCGCAGGAGCTGAAGCTTGTCGATCACCTCGGCGACATCGACGATGCGGTCGAAGCGGCGGCGAAGCGCGCAAACCTCACGGAATACGATCGCGTCAATTTCCGCGAAACAATCTCGCCGCTCGAAGTCTTTTTCGGCCAGACAGCCGTCAGGCTCATGAGCGCTTTCGGCGTCGATCGTTCCGGCGCCGAGGCGTCAAGGTCGATTGTGCGCAAGGCGATTTCGACAGTCGAAAAAGAGCTCGCCCTCATTGACGAATTCAATGATCCGAAGGCGCTCTACGCGCGCTGCCTTTCCTGCGGGAACTGATCCCGCTTGCTGAAACCGGGGGCCGGCGCGCATTGAAGGCGCGCCGGCTTCGCCTTTTATGACCGATCTCATGCGGTATGCGGCGGCGCTCGACGGCGCGCGGGCGCGCGCTTTGCCGCCGGTCGAAAAGTGGAATCCAGCCTATTGCGGCGAACTTGATCTCGTCATTCGGCGCGACGGACTTTGGATCCACGAGGGAACGCCGATCGGCCGCGCGCCGCTTGTCCGTCTCTTTTCGACGGTTCTGCGCAAGGAAGGCGATCGGCATTATCTCGTGACGCCGGCGGAAAAGCTCGGCATAAGGGTCGAGGATGCGCCGTTTCTCGCCGTGTTGATGCGCGTTGAGGATCCAGGACCCGCTCAAAAGCTCGTATTCACGACGAATGTCGGGGACGAAGTGACGGCGGGCCCTGGCCACGCGATCGACTATCGCGCGAGCGGCGCCGAGCGCGCGCCCTATATTCATGTCCGGGCGGGTCTTGAAGCGATGATTGCGCGATCCGTCTTCTATGATCTTGTCGCCCTCGGCGAAACGCGCGACATCGGCGGCGAAAAACTGTTCGGCGTCGCGTCGTCAGGGATTTTCTATCCTTTCGGCCGGGCGGGCGCCGTGTTCGGCGAACCTTGAGGCCGCCGACGGCGGCCAAACTGATGCGGACCTGATCTTGAAAGACTGGAAGAGGCGCATTGAGCGGAACATCGGGCGCGCGTCGGCGCAGCGCGTGCGGGCGCTCTTCGCGGAAATGAATCCGCAACTTGTCGGCGACAAGCGGTTTGAGTCTCGCTGGACGCAGGAGCGGAAGGATGCGGCGATCCTTGTGCCGATCATTGACCGTCCGACAGGGCCGACCGTGCTTTTGACCGTGCGTTCGGCCGATACGCCGACGCATGCCGGACAAATCAGCTTTCCCGGCGGCCGCCCGCATCCGGATGACGGGGACATCGTCGCGACAGCGCTTCGCGAAGCGAGCGAAGAGGTCAACATACCGCCGGGCGCCGTCAATGTCGTCGGCGCGCTCGGCGTGCATGAGGGCGGACTTGGTTTCGCCGTGACGCCGATCGTCGGGATCGTCGATCCGGCGGCGCCGATCCGCGCCTGCCCGCGCGAAGTCGCCGAGATATTCGAAACGCCGCTTTCCTTCATCGCCGACCTCGCCAATCACAAATACGAGGACCGCGAGCATCTTGGCGTCCGGTACAAGATGTTCGCCGCGCCTTATGGGCGCTATCATATCTGGGGTCTGACGGCGGGCATCCTGCGGACCCTCGCCGACGTCCTGCAGTCCGAGGAGGCCGAGCGATGAGCGAGGCCTTAACGCCGCTCCCGCCCGACTTGGCGCAGCATTTCGAATGGGCGCGCGACCCGTCGGTCATGAAGGTTGTGCGCGCGCTTGAGTCCGCGGAGCGCGACAGCGCGCGGTTTGTCGGCGGTTGCGTGCGCGACAGCCTGCTTGGCGAAGCGCCGAAAGACATCGACATTGCGACGACCTTGACCCCCGACGCGGTCATCGCGGCATTGAAGGGCGCCCGGCTCGGCGCCGCGCCGACTGGCGTTGACCACGGGACGGTCACGGCGATCGCCGATCACAAGGGCGTCGAAGTGACGACGCTGCGCGCAGACGTCTCAACCGACGGGCGCCGCGCGACCGTCGCTTTCACGCGCGACTGGACGGTCGATGCAAAAAGGCGGGACTTCACGGTGAACGCGCTCTACCTCACGCCCGATCTGCGTCTCTTCGATCCCGTCGGCGGACAGGCGGATATCGCCGCACGTCGCGTCCGGTTCATCGGATCGCCTGAGGACCGCATTCGCGAGGACTTTCTTCGAATTCTCCGCTTTTTCCGGTTCTCGGCGCGCTTCGCGGCGGAATTCGACGCGGCGGGTCTTGCCGCCTGCGCGCGCCTTAAGGACGGCGTCCGCGTCTTGTCGGCGGAACGCGTCGGCGATGAATTCATGCGCCTCCTCGCCTTACCCGCCCCGCAGGCGGCCGTCAGGGCGATGTATGGCGCGGGCATTCTTGCTGAAATCTGGAGCGCCGCGCCGCGCATTGAGGCGCTCGCGCGACTGAAGGCGATTGCGCCGGCGGCGCCCGCGCCGCTCGCGCTCGCGGCGCTCTTTGGATCAGCGGGCGAGGGCGTCGACGCCAGGTTGAGACTGTCGAATGCGCAAGGCGCGCGCCGGCGCGCGGCGGTCGCCAACGCGCCGGCGATCGATCGCGCGATGTCGATGAAGGCGGCGCGCGCTCTCCTCTACCGGCTTGGCGCCGACGCCTGGCGCGACGCCTGCCTCCTCGCCGAAGCGAACTATGAGAGCGAAAACGAAATGCCCGGCGCGCGCGACGCGAAATTCGCCGCGCTCGCAGAGATGCCGGATCGCTGGCCGCCGCCGAAGCTTCCCTTTTCCGGCGCCGACGCGCTGCGTGAGGGCGTCGCCGAGGGTCCCGGCGTCGCCGCAGTCATCAGGGCGGCCGAAGCGCGCTGGATCGACGAGGATTTCCCGCCGCGCGACCGCGCGATGGAGATTTTCGGCGAAGAAGTCCGGCGCCTTATTTCGAAAGGCTGATGTTTCGAAGGCTCGACGCGATTGAGGCGAAAGCGCTCGCGAGCTCATCGGCGTCCGCCGCGTCGAAGTAATGCGACGGCGACGTCGCGCAGTCTTCAAGGATCGACTTGACGTCGGGATCGGAGACGTCGAACGCGACCGTGTAAATCGTTATCTCGTCCTTCTTGATGTTGACGCAGAGTTCCGCAGTCAATTCGTTGGCGAGAACTTCGCTTGCGCTGTTGTGCGTCGGGTAGTCGGGCGCGCGGGTGTTTTCGCCGTCGGTCATCAGCACGATCGCTTTCACGCCGCCTGCCGCCGCGATTTCCGCGTAGCTCATTCCCTCGCTGAACGGCGGCTCGGGCGAGAGCAATTGCCAGGCGGGCGTCAGGCCCGCCGGAATGTAAGTCCATCCGTTGGCGTCGAGTGCGTCGATCTTCGACGCAAGCGCAACTTCGTCGGTCGACAGCGGCGTCAGCGCATCCGGGCACGGAGCGCCGTTAAGTCCTGGAATCTTGTAAAGACTGTAGTCGTCATCGGTCGTGTTGTAGGGATAATCGCGCGATCCGACGCAGCCCTTGAAGGCGGCGCCTGGATAGTTCAGCCATGGTGCGGTGCTGTAATCCGTGCCGATGCTTGCATATTGGGCGAACGGCACGATGCCGATCTTGACGTCGGAACCCTCGGCCTCAAACAGCGACTTAATCAAGTCCTTGGCGGCGTTCTTCAATGCCGAAATCTTGCCCTTCTGGTTCATCGATCCGGTGACGTCGAGCGCGAGCGCGACTTCGAGCGTCGGCGGATCGCCGAGCCGCACC
>Ga0073934_10007633_pt1 | contig 14883 bp, 12 predicted proteins | sample LarsenN4metaG_FD_76834 | JGI IMG/M metagenome (GOLD analysis project Ga0073934, IMG submission 76834) | Hot spring sediment bacterial and archeal communities from British Columbia, Canada, to study Microbial Dark Matter (Phase II) - Larsen... ...
GCTCGACCACGTGCGCGTGCCCTTCGGGCTGCATCGCACGGCGGGCGGCGTCACCCTGTTCGCCGGGGGCGCGGCGCACCATCTGGCCTTCGTCGACCCGCTAACCGCCGGGGAACAGGCGGAGATCGCCGACGGCCACCTGCGCGCCCCGATGCCCGGCCGCGTCGTCAAGCTGCACGTCGCCCTGGGCGATCGCGTCGCGCACGGCCAGCCGCTCGTCGTACTCGAGGCCATGAAGATGGAGCACACCATCCAAGCCCCTGATTCCGGGCGCGTTTCGCGCCTTCCCTTCGCCGTGGGCGACCTCGTGGAGGAGGGCGCCGAACTCGCCGTGCTCGAGCCCCTGGAGGCCTAGGATGCCCTTCCCCGCCGCCGTCCGCCTCGTCGAGGTCGGCCCCCGCGACGGCCTGCAGAACGAGGCCCGCACCCTCGATCCCGCCACCAAGGCCGCGCTGGTGGACAGGCTTGCCGAGGCCGGCCTGCCGGTCGTCGAGACGGGCAGCTTCGTGTCCGCCAAGTGGGTGCCGCAGATGGCGGATTCGGCCGAGGTCTTCGCCCGCATCCGGCGCCGCGCCGGGGTGCGCTACACCGCGCTCGCCCCCAACCTGAAGGGGTTCGAGGGGGCGCTGGCCGCCCGCGCCGACGAGGTCGCCGTCTTCGCCGCCGCCTCCGAGACCTTCAGCCGCCGGAACATCAACTGCTCCATCGCCGAGAGCCTGGAACGCTTCGTTCCCGTCCTGGAAGCCGCCAGATCCGCCAGCCTTCCCGTGCGCGGCTATGTCAGCTGCGTGCTCGGCTGCCCCTACGAGGGCCCCGTCTCGCGCCGCGCCGTGGCCGACGTCGCCCGCCGGCTGGTGGACATGGGCTGCTACGAGGTCTCGCTGGGCGACACCATCGGCGTGGGCACTCCCGCCAAGGCCCGCGCGCTCTTCCACGAGGTCGCCGCCGCCGTGCCGCTGGGCATGCTGGCCGCGCACTTCCACGACACCTACGGCCAGGCGCTGGCCAACCTCTATGCCGTGCTGGAGCTGGGCGTTGCCACGATCGACGCCTCGGTGGCCGGCCTGGGCGGCTGTCCCTACGCCAAGGGCGCCACCGGCAACGTCGCCACCGAGGACGTCGTCTACATGCTGGACGGCCTGGGCATCCAGACCGGCGTGGATCTGGCGAAGCTGGTGGCCGCCGCCTGGTTCGCGGCCGATGCGGTGGGCCGCGACCCGGCCTCCCGCGTCGCCCGCGCCAGGGGCCGCCCGGCCGCGCAGGCCTAGGTCCTAGGCCCGCTCGCGCGTCTCGGTGAAGGCCAGGCCGGGGAAGTTGCGCCTGGCCTGGTCCAGATCCCAGGCGTTGCGGGCCAGGAAGACGTGCCCGCCGTCGCGGTCGATGGCCATCGCGGGGCGGTGGCGCTCGATGAAGCGGGCGAGATCGGGCGCACCCTCGGGCCCCACCCAGCGCGCCATGTCGTAGGGCACCGGCTCGAAGGCCACCGCCAGGCCGTACTCGGCCTCGATGCGGCTGGCCAGCACGTCGAGCTGCAGGGCGCCCACGACGCCCACCACCCAGTCCGAGCCCAGCAGGGGCCGGAACACCTGGGTCACGCCCTCCTCGGCCAGGCTTTCCAGGGCGCGGCGCAGGTGCTTCGCCTTCATGGCGTCCAGCGGGCGCACGCGGCGCAGGATCTCGGGCGCGAAGTTGGGGATGCCGGTGAAGCGCAGGGTCTCGCCCTCGGTAAGGGTGTCGCCGACGCGCAGCGTGCCGTGGTTGGGGATTCCCACGATGTCGCCTGCCACGGCGCCGTCGGCCAGCTCGCGCTCCTGGGCGAAGAAGAAGATGGGGTTGCGCAGGCTGATCGCCTTGCCGGTGCGCACGACGTGCAGCTTCATGTTGCGCTCCAGCCGGCCCGAGCTCATGCGCAGGAAGGCGACGCGGTCGCGGTGGTTGGGGTCCATGTTGGCCTGGACCTTGAACACGAAACCCGTGACGGCAGGGTGCGTCGGATCGACGGGGTTCGGCTCGGCAGGCTGGGGGCGGGGCGGCGGCGCATAGTCCACCAGGCCGTCCAGCAGCTCGCGCACGCCGAAGTTGCGCAGCGCGCTGCCGAAGTAGACCGGCGCCATGTGGCCCGCGCGGTAGGACGCCACGTCCAGCGGCGGGCAGGCCTCGCGCACCAGGGCGACCTCCTCGCGGAGCTGCGCCACCTGCGCCGCCGTCAGCACGTCGGCCAGCCGGGGATCCTGCGTGCCCTCGCAGCGGATGGCGTCGGGCACCCGGTCGCTGTCGGGCTCGCCGATCAGCAGCATGTGGTCGCGCACCACGTCGTAGCAGCCGCGGAAGTCCGCGCCCTGGCCCACCGGCCAGGTGACCGGCGCGGTGTCCAGCGCCAGCGTGTCGGCGATCTCGTCGATCAGGGCGAAGGGGCTGCGGCCTTCGCGGTCCAGCTTGTTGACGAAGACCATGATCGGGATGTTGCGCAGGCGGCAGACCTCGAACAGCTTGCGGGTCTGGCTTTCGATGCCGCGGGCGGCGTCGATCACCATGACCGCGCTGTCGACGGCGGTCAGCGTGCGGTAGGTGTCCTCGGAGAAGTCCTCATGGCCCGGCGTGTCCAGCAGGTTGAGCGTGCGGCCGCTGAAGGCGATGGTCATCACCGAGGTCGTGACCGAGATGCCGCGGTCCTGCTCGATCTTCATCCAGTCCGAGCGGGCCCGGCGCCGGTCGCCGCGCGCCTTCACCTGGCCAGCCAGGCGGATCGCGCCGCCGAACAGCAGCAGCTTCTCGGTCAGCGTCGTCTTGCCGGCGTCCGGGTGCGAGATGATGGCGAACGTGCGCCGGGATTCGAAGCCGGCGGCTGGCGCGGTCGCGGGAAGGGCAGCGGTGCTCATGTTGTTTGCGGCGTACATAGGGGCTGCCGGCCCCTCGCACAACCCGGACGTGGAAGGCGGCCGGCTGCCGCGGCTTCAGGAGCCGGCGAAGCGGGGAGGGCGCTTCTCGGCGAAGGCGAGCACCCCTTCCCGGTAATCTGCGGTGCGTCCCGCGCGCATCTGGGCGTCGGCCTCGGCCGCGAGCTGAGACTCGTAGGTGCTGTCCAGGCTCTGCCAGGCCAGGCGGCGCAACTCGGCGTAGGCGACGGTGGGGCCGGCGGCCAGGCGCGCCGCGACAGTGAGCGCCTCGTGGGCGAGGTCCGCGTCGTCGACCACGCGATTGACAAGGCCCCAGGCGAGCGCGGTCTCGGCCGGCAGCCGCTCGGCCAGTAGGGACAGTTCCAGCGCGCGGGCCCGCCCGACCAGGCGCGGCAGCAGCCAGGTGGCGCCGCCGTCGGGCACCAGCCCGATGCGCGCGAACGCCTGCAGGAAGTAGGCGGAGCGCCCCGCCAGCACCAGGTCGGCGCTGAGGGCGAAGCTCATGCCGATGCCGGCCGCAGGGCCGTTGACCGCGCTGACAATGGGCAGCGGCAGTTCGCGCAGGCGCAGCAGCGTGGGATTGTACCAGGCCCGCAGCGTCGCCCCCATGTCGGCATCGGGGGCACTCTCGTCCTCGTCCTTCTCGTTCAGGTTGGCGCCCGAGCAGAAGGCCCTTCCCTCGCCGGTCAGCAGCAGGCAGCGCACGCCGCGGGAGGGATCCGCAACGATGTCGATCGCGGCCGTGAAGTCCTGCCGCATGGCGCGGCCGATGGCGTTCAGCGTGCCGGGGTCGTTGAACGCCAGCACGGCGACGGCGCCCTCCAGGCGCAGCCGCGCCTTGCCGTCCACCAGAAGTCTCGCGCCGCTCATGGGCGGGCATCCTCCGCGCCCTCGGCCACGAGGGCCGCGCTGAAGGTGGCTGGGAGCGGCGCGGACCTCAGCGTGCGCCGGTCGGTGTGCACGGTCTTGACGACGGCCGTGGCCAGGCAGCGGTCGCCGTCGAAGGCACCCTGGCCCAGCTCGAAGGACGAGCGGCCCACGCGCAGCGGGCGGGTTCCGATCTCCACCGTGCCCGGGAAGGACATGGAGGCCAGGAAGGCGATCTGGATCGTGACCAGCAGCCAGGCCGAGCTCTCGTCGTGCGCCACGGCCGGGTCGAGCGCCTCGCGCAGTTCGACCCGGGCGCTCTCCAGCATCGAGCAGAGCGCCACATTGTTGAGGTGGTTGTGGCGGTCCAGGTCGCCGAAACGCACCTTGTCGCGCGTCCAGCGGCGGAAGGTCTCGCGGCGCGTCAGGTCCGGCACGCCGCCTCCGCCGCTCTCGCCGCTCGCCATCGTCCTCTCCAGGCCCGCTTCCCCGGGCCAGGGTACAGGAAGCCGGCCGGAACGGACTACGGCGCCGGAGGCGTGCCCCGGGCGTCCAGCGCCTCGCGCACCGCCCGCGCCAGATCGGCGCGGCGGAAGGGCTTCTGCAGAACCGCCTCGCCGGGATCGGGCGCCTTGACGCGCTCCGTGCCGCCGCCGCCGTAGCCCGACATGAAGACGACCCGGATTCCGGGCCGGCCGGCGCGGGCCCGGCGGGCCAGCTCGGGACCGTTAATGCCGCCTGGCATGACGATTCCAGTCAGCAGCACGTCGACCCGTTCGCCGCTCTCCAGCACGGCCAGGGCCGCGGGTCCGTCCACCGCGGTGCGTACAGCATAGCCCAGGCCGGTCAGCAGGCGCTCGGACAGGTCGCGCATCGCCTCGTCGTCCTCGACCAGCAGCACGGTCTCGCCGCCCCGTGCCGTGGACTCGGCGGCCCCCAGGGCGCTCTCGTCGCCCGCCGTCTCCGCCGCAACGCAGGGCAGGATCAGAGACACGGTGGTGCCGCCGCCGGGCCGGCTGTCGAAGCGCAGATCGCCGCCCGAGCGCTTGGCGAAGGCCATCACCATGGGAATGCCCAAGCCGGTGCCCTTACCCTCCTCCTTGGTGGTGAAGAACGGCTCGTGGATGCGGTCCAGCACCTCCTTGGGCATGCCGATCCCGGTGTCGGAGACGGTGATGGCGACGTAGGTGCCCCGCTCCAGCGGCGCCGGCGCAGGCCGGGCGGGCTCGACGTGCGGGACGGCGCGAATCGCCAGACGCCCGCCGTTGGGCATGGCGTCGCGCGCGTTGATCGCGAGATTCAGCAGAGCCGACTCGAGCTCGGAAGGGTCCGCGACGGGCCGCCAGGGACCTGCATTGCCCTCGGTCACGACCTCGATGTCGGCCCCGATAGTCCGGCGCAGCATGGTGCGCAGCCGCTGCAGCAGGTCGACCACGTCGATGGGCCGGGCCTGGAACGCCTGGGGCCGGCTCAGCGCCAACAGGCGGCGCGTCAGGTCGGCAGCCCTGGACGAGCCCGCCATGGCGCTGTCGACCAGGGCGATCAGCGGCGAACCCTTCAGGTCGAGCCTCAGCAATTCCAGGTTGCCCACCACGACGCCCAGCATGTTGTTGAAGTCGTGGACGATGCCGCCGGTGAGCTGGCCGATGGCCTCCATCTTGTGCGCCTGGCGAAGCTGGTCCTCCAGCCTGCGTTGGCCTGTCACGTCGAGCCGCACACCCACCACCTGCGTGACCCGCCCCTGGTCGTCCAACAGCGGCGATGCGACCGTCATCCATGTGGTGCCCTGGCCTGCGGGTGCATCCCGCGGCCAAGTCATGAAGTGCGCGGGCGCGGGGCGGGCGGTGGCCAGCACCTGCTCGTGCGCGGCGCGCCAGGGCCAAGCGCGCTCGCCCATCAGCTCGTCGAGCGTGTGGCCCACCGCCTTGGCGGGCGCCACGCCGATCGCCTCGGCCTCCATGCGGTTGACGAAGACGTAGCGGCCCAGCCGGTCGCGCGCGGCGATCGCGGCGGGGATGGCGTCGATCACGGCCTGCAGCACCTCGCGGCTGCGTCGTGCCTCGTCCTCGGCCTTCTTCCGGTCGGTCACGTCGATCGACACGCCTACGACGAAGGCAGGCCGTCCGTCCTTGCCCGGCACGGGCGACCGGCTGGAGAGCCATACCGTGTGCCCCGGCCCGCCCGGATCGTAGGTTTCCTCGAACACGCCGGTGGCGATGCCGGTGCGCAGGATGTCGGCCTCCTGCTTGCGGCGGCGCATGTCGTACTCGGGGACTGCCCGCATCGCCTCGCCGCGCGTGCCGACGATCTGCTCGGGCGCGAGGCCCAGGAAGCGGGCGAGGTAGCGATTGACGTAGATGAAGCGGCCCTCGCGGTCCTTCACGTTGATGGCGGCGGGGGCCGCGTCGATCAGGCTGCGCAGCAGCGATTCGCGTTCCTCGGCCTGGGCGGCGAGGTCCATCAGCGCGCGCGAGAAACGGGCGACGACGAAATAGAGGACCAACGCGCTCAGCACCACGAAGACGATGCCGGCCACCACCAGCGCGCCGCCAGCGCGCACGTATCCCTGGCTCTCGAAGTATGGGATGAGCGTTCCGGCCACCACCAGCCACGCGATCCCGGCCAGCGCGTAGACCGCCATGACGATCAGCGCGAAGGGGCGTTCCGTCGGCACGTCTGGTTCGCGCTCGTCGCGGGCCATGCCACCTTCTCCGCCGCCCCGGGGCTTGCGCTGGATCGCGCGCACGGGGTTCGCGCCGGGATGGTACGGCACCACGGAGAGCACACAAGCCGGAACGCGACAGGGGTTCGTCCCGCTGAGAGGCTCAAGGAACGGAAGTACCGGGCTGTCATCTGTCGACCTACTTGACGGTCTACTTGATGGCATCCGATTGATGCTTTGGTATGGCTAACCTACCTGTCTGTTCATCCCAATGATCTATCACTTCTAGCAACATAACTTTCGGTCTAAGGGACAGACTCGTCGGTTACCTGCCAGTTCATCCTCGCAGCCTGCTTGGTGCCGGTTGCTGACGCCTACATGATCGCGCCTCCGGGCCCGTTCCCGAGAACGGCCAATTCCATAACCATGACAATAGGTTGGACCTAGCCACCCGAGGGCCGACGACGGCATGGCGCGGCACGTGATGTAAGCGAGTCCTTACAGTCCGGCGGCCCCATTTTCCGCCTCCGGTGGCAAGTAACGGGAAATAAAGCACGATCCGAACTGGCGCGTGGCTTGCAAATCCGGTTCCTGCCGCCGGGAACGCCTGCGGCGGCCGTGTGGGGCGGCTTACCCAATGAAGAAGGAGCGGAGAGAAATGCGGAGCAGAGCACTCTTGGCCGGTCTCGTCCTGGGCGGCGCGGTCGCGCTGGCCTCGGTCGCCGACGCGGCGGTCATCCGGGTCAACGAGGATGCGTTCGTTGCCGGCGCCGGCCTCATCACCTTCAGCGAGTTCGCGGGGGGCACCGTCAATCCCCACTACGATCCCGCCGACTACGGCGGAGACGTCGACGGCCTGACCGTCGACTTCGACGGCTTCTTCCAGGGTCAGCAGCTCGGCGCCTCCTCGCCGCCCTGCCCCCCGGGCGCGGCGCTCTCCGGCTGCGTGCTGAACAACCCGACCGGTCCGCTCGCGCTCGATCCCTCCGCGCCCGACACCTTCATCACGGGCGACGGGGCCAACCCGACGAGCCCCGTTCTCTCGGGCTCGCCCCTGTTCAATGGCCCCATCGCCATCCTGTTCGGCGTGGATGTGGCCGGTGTCGGCCTGGACGGCGGCTTCTTCAACGGCATCGCCGGCACCGCCATCGAGGCCTTCGACCGCGACGGCAACGTCATCGGTTCGGTGGCAAACGTGGGCCTGGGCATCGAGTTCCTGGGTCTCGTGACGGACGACGGCGTGGCGCGCATCGCCGGCCTGCTGTTCCGCCTGGTGGGCCCCGAGCCTGCCGGCTTCGCTATCGACAACGTGCGCTTCGGCATCGAGGGCCAGGTCGTGGTCCCCGGCGGCGATGCGCCCGAGCCCGCCACCCTGGGTCTCGTCGGGCTGGGCCTGCTGGGCTTGGCCGCGGCGCGCCGCCTGCGCAGGGCCTAGGACGCAAGCTCGCTCGCGCGCCCCGTCCTTCTCGACTGCGGCGGCCCTCTCGGGCCGCCGCTTTCGTTTCGGCTATAGTCCGCGCCCTGGCGTGCAGGAGGGCGGGCGATGGCGGCGACAAGCCGGGTATGGGCGGACGTGGACTTCGAGCGCGACGGCCGCCAGGCGGGCTACCTCTACCTGCCCCATTCGGTCACGCGCTCGGGCTACGGCCATGTCGCCACGCCGGTGGCGGTCATCCGCAACGGCGACGGGCCGACGGCCCTGCTGATGGCCGGCAACCACGGCGACGAGTACGAGGGCCAGGTCGTGCTGGGCCGCCTGGCGCGCGAGCTGGATCCCGCGCGCATCAGGGGCCGCGTCATCCTGGTCACCCAGTCCAACGCCCCGGCCGCGCAGGCCGGCGTGCGCGTCTCGCCGATCGACGGGGGCAACCTGAACCGCGCCTTTCCGGGCGACCCGGACGGCACGCCCACCTTCGCCATGGCGCACTACTACGACAGCGTGCTCTTCCCCATGGCCGACGCGCTGATCGACGTTCATTCGGGCGGGATCTCGATGGATTATCTGCCGTTCGCCTCGCTCTGCCTGTCCGGGGACGCGGAGGTGGACGAGCGGGCGCGCGCTCTGCTGGCTGCCTTCGATGCGCCCATCAGCATCGTCTGGGACGCCGTCGACGCCCGCATGGCCGAGTGCGCCGCCGCGCGGCGCGGCGTGGCCGCGATCAGCGGCGAGTTCGGCGGAGCCGGCACGGTGCGGCAGGCCGGGCTGGCCATCGTCGAGCGCGGGATCGAAGGCGCGCTGGCCCATCTCGGCATGCTGCGCGACGGGCCGCGCCGCTCCGCCGCAAGCGGGCGCAACGCCACGCGCTGGATGGAGATTCCCGGCAACGACTTCTATGCGTTCGCCAATGCGGCCGGCGTGTTCGAGCCGCTGGTAGCCCTGGGCGATACCGTCGCCGCCGGCCAGCCCTGCGGCCGCCTGCACTTCGTGGATGAGCCGCTGCGCGAACCCGTGACGGTCCCCTTCCGCGAGGCGGGGCTCGTCGTCTGCCTGCGCCAGCCGGCGCGCGTGGAGCGGGGCGACTGCGTCGGCCACCTGGCGCGCGACGCGGCCTAGCATGCCGAAGGCGTTTCCTCGCTGCGATCCTGCCCGGTGCGGCCGCCCGCCGCTCCGCCCTTCGCGTCGCGCGGCGGCGCCCGGGCGGGACCGCCCTGGATCCCCGTGTCACCCCTTCTGCCTCGCGACGGAGGACGGACGGGGAGGGCGGGCGGTACCTAGCCCTCGGGCACCGCGTGCGGTTCCGGCCGGGTGAAGACGTCCTCGTAGTGGATCAGCACGGGCGGCCCCAGGGGACACGGCGCTCCGCCGCGCCACGTCCAGGCGCCGCGATCGCAGTCGCCGGCGGCGACGTAGCCGTTGATGTAGAGGCGGCGATCGCCCGTCGAACGATTGGGATGCGAGCCGTGCACGACATAGAGCGTCCACAGCGCGACGTCCCCCGGCTCCAGCTCCAGATCCACCAGGCCGCCGGGGTCTAGGCCCGCCGCGGCAAGGTCGCCGTCCGCAAGGCTCGTGTCCATGATGCGGCCCTCGCCGCCCAGGCCAAGCTCCCCCTTGCCGTGGCTGCCCGGCAGGAAGGTCATCCCCCCGTTCGCGCGGCCGTGCGGATCGATGGCGATGGCGGTCTGCACGAACGAACGGGCCGGATTGCGGTACGCCTCGCGCGGACGGCGGAACCGGATGTCCTGGTGGTAGCCGAACTCGCTCGTCGCGGCCCCCGGCGGCTTCCAGTGGAGCTGATTGATGATCTGCTTGATGTCGCGGCCCAGCAGCGGCTCCAGGATCGCCAGCATGCGCGGATCGGTGCGCGCCGCGTCGAGGACCGGGTCGACGTAGGAAGGCCATTGAACCAGGCGCACCACCGTCCCCAGCGCCGCGTCGCGCGCGACCCGCGTGTAGAAGTTCTGGTGCCGCCACGACACGCCGCGCGCCACGCCCTGCGCATAGAGCGCGTCGAACGAGGCAGCCATGCGGGCCACCTCGCCTTCGCCGAACACGCCACGCACGACGGCGAACCCGTCGCGCGCGAGGGCGGCGACGTGGGAGGGAAGCTTGTATGCAGAGCTCATCGTGGCCGATCCAGGTTAGGCGAAGAGTCTGGCGGGCGGCCAGTTAAGGAACGGCAAGCACGAGGGCCGTGCGCTGCTTGACATTTCTTCGCGCGGGGCCCGAACATGAATTCACTGCGGCGGGGGGAAAGAAGACGCAGGGGTCAGATGCCGCCTCCCGCACGCCAACCCTAGGGAGGACAACCCCATGAAGGCTCTCGCCAGGCTGCTGGCAGCGACGGCCGTTGCGGCCATCGCATTCACGGGCGCCCCGCGCGCCGATACCCCGGCCGACACGCTCGTCGTCGCCAAGCAGATCGACGACATCATCACGCTGGACCCGGCCGAGGTGTTCGAGTTCAGCGGCGGCGAGGTGATCGCGCAGGTCTACGACCGCATCATGATGTACGAGCCCGAGGACACCGAGAAGCTGGTCGGCGGCGTGGCCGAGAGCTGGACGGTCTCCGACGACGGCAAGACCATCACGTTCAAGATCCGCGCGGGCCAGACCTTCCATTCCGGCCGGCCCGTGACCGCGCACGACGTGGCGTTCTCCCTGCAGCGCGTCATCAAGCTGGACCTGACGCCCGCCTTCATCCTGACCCAGTTCGGCTGGACCAAGGACAACGTGGAGACGATGGTGAAGGCCATCGACGATTCCACGTTCTCCGTCACCACCGAGAACCAGCTCGCCACCAGCTTCGTGCTGAACTGCCTCTCGGCCGGCGTGGCCTCCGTCGTGGACCGCGAGGAGGTCATGGCCCACGAGGTCAACGGCGACCTCGGCCACGAGTGGCTCAAGTCCAACTCGGCCGGCTCGGGCGCCTACAAGCTGGTGGTATGGAAAGCCAACGACACGGTCGTCCTGGAGGCCAACCCCAACGACCGCCACGGCGCGCCCAAGATCGCCCGCGTCATCTTCCGGCACATCGCCGAGCCCGCGGCGCAGGCCCTGCAGCTGGAGAAGGGCGACATCGACATGGCCCGCAACCTGGGCCCCGACCAGATCGCCTCGCTGTCCGGCAACGCCGACATCGGCGTGACGACCTACCCCAAGGCCGACGTCTATTACCTGGGCCTCAACCAGAAGGTCGAGCCGCTGAGCAAGCCGCAGGTGCGGCAGGCGATCCGCTGGCTGGTCGACTACCAGGGCATGGCCGACAGCTTCCTGAAGGGCAGCTACAAGGTGCACCAGGCGTTCTGGCCCTCGGGCTTCTACGCCGCCTACACCGAGACGCCCTTCCACCTGGACGTCGAGAAGGCCAAGGCCTTGCTTGCCGAGGCCGGCTACGCCGACGGCTTCGATCTGAAGTTCGACTGCGTGAACACCTGGCCGCAGACCGACATCTGCCAGAACATCCAGTCGACCTTCGGCCAGGCGGGGATCCGGGTCGAGATCGTGCCCGGCGACAGCAAGCAGGTGATCACCAAGTACCGGGCGCGCAACCACGAGATGGTGTCGCTCTACTGGTCGCCCGACTACATGGATCCGCACTCCAACGCCGACACGTTCGCCCGCAACCCCGACAACTCGGACGAGGCGCAGTCGAAGCCGCTGGCATGGCGCAATTCCTGGGAGATCCCGGAACTGACCAAGCTGGCTGACGACGCCGTTCTGGAGCGCGACGCCGACAAGCGCGCGGCGATGTACATCGAGATGCAGAAGAAGGTCCAGGAGGACAGCCCGTTCGTCATCATGTTCCAGTCCACCGAGCAGGTGGCGGCGCGGACGAACGTGAAGGGCTTCGTCTCGGGCCCCACCTTCGACACGGTGTTCTACCGGACGGCCTGGAAGGAGTAGCCGCCGCCGCTCGGCCTGCCGGCTGCGGCAGCGCCCCTTGGCGGAGGTCCTCCGCGGAACGGGGCCAGGGACGGCGCGCAAGGCGCCTTCCCTGGCCCGCCTGTCGCGCCGCGCGGGCGTGCTGCTTGGCACGCTCGCGCTGACGTTCCTCGGACTGCTGTTCGTCACCTTCGTGATCGGCCGGGTCATCCCCATCGACCCGGTTCTTGCCATCGTCGGCGACCGGGCCCTGCCCGAAGTCTACGAGCGCGTGAAGCTGGAGCTCGGGCTGGACAAGCCGCTGACGACCCAGTTCGTGCGCTATGTCGCCGAGACCGCCACCGGCAACTTCGGCAAGTCCGTCCTAACCGGCAACCCGGTGCTGGACGACATCCGCCAGTTCTTCCCGGCCACGCTGGAACTTGCCACGCTGGCCACCTTGCTGGGCGTTGCGCTGGGCGTGCCGGCGGGCGTGCTGGCCGCCGTCCACAAGGGCCGCTGGCCCGACCACGTGATCCGCGTCGTCTCGCTGATCGGCTATTCCGTGCCGGTCTTCTGGCTGGGCCTGGTGGGATTGCTGGTCTTCTACGCCCGGCTCGACTGGGTGGCGGGACCGGGACGCATCGACATCGTCTACGAGTACTCCATCGAACAGTCGACCGGCCTGATGCTCGTCGACACTGCGCTTTCGGGCAACTGGGACGCCTTCCGCGACGCCTTCGCCCACATCATCCTTCCGGCCTCGATCCTGGGCTACTACTCGCTGGCCTACATCGCCCGCATGACGCGCTCATTCATGCTGGAGCAGCTGGCCCAGGAGTACGTGACCACGGCCCGCGTCAAGGGCCTGGGCGAGGGCCGCGTCGTGTGGCGTCACGCGCTCGGCAATGTCATGGTGCCGCTCATCACGGTCGTTGCGCTCTCCTATGCCTACCTGCTCGAGGGGGCGGTGCTGACCGAGACGGTCTTCGCCTGGCCCGGGCTCGGCCTCTACATCACGAACTCGCTGTTCAATGCCGACATGACTGCCGTGCTGGGCGGCACCGTGGTGGTAGGCGTTTGCTTCATCGGGCTCAACCTGCTGTCGGACCTGCTGTACGCGGTGTTCGACCCGCGCACGCGATGAGCGCGCGGGCCTGGCTGCTGTCCGACGCGCCCGCCTCGCGCCTGCAGGCGAGGCTGGGGCGGGCCTACCTGTCGGCCAGGGCGCTGGTCGCCAATCCGCTGGCGCTGGCGGGACTGCTGATCGTCGTGGCGCTGGTCGTCGTGGCGGCCCTGGCCCCGATGCTGGAGGTGGGCGACCCCTTCGCCCAGGACCTGTCCCAGCGCCTGCTGCCGCCCTCGGCCGAGCACTGGTTCGGCACCGATCAGCTGGGCCGCGACATCCTGAGCCGCGTGGTCCAAGGCGCGCGGCTGACCCTCACCATCGTCGTGCTGGTGGCGGTGATCGTCGGGCCGCTGGGACTGCTGATCGGAACGGTGGCCGGATACTTCGGCGGCTGGATCGACGCGGTGCTGATGCGCGTGACCGACATCTTCCTGGCTTTCCCGCGCCTGATCCTGGCCCTGGCTTTCGTCTCGGCACTGGGGCCCGGAATCGAGAACGCGATCATCGCCATCTCGATCACGCTTTGGCCGCCCTACGCGCGCATCGCGCGGGCCGAGACGATGACGGTGCGCAACAGCGACTTCATCGCCGCCATCCAGCTCCAGGGGGCATCCTCGGCCCGCATCCTGTGGGGCCATATCATGCCGCTGTGCGTTTCCTCGGTCATCATCCGGGTCACCCTGGATATGGCGGGCGTCATCCTCATTGCCGCCGGCCTGGGCTTCCTGGGCCTGGGTGCCCAGCCGCCGGCGCCCGAGTGGGGCGCGATGGTCTCGGCGGGCCGCGACTTCCTGCTGGACCAGTGGTGGGTCGCAACGATGCCGGGGCTGGCGATCTTCATCGTCAGCCTGGGCTTCAACCTGCTGGGCGACGGCCTGCGCGACGTGCTCGATCCCAAGCATGCCTGAAGCCCGCGCCGCCCATGCCGGCCCCCTGCTGGATGTTGCCGGACTGCACGTGCGCTTCGCCACGCCGCGCGGGCTCGTGCATGCGGTGCGCGGCATCGGGTTCACCATGGGGCGGGAGAAGCTGGGGATCGTCGGGGAATCGGGCTCGGGCAAGTCGGTGACCGCCCGCGCCATCCTGGGCTTGGTGCCCCGGCCCGGACGGGTGGAGGCCGAGCGGATCGACTTCGGCGGCACCGACCTGCGCGGACTGTCCCCCCGCCAGTGGCGGGCCGTGCGAGGCCGTCGCATCGCCATGGTCCTGCAGGATCCGAAGTTCTCGTTGAACCCTGTCATGCCGGTAGGCGAGCAGATCGCCGAGGCGTACCGCACCCACGCGAAGGCCAGCCGGGCCGAGGCTCGCGATCGGGCCTTGGCCATGCTGGAGGCCGTGCGCATCCGCGACCCGCGCCGGGTCTATGGCGCCTATCCGCACGAGGTCTCGGGCGGGATGGGACAGCGCATCATGATCGCCATGATGCTGGTGCCCGAGCCCGAGCTGCTGATCGCCGACGAGATCACCTCGGCGCTGGACGTGACCGTTCAGATGCAGGTCCTCGCCATCCTGGACGATCTGGTGACGCAGCGCGGCATGGGCTTGATCTTCATCAGCCACGACCTGAGCCTGGTGGCCAGCTTCTGCGACCGGGTCCAGATCATGTACGCCGGGCGCATCGTGGAGGAGGCGCGCGCGAGCGCGCTTTCCGCCGCCCGCCATCCCTATACCCGGGGCCTGCTGGCCTGCCTGCCCAGCGTGGATGAGGCCGAGCGCGCCGAGCTGCCGGTGCTGAAGCGCGACCCGGCATGGCTGGCATGATCGACGTAGAGGATCTCGACGTGCGCTTCGGCGACGTGCATGCCGTGCGCAGGGCGACGTTCCACGTGAAGCAAGGCGAAAGCTTCGGCCTGGTCGGCGAATCCGGATCGGGCAAGTCCACGGTGCTGCGCGCGATCGCTGGCCTGATCCGCGGCGTGACGGGGGCGATCGTGCTCGACGGCCAGCCGCTGCGCAATCCGCGCGGGCGCGCCTTTCACAAGGCGGTGCAGCTGGTCTTCCAGGACCCCTACGGCTCGCTGCA
>Ga0073934_10007634_pt1 | contig 14881 bp, 18 predicted proteins | sample LarsenN4metaG_FD_76834 | JGI IMG/M metagenome (GOLD analysis project Ga0073934, IMG submission 76834) | Hot spring sediment bacterial and archeal communities from British Columbia, Canada, to study Microbial Dark Matter (Phase II) - Larsen... ...
AAGGTTCACTAATGACAGTATGGCATACTCAGCTATCTCTCGTCAACCACATTTCTGGGTCCACCATGTGGACGCCCGTCCCGTTGCGGATGGCCTCGTCCACAAGCAGCCGAGCCTGCCCGTCGGATGTCGGAGCGGGCATCGCAGCCCGTGATATGGTAAGATTGTCACCTGAGTGCCGCGGAGTACCGCTGTGTCAGGTCCGCACAGCGGTCCGCACAAAACGGGGGGTCACCAAACCCCACATCTGGCGCGCGTTTCAGGGGGTGGATCCGCGGGCTCATAACCCGAAGGTCGCAGGTTCAAATCCTGCCCCCGCTACCACATAAGACGCAGACGGGACGCGGGCTTTCGGTCGCGTCCTGTCTGCTTTGTTGGCCGAATACCTTCGAAAAACACGCGACTGGTCCGAGCGGCTCCTCGTGCGCCGAAACGCTGTCGAACACGAGGGCTGGATCCTGCCGCAGGTCGAATACGTACAGAAGGATGGTCGCATTGACGCCATCGAACCCTTGATCGACGGACAGCCGGCGTCAGAGTTCGTAGCGGAAATACTCGACCGCCTTGCCTGCTTCGTCGAGGAAGTTACAGCGCATTGCCTGCAAAAACAGCTACCCGCGGGGATCACGATTACAGAGCTGCGAGTCGCCGACCGTGATACGGAAATGCCGGAGCGGTTCAGGGTGACCCTGGCGAACGGGGGTATGCCCGCTTGGAGAATTGCCTTCCACCAGTCGTCATTTGAGAACACCTGACCGGTCGAAAGCCGATTACGCGCCACTGGTAGCAGAGACCCGCGAGTGACGACCTAGAATCCCAGGCGACTACGAGTCCCATCAATACCAAACAGCGCTAAGGTACAATGTGTCAACGGGTTGACACACGGTCGATCTCCTCAAACTGTGAGATCTCATAGCTTCCTTCGGGGAACTCGGCAACAATCCGCAATCGACCATGCATGGCCTCAATGTAACTGCGGAGGGTGCTGATATACGCATCGGTGCGATGCTCGAGCTTCGAGATCTCGCCCTGGGTTGTCTCCATAGCTTTGGCGAGCGTCTGCTGTGAGAGTTCACGCGCGCGTCGCAACTCTTGGAGAGGCATGGATGCAAGAATTGCGTCTGCGCGAGCTTTCGCGCGAGCTTGACGCTCTCGTGGCATCTTCTCTCGCAGATGCGTGAACTTATGAGTCATATCGCTACTCCTCTCGTCTTATTTCTTCTAAGTGTTCATCGTACAGACGGTCGGCGATCGGGATGTAGGTGCCATAGAATTGCTCATCCGTAAGCCCGGTCTTGTCGCCCCCGATAAGCAAGATCGCAGTGCGTCGAGGATCGAAAGCATACAAGATCCGAAGAGGCCGGCCCTGGCTCTGGACCCGTAGTTCCCGCATGTTCGGGTGGCGAGAACCTTTGACAGTATCCGCATATGGTCGCGTGAGTGCTGGACCGACGCTTTCGAGTACGCGGACGATCACGTCGATATCTTCCTGCGCCTCAGCGTCCAGAGTAGTCCACCACTCCTCGAACTGGTCCGTATACTCGACTGCCCATTGCACGACTAGAGCATAGGCTAGAAGTAATATGCTGTCAAGTCAATATTGTAACGTTAGGCATGGAGAGTGGGATTAACTGCAACCTTGCGGGTACGAGCCGGCACAGGCCTTGACGCGGTCTTCGTAGTCGGTCTATAGTGGGAACATAGAAAAACCATAGAGACGGAAACGGTGTATGACTGATTTCTGGCTCAAGGCTCTGGGAACGGGTACCGAGCGGCTGGTTGACGCATGGGCGGACAAGAAGCACGGTGCCGGAAGGAAGACGTTGGACAAGGCGGTGATGTTTCCACGCCGGCCCAGCATTGCACGGGGAGATCGAATCGTCTATTCCGCTGCCGGGAGCGGCCTCGTCTTTGCCGAGGGGGAGGTTGTCAGTTTCCCGTATGAGGATGACTCGTTCTCAGACAGCACTCGGCGGTATCCGTGGTGGGTGAACGTTCGAATTGATCACCGCCGCGAGTTCATTCACGACGGCGTGCCGCTGGATGCCTTGAGCGTTGATGGACGGAATCTTCGCAAGTTGATGCGGCGCCGTAGCCACGTCAGGCTGAGCCCCAAGGAGTATAGGGCAGCCTTAGATGCGCTGGCCTAGATGCCCTGGCGCAGCGGTCTGAGGTGCAGCTGATCACGCTCTTCATCGAATAGGGGAGAGCACTTCTCCGGATGAGAGGTAAGAATGCGTGACGCGAGGTGACGTGCAGGCTGCCCCCTTAGAGCTCTTGGCGGAAAGCCCTCAGAAGAGGGACAAGGATGCACCAACCTCGGGGCGCATTCCCGATTATGTTGGAGAGCGAATCCGCCGACTGCCATCTGATGGCTGCAACGTGGTAGAAGGATCGACTCCTGTCGTCTGGTTCGGCCACCTCGCAACGTCGCGAATAGCGACTGTTGGCCTGAACCCCAGCTCTAGAGAATTCCAGGAAGACCGCCTGGAGACCCAGGCATCCCTAACCCGAGATGGGATTTCGAGGGCTGACTCGGAATGGGTAGCCCGAGTCGTGGCGGCGTGCGATCGATACTTCGAGCATCGGCCGTATGACAGCTGGTTCAAGGTACTCGATGAGAGTGTGGTCAAGGCCTTTGAAGGTTCGTACTACTCGGGGGATGCATGTCACCTGGATCTCGTGCAATGGGCTACCTCTCATCGTTGGGGGAACCTCACGCCGGGGGCGAAGAAGAAGCTCCTTGGTGAGGACGCTCCATTTCTTGCGCATCTTATCGGGGAGCCCAATCTCAGAGTGGTAATGCTCAATGGTTGGGGCGTTGTGACGAATTTCCGAAGATTCGTAGCCCCGCTTGCAGAAGTCGCCCCTCCGATCACGACGTGCGGTATTTCGACCAGATTCTACGCCAGCAAGATCGGGGAACTGACTGTCATCGGATGGAGCAAGAACTTGACGGACTCATGGGAAATTCAGAACAGTCCACCTGAGGTCGCCGAGGCTTTTCGGCAAGCGGTTGCTCAAAGATCGAGAGAATTGTGTCCGGTGTAAGCTTTGGAAGATGCCTCGATTCTTGCCATGGTAGGGGTCAAGCGCCGTCTGTCCGGTGTCGCCTACTTTGCTGCAGCAGTTCGAGAGTCCGCTTCTTCGGTATCGCCTTGATCTCCCTTCATTGTCGGGAATGGCCACCGACGTCGGATCGTGGTAGAGTGTCACCTGGGTAACCGCGGAGTACCGCTGTGTCAGGTACGCACAGGGGTCCGCACAGAACGATGGGTCGCGAAACCCCGCATCTGGAGCGGGTTTCCGGCGGTTGGCGTCGGGCTCATAACCCGAAGGTCGCAGGTTCAAATCCTGCCCCCGCTACCAATGTAGACGCCCAAAACGCAGATCTAGCCTGTGTTTTGGGCGTCGCTCTTTTCCGAGGTCGGCCACGGACTCAACCCCCAGTTTCGTGCGGACCTTTGTGCGGACCCGTCTCAGAGCGTCTGATGTGCATTCCGGGGATAAGTGAGGTCCTCAGGTGACAGCTACACGTGGTCGTCGGGTTTGCAGCCCGAAGATGGAGGTTCTGCCGTCAACTGCTCTGCTATCACGCGCCGCACGATGACCCCAGAGCACCCCTCCCATGGCGATCAAGGTGACGAGCACTGCCGCAGGCACGAGCGTGTAGGTGAGCTCTAATTGCCGGTGTTCGGGGATGTAGCCGGCGCGTTCCGTCCCCCACGCCGCGTAGCGCCAGACCAGGACCGCCAGGAGCGCCTGGACCAGGACAAACGCCAGGCCGGTGATGGCCAGTGTGGTGTAGAAGAGTCGGTCGATCTCCCCGCCCTGGGCGGAAGCCAGCGGCGGCAGCCACCAGTGGCGCCGGGCGACCAGGAACAACCCGATGCCGCCCGCCACTACCACGATCAGGATCACCAGGCCGAGCTGGCTGCCCGTCCTGCGATCGAGGCCCCGTTCGTCAGATGCCTGAGCCATATTCAAGGGCGCCGGATCGTCAGCGGTGCGTCAAAGTCATAGTTCCGGATGATCATGTAGTGCGAGCGGGCGACCATGAACTCGCGCAGAATGTGGGACGTGCGGAGATCAATCCACACCGCGTAGCGCACCTGCGACCCTGCGACGTTCAGCACGAAGGTGACGACCTGCGCGGCCCGGCCGTCGACGGTACCGCGCGGGCCGAAGACCACGTTGCTGGCGGATTCCGCAAACGTGAAGTTCGGGAACGTGAAGGCGACCGGAACCGGCTCGGACCGCCACGATCCGTCCTCGCGCACGAACTGGGTCATGCCGAGTATGATGACCTCGAGCCCGCCTATGACCCTGTAGTGCATTCGGTCGGCCGCGGCCAGCTCAAAGAACGTGACCACGTCGTTGCCGGAGCCGTCGGCGATCTCCTGGCGCTGGCGCAGCGTGCGCAGCCGGTTCATCGCCGCATCGGCTTGTTGGAGCATGGCCGCCGCGTCGGGATCGTTCGGGGGCATTACGGCCCTCCCGCGCTCCCAGTCTGGCTCCAACGGGTACAGTAGCTTCGTGGTCCGTCCGTCCCGGCGGATCGTGGCGGTCACGAGCCACGGACCCTTCGCGTTGATGAGGTTCCCGCGCAGCACGAAGCTCCCGTCGCCCTGCGGCACAGCCGGCATCGTGGTGCCGGAGCTGCTGCTCAGCAGCGAGAGGAAGGTGATCTCGACGCGCGCATCTGCGACCGGCAGGTTGTTGCGGTCCCGAAGCCGCAGTTCAAACGTGTTCTCCCCGACCCGGTAGGGCCGGGTGCGCAGTAGCCCGTCCAGGCCGGTGTCGGCCTGCCGCAGCAGCAGCGGCGCACGCTGAGGCGCCAGCGCCTCCACCTGCCGCGCAGTCGGCAGCACCGCCAGCGCCGCTGCCGCCAGCAAGACCAGCGAAGCCAGGGAGGCTTCGGTCCTGACCAGGATCCAGAACCGACTTTGCAGCACCCTGGCCCCTGCCTGCACAGCATGCTTCGCCGCCGCCGCGAGGCGGGGCCGCATCACGAGCAGGTTGACCGCGGCGATCCCCAACAGGGGGATCAGTAACGCAACCTTTACGACCAGGGTGCGCCCATAGGCGGTTGCCGGGACGGCCTCGACGGAAGGGATATTCACCCAGGCGGCATAGGCGCCGGTGACGACGAGGACGGCCACGCTGAGGAGAGCCAGGCGGGAAAAGCGCTGCACGAGCGGCCCGAGCAGACGCGCGCGCTCGTCCCCCTGGAGCCGCGGCAGCAGCGGGGCCAACACCCCCGCCAGGTAGAACAGGCCGCCCACCCACGTCCCCGCGCTGATCAGGTGCAGCCAGTCGGCGAGCAGCGGCCCGAGGTCCCCGGAGGCGGCGGCGTGACCGGTCAGGGAGATGCCCAACAACAGGAGCCACGGCAGCGTGAGCTGCAGGGCTGAGAGGCTGCTCTCCCAGACTGATGAGGTCAGGTTGAAGGAGGGATGGACGGCCATCCGCCCGGGGTGGTGAGTCAGGACCAGTACCAGGGGGACGGCGAGTTTGATCATCAGCGCGGTACGGGTTGGCTCCGCGGCGGCGAGCTGGGCGGCGATAGGAATCCACTCACTGCCGCTGGCCACGGCTGCACGCGCGGCGAGCGCGCCGAATTCCCACAGTGCGCCACCGATGAATGCGACAGCACTGAGCCATGTCACGGCACGCCGGCGACGGTACAGACCTGCTGCCCACTCGCCGCGCAGCTCCGCGCCCGACCCCCCGAGGGAGACCAAGACGAACCGGTGCACCAGCGCCCCGCCGGCGAATACCGCGCCGGCGAGAAACATGAGCCAGCGGGCGGCGATCTCATGGAACGAGGGCGTCCCGGCGACGCCGGCGCGCTGGCCAAACGAGCCTAGGCGCAGCGGCCCTAACGTGAATGTGAAGAAGCCCTCATAGGTGTGCAGGTCGACCGTCGACAGCGTCCGCCATACCACGGTGTAGATCGCGGGACCAGGCAGCTCCACGGGGAGCTGCGCTTCGCGACGGTCCGCGCCGAAGCGGGGCGGCTGGCTGTCGACCCGCGCGCCGTCCTGCGCCAGCACGCGGATCTCCGTCCGCTCGGGATCGACCGGCTCGGAAAACTCGAGCGCGATGGCCGGGGGGGCCTGCATCACCAGCTGGTTGGCCGGGGGATCGGAGCGCACCAGGATGGCGTGAGCCTGTGCGGGAGCGCCCGCCGCGAGGACTATGGCCACCGCGAGACCTGCGCCGATCAGCGGCAGCGTCGCTCGCCGGGGCGGCCGCAGGCGATCCTGTGGGGAATGGGCGGGACCAGGGCGCATGCACGACACATTGTAGTGTCTTCGGCTCGCTGCGGTCAACCGCGATTGACGCCGACCGCTGTGGACACTATAGTATGTAGTGTTAATGTCATCCACAAGGAGGAGTAAAGCATGCCAATGTCACGTCGCGTTGTCATGCTGGTTGCTGTCCTCGTGATGGTGCTGTTCTTGGGCGGGGTGGCCCTGGGCCAGAGCTTCCAGACGAGCCAGATGATGGGGCCGATGATGCAGTCGCCGGCGACGGACCAGATGATGGGCCAGATGATGCAGGATCCCCAGATGATGCAATCGATGATGAACGCCTGCGCGCGGGCGATGCAGGACCCGCAGGTCCAGCAGCAGATGCAGGAGATGATGCAGACGCCCGCGATGCAGCAGATGATGGATCAAATGCTGCGCCAGATGCCGCGCTGAGGGGCGAGGGGGTTCCATGAAGCGATCGACGCCCATCGTCACGTTCCGCCTCCGTGAGCGCCATCTGCGCCGGGTGCTTGGTGACCTCGAAGCCGACGTGATGGAGGTGCTGTGGCGCCGCGGCGAGGCGTCCATCCGCGAGGTGTGGGTGGAGGTCAGGCGCCGCCGGTCGATCACTTTCAACAGCGTCATGACCATCATGAACCGCCTGGTGGAGAAGAGACTCCTGCGACGTGAGGATGGCCGCGGGCGGTATCGATATGCGCCGCGGATGGACCGCGAGACGCTCCTGGCGCGCGTCTCCCATGACGTCGCGAAGGCGCTCGTCGAGGAATTTGGGGAGATCGCCGTGGCCCAGTTCGTCGCGGTGCTGCGAGACGCTGATCCGGAGAAACTCAAGGCGCTGGAACGGCTGATTCGCGAACGGCGGACAGGCAGGCGATGAGATTCCAGTGGGTGAGCATCGCCACGGGCTTCCTGCTGGGGATCGTCGGCATTCTTCTGTTCCTGCGATAGGCGAGCGGGAGGTTCTATGACCGCGAGCCCGTGGGCCAGGGTGCTTCTCGCCGCGGTCATACTCGGAGCGGCCGGTATCACGGGGCTCCTCCTGCTGCGTCCAGGTCCGTCCGGATCCCCTGGCGGGGTTCCTTCGTTCAGTCCGCCGGTTTCCGTTTCCCCGGTCGCCCCGGTCTCTGCTGGGATCCAGGTTGGGCAGCGCGCGCCGGATTTCCAGGCACCACTTTTGAGTGGGGGCGGAGGCACCCTCAGCCTGAGCGCCCTGCAGGGTAAAGCGGTGATGATGAACTTCTGGGCTTCCTGGTGCGGGCCGTGCCGAGCCGAAGCACCCGAGCTGGAAGCCACGTACCGGCGCTACAAAGACCAGGGGCTCGTGCTTCTCGGCGTGGACATCGTCCAGGACACCTGGGAAGACGCCGCGGACTTCGTCCGAGTATTTGGGATTACCTACCCTACGGTCCGCGACGTGACGGGGAAGATCACGGAGACGTATCAGATCGTGAATCTGCCGACCACGTTCTTCATTGACCGGCAGGGCATCATCCGCGACCGGTACCTTGGGGGATTCCTGGGTCCCGAGGGAAAGCAGGAACTCGTCCGGCGCATCGAGGCGCTGCTGCGATGATCTCCGACCCGCCGCAGATCAGCTGGGTCCTGCCGTTTGCGGCCGGACTGGTTTCGTTCCTCTCGCCGTGCGTCATTCCGTTGATTCCCGGATATCTCTCGTACGTGTCCGGCATGTCTGCCGAGGAACTCGGCCAGGCCGTCCCCGGGCGAACCCAGCGGGTCCTGGGCCAGTCGCTGCTCTTCGTGCTGGGCTTTGCGGCGGTCTTCGTCGCCCTCGGCGCCTCCGCGTCGGCGCTGGGCGCCGCGCTTGCGCAGTACCGCTTCGTCCTCAACAAAGCCTCCGGTCTGTTCATCATCGCCATGGGATTGACGCTGACCGGGATTCTGAAGGTCGGCTGGCTGACGAGGGAGCACCGACTGCCCGTGGACGCGCGCGAGGTGGGTGCCGCGCGCTCGATCCTGCTGGGTGGGGCGTTTGCCTTCGCATGGACCCCGTGCATCGGGCCGATTTTGGCGTCGGTCCTGCTCTATGCGGGGTCGGTCGCAACGGTCCGGGTGGGCGCGCTGCTCCTGCTGGTCTATGCCCTGGGACTTGGGGTGCCGTTCGTGCTCTCAGGTCTGGCCTTCTCCCGGGCCGTCCATGCGCTGCGCTGGATGCGCCGGTATGCCCGGCCGCTTGAAGCCCTCAGCGGGATCGCGCTCATCGCGATCGGCGCGCTGCTGTATACAAACAAGATGTTCTACGTGAGCATCTGGGCCCAGCGGCTCTTTAGCCGCCTCGGCCTCGACCTGTGGCGGTTTTTCTAACGACTCCCTGGAGGTGACCGGAGGTGAAGATCGAGCGCAAATGGGTGTGGGGTGCCGGCGCGCTGACCGCGGCGGCCGCTCTTCTGGCGGCCGGCGTGCCGCTGACCACCCTGATTATCCTGGCGGCGGTGCTCGCCTGCCCGGCAGCGATGTTCTTCGGGATGCGCGGGACGCAGCACGGGGCAGGCGGCATGGCCTGCCATCCCGGTTCGCAGGAGTCTCGCGCAGATTCCGCTGCCCCCACTGTGCCGGCAAGCGAGGCGGATCGCCGAGAACCGGCAGTGAAATCGTAGACAGCCTACCATGCGCTGGCAGAAGACGGCGGTCTTCTTCGCGGTGGTGTCCGTGCTGGCCGTCCTGGGCCTGGCCGCCGCGCGCGAGCGCCCGCCCTGGAGCACACCCCTTGTCGGCCATCCCGCGCCTGACTTCACGCTGACGCTGTTCGACGGCGGCCGCCTGCGGCTGTCAGAGTTGCGAGGCAAGGTGGTCGTCATGAACTTCTGGGCCTCGTGGTGCACCGCCTGCCGCCAGGAGTCTCCCGTCCTCGAATGGACCTGGCAGACCTACCGCAGCCGGGGCCTCGTGCTCGTCGGGGTGAACATCTGGGACCGCCGCTCGGACGCGCTCCGGATGATGGCGGAGTTCGGCAAGACCTACCCCAACGGCCCCGACCCGCAGGGACGAATCCTGCAGGAGTTCGGGGTGACCGGGGTCCCCGAGACATTCTTCATCGACCGCCGGGGACGCATTGAGCGGAAACATCTCGGCCCGGTGACGCGCGACCTGGTCGTGCGCGTCGTCGAGCCCTTGCTCACCGCCGCTGAGCCATGACGCAGAGGTTCCTGAAGCTCGCAGCGTACGTGGTCGCAGTCGCCGCACTGCTCGCGGGCGCAGCGGTGAGCGCGCAGACGATCGACGACCGCGTGCGCGACATCGCCCGCCAGCTGATGTGCCCGGTCTGCGAGGGGCAGACGGTGGCCGAATCCTCGTCAGAACTTGCGGAGCAGATGCGGGCGGTGATCAGGGAGCAACTCGAGGGCGGGCAGCACCCCGAGCAGATCCTCGACTACTTTGTCGGCCGCTACGGGGAGTCGATCTTGGCGGCGCCGCCCAAGCGGGGCCTGAACCTGCTGGTCTGGATTGGTCCGTTCGCCGTACTGCTGGGCGGCGTTGGGCTTGCTGTGAGAACACTTCGCAGATGGACGCACCCGCCGCTGCCAGGGGATGCAGGGTGAGATGAGCGACCTCGGGGCCTTTGCCATCCGGGCAAGTCTGGTCGTTGCGCTGTACGCGATCGCCGCCGCGCTGATCGGCGCACGCCTGCGCGACGAACGGTTCCTGACCTCCGGCCGGCGTGGCGTGCTCGCTGCCGCGGCTTTTCTCACGCTCGCCTCGGTCGCCCTCATCTGGAGCCTCGTGGCGGCGGACTTCTCGATCCTCTACGTCGCGCAGAACACCAGCCTGGCCACGCCGCTCTTTTACCGGATCTCGGGGTTCTGGGGCAACATGGACGGCTCGCTGCTCTTGTGGGCGTGGGTCTTGAGCGCCTACAGCGCCATCGTCGTCCTGACGAACCGAAGCCGCAACGCCATCCTGATGCCTTACGTGATCACCGTTCTGATGGGTGTACTGGCGTTCTTCCTCGTGCTCCTGACGACGGCGGCAGATCCGTTCACCCGGCTGCAGGTGCCCCCTCCCGACGGCGGAGGGCTCAATCCCCTCCTGGAGGATCCGGGCATGTTCTTCCACCCTCCCACCCTCTACCTTGGATACGTCGCCCTGACTGTTCCCTTTGCGTTCGCTGTGGCGGCGCTGCTGACGGGCCACCTCGGCCCAGAGTGGATCACCAGCACACGGCGCTGGGCGCTCGTTGCCTGGTATTTCATGGGACTGGGGCTGGTGATTGGTGGTTGGTGGGCTTATCACGTGCTGGGGTGGGGCGGGTACTGGGGCTGGGATCCGGTTGAGAACTCCGTGCTGATGCCCTGGCTGGTCGTGACGGCCTACATCCATTCCGTCATGGTCCAGGAACGCCGGGGCATGCTGAAGGTGTGGAACCTCGCCCTCATCATTCTGGCCTTTGGGCTGTCGATCTTTGGGACGTTTCTCACCCGGAGCGGCGTCGTGTCCAGCGTCCACTCGTTTGCCCGCTCGTCGATCGGTCCGGTGTTCGTGGCGTTCCTGATGGCGGCGATGCTTAGCGCGTTTGCCCTCCTGCTGGCGCGAATGGGCCGGCTGCAGGAAGCGCACCACCTCGAATCGGCGTTGTCTCGCGAAGGGGCGTTCCTGTTCAACAACGTGGCGCTGGTCGCCGCCGCGGCCGCCGTCTTCTTTGGCACGACGTTTCCCATGCTCTCCGAAGCCGTGCGGGGAGTCCGGATGCTGGTGGGCCCGCCCTACTACAACCAGGTCTTCGTGCCCATCGCCTTGCTGGTGCTGCTGCTCATGGGCGTCGGGACGTCTATCCCCTGGGTTGAGGAGACGCTGCCCCGGCTGGGACGCCATCTGGCACTCGCGGCAACCCTGGCAGGAGCAGGTGGCGTCGTCCTGTTAGTGTTCGGTGTTCGCAAACCGGCAGCGCTCAGCAGCTTCATCCTGGTGATGTTCGTCGCCGTGGTGACGCTCGCCGAATTCGCCCGGGGAACGCGCGGCCGCCGGCGGATCGGCGAGAGCGTGCCGCGGGCGGTCTATTCGCTGCTGCGCGTCAACCCGCAGCGCTACGGGGGCTACGTCGTCCACGTCGGCGGGCTCATGATGGTGGTTGGGATCGCTGCATCGTCCGGTCTGTCCCGGCAGATTGACACGACGCTGGCACCGGGAGAAGAGGTCCGAATCGGCAGGTACATGTTGTCGCTGCAGGGCGTCCTTCCCTATCGGGACAGCACGCGGATCGGCATCGCGGTGCAGTTGACCGTCTCCAACGCCGGGCAAGTGCTGGGCGTGTTGCAGGCAGGCAAGGTCGTCCACGTTGCCTCGCAGCAGCCGCTCAACCTGGTGGGCATCAGGTCGACACCCCGCGACGATCTCTACGTGATTCTCGCCGGTGTCGCGCCGCGCAAGGTCCGGTTGCAGGTGCTGCTGAACCCCCTGGTGTTCTGGATCTGGACAGGGATGGGCGTGATCACGCTGGGAACGCTGATCGCCGTGCTCCCGGAGTTGCGGCGCACGCGGCGCCCCGTAGTCAATCCGGCAGCGGAGCGTTCGTGAGCACCGGACCCGACCATCCTGCTGATGAGGCGATCCGTGCGCGCCGCACGAGGGTGGGCTTCTACCTCATTGGCCTTGGGCTGGTGCTGTTTGCCACGCTCACGCTTGCCGTGACCGTGCTCCGCGCGCCCCGGCATTCGGGAACCATCGAGGTCGCCGGGCAATTAGTGCAGCTGCGAGTCGGCTTGATTCCCGATCCGCCCAAGACAGGACCGATTCCTGTTCAGATCACCTTGACCGACTCAACGGGGAGCCCGGTGGCAGCGGAGGAAGTCCTCGTGCGGTATAGCATGACACGGCAGGAGGCGCAGGAGACGCGGGCGCTGCCGGGGGCTTCCGCAGGGATCTTCCAGGCCCAGGTGAGGTTCGCCGACGTCGGCTCGGGGTGGATCGAGGTGGTAGTACGCCTGGGCCGATCGGAGGGGCGGCTGCGCCTGCCCGTCGAAGTCCGGCCCAACATTTGAGGCCAACTCCGCGACTTGCTGGCACCCCCGATGCACAGAGTCCGACCCCGACCTTTAAAGTTCAGGCAGCGCCTTGCCGCCCTGGTTGGATTCGGCATCGCCGTCGCCGGCGGTATCGTGCTACTCCTCCACGCAATAGAGGTAGCGTTCACCGAGCACGCGTGGTTTTTCATCGGCCAGGGCATGGTGATCGGAGGTGGGCTTGCGGGTCTGACGCAGCTATGGGGCAGTCCCAGGCGGAGTCGCCGTTGAGTTTGCGCACCGCGACGCGTAAACTGGGTCTGAATACTCTACTTTACGCATCAGGGGAACGGGTAACCGTTGGAATCACGTGTGACGTACCGCCGGCAGGCTACCGGGGCATTGCTGGGCGCGATGACCGTTGCCGCCGCAGTTGCGGGAGGCGGCACCGCATCGTGGAGCTCCGGTGCTGGCAGCGTGCGGGGCCTGGCGGAGATCGTTGGACACGCCTGCTCCGGGATCTGGAGCGCGCTGCCCCCTGTGTTGCAAATCCTGCTGATCATCTCTCTTGCCGCCGGCGGAGTGCCGCTCATCCTCTGGATTGGCGCTGCGTTCAGGCAGTGGCAGACGACGAGAAGGTTGGTGCAGGCGCTGGACAGCCTCAGAGATGCCATAGCACCGCGGCGGCACGAACTCCTGGAGCGACTCGGACTGCGCTCCCAGGTAAGGATCATTCGCAGCGCCCGACCCTTCGCGATGACGGCCGGCCTGCTCAGACCGCGGATCTTCATCTCCACGGCGCTACTCGAGCTCCTCGAGGACGACGAACTTGAAGCCGTCCTGCTGCACGAGCAGGATCACCTCCGGCATTTTGATCCGTTGCAGGTCCTGATGGGCAAGGCCTTGTCGACCGGGTTCTTCTTCGTGCCGCTGATCAGGGCTCTGATACGGCGGCACCAGGCCGCTGTCGAGCTGGCCGCCGACGAATATGCCATCGCCCGGCAGGGCGGAGTAGTCGGCTTATCGGCAGCCGTGCTCAAGGTGCTCCATAGCCAGGAGATCGTCCCCGCCGCAAGCGGTTTCGGGGGGATGACCAACCTTCGTCTCAGTCATCTCCTCAACCAGCCCTTAGCGCTCCCCGCCGTGTCGCTCAGGGCGACGTTCCAGAGCGCGGGGACCCTCGCGCTCCTGGCCGCACCGGTCACCCTCGCGCACGGAGCCGTCGCGTTCCTCGCTCAGGCGTCGTTCCTCTTTCGCTGCGCAGTGTAGGAGGTTTCGGGTTTTCAAACCCGCTTGTGTCTGCCGCGCGGTGACACTACACTATGTCGTGGAAGAGGCGAAACGCGATCTCTCGCGTGCCAAAGGTGAAGGATGATGAAGGGTGCGCATGCGCCGGGCGTCGGCAGGCGAAAATTCCTGAAGCTGGCGACCGCACTGCCCGTCGTTGGGGGCATTCTCGCGGCCGCCTCCCCCCTGCTGCGCCTCTTGAAGCCGAACGTCGAGAAGTTCGGGATCTACGCGCCGACCAAGAATGATACCCCTCGCGGCGATGTGACGGTTGCTGCGACGCTCTCCGAGATCGCCAAGCCCTGGGACTTCAAATATTTCGTGTTCACCCAGAGGTATCCTCAGTACACGCCCGAGGGCTTCAAGGCGGCGAACGTCCCGGGCGTGGTCGTGCGCCTCCCTTACAAGATCCGCCTGGCCGTGGCGTGGGCGGAGGATGTCGAGCTGGAGGCGAAGGTCACCGAGAGTGACATTTACGTCTGCTCGCGCATCTGCCCCCACCTGGGGTGCATCTTCAACTACGTGCCGAACTGGCAAGAGGTCACCGTCGCGTACGGCGGGTACGTGCCCCCGCCGCAGCGCCGCCATGCCCTCATGGCATGTCCCTGCCATCTGAGCATTTACGACCCTGCGGACAAGGACGTCCCCGGCCTGGTCCTCTCAGGCCCGGCGCCCCGCCCGCCGCGCACCTTCATCCATGAGATTCAAGGGCAGAGCATCGTCGTGACCGCCGTGGAACCCGGCGGGATCGCCTAGCGCTCCGGTACACTCAGGGTCAGGGTGAAGTGGCTTCAGGGAAAGGTCGTCGCCCACGCGTAGAGGCGGGAGACGGAGGAGTGTGACATGGCAACGCGCAAGACCGCACGACGCGACGCCGTTTCAGCCGGGGGCTCGCGCAAATGGTGGCTCTCGCTCCTGGCGCTGCTGGCAATTCTCGGCCTATGGGCAGGAATCTACTTTACCCGCCCGCGTGTCGCGGCAGAACCGGCGGAGACGGAAGTAGGCGCATTTCCACACATCCACGGCCTCGCCGTGGATCCCGTCGATTCGTCCACGCTGTGGATCGGGACGCACGGCAGCCTCGTCCGTGTCAGGGCTGGTCGGTGGATGCGCGTCGGCCGGCAAACGTACGACATGATGGGCTTCAATCCGCATCCCCGAGAGTCGGGCGTGCTGGTCACGAGCGGACATCCAGGTCCGGCTGACCGCCGGCCGAATCCGCTCGGGGTGGAAATCAGCCGTGACAGCGGCAGGACCTGGCAGCCTCTCGCGCTGGCCGGGGTGGCGGATTTCCATGCGATGACGATCAGCCGCGCCGACCCGCAAAGGCTGTACGGGTGGAACGTCTCGGGTCGCTTCGGC
>Ga0073934_10007635_pt1 | contig 14878 bp, 9 predicted proteins | sample LarsenN4metaG_FD_76834 | JGI IMG/M metagenome (GOLD analysis project Ga0073934, IMG submission 76834) | Hot spring sediment bacterial and archeal communities from British Columbia, Canada, to study Microbial Dark Matter (Phase II) - Larsen... ...
CCTGAGCAGGGCCTCGATGAAGGCCTCATTCACCCCGGGCAAACGTCCACAGTGGCGTTCGAGAATCGCGCGAACCTCACCTTCCACATCCTCACGGGGAAAGGCGGCGTTCAGACCCTTGGGACGCCGTTCGCCGGGGAGATTGCAGGATTTCTTGTCCCCGGAGGGATCCAGGTCGCAGACCGCGCAGAAAGTCTCGGCCATGGTCCTGGTCCCGTATTTCTCATACAGGGCGCGGGCATTCTGGACTTTCTCAGCATCCTCCTCCGCAGTGAAGTCCTGGCGGCTCCACCGCCGGTTGCCATCGTAGCCGCGATTGTGCGCGTACCAGCGCAGGACATCCCACAACTCGGGCCAGGTGAGCAGTGCGCCTCCCCGGAGCACGCGGGCGGCGAGGAGCCAGGGCCACCCGCAACCTGGCTGGTCAAGCTGGGTTTTCTTCAGGACACGGAGATGAGTCAGCAGGGTCTTGAGCCGTTGGATGCGCTGGCGAGTGGCACGGATGTGGCGCCGCTGCCGGCGAAAGTCTCGCCGTTTGCTGGCCAGGCAATCATCTGCCCCGAAGATGACCGTGCCGCATCCGAGAAGTTCCACCTGGCTGAGACCGCTTCCGGGGGGGCATTTCAGAATCGCCCAGCCGATAGAACTGTGCCCGACGTCAAAGGCCAGTTCGAGGTCTGCCACCTTGTTCACCCCCGCTTGCGGCGAAACGCCCTTGTCCTTGGTCTTCATGCTCTTTTTCCTTGCTTTTTCTATTTACGACCACGAAATTGCCCCCGGAATCAAGACAAAGTTAGATAACGCAAACCGGCTCCCTATCCGCCAGGCGGATACACCGGTCACTAAAAAGCGTTTCTACTAGAAAACCGGCTCGCTCCCCGCGAGCCGGTTTTTTTCCAATTCCACTGACCGCGTTTGTCAGCTCCCTCCTGCGAGGATCGCTGGCGTGATAAGTTGTGGACATCCGCTTGACGGTCGTCGCCGGGGAGGCTGGCGCGGGTTTCACTCTGTTTTCATCGTGCCCCTGGGAAGGAGGCCCGGGCGACAGCTTGTTCTCCTTCCGAGGCTGGCGCGATCTGGCATCCGGGCCATCCTGGGCGTCATTCTCAGCCTGGCCGGGGCGCTCAACCTGGCCCTGGGCGCACCACTTCCGACCGGCTTGATGTATCAGGGCCGCCTGGTTTTTCAGGGAGTCCCCGCTCAGGGGCTTTATGATCTGATCTTCACGCTCTACGACGCGCCCACTGGCGGGGCCAGTGTTGCCGGCTCGCTGACAAACCGGGCCACCCCGGTCACCAATGGGTTGTTCACCGTAACCCTCGATTTCGGTCAGGCCGCCCTGGGCGCGGAGAGCCGCTGGCTCGAGGTGCTTGTGCGCGGCGAGGCCGACGCTGAATTCACCGCGCTGGCGCCGCGCCAGCTTCTTACCGCTGCCCCCCATGCCGTGTATGCGCTCCGGGCCGGGCAAGCCCCCCCTCCTTCGTTCATCCCCACCCTGGCGGTTGGCGCCCTGAGCGTAAGCAACTACGCTATGCAACTGGGCGTCTTCTCGCCCGCCTGGGGCCAGGCCAACAGCCTCACCTTCACCCGCCCGGACTTCGGCAACCGGAACGAAATCCGCTTTGACCATCTCGACCCCGAAAATGACGGCGTGATCCGGTGGCGGCGCGACACTCTGGACCTGGGCTTCCTCAGCCGCACCGACATGCGGTTCGTCATTGACTCGGTGAACACCGCCACCAACCGCTTCTTCTCGTGGTCGAGGGACGCCAACAACTATGCCGGTCCCGAGCTGATGCGCCTGACCGAGAGCGGCTGGCTCGGCCTGCAAACCAACCTTCCCCGCGCCGCCCTCCATGTGGGGGGTGGCGGCAGCGCCCTCGTGGAAGGCTCGCTGACCGCGCTGGGAGGCATCACCACCCCAGGGGACCTGACGGCCCGCGTCTTCACGGCCCAGTCCGCCGACGTCGCCATGAACCGCAACACCCTCCTGGTCGTGGTGGGCGATTCCCTCTCCAACGACTACAACGACTGGCCCAACCTCCACCTCACCACCAATGGCGGCTGGCTGGCCCGTTGCTACCGGACCAATTTCGCCGTGGGCGGCCGGACCGCCGCCACCATGGACGCCTTGTTCGACACCACCGTGGCCACTGTTGCCCCCCGGAACCAGGACGAAGCCTGGCTTTGCGTCTGGGGCGGCATCAACGACATCTACGGCGGCGCCCCGGCCAGCGCCGTTTATGGCCATCTCACGAACCTCTGGCGGCGCGCCCGGGACCTCCGTTTCAAAACGGTGGCTTTCACACTCCTGAAACCCACCGCGGCATTCCTCGATTCCACCAGGGAGGCTGAGCGCGTGCAACTCAACCGGCTCATTGAATCCGACCCCACCCTTTACGATTACCTCGTCCGCGCACACCTCGTGCTGCCCGATGCCTCCGACACCAACTATTTCGCCGATGCCGTTCATCCCAACGCTCTGGGCAGTGCGCTCATCGCCCGCGAAGTCGCCCATGTTCTCGGGCGTGAAACGCCCTGGACTCTGGTCGGCTGCGAAGGATCGCCCACTGCCCAACGCGCCCTGGTCCTGAAACCTTCCGGCGGGCAGGTCGGCATCAACACCCTCTCGCCCAGGGCCAGCCTTCATGTGGGCCAGGGAGGTGACGCGGTCGTCGAGGGTTCGGTCGCGGTGGGCAGTTCCTTGACCATTGCCAGCGGGACGGCGCCACCCGTCTTGCGCGGGACGAACACCGCCACGCTCTGGGCCAGCAACCAGACGCTCTACTGGGTCTGGGCGGATCCCGACGGCGCGACCAACATCGTGTGGGTGGCTGGCCCGGTGCCGTGAACGTGGTCCGCTGGGGATGGCGGGCCCGCGCACGCTTGCCGCGCGAGCGAGGGCCTGGAGCGGGCGCGCCATAAGGGCTGCGCCTGGGCTTGCCTTGTCCAGGGCGGTCGAGTAGCAAGGGGCTCATGAAAGCCACCCGATTGTGCCGTGGTTTGACCCTCGGCTTTGCGTGTTGGGCAGCCTTTTCCATGACCGCTGCCGCCGCCGCTCCATCCCCGGACCTCTGGGAGCTGGCCCGGCAGAACCGCGAGGTGCACCGCTTCTCGACCTTGTTCACCGCCCAGGATGTGCGCGGCCGCCTCTCGAACGCGGAAGGGCTGGATGCGGCTGTCGCGTGGTGCAAGCGCACCGGGGTCACAAAAGTGTATGTGGAGCAATTCCGCGATGGCTACCAGGCCGAGCGCGAGCCAACCCTGCGGGCCAGGGAACGCTTCCTCAAGGAAGGCATCGAGCCGGCGGGCTGCATCACCCCCACCCGCGTCGGCAAATCGTCCACCGGTTGGAAAAACACCATCTCGTGCTACACAGACCCGGCGACCCAGGAGAAGGTGCGGGCCATCTTTGAATATTCGGCTGGGCTGTTCGACGAAATCATGATTGATGACTTCTGGTTCACGGATTGTGCCTGCGAGGCGTGCGATGCGGCCCGCCGGTCGCGCACCGTGACCATCGGCGGGCAAAACTGGCCGGTGGCAGGCGATACGTGGGCGGATTACCGTGGTGAATTGATGGTGCGCTTGTCCCGGGAGTACGTGCTGGCGGCGGCGAAAAAGGTCAACCCCCGGGCACGGCTGATCATCAAATACCCCCAGTGGTACGACCGTTTCCATGAGCGGGGTTACGACGTGGCGCGCCAGACGGCCGACTTCGACCGCATCTGGGTGGGAACCGAAACGCGCGATTACGGCGACGCGCGCTGGGGCGGCACCGTGCAATACGAGGCCTTTTTCATCATGCGCTGGCTGGGCAACCTGGGCGGAGAGAAATGCGGCGGGGGGTGGTTTGACCCTTACGGGACCACGGAGAAGACCTACGTCGAGCAGGCACGGCAGACCATACTGGGAGGCGCGCGGGAAACCGTGCTCTTTTGCTATGGGTCCCTCCTGCGCGACACCGGCCCGGCCAATGTCGAGGCTCTGCGCGGCGAAATGCCGGAGTTGCTGCGCGTGGCCGGCCAGGTGCACCGGCGCGATCTGGTGGGCGTGGCGGCCTACAAGCCGCCGGGCAGCGCGCCCGAAACCGAGGCGCGCGTCTTCGACTTCGTCGGCATGGCAGGCGTGCCCTTGCGGCCCTGTCACACCTTCCCCAGCAACGCGCCAGCCGCCTTCTTCTCCATCCATGCTCTCAAGGACCCCGCCTTTACGGCCCAACTGCGGGAGTTCATTCAGGCCGGCAAGCCGGTGCTGCTGACCGACGGCCTGGCCCAACGGCTGGGAGAACAGCCCTTTCTCAAGGCACCCCACGTCATCACACTCCCTGTGAAAGGCGACCCCAAGTCACTCCTCCAGATGAATGCCGAAACGCTGGAAAGCGTGCGCGCGCCCTTGCTGCGGCCCTTCAAGACAACCTTCAGCGCGCCCAACCAGGTGTCCCTTTACCTCTTCGCGGATGGCAGTTGGGTGGTTGAGAATTTCAACGACCAGGCGGTACTCGTCCGGCTGAATGGCCAGGAACTCAACCTCCCAGCCCGGGCGTGGCGCTATTCGTGGCGGCAGCCCTGAGAATTCTGGATTTCAAACCCGCCCTGCCGCCGCCAACAACTGGCTCACGCCTCTTTCAGTCGAGAAACTCGTCAGCGGGATCAAAGGCGGGGATGGGGATGTTCAGAAGCTTGAGCGGCCCGACCGCCCGGTGTCGGCAGCCCGGTGGAATGTAAACGGCCGTGAGCGGTTTCACGGGGTATGCCACCCCGTCCAGCTCGACGTGTCCGCTGCCCTCGAGCACCACGTAAATCTCGGTCGTCTTGCGGTGGTAATGCGTCGCGCTGTCCCGCTTGATTTCGACCAGGTGCACGCTGGCGGCCCGGTCCACTTCCCCGGCAAAGGCCCGGCGGGCGCTGCCGCACGGGCAGGCCCGCCCGGGCAATGCGTCGAGCTGAACCACTTGGGCCCTGGGCATAAGTCGCGTGGGTTTCAGCCCCGCTTGAGTTGTTTGAGATGCTCGAGCACGCTCTCAAGTTCCCTGGCCTTGATGGCGCCCACCACGTAATGGGCGATCGTGGAGCGCACCATTTGGGCCTGCATCGAAGGCACTCCCGCGAGTTCTGGCTCGATCATCTTCCTGGCCACCGCCGCCATCGTGTTGCCATTGAAGAACTTGAACGGTGCGAGCTGATGAATCTTGCGAAACATCTCGATCACCTCGCTCAACGGCAGCGTCCGCGCGGCCGCCTCATTCCACAATTTCTCGGCCTGCTCATAGCGTTCCGCGTTGGGCTCGTGGGGCTGCTTGTCCTTCTGGCAAAGCTCCTGGTTTGTGGCCACGACGGTCTGCCAGGGCACCTGAGCCAGCCATGGGCGTTGCTCGCGCATCATAAGCCGGCGGAATCAGGCGCCAAACTTGTCGAACATCCGGGCGTTGGCCTGCATGAGCCGGATCAAGTACTTCGCCTCAAACACGCCCAGCGAACCGAGGTTGGCGCCCGTCTCAGTGAAGCGCTCCAGCTTGTCCGATCCGGAGAACCTGGAGTGCAGCAGCACCGGCTGCGGATGCCACGAATGGCCCTTCATTGGCGCCGGTGTCGAATGGTCCCCGGTGATCACCAGCACGTCGGGCATCTTCTTCAACAGGATCGGCAGAGCCGCGTCGAATTCCTCAATGGCCTTCTTTTTGGCCGCGAAGTTGCCGTCCTCGCCGTACTTGTCGGTGTACTTGTAGTGGATGAAGAAGAAATCGAAGTTGTTGTACTCCGCAACATACCGCTCGAACTGCTCGGCGATCGTTTGCGGCCCCTCGATCTTGGTCATGCCCACAAGCTGCGCCAAACCCTTGTACATTGGGTAAACGGCCAGCGCCGCCGCCTTCATCTGGTAACGCTCCTCAAAGACCGGGATGTCGGGTTGGTGCGCGATGCCGCGCATGAGAAACCCGTTGGCTTTGGGATGCGAGGCCAGCAACGGGAGCGCCTGCTTGTAGAAATCAGCCACCGCCTTGGCGGTCTTCTTCTGGCCGGCCGACTTCGGGTTCTCCGGTTTGGCGGTAAGCAGTGGCAGTCCCTCGCGGTTCGGGTCCGTGGAGGTCAGGGGCCCCTCCAGGCCGGCTCCGCGGAAAACCACCACGAAACGGTGTTCCTTGCCCGGCTTGATGATGACCTCGACTCCGCCGGCCTTCTTAATCTTGCTGGACATCAGGGCGCACAACTCCTCGCAGGTCTCGGTGGGAATGCGTCCGGCGCGGCGGTCGGTGATCAGGCCGTTGGCGTCGAGGGTGCAGAAGTTGGCGCGCGCGGCTACATCGCCCGCTTTGAGTTCAAGACCCAGCCCCAGGGCTTCGATCACGCCCCGGCCCACCTCATACTCGAGCGGGTCGTACCCGAAAAGACCCAGATGCCCCGGCCCGCTGCCGGGGGTGATGCCCGGCGCCACCGGGATCATGCGCCCCTGCGCGCAGCCGCGCGCCACCAGCGCGTCCATGTTGGGCGTGCGCGCCGCTTCCAGGGGGGTCATGTTGCCGTTCTCCGGGGTGGCGATGTCGCCCACGCCGTCCAGCACCACCAGCGCCAGCTTGGCGCCGGTCTTGATGGTGAGTTGCGAGTAAAGGGCATCGAGGTTCATAGGCGTTTCCAATTCAAGTTCAGTTCAAGGTTTCGTGGTTGTTGGCGGTGTTTCACGCATCCTCCAAACAACAGACGCCATTATTCCGTCGCGCGGGCGATGGCGTCAACTCGCTTTCCAGCCACCCGCAACCGCGCGCGCACGTCCACCGTGGCCTTCCAGACCCGAACCAGGGCATATTTTTTGCTGTGTCCAGGGCCTTGATCATGGCACACTGAATGCCGATGAGCTTCCTGACGAAGCAACAACAACAGATCCTCCTGTGGGTTCTGGTACTGCTGCTGACCGGCTGGGCCGTGAAAACATGGCGCTCAACACGGCCTGTTCAAACGACTCCGGTCCAGTCGGGTTCCTGATATGCAACGCATCAACTTCGAAGAGGAACTGGCGAAGATTCTGGCGCGCGATAGTCGCTATCGCCCCGAGGCTTATCTCTTTGTGCGCGAAGCCCTTGACCATACACAGAAGCTTCTGGGGCGACCCCCTCCGGATGAAATCCGTCACGTCACAGGCAAGCAACTGCTCGAAGGGGCCAAGCAATATGCACTCAGCCAATATGGCCCCATGGCCTTAATGGTGCTCGAGGAGTGGGGGATTCGATCGTGCGAGGACATCGGGGAAGTTGTTTTCAACATGGTGGATGCCGGCCTTCTGGCCAAGACCGAGCAGGATTCGCGAGAGGATTTCAAGGGCGCATACGATTTTGAGGAGGCGTTCCGCACGCCCTTCCTGCCCTCGAGTGCGCGACGGGATTCTCCGCCTAAAACTCGCCCAAGCTGATGTGCCTTCCCTTGCGCGTCCTGCGGAACCCGGCCGGCTTTACGCCTGAGGCATTCACCGCCGAACCCGCTGCGAGTGCGGGAGGAAGCCCGCCGCTCGATCCGGCGCGGATCATTACGTTTGACCACGGGCTGCAATTGATTGTGCGCGAGGACCATAGCGCGCCAGTCGTCTCCGCCCAGGTTTGGTGCGCGGCCGGGAGTATTCATGAGGGACGATGGCTGGGGGCAGGCTTGTCCCACGTGCTCGAGCACATGCTCTTCAAGGGGACGACCCGGCGATCCGCCGGGCAAATAGACCTCGAGGTCCAGGCTGTGGGAGGCAGCATGAACGCCTATACCTCGTTCGACCGCACGGTCTATCACATTGATGCCCCGAGCACTGGACTGGACGTGGCGTTGGATATCCTCGGCGATATCGTGCAAAACGCTACGATTCCCTCCGACGAGTTGGAGAAGGAGAAACAGGTCATTCTGCGCGAGATGGACATGAATCAGGATGACCCCAGGCTGCGGTCCGGCAGGCGCCTGTTCGAGTGCGCCTACACCCGCAGCCCCTACCGCTATACCGTCATTGGTTATCCGGATATTTTTAACGAGTTAAAACGGGAGGATGTGCTGGATTACTACCGCGAGAAGTACGCACCCAACAACCTGTTTTTCGTGGTCGTGGGGGATGTGAGCGCCGCCACTGTGGAACAACAAGTGCGGCGCGCTTTCGCCAGCGCGAAAGCCAGGCCGGCCGCTCCGATGGTCCTGCCCGAGGAACCACCTCAAACGGCACCCCGCGAGGTCGTCGAGGAGGGCAGCACGGAGCTGGCTCACCTCCATCTGAGTTGGCACATCCCCGACGTCCGCCATCCGGATGTGCCGCTTCTCGACGTGTTGGCCACTTTGCTCGGGGCTGGGCGGAGCAGTCGGCTTTACCAGGAAGTGCGGGAACGCAAAGGCCTGGTGCACTCGGCCGACGCCTGGACCTACAATCCGGGTCTGCCCGGGTTGTTCGGAGTGAGTGCGGTGGCCGATGGCGATAAACACCGGTTGGCGGTGGATGCGATGCTGGCCGAGGTCGAGCGCCTGCGGGCGGAGTTGGTCACCGAGGCTGAGGTCACCAAGGCCCGCAAACAGTTTGTGGCCGGGTGGTTGGCGATGCGCAAGACTATGGCGGGTCAGGCTCAGGATCTGGGTGCCAACTGGCTGGCGGCCAATGACCTGGACTTCTCGAGCCGTTACCTCGAAGCGGTCAAACACGCCACGCCGCAAGAATTGCTTCGCGTGGCCCGCCAATACCTGACGCCGACAAATCGCACCCTCTATGCCCTGGTGCCCCCCGGCACCCGGCATGTCGCCGAGATTGTTACACGCAAATACACACCCAGCCCCATTCGCAAATTTGATCTCCCGAACGGCTTGCGCCTGCTGGTCAAGGAGGACGCCCGCCTGCCCTTTGTGGACTTCCGGGCTGTGTTCCTTGGGGGAGTGCTGGCGGAGAGCAAGACCACCAGCGGCCTCACGCTGCTGATGTCCCGGATGTTGCTCAAAGGGACGACCACCCGCTCCGCCGAGGCGATTGCTCGCGAGATGGAATCGGTGGGCGGATCGCTGGACAGTTACGGCGGGAACAACAGCTTCGGCGTGACCGCCGAGGTGTTGCGCGAGGATTACGACCTCGGATTGGATGTGCTGGCCGACGTGTTGCTGAACCCGACATTTCCAGGTGAACCTCTCGAGCGGGAGCGGCAGGCGCAACTGGCGGCCATTCGCGCTCAGCGGGACCAGTTGCTGCAACGGGCTGGCGCCCGCGCGCGCCGTGAACTGTTTGGCGACGAGGGCTATGGCCTTGATGTGAACGGCACCGAGGCCAGCGTGGCCGCGCTTGGTTCTGAACATCTGCGCTCTTTTCACCAGCGGCTTGTCACCCCGGCCAACGGGGTTCTGGCGGTCTTTGGCGCCGTGCGGGCGGAGGAGGTGGTGGCATCTGTGGAGAAGGAACTCGGCCGCTGGCTCGGACCGGCGGCCTCGCGTCCGCAGCGGGAGGCGCCCGTGCTCACCACCGTCAGGCGGGTCGAGGAGGTCGTGGACAAGAAACAAGCGGTGCTCGTGCTGGCCTTTGCCGGGGCAAGCCTGTACAGCCCGGACCATTACGCCCTGGAAGTCTTGCAGGAAGCGTGCAGTGACCTGGGCTCGCGCCTCTTCAAGCGCATTCGGGATGACCTGGGACTGGCGTATTATGTGGGCGCACAAAATGTGACTGGCGTGGCGCCCGGCTACTTCACCCTCTACGCCGGCACTGAGCCCGCCATGCTGGACAAGGTCCAGGACCAGATGCTCCGGGAGATCGAGTTGTTGCGCACCGAGGGTTTGACCGAGGAGGAACTGCGGCGCACCAAAGCCAAGATCCTTGGCCAGAAGAAAATCGGACGACAGGACCTCGGGGCCTATGCCATGGCCTCCGCTCTGGACGAGCTCTACGGGCTGGGCTACCAGCACAGCGACGAGGACGACGCGCGGTTCGAGGCTGTGACGCTCGAAGAAGCGCGCGCGGTGGCCCGGCGCTACCTGACGCCGGAAGCCATGGTCATTTCGATCGTTCGCCCCGACGCGGTGGCGGACACTGCCGAGGAAAACTGAGGGTGTTCAGCCCGGATGGCCTGGAGGGGCAAGCAGCCGGGCTTGGATCATGCGCTCTGGCGGGTGGCTGCGGGGCACCGGAGCCTTGCCGGACGTCCTCGAGCCCCGTCTCTTACTTGCCGGCCAGGTGTTTCACCCGGTAGAGCGTCGAGTCCTGGATGACCAGGTATTCGAGCGTGCCGTCGGGATGGTATTTCGGCCCAAAGGGGTTGATACTGTCGTACTGTCCCTGGATCGCGCCATCCACAACGATGACGTACTTCCCGTCCTTGTGGCCGATGCTGGCCACGTGGCGGCCATCGGGACTGAAAGCGAACCCGCCCGGCTGATCAAAGATCATCCCTTCCTTCCCGTCCACTACGACGCACCACTCTTTTTCGGCTTTCATGGCGCGGTGGGCGATGCGTTTGCCATCGGGGCTGAAGGTGACACCGTTGACCCGCTCGTAGGCCGGGCCAGGTTTGCCATCCAGGACGAGGAACTGCTTTTTGTCTTTGACCGCGACGTAAGCGAGCCGTTTGCCGTCGGGACTGAAGGTAATACTGTTGGCCCCAATGCCATCATGGAGGGTCAGGGCTTTGCCATTGAGAATGACTGATTGGGCGCCGGGCGCGCCAGCGATGTAGGCAAGCTGGCGGCCATCGGGGCTAAAAACGGGGTTACTGGCGAAGTCGTGCGCGGGGTCCGGCTTGCCGTCCACCATCATGGCCCACTTGCTGCCCTTCTTGCAGGCAAAGGCGATGCGTTTGCCGTCGGGGCTGAAGGCCGGGTTGCCCAGGCCGTCAAACGGCTCGCTGGTTTTGCCGTCGGCGACCAGGTGCCAGACGTTGCCCTGTTTGGCGCGGTAGGCGTAACGCGAGCTGTCGGGGCTGAAGACCACAGCATCCAGAGCATCCCAGGCAGGGCCGATCTCGCCATCCACCACCATGTGCCAGCGTTCGGCGCGCTGGGCGCCGTAAGCCACCCGGCGGTTGTTCCGGCTGAAAACGATGCTGCGCACGGCGATATCCTCAAAGTTGGGGCCGGGTTTCCCGTCAATAACGGCGAACCAGTTGGTGTCGCGGCGGGCGGAGTGGCCCAAGCGCGAGCTGTCCGGGCTGAAGGAGAATGCGTCCACCTGGTCATAGGTTTCGCCGGGCTTGCCATCCACGACCACGATGAAGCCGGCGGTAGTGCGCTGCCCGAAGGCCAGGTGCAAGCCATCGCGGCTGTATTCGGCGGCCATGGCCTTTTCGGGGACGGGCCCGAGTGCGGCCTTTTCAATACGCTCGGCGGCGGCGGCCGGGGCCGCGCTCACCGCCAGCATCGTCAGGGCCACTGTTGCCCAGCAGGTTGCTGAACGCCAACAAAACATATTCATCGCTCTGATGAAGCAAGACCTCGCCCGGCAATACAAGTCGAAAGGCGGGAGACGGCCTTGATTCCTGTGGGGAGATGGCGACACGACGATGACGGCTCACCCAGGGCGAGGGCGTCATGTCGCCCCTCCACGCTGGCGTGCGAGGCCAACTATGGTCACCCCTCGCCCACTCCGCCCCCCCTGGCAAAGTGTCGGAAGAATTCTAACCGCACCAAGAACAACGATCATAGCAAGAACATCATTGACTCAGCGTGTTTCTTACTATATGAGTATCTCGTTGTCAGCCTGACCTTTTGGGATTCAAGCGTCATTGTAGAAATCGCCAGTGCGGAGGCCGCCAACCAGGCAGGCAGCCTTGGCCCTGGTCTGTGCGAAGAACAACCACAACAACTATGAAAGCATCGTTCCTTCAACGGCTTGGGGCCGTCGCTGCCCTGGCCGGTTCACTCGCCGTGGTCAACGCGGCCAATATCGTATGGGTGACAGACAACACCCCGGAAGGGTTCTCCGGTCCGGTATCGGGCTTTCCCGAAGCCAACTGGCTACGGCTACTGACAAACAACCATAGAGTACAGTCGTTCAACCCTCCCAATGACCCGGGGTTGTTGACCGCTGAACATATCGCCGCCCTTAATACCAACGACCTCATTATCATTGGGCGTTCGATAAACAGCGCCGCATTTCAGGGCACACTCCACCCGCCCCAATGGAACGTCGAGATCACCAAGCCTATAATTTGCATCAACGCCTACATCGTGCGGAATGTCCGTCTTGGATGGTGTACGGGCGGTACTTTGCCCGATGGTACACCCACGCCCGTCACGGCAGTGGACCTGAACGATCCGGCAACGGCCTTCCTGTTTGATACGGTGACGATGAATGGCAACACCACGGCTTATCCATACGACGAGGCGCTGGGACGGAATATCAGCCAGATCGTCGAGGGGCCGGTGGCGGGCGGTCGCATTCTGGCCACCGCGAGTTACGTGGACCTGGGCGGCACAGCGCGAACCAGCCCCATCATCATGGAATGGCCGGCGGGCGTGGCGGTGCGCGGCGGTGCCGATGTGCTGGGCGGGTATCGCCTTTATATTTCCGGCGGTGACCGGGAGCCGAACGGTGGCAGCGTGCCCCAGGCAGGCAGCGAGATTTATACCCCCACCGGAGAAACTCTTTTCATGAATGCGGTCGAGCTGGCTCTGGCCGGCGGTCAGGTGCCTGGCGACCCCACCTGGCCCGTGGGGTTCAGACAGCAGCCTCTCAGTGTGACCGTGAATGAAAACGAGGCGGTTTCCTTTACGGCGATCGTGACTGGAGCGCCGCCCAAGACCCTGCAATGGCAGCGGGATGACGGCGCGGGCGGCTGGACAAACATCCCGCTGGCCACCGGCTCCTATGTCGCCATCCCGCGGGTCACCCCTGCGGACAACGGGGCTCAGTTCCGTCTGACCGTGCAGAACAGCTTCAGCGGTGCGACCAGTGAAGTGGCGACACTGACGGTCATAACCGACACCACGGCGCCGGAGGTCATTGGCGTGAATACCCCGGCCAACTTCACCAACGTCATTGTCCGGTTCTCGGAAAAGGTCGTGATCACCGACACCCTCAATTTCCTCTCGGACAACCTGCTTATTCGCGACATGCGGGTGGACGCCAGCGGGTCGAACGTGGTCCTGACGGTGGACCCGATTCAACCGGGGGGCGTTTACGCGCTGGGCGTTGAAGGGCTGAATGACCTGGCGGCCACGCCCAACACCCTGGCGGCGACCAACCTGACGGTGCTGGCTCCGGTGCTGAGTTGCGGCTACATCCGGGGCGACTATTTCCAGAACGTGACCACGGCGAGCGTGGACGATCTGATTGCGCATCCGAAGTTCCCCGGCAACGTGGACGAGACCATTTACTACGCGAGCTTCAACTCGCGCTCGGGCTACGCGGAAACCTATGGTTTGCGCATGTGGGGATGGTTTGTGCCGCCGACCAACGGCAACTACACCTTCTACATCCGCAGCGACGACCACTCGCGGCTTTACATCAGTTCGAACGAGGACCCGGCGAACAAGACGATCGTGGCCATTCAAAACGGGGCCAACGTGGAGTACACCAACACGGCAGGGGGCACGCCGCGTTTCGGGACGGTTCAGAACATGGTGGGCGGGCAGCGTTATTACATGGAGGCGCTGCTGCGAGAGGGGACGGGCGGCGACTATATCACGGTGGTGGCCAAGGCCGAGGGCGAGCCGTGGCCCGTCAGCACCGTGCCGGCGACGGTGAACCCGATTCCGGGGGACTGGTTCTGCTCGTATGCCGACCCGAACGGGGTGGCGATCACGATTACCAATCAGCCACAAAGCGTGACCGCGCCTCCGGGCACACCGGCGACGTTCACGGTGGGGGCGGACATCCGGCCGTTGAACTATCGGGGCTACGCCCGCTATCAGTGGCAAAAGGACGGGGTGGACATTCCGGGCGCCACCGCCGCCACTTATAGCATCGCAGCCACCACGCCGGCCGACCGCGGCACCTACACGTGTGTGATCCGGGTGCCGACGCTCACGGTGACGAGCGAGGCGGCGACGCTGGACTCTCTGGTCACGCCGACGATCGGGGTGCCATCCCTGAGCGGGGGAGTCATTAGTTTCGAGGTGCCTACCGTCGCGGGGCCCGAATACATCATTCAGTATAGCGACACCTTGCCAGCCCTGAACTGGCTGCCGTTGACCAACGCCCCGGGCACGGGGGTGCCGTTGCTGATTTACGACACGGTTACGGCCAACCCGCAGCGGTTCTATCGGGTGCGGGTCGAGTAGGCGGCAGAAAACAAGCTTCGTGCAAACCGGGCCTTCGCGGCCCGGTTTTGCTTTTAGGGATTCGCGGTCGCTTCCCCAACACGGAACTGTTCGGCGCCGCAAGGCTGGCATCCCCGGGTAGAACCGCCGAGTTGGTTCACCAGGGCGCCCGGCAAAAGCCAGGGGGCGTCGCCTTACCGGGATTAAGTTCTGCAAGCCAGCAGCCGATACACCAGATGATCCCGCGAGGTGTGCGGGTGGCGGTTGACGACGGAACCATCATGGACGCGGTATTTTACTTTCCGCCGGAGTACCTGCGAGCCGGGCTCCTGGTGTCGCTGCTGAGTGTGTGGCTGTTGGTGGCCTTGTTTGCCTACCTGAACCATTACACCCGGCGGCGCTACTTCACCATGTGGACGGCCGCCTGGCTCTTCTATGCCTTGTGGCTGACGCTCACCCTCTCGCAGGAAGTGGGTGGTTACCACTCGCTTTCCCAGATGGCACGCCAATGGTGTGTTGGCATCTCGGCGGTATTCCTCTTTTGGGGCAGCCTGGTTTTCCTCGGGCACCAGGTCAGCCAGCGGCTCCTTGGGCTCTTCATGGTGTTCTTGCTGGCCTGGAGCTATGTGGGCACCTACCACATGCCACAACCGGTCCAGGCCCAGTGGCCCATCTTTCTCATGATGGGTGTGGCC
>Ga0073934_10007638_pt1 | contig 14875 bp, 16 predicted proteins | sample LarsenN4metaG_FD_76834 | JGI IMG/M metagenome (GOLD analysis project Ga0073934, IMG submission 76834) | Hot spring sediment bacterial and archeal communities from British Columbia, Canada, to study Microbial Dark Matter (Phase II) - Larsen... ...
CTTCAAATGGATCAATGACCGCTTCCTGCGCAACCACGCCGGAGTCTGCCAAATGAGCCGTGGGCACATCGTGACCGTCCTCGGTTAAGGCCTGAGTGATGACCTGATAGATAGACTCAAATTCACGTCCGCCAGTGATGGAACAAGCAAAATAGATATTCATTTTTGCGGCAATCGGGAGAGAATGGAACTGGGTGAGCGTTTCTGCCCGGGTGGATTCGGGTCCATACCGGTCCGCATGCTCTCCAGTTCAGTACTGAATCGCATCCAATCCTTAACCAGGATCACAAAATGAGGCGTTTGATCCTTGAAAAAGAATCGCGACAGGAAAAAGCGCAGCAGACGCGGTGAAACTGGATATCCGCTTAATTCGATCACCACAGCGGTCCTGGTAGCCAGCGGGGCAAAAATATCCTGCACCCAGCCCGACATGCTCTTTTTTGGAAAAAGATAATGCATTTCAGTGGTGGTCGTTTTTCGTATGCGCTTATATGAGATGTTGAGACGCAGGAATGGCGTGACCAGTTTCAGCGAATTGGAAAGCGGCTGTACATAGGCAATGTACCTTATAAAAATGAAAAATAACCCGACAAGAATCGCCAGAATGCCAATGCCCCCAAACAGCTGCCAGCGCCAGGGCAGGAACTTTCCCAAGGGGTCTATATATTCACCATATGCAAGCGCAAACATCACCAACCCGATCGCGATCATGGCGGGCCACCAGCGATCCAGCATATGCCGATATACGATCAGTGGATACTTATGTCCCGCACGCGCCATGAAGACTACTCGTCGTCGTTCCGTGGCAGGGATGACAACCCGCTTCCATCCTCGTCATCGGGCTCATCTCCGTTCAATTCAGCGCTTAATTGGCGGATGGCCTGCGTCAATTGTTCGCCGCGCAGGCTGAAGGTCACATCGCCGCGGGTCTTTTCAATGATACCTCGCGCCAGGTCAGTTTGACGACGCAGCCCATTGGTGATGGCATCGGGATAATCCATGGTCACCAGGACGGAATAGATCTCATCCATGTATCCCAACAGGCGCTCTGCCTCCTCCGAATAACCGGATCGGAGAATATCCAGTGTACGACGGCGCAGCTCCCCCACAACTTCGGCCAGTCCGTTGAGATAAGTCGCTTCTTCGACATGCAGGTCTTCGGGCGTCTGAAGGGGGTGATTTTGGATCAATGCACAGGTGACATTGGCCTCCACAAATTCCTTGAGCGCATCCTGGGTGTATCCCGCGTAGAAAAGATCGGGATACGGTGCAAGCTCATCGCGGAGCTTGTTGGCAAGGCGAACCGCCTCAGTCAGTTGAAAATCCATGCCTTCCTTGTCATCGCGGTGTACGGCGCGAATGGCCAGGGAACAAGCACGGGTTAATGCGCGCGCCTGGGTCAATGCCTGATCGCGCATGGCCGTAAGCACATCGAACTTCTCACGGTTCCTGTTGGCAATATTTTCAAGTTTATGCATAAGCGTATCTTTTCTTCTAAAGTTGGTCCATCCTGTCAGTCCTGAGGAGGTTCGGGAGGATGATAGGGACGGAACAGGTTCTCTGCAAGAGAACTATTACCCGGCACTTTGATCTCTCCAAAGGCCGCTTCGTAACGCGCCAGGTTTTCGGTGAGCGCGCGCATCAGCAGTTTTGCGCTCAACGGGGTCATCACCACGCGCGAACGGATATTAGCCGTATTTTCACCAGGCAGGATTTGCGCAAAGTCGATCACGATGTCAGCAGGAGAGTGAGAGATACGTGCCAGGTTGGCATAAGCTGGTTCAGTCCCCTCCGGAATAATGATCTTCGGTCCAGCAGGTTGAGCAGGTGTTGTCATGAATACGGTCCTATCACATACAGTTCGAGGCTGATCTGTCCGGACAGTGAGACGCATCAGCCTCGTAGATGAACAACGATTAGAACGGGATGTCGTCTTCAGCAGGGATCTCTGCCCCTTCCATGCCACCCATCATGGGACCTTCACCGCCTTCGCCACGCGAAGAAAGGAAGCGCACAGTCCCGGCTGTTACTTCAAAGGATGCACCGGCGGAACCATCTTGTTTTGTCCAGATGCGCGGACCGCCAGTAGCTTTATCGGGAGTGAGTCTGCCTTCGATCAATACTTTTGAGCCTTTGCGTACATACTGATTGCATACCTCCGCCTGTTTGCCCCAGGTGGTAACGCGGAACCAGATCGTTTCCTTTACCTGTTCGCCGTTCCCGGTTGCATACTGACGGTTGGTCGCGACAGAGAAGGATGTAACAGCCTGTCCGGAAGGCGTATAGCGCATTTCGGGGTCCTTGCCAACATTGCCGACGATGATGATAGTGTGATACATGGGGATTTCTCCTTTGGATTCTAGGTACCCACCTTTCGCGGTGGGGTGAAAATTTAAGATGAAGTGTATTTTACCCGCAGTTTAGTGATTTGTTAACCGATCATCGTCACATGCAGCATTCTGTTACAGTTCTGTGACATGGCAGAAAACCGGGAACCTTTGTAAAAAATGCATCGTCCATCAACAAGCACGATAATGGAGGTGCATCATGAAAGTCAGTACAAATCAAATCCTTATTCTTTTTGGCATTATTGCCTTTGCAATCATGGCTTGTTTACCGATCACCATTTTCGCCATGCCATTGATCGGGCAGGAACAACCGACGCAAGTTGATTCGTCCGCCACGCTTCAAGCGATGGTGGAACAGACCATGGTTGCAATGACGCAGAACGCTCCCTCACCCACACCAACACTCTCTCTGCCAACAGCGACAGCGATCCCCGCAACGAGCACATCGGTCCCGGCAACCAACACGCCTCCCGCCACAGCGACAGCGGTCACCTACTGTGATTGGGTAATGTTCATCAAGGATGTAACCATCCCCGATGGCACCAAGATGGGACCCGGTGAAGTATTCACCAAAACGTGGCGTTTGCAAAACCGCGGCACCTGCACCTGGACATCAGATTACATGCTGGTATTCACCGGCGGTGACCAGATGGGCGAAACCACCGCGGTTCGTCTGCCCGGACGTGTGTCCCCCGGCCAGACCGTGGATATATCGGTGACACTGACGGCCCCCAACTCGACCGGACGTCAGGTTGGGTATTGGATGCTCCGCAACCCCTCCGGTCAGTTGTTCGGATACGGCAACAGCGCCGAGAAAGCATTCTATGTTGATATCAAAGTGGCAAAAGACAGTCTGCCACATGGAGAGGTCGCGGGTGCCCTGTGCTATCCCAGCGAATTCAATCCGCCGATGACGTTGTACATCGAAGACGTAGCCACTGGCAGCCGCATCCAATTCTCGATCGCCGAGAAACAGAACTTCTACCGTGTGCTGGTCCCAAATGGAACATACTATGCCTATGCCTGGGCCCCCGGCTACCAACTGGAAGGCGCCTACACAGACTCAAGCGGACTATTGAAATCCTTCGTAGTACGCGGCGGTGAATTGACCAACAACATTGATCTTTGTAACTGGAGTCCCCATCCTCACGGACGCGTGGCTCTCCCCTAAAACAAACGGGCGACCTGATGAGGTCGCCCGTTTTTGATGGCAGGGATTCAAAACTCATGGGAATAAAGAACCGTCTCCATCTCCTGGGGAGTCAAACCACCGTGATGACCATAAAACTGCTGCTCGAATTTTCCCTTCTCATACCACCACACGGACTCATGGCGATAGGGCAGCAGCACCAGGTTGCCTACACGCTCTCGAAAACGAGATGAAACTTCGAGTCCGAAATAATTTTCATTGATCAGTGTTTCTGTCCTGACAACATCTGCCCTGCCTTCAAGACGTGTGGTGAAAAATTCCTGCGCTTCATCCAGCATCTCATCCTTGACATACAGGAACATATCGCGCGCAGATCCCGCCGGGATGAGCAGCTGCCCATTACGGTTGGTCTTGATGAAGCGCTCCACCCCCGTAAACTGCGGATGGGTATTGATGTAGACGGTCGTATCCGGGTCAACTTCCACCTGTCCGTGGTCGGCCGTCATCAGAAACAGAACGCGCTTGTTGCCTTTGAAAACTCGCTCGATAAAATATTCCATCGTCAGCAGAAATGTCTCGATCTCTGCTTCAACCTGCACAGAGTTGGGACCATATTCATGGGCGATGGAATCGATCTTGTCATAATACAGATTAATATATGTCGGGCGAGTCTGTTTTTCCAGCAGCATCCCCAGGTTGATCAGTGCCTCGGTCAGGGTCTTAAAGGCTCGCTGCTCCAATCCCCTCATCACAACGCCCGAATACGTAGATGGTGTGTATTCACGCATGCCGAATAAATATGAATCCACACCCATTTTTTTCAGCGCAGGGTAAAAAACGCCACGCGGATAGATCAGTTCGGGAGAAACACCGGATGTTTTAAGCGTATCGCGTTCTCTCGTACCCGAATAGGAATAGAGCAGCGGGGCGATGACCTGATCCACCAGCGGTTCGTAGTAAAACCATTCATGCACACCGCTAACGCCGACCGGTAAGCCGGTGTGAAGCGTGGTCACGTGAGCGGCAGTGGTGGAGGGGAACTGAGAGAAGGTCTTCTCGATGCGCCCATGAGCGGCGATACGTTTGAAAAATGGAAAATTCTGAAAGCGTTCGAAGAACCGCCAGCCGAATCCATCGATCAAAAAGAGGACAACAGCATCATACATCCCCGAAGCGAACGCCTTCTCCACGCGTGCAGGGAGACTGGCAAAACCGCTTTCATCATAACGTGGTTTGATAAAGTGAGAGTTCATTTTGTGTCGCCTGATTATACTTTTACTTGCCAGCTGAACTGACAGGCTTGTTTCCGCCCACTTTCAGAAGTAAAATACCGCACTTGAAACTAAACCAACCTTAGAAAGTGAGGAGATCATGACTGTTCGAACTTCATCCGCGGAATGGAAGGGGACCTTGAAGGAAGGCGCTGGCACAATGAAAGTGGGAAGCGGCGCGTACGACGGTCCCTATACCTGGGCTTCACGTTTTGATACCGGCCCCGGAACCAACCCCGAGGAATTGATTGGCGCCGCGCATGCCGGCTGCTATTCGATGTTCCTCTCCGCGCTGCTCATCAAAGCGGGCTTCACCCCCACACGCATCGCCACCACTGCCACAGTGCACTTAACCGAAGGACCCACGATCTCGTTAATCGAGCTCAACACAGAAGCCGAAGTCCCCGGCTTGAGCGAGGCAGATCTGCAAACCCATGCCGAAGCTGCAAAGAAAGGCTGCCCGGTGTCGAAGGCACTGGCAGCTGTACCAGAGATCAAATTGACGGTCACACTTGTAAAATAGGTCTCAAAGTGCTGCAAAACAAAACTGCCCTCTCTACTTCAGAAAGGGCAGTTTTGTTTTCAAGGCTTTGGTGTTACTCCTTCAAAAAGGACGTTCTCCGCCTGCCGGCAGGTGTCGCCCTGGCAGGCTTTCAACTCCTCCAGCCACGTATGCAAGGCGGAAAGAGTTTGCTCATCTAATTTTGACGCCAGGTTCTCCATCTGATACGGATCATTGACCAGGTCATAAAATTCAAGCTCACCGTTCTCGTATTCAACGTAGCTAAACGTCGTAGTTCGAATGCCACGATAGGCAATGACCAGAGAGTCGCTGTCCAGGTTGCCGGTTTCGATCAACAACGCGTTCCGCCATGCGGTTTCATTCGCCTGATCGGTCTGCGGCAACAGGAAACGGACAGCCGAACGCCCATCGACAAAATCTGCGATCTTCATATCTACAAGATCGGCAAGGGTGGGAGCCAGGTCGATGTTGGCAACCATTGCATCCACGGTCGTACCAGGTTCGATGCCCGGTCCCCTCATCAAAAGCGGCACACGAATATCTTCCTCATACGGCAGCATTTTTCCCGATGAAAGGCTGTGCTCTCCCATGTGAAAACCATTGTCGGAGGTAAAGATAATATAGGTGTTCTCCAACTCTCCGCTTTCATCCAGTCTTTGTACCAATGCCGCGACCAATTCGTCGACCGCCTGCATCGTCTGCACACGTCGTCTGAAGAGACGATTTGCATCCTGCTCCTCGTAGATCCCGCTGGTTTCGATCAGGGTACGGATCAACTCCGGCTTGTCCGAATAATCAGCTTCCTGGAACGACTCGGTTTGCGGATATTCGATCCCTTCGAACAGGCTGGCATGACGCTGCGCTGAGATCGTCGGTCCATGAGGAGCATAGACCGAGATCATCAAAAAGAACGGTGCTCTTTTTCCAACACGCTTGTCAATGAATTCCAATGCCCGCTCTTTTAGGACGTCCGTTCCATATTCTTCCACTTTTTTCCCATAGCGAACCAGCCTGCCATTTTCATTCAAAGTGTAACTATAATAAAAATTATCTGATGGACCATACAAAAAAACATGCCAGTCATCCCAGCCCGGCGGAATGTAGGTACGCTTCACTCCGGCAGGATACAAGTTCAAATACTTGCCCATATAGGAGTTGCGATACCCTGCAGCCTCCAGCCATGTGGCAAGGGTCTCCTCGTCATTCCCCTTCTCATAAAATTCTTCAAAGCCGGGAGAGTTCTCAAAAATACCCGAATTATGTGGATACTGCCCGCGCAGGATGGATGAACGCGACGGACAGCACGTAGGAGCGGTCACAAAATAATTATTGAACACGGCACCCTGCTGCCCGATCAACGCATTGACCTGTTCCATGTATGGCAGCAATTTCATATCCATATCGTCTGCAAAGACAAAGATAATATTGGGACGAACCGCTGAATTCCCAGAGCCTTGAAAGACAAAGTACAGTCCTCCCAACACAAGCAGAAGGACCGTACCGGCCACAAACCAGAACTGTTTCTTCTTCATCACGACCCTTGCATGAGCTTTGCTGCACGCCGCCCGATCTCCACCGCGAAGTTCGTACCGCGGTCCCACGGATACACCTGGCTCATCGATGCAAAATACAACCCTTCGATCGGCGTCTGGATCGCCGGAATATTTTTCGAATGATCCACCAGCGGCACCGGCTGGGCGTAATTCGTCTTCGTCACCCAGACCTTCTTCACCCAGTCACGCGTGAATTCCGGATTGATGCGTTTGAATGCAGGCAGGAACCGCTCCAGCAATTGATCGTCGTTCAATGAAAAATACTCGTGTCCCAGTTCAAGATAATCACCAGCATACACAATATGGTCGCCGCCAAAATGGTCCTTCGACACAAAATTCGTATGCTCCACCAAAGCCAGCATCGGGAACCCGGCTTCCTTTGGCAGGTTGAACCAGTAATATCCATCCTTCGACAACTGGTGCTTGAGCGCAAGGGTCATCACCACCGCCCCCATCGACTTCAACCCAAGCAACCCCTTGAGATACTTTTCAGGAAGATCGGGACAGAGTTTGGCCATTAAACTGGGCGACGTGGTCACAAGGACCTGGTCGAACAAACGGGATATTCCATCGGCTCGCACCGACAACTGTGTCGTGTCCCGTTTGATCGACTCAACCTTCGCCCCAAGTTTGATCTCCACGCCCATCTCGCGCAGTTTCTCCGCGAACAGATCGGCAAATTTTTGGAAGCCGCCCTCAAACGTACCGAGACGTGTCGTCCGTGCGTGCATACGGGCCCACATCCACGCCATATTGACATCCCGGTAGAACGGACCAAACTTGCCGACCAGCATCGGCTTCCACATCTGCTCGTACACTTGTTTTCCGGCCCACTTCATCATCCATTCGTCGGTGGTCGTTTTTTCGAGCGCCTTCCAGTTTTTGGTTAGGCGGAGAAACAATCCCACGAAGCCAAACCTGATCTTATTGAGACCAAACCCCAGCCCCGGAAAGAGAAGCGCTTTGAGGATCGAGTCGAAGGGATAGAACTTGTCCTTGTAATACATCACCGTCAGCGGGCGCGGGAAGATCACCTTATCCTTCAGCCCCAGCTCTTCGATCAAACCCATCATCGAGCGATCAGACTGGAACCAGTGATGATAGAACTTCTCCACCGACCAATCCCAATGCGGTTCCTTGAATCCCGAAGCCAGCCCGCCAACATACTCAGCAGACTCGAAAATGACAACATCGTGTCCTGCCTTCTTTAAATCATACGCGGCGGCCATGCCGCCGTATCCTGCCCCTATGATCGCAATCTTCATCTACTCTCCAAATTTTTTGCAGCAGCAACTTGAAATGCACATCAAGACAGAGGCACCTGATCAAATTGTTACTACGAATTTATTTATTCCCGGCTCGCTGCTCTACCATTGCCGCAAGATTCTTCAGCTTGCTCCACTCCTGCCGCACAATGTAGATCATGGCCAGGTTCTGCAGCCAGCGCATTTCGCATTTTGGATTCATGGCAAGCTGTTCAAAGACATCCACAGCCTGGTCATCAGTGCGCCGGTTCTTCGAATATTCGGTAGCCAGTTGCACGAGATAGGCTTCCCTTTGTTTTTGCAGCTGATCGGTCTGGGCCAGTTTTTTCTGCACTTCGGCCACATGCTCATGGACGTGCGCCACGGCTGATTCCAACTCGTCTACGGTAAAGGGCTTGATCAGGTATTCCTGCACGCCAATGGAAATGGCCGTGCGCAAGGTGGATGTATCTTTTTCAGCGGAAATGATGATACAGCCGATATCCGGGTAGATCTTGTTGATCTCGCGATAGGCGGTCAACCCATCCATCTGAGGCATGTTGATATCGAGCAGTACGATATCAGGATGATGTTCCTTCGCCAGCTGCACTGCCTGGACCCCGTTCGCCGCGATGGCAACCACTTCCACATCGTCGATGGTGGCCAGCATCAAACGGGTGTTCCGTCGTGTTTCCTGAACATCGTCGGCGATGAGCACCCTCAATTTTCTGCGCGGAGATCCCTGAGTTGGCATCATAGGCATTCCTTCGCTCGGACTGAAAAAGGCGGCGGTCGATTCGGTTAGGCAGGATCAGAAATCATCCACAGATCTTGCAAACGAGACAAACTGAAACATCTGTGAAAGTCTATACCATGTGCGGATGTAATATACTACTGTCCCTATTATCGATAAAGTCTTCTTACTTAAGCTGAACTTACGTAAAACTGTTTTCTCGTCCGCTACTCTGCGCCAATCTTCACGAATTTTGAACAGATTAGCGAGGAGTGGCAGATTAAATCCGGATTCTGCGTTAGTCCTGTTAAGTATAACGCATGAAAATTCCACTTTCCTCGTTCAAGCCGTTAAATGCAACAAGACGGCAATGCCGCCTTGTTGTGATAAAAAAGAGCATTAGACCAGTGTTTCGCCGATGGCTACAGAAATTGCGATCAAGAGAATACCGCTGGCTACAAGCATGGTCAGGGTGCCATAGCGCTGGGTCACTTCAGAGACGGTGCGCTGGGCGCGTTCTGCCAGGTTGGCCTGCCCGGCACTTTCAGCATACACCATGTTGAAATTCGCCCGCTGGACGAACCCGCCGGCAACAGACAGAATTCCGATCACGATCAAAATCGCACCTGCCCAGAAAAACCCGTTGCTGTACTGCACGGGTTTATCCCACTGCATAAAATACCCCATCAGCAGGACAATAAGCGCACTGCCCACCGTAAGCCCGACGATCGTTCCAACCAGACGAAGAATTTGAACACTTGTTTTTTCCATGGTCTCCTCCGCCAAAATGTGTTGTTTAATTGTTATACGTCTTTCGCTTCCGAACGTAGTGAATCGCTCCATTTGATGCCTTCGCGCGCCAGGTAATAGGCGCCCAGCAGGGTGATCGGCAGCCATAACGCCACGTGCAATACCAGCGTATATCCCGCCGCCGTAGCCTGTTCCACGCCATAGGCGGTCAGGACGGCAATACCGGGCGCATCGAACGTGCCAATATACCCAGGCGCAGATGGGATGGTCGTTGCCAGGTTAACGATGCCGTTCATCAGCATCAGGGCAAAGAAAGATACGCTGAAATCAAAAGCGTGCATCACGAACCAGTATTTGCCCGTTTCCAGCAGCCAGATGATCACAGACGTAAAGAAAACCATCAACACATTGAACGGCGAGCGCAGGGAGGCCAGCCCATCCAGGAATTTGTTCATAATGCCAGTGATCTTGTCGTGCAAACGTTTCGGCAGCAGCCGTTCGATCATCCACAAACCGACTTTGGCAGTGACCTGCGGGAACATGGCCGCAAGAAGAAAAACCGCCAGGGCACCCAGAAAAACTGCCGTCCCGATCACCGCTACCTGCTGGATGTTACCGACAAAACCGGAGCTTCCAGTCAATTTAGCCAGTTCTGACAGGTTGACGAACACGAACGCCAGCATCACCACACCATCGAAGATACGTTCCACGATGATGGTAGCCAGCGACGCCGAAACCGAAACGCCTTCCTTGCGTTTGAGGACCACCGCGCGCAGTACTTCCCCGGCGCGGGCCGGATAGATGTTGTTGCCCATGTATCCGATGGTCGTAATGGGGAACATGGTCTTGGTGGGAATTTTCTTGATGGGACCCAGCAGGTAATGCCATCGCCACGCCCTCACCCACACACCGATAAAATAGACAGTGATACCCGGCAGCAGCCAGATGTAGTTCGCCTGTTTTACCGCACCCCAAAATTCGTTCAAATGCATGCCGCGTAGCGCGAGCCAGATAAACAAGATGCTGATCAGCACCCCAAGCCAGAATTGCCATTTTTTCATGAGCGGTATTCTATCACGCAGGGATGGGCAATCACCCACCTCTGCGTGATAGAATAATTTTATGCACATCAACGCCCCCGCGCCTGACTTCGAACTTCATGATCTCAAAGGACAACCCCACAGGCTCAGCGAGTACCGCGGCAAAATTGTCATCGTAAATTTTTGGTCGGCGGAATGCCCCCATTCGGAGCGGGCAGATCATTCGACGATGGCGTGTCTTGTGCAGTGGGATCCGGATGTGGCGATGCTGCTCATCGCGGCAAATCGGAGCGAACCGGCTCAGGTGGCGGAAGAGGCGGCTAACGCACGGCGACTCCCCACGATCCTGCTGGACCCGGAGCACGTTGTCGCCGACCTGTATGAAGCGGTCACCACTCCGCATGCCTTTGTTGTGGACCGGGAGGGAATCCTGCGCTATCGCGGCGCGGTGGACGATGTCACCTTCCGCCAGAGAAAAGCGACACGCTTCCATTTGGAAGAGGCTGTCGAAGCACTGCTCGATGGACGCCTGCCAGAGATACAGGAAACACCGCCATATGGCTGCGCCATCGTGCGTGAAATTTGATAGAATCAAACTGTGATCGAAACCGCTGCCCGAATTGCGTTCCTGAAAAAGATCCATCTCTTCCATGGCTTGAAGGATGCAGAGTTCACCGCGCTTGCCGAAGAGCTCGACGAACGTTCGTGTGCGAAAGGTGAAGTGATCTTTCAACAAAACGGCAAGGCAGACGCGTTCTATTTGATCTATGGGGGAAGCGTTCAAATCACCCGCAAGGTGGAGAAGAAAACGTCTACACTGGCCACCTTTGTGAAGAACGATTATTTTGGCGAAATGGCGCTGGCAACAAAAAATCGTCGCCGGTCTGCCACCGCCACTGCATTGACCGATGCCACCTTGTTGGTGCTTTCACGCACCGATTTTGAAAAATTGTATAAGCGTGCGCCGCATATCAAGATCAACCTCCAGCTGGCCATTCGCAGCCGCCAGTTGGCACGCAAATTACAGTTCAAATGGCTGGGCCCTGATGAAGTGATCTACTTCCTGGCACGCAAACACCCGATCGTCTTATGGGAGAAGATCGCACTGCCCGTCCTGGGCATGGCAGCACCTCTTGGACTGTTTTACATGTGGCTGCGAACGCCGCAATTTACGATCTTTGCATTAATGGGCGGGATCATCGCGCTGATCCTGCTGGTGTGGATCCTGTGGTTATGGCTAGACTGGGGCAACGATTATTACATCGTTACCAACCAGCGCGTGGTCTGGCTCGAAAAAGTGATCGGTATTTACGACAGCCGGCAGGAATCACCGATCGGCTCGGTCGTGTCGGTGGGCGTAGAGTCGAACCAGTTCGGAAAAATATTGGATTATGGACATGTGATCGTACGGACATTCGTGGGCAAGATCCAGTTCACGAATGTGGACCATCCCACCGAGGCGGCAAAAATGGTCGAGGAGTATTGGGGGCGCACCAAGGAACATGCTGCCGGTATCGAAAAAGAAGCGATTAAAAACGCCATCCGCAAACGCCTGGGACTTCCCCTCCCGCCAGCGCCTCCAGGCTTTGGAGAACCGACACCTCAAGCCAAACCGGCAGCGGCTCCGCCGAAATTAAGTGCCGGCGCGGCTGCGATCATAAAATTCCTGGGCACCGACAGTCTCAAACTGCGCTATGAAGTTGGAGATAGCGTGGTGTATCGAAAGCACTGGATCGTGTTGGTCATGGACGCCTGGCTTCCCGTGGTCTGCACACTGGGCACACTTCTATTATTCCTGGCGCGTCTCGTTCAATTGGCGTACATCCCCGAAGAGGCATTTATTTCACTACAGGGCGGCTTCTCGGTGGATGCGTGGGCCGGGGCGTTCTTCCTGTCACTACTTCCCTTTTTCGGCTGGCTGGCATATCGGGTCGCGGACTGGAGTAACGATAAATTCGAGGTCACCAACGATCAGATCGTCGACATCGACCGCAAGCCGCTCGGATCAGAAACCCGAAATGCCGCGCCGCTGGAAAGTATCCTGGGGACCTTCTATGAACGCAAGGGCATCCTAGGAAATATTTTCAACTTTGGGACCGTGTACATTACCGTGGGCGGCAACAAAATGGCCTTTGAAGATGTGATAGACCCGGCCAGTGTACAATCAGATATTGACCGCCGCCGCATGATTCGCAGTGCCAAGAAAAAGGAAAGCGAGGTCGCTGCCGAGCGCGACCGCATCGCTGAATGGCTGGCCACATATCACAAAAGCCAGCAAGATTTCCGCGATGAAGAGAAACGGAATCAAAAATAAGAGTAAAATCGGGCATTCCCGTTAAATGTCATTCTGAGTGAGCCGCACTCTGGCAAGCGAAGAATCCCCTCCAAGGCGAATGAGACCCTTCGCTCACCAGCCAGGCAGTTCCTCGGGTGACAGTAATTTGTGTAAAAGGTAGAACTAAAGAATGGCACTCCGCAAGATCGTAACCCTCCCCGAACCTGTACTGCGTCGCAAGGCACGTGCAGTAACCACTTTTGATAAAAACCTGCAAACCCTGATCGATGACATGGTCGAAACCATGCGCGATGCCCCAGGCGTGGGACTCGCCGCTCCGCAGATCGGACTCTCAGAACGACTGATCGTTGTCGAATATTATGAAAAAGAGGAAGATGAAGACAAGGAAGACGCGCCCAAAAAAGTATGGGCGATGTTGAACCCTGAGATCGTCAAGGCCTCTGATGAAATGGTGATGGGAATCGAAGGATGCCTGTCCATCCCCAACCTGGTCGGCGAAGTGGAACGCCATGCCGCTGTACAGATCAAGGGACTCAACCGTCACGGCAAACCGATGAAGCTCAAAGCCGAAGGATGGCTGGCCCGCATCTTCCAGCATGAGATCGATCACCTGAACGGCGTAATGTTCACCGACCGCGCCACACGCGTCTGGCAGCCGCCGCAGGAAGTGGAAGAGGAACAGGAATTTTGATGCTCGTGCCGTATGCAAGGCGTAAGACGTAACAGGCACACTCCAAAATGGACATACGCCGCCTGACAACTGCAGACCTCCCCCGCTTGCGCCAGTTCTGGGTCGAGCACTGGGGTGGAGAAGAGATGATCAGTCGCGGCAAGATCCATCGCCCGGAGCATTTGGAGGGATTTGTCGTTGAAGATGCCGGTGACTGGATCGGCTTGCTCACTTTCTTGATCGCGGGCGATGAGTGCGAAGTCACTTCACTGGACAGCCTGCGCGAAGGACAGGGGATCGGCTCGCACTTAATCGGCAAAACCATCGAAGAAGCACGCGCCCGAAAATGCAGACGCCTTTTTTTGATCACGACCAATGACAATCTGAACGCGCTCGGTTTTTACCAAAAACGCGGATTTGAAATCGTAGCGGTCCATCGCGGCGCCGTGAATGAATCGAGAAAACAAAAGCCTTCCATCCCCTTGCTCGGATATCACGATATCCCGCTGCGGGATGAGATCGAATTGGAAATTCTACTCAACGTTTAAGGTCAAAGGTTCAAGGTTGCGCGTTCCTTGCTCCTCGACAGCCAACGTTCGCCCTGCAATTTATGTACCTTAAACATCTCTCCCTCACCAACTTTCGAAACTTCACCCGCCTGGATGTAGATATGCCCCGGCGGGTTGTTGTGCTGGCAGGCCGCAATGCCCAGGGGAAGACCAGCGTGCTTGAAGCCATTTATTTTCTGGCCGCGTTCACCTCGTTTCAAACACACGCCGACCGCCAGATCATCAACTTCAATGAAGCGAAGAGCAATTCACTGACGGTTACGAGGCTCGTGGCAGAGTATCAGCGCGGCAATGGAAAACACCGACTGGAGGCGCGCCTCATCCTTGAGCCGATGGGCGTATTGAACGGACAGCGGCTGCGCAAGGAAGTGCTGCTCGATGGGGTAAAAAAGCCGGTCAATGAAGTGATCGGCCATTTCAATGCGGTCATTTTCGTGCCGCAAATGTCGCAGATCGTGGAGGGTGCGCCCGAAGACCGCCGGCGTTATTTAAATCTTGCGCTGGCACAATCCACGCCAATGTATGCACGCGTGCTCAGCGAATACAACCAGGCATTGACCCAGCGCAATGCCCTGCTCAAGGCGCTCGGCGAACGCGGCGGAAACCCCGACCAGCTCGAAGTCTGGGATGAAACGCTCACCCGGCTTGGCGCGCAGATCATTTTATGGCGCATCGAAGCGGTACAGCAGATCGAGCGTCTCGCGTCGCGTGTCCATCACGAATTGACC
>Ga0073934_10007639_pt1 | contig 14872 bp, 13 predicted proteins | sample LarsenN4metaG_FD_76834 | JGI IMG/M metagenome (GOLD analysis project Ga0073934, IMG submission 76834) | Hot spring sediment bacterial and archeal communities from British Columbia, Canada, to study Microbial Dark Matter (Phase II) - Larsen... ...
AAACCGCAACTGCCAGCCGCGGGTTAGTAGCAGCTCTCATTTTGGTAGGGCGAGCGGCTTGCGCGACAGGTTTGACTCCAACGGGAAGAAAAGGACATGTCCACAAACAGGACACTGCCATCCCGGTTCCTTCCTGGTCCTGGCGCCGAAGAGCAAAGTCTGCCGCCTGTTACCCGGGAAGGATAAGCTAAAGCGGATCAACTACTTGGAATGTAAGTGAAGCGTCTTTGAAGAACCGGGAGGCCTGCCGCTTCCTTGGCAGGAATCCGGGCGCCTTGCATTGTCTGGATGGCACTTCTTCTGCTCAGTTCCAACCATGCTGACATTCATCATCGGCTGGGTGCTTCTGATGTCACTGGGTGTTTGCGTTGGGTTCTTCGCCAGCCAACGCGCTCCCGTTGGTTATGAGGATGCAGACGGCTTTCATTACGGTCCAGAGCAGCCCAGCCCGGCTGAGTCCGCCAATTTGCACGGTGTGGCTCCTGCCCATGCCTAGCAGTCCGATTTGTCTTCCTGTGAGGAGACAAGATGGTCCGGCTCCGGGTACGCAGACCTAGGTGCCGGGACACCGTCAAAAGCAGTCCCCCGCTGGCAACGCTGTCCTTCGGTCAAACTCCGCGTGCGACCGTGGACAAGCTGAACTCGCGGGGGACTTCGCGTTTTTACAGGCCGCAAATTCCCCGGAAACCACTCCGGGTCGCGCCAGCCACCCCCTTGTTCCCCACCAGCGATTCAGGCGATTCACGCAGGCTCGACATCTCCCGCGGCGATGAACAAACTTACGCCAGCGATGGGAAAACACAGTGAGAATGCTCTGGATGCGCTGTGGAAGGAATATGGCGCATTGTTCGAGCCATTCGACGATCTGTCTCTTGCGCGATGGATGGCGCAGACGTTAGGCCAGATTGAAGGCCGGGCCTGGAGACTCTCGCATCCTTTGCTGGGAGCATACCGGCTCGCCGCCCAGGTTGGGCATGAGCGGCAAATCTGGTTGAAGAGATTGGCAACCCCGCCGATAGCTTACGGCGAATCACCCTGTTGCCGCGCCCCCTCCCTGCCGCTGCTCACACGCGATGTTTGCGAAGCCGGCCTGATTTGCCAGCACTGCAGTGAGACGTTGGTGCCCTTCGATGAGATTCCTCCGGGGATCCGCGCCGAGTTGGAACAGTGGGCGGAACAGTACGGCCCTGTCCACGCTGTGGCGCACTGGGATGACCAACAACGGGAACAATGCCTGGATTACCAGCACAGCTTGGAAGAGGCAGCTCGTGAAGCGGAAAAGCTCTTGCTCCACGCGGGCACAGTGCTGGCCCCCAAACTGGTCGAGTTATACCCGGCGGTTGTTTGGGAAGACCAGGACGAGTGCCTCGAAGTGCGCCCCGAAGACGTCCTGCCTTAATCAATCGAAGGCATGCCCGGCGCAGCAAAGCACGTTGCGCACTTTGTGCCGCACCAGTTCCTTGACCTTCGCGCGGGCCGGACCCAGATACTTCCGCGGGTCAAACTCCTTGGGGTTCTCGAAGAAAGCCTTGCGAATTCCCGCGGTTAACGCCAGGCGCAGGTCCGTGTCGATATTGACCTTTGTGCAGCCGACCCGCCGGGCAATCTCAATATCAGCTTCCGGAACGCCTCCGGGGTCTGATCCCAATTCGCCGCCGTACTTGTTGATTTCCTCCACGAGGTCTTTCGGAACGCTCGACGCGCCGTGCAGCACCAGCGGATAGTCTCCCATCCCGGCATCCATCAGCGCCTTCTTGATGGCTTTCAGCCGCTCCAGGTCCAGGTGCTGCTCTCCTTTGAACTTATAGGCCCCGTGCGAGTTGCCGATCGCCACCGCCAGCGAGTCAACCCCGGACCGCTTCACGAATTCGACGGCTTGCTCCGGGTTCGTGTAGTGCCCCTCTTTGGAGTATTGGCCGCCCTCTTCACCTTCATCAAACTGCGCTCCAACCAGGTGACCCAACTCCCCTTCCACCACAGCGTTATGCTTGTGCGCGTATTCCACGACCCGCCGGCAGATCTCGATGTTCTTCTCGAAGGGTTCGTGGCTGGCGTCGATCATGACACTGGTGAACCCCTCGTCGATGCAATCCTTGCACAGTTCAAACGTATCACCGTGGTCCAGGTGAACCGAAATCGGGATGTTCGAGAGGCTCACCGCCGCGTCGATCAGCCTCCTGAGATACACCGGATTGGCGTAGCTGCGCGCACCGCGGGAGATCTGGAGGATCACCGGGGCCTTTTCCTCCTCGCAAGCCTCCACAATCGCCTGCAGCAACTCCATGTTGTTGACATTGAAAGCTCCCAACGCGTATTTGCCTTTAAGGGCTTTCGCAAACAAGTCTTTGGTGTGTGTCAGTGGCATAGTTCTGGGTTTCTCTTCCGCAGCTGTGAACAGAAACCGCAGGGCTGCGGAGAAGCCAAGTATAGAAAGTCCCCTCGGCAAATGAAATAGCAAAAAAGGCGGTGAAGGGCGGCGGGGTGGGTCTTCCTGGAGCTTCAACACGCGGACGGAACTCGTCCGGCCAGACGAGTTCTTAGAGACCGTCAGATGGAAACGACAGGCCGGAAATCGCTATCCTCCGGAATTACGCGCCATGTCCAAGTCCCCGGGTCGAATCCGTCTCGTCCAACCGGGGTCCACTTCATGCAACTCATTTGAAATGGCCGGTAGACTCCGTTGGCCGCAGGCGTTCCACGAGCGCTATTGCCAGCGCGGATGCGCCGCCCAAGTCGCGCTCGGTGGCGACGCGAAGGACCAAGTCCGCAACATCCCGATTATTCCGTACCGCTAGAAAAAGCTCCCTCCAGTCGCCCAGATCCCCCCGGTCCAGGACGGAGTCGACCGTGGCAGCCGACCATTCTTGAGAGTCAATGTGCCGATGTCGCATAGGCTATTTGCCTTCCCCGCGCATGAGCGCTTCCCCAAGCAAGACGCCGTGGCGATGGCAAATCGTCCGAGTAACATCCCACTGGTGCCATTTTGGCGCCAGGCCTTTGTAGGCCGGGAGTTCCGACTCGTCCAAGTCACAGGGCTCGGGAGCGCTGAGTGTCTTCGCAACTTCCAGCGCCACAGACGCGGTCTGCATCTCCCCGTATCTTCGATCCAGCTTAAGCAGGCAGCCTAACACTTCCTGTTCTGTCAGACGTTCGGAGAGGGCCGCAAAGTCCAGAAAATCGCGTGTCACTCGGCGATCGTACGCCAGAAATGCCTTCATGCAGAGAAGTTCGTCAAGAGTCGGCACAAGGAGCATTCCCACCGGCGTAGCAAACGGTTGGGTCTCCACAGGCAACGTCCGCTTAAGCTGACGAAATCCGACCTCAACATCCCCAATGCGCCCGAGAATCATCACTGGCGGAGAAACGCGCGCGGTTCTCCACTCCGGGTGTGATTCAAGCATGTTTCGGACGTCCTGAAATTGCTCTCGAAGTTTTGGCAATGAGTGACCGGTACCGTACGAAAGTCTGTGCCCCGCATACAAAGCAGCCGCGGTGCCCCCGACGCAGACGGAGCCTGGCACCCATTGCTGGGCCTGGACCCCTGCTTTCAGGATACGCAAACATTCATCGCTCAGCGGCCTCTGCCGCGCTCGTCCTGCTCCAGCACGACCCACTCACTCTTCGGGCCAGGGCCAGGACTGGAGGCGGGCCAACCCCACTCATTCATGCACGTGGATGTCCCAACCCAAGTAAGTGGTTGCCGCTTCAGCGATCACCGCGGCGCAGTGCGTCCTTACCATGGACACGTGGTGCTCAAACCCCTCCCTGCAAATATACTTCAGCAACTGCTGCAACCGGGGGACCCGGCAGACGGCAATGGAACCAAGCATTTTGAAAGGATCGTCGGTAAACTCGCCCTCGCCAACGTAGCCGCGGATCCTTCCGCGAACATCGTCCGTCGAGAACCTCAGGTAAGTCATCGGCCCGGGCGCGGCTTTGCCATTGATCGCGCCAAAGCACACATCTTCGCCCAGCGCTCTTCCCAGCACGCTCAAGGTGCCGATCTCCACGTCCCGGGCGAAAAAGCTCTTAGGATAATTGCCGCAATGCTGGGCGGCGCATTTGTCGGGGTCATCGCCGTAGTTGTTGTTCCAATCCACGATCGCCGAGGCCTTGCCCGTGGCCAGGGTCAGGGCATACATCGCTGCGACGCCGGCGATATCCACCTCACACGCGCAGGGCAGCAGTTGGTCCCCCAGCATGCTCATGGTCAGGCAGGTCGCGCACCCGTAGTTCTTCTGGATCGACGTCCAGCACTGAATCCCCGCCGCATCGATCGAATTGGCCTGCATCCAATCCTCGCAGGCCAGGAACAGCCCCACGTGACGCGCCAGCTTCACGTCCAGGTCTTTGGTGCCCGGTGCCATCCGGCCGTATTGCTTGATTTCTTCGAGCTTGGACCGGGCCCGCGGCGAGCCGAGATCCACTTTGTTCGCCGCGGCAATGATCTCGGACAGATCCACCGGGATTACCGTGATGCCGGAAGCCTGCAGCAGCTTCTCGCTCACCCGCACGGTTTGAAAAGCGGCCGGGCGCGCCCCGATGGCTCCAATTCGCGCCGTGCGCAAGCCATTCACCACCCGGCAGACGCTGGCGAACCTCTCCAGGTCGCGCGCAAAGACCTCCCCTTGAAGATCCACCGTGTGGGTTGTGGTGTCCGTGAAGGGGATCCCGTATTGGCGAAGGTTGGCGCAAACCGAGATTTTCCCGCAGAACGCATCCCGCCGGCGAACCGTATCGAGCTTGTCCAGTTCATCGCTGCGCGCCACCACGAGCACGGGCACACCCAGCTTCGCATAGTGCAACGTGTTCACGATTCCCAGTTCGTCGCCAAAATTGGGCAGGCACACGATCACGCCGTCGATCTCGTTCCGGTGAGTGTTGAACAGAGCCGCGCACTTGCGCGCGTCTTCCACCGTCTCAATGGCCCCTGTCGGGGTCGCTTCTTCCGGTAGAATCACCGCCCGATGGCTCAGCTTGCTGATCTGATCGAGCAGGTCCTTGCGTCCGGCCCGGGCCAAGGCGGGAGAGAAAAAGCCGCGGGTTCCAACGATGCATCCGAAGGTCAGTGAGGTCTTGCGCATAAACTGGTTGGGGTATCAGACGGGAAAAGCCGGGGTGCGTCAATCAGAAGCAAATTCGGCCGCTCGGTTGCCGCCGGGGCGAGGACGCGGAGGCGCCCGGAAGGCCTCAGCGGATCGGCGCGATGTGGTTGGTCATCCACGCATAGTCTGCCAGAGCCGAGTTCCCAATAAATGGCAGGTCAGGATACGGGCGCGGGGTGGAGCCGTTGTTCGGAGGCAGCACCTTGCTGATTCCGGGGGTCTTCCAGGGGTGAATCTCCGCATGCCCGTCACCGAAAGCGAGTCCGCCAGCGGCCCCGTGCCGCCCGGAGGGCGCGTCCAGCCATTTATTATTGGAAAACCGGCCCAGATTGGCGAACGGAAAGTAATGGGCGTCGTTGATGCTGTTCTCGTGCTCATCCAGGAGAATGTAAATCATCGACGGGCCGGGAAACGTCATGTCGGAGGTCTTGCGGACGCTCTTCAGCTTGTTTCCCGTGCTGCTGATTCCATCGGTAACCCACCCGGTGGGCGGTCCCAAAAAAGCGTTCGCCGCGTAACTGATGACCCGCGGCAGCACCTGGCTGCCGTAACGCAAGGTGCTCTTGTCCGCCGCGCACTTAAAGGCTGCCGGATTGTTCACGTATTTCCAGGTCGGGCTGCGCTTCAGGATGGCGTTGGTGATCCCGTCGGGGGTGGCGTCAAAGATGCCTTCGCACCACGAGGGAATTCCGGTTGACGGCGTCGGCCCAATGCTGGCGTCATTATTGTCCAGCGCATACATCTGCCAGCCGAGACCCAGTTGACGATTGCTGTTCATGCAGTGGATGCCAGCCGCTTTCTGCTTGGCGCGGCCCAGGGCCGGCAGGAGCATGGCGGCAAGAATCGCAATGATGGCAATCACCACCAGCAACTCTATCAGCGTGAAAGCGCGGCCCGGGCGAATGCCGGGACCGGACACCGGGGAAGGCAACGGCGCGGCGGTCATAGCGGGTCGATTGGTACACGAGGCGATAAAAGATGCAAGAGAAATTTTCACTTTTAGAGCATATTATCTGAAAAATATGCTTGGCGTCAGCATTCGGACTTGTGATTAAGTGTAGGCAAGTGCAGAATCCGTTGCATATGTCTGCGGTCGATAATGAAAAAACAAGCCCCGCACCGAACCTGTGGGCCACCGCCACCAACGTTTGGCGCGCTGAGGCCGAATGCGTCGCGCGCCTGTGCGAGGTTGTGTCCCCGGAAGCCTTCGAGCGTTGCGTGGAAATCCTGGCGAGCTGTCGCGGCAAGATCCTGACGGCGGGCGTGGGCACCTCCATGGCCGCCGCGCGCAAAATAGCCCATTCTCTCTGCTGCATCGAACGGCCGGCCGCTTTCCTTTCGCCGGGTGATGCCGTGCACGGAGGATTGGGCCTGGTGCAAGCGGACGATGTCGTCATCGCGATTTCCAAGGGGGGCAACACGCGGGAAATCGTGAATCTGCTGGATGCGGTCAAGGCGAAGAAGGCCCGGCTCATTGGCGTCACTGAAAACCCCCACTCGCATCTGGCCCGGCGAAGCAGTCTCTACCTTCACGTCAAGGCGGAACGTGAAGCCGACGGGTTCAATATGCTGGCCACGGCCAGCACCATGGCCGTGATCGCGGTGTTCGATGCCGTTTGCGTCGCCCTCATGGCCCGGACGGGCTACACCCGGGAGCAGTTTGCGCTCATCCACCCCGGCGGCGCGGTCGGCGAACGACTCCTCAAAGGACAACCATGAAAGCAGCCTTCCTGGTCGGCCCTCGGCAAATCGAACTTCGCGCTGTTCCAGCTCCGGAGTGTCCGCGTGATGGTCTGGTGCTGGAGATGCGCGCTTGCGGAGTGTGCGGCTCCGATCTGCGCCGCTGGCGAGAGGGTCCGCCGCCCGGAATTCCGGACCTGGTGCAGGGTCATGAACTTGCGGGCGTGGTGGTTGAAACCGGCCCTGACACGCCGCGCTTCAAGAAAGGCGACCGGCTCGCGGTGGCCACTGATGTTCACTGCGGCGAGTGTTGGTATTGCCGCCGCGGGCACTTCAATGTGTGCACTGGTCTCCGGCTGCTGGGCATCACGCCTGGCATGCCGGGGGGATTCGCCGAGCAGGTGGTCCTCCCCGGGGATCTCCTCCGCAACGGGATCGTCCATGCCATGCCGGACGGACTTTCCTTCGAGGAAGGCGGGCTGGCGGAAACGCTTTCCTCGGTGCTGGCCAGCCATCATAAGTGCCAGACTTCGGTCGGCGAGACGGTGGTGGTGATGGGGGCCGGCCCAATCGGTTGTCTGCACATCGTGATCGCCCGGACCCGCGGCGCGCGCGTGTTGGTCGCCGAACCGAACCCGCTGCGACGCCAGGGCGCTGAGAAATTTGAGCCTGATGCAACGATTGATGTCACGCGGGTCGATGTCATTGAGGAAGTCAAACGCCTTACCGCCGGCCTCGGCGCCGACGTGGTCATCTGTGCCAACCCGGTGGGCTCAACGCAAACTCAGGCCGTGGAGATGGCCCGCCGCGGAGGCCGAATTGTGCTCTTCGGCGGCCTGCCCAAGTCCAACCCCATGGTCAATCTCAACTCGAACCGGATCCATTACGGAGAACTCGCCATCATCGGCGCTTTCTCCTATCACCCGAGTTTCCACGAACAGGCGCTGAGTGTATTACACCGGAAGCAGGTTCGCGCCGAGCAGTTCGTCACGCACCACCGCCCCCTCAATTCGATCGCGGAAGCCTTTGAGATCGCCGCCTCAGGAGAGGCCCTAAAAGTAATGGTGCAGCCCGAGTAATGTATCCGACCAAAACAAGAAACCGGGGCCGGCAGTCACCGCCCATCCAAGAAGTCTCGTCTTTACTTCGGACTTCGGGCTTCGATTCTTTTGCCAAACCCCTGCTTCGCGCCTTTGTCGCGAACTTTGTCGGAAACTCTTTACGAAATCCGTCGAAATCCGGCCAATTCGACAAAGTTTACGACAAAGTTTACGACAAAGTTTACGACAAGGTTTCCGACGAAGTTTCCGACAAGGTTTCCGACAAAGGTCCTTGGCGTTGGGCTTTTGCAGCGGAATCGGCCTTGGGACTTCGGACTTGGCCGCGTTTGCGAGGAACGCGGCGCGACAGATTTCCCGCTGCTGCATCGTCCGCCATTCCCGCTTTCTCCTTTCATGAACGCCCTTAACGAACGTCTACTCGACCTCGACGCCCGCGGCATCCCCGTCTGCGTGGGCCTGATTGGCGCCGGCCAGATGGGCCAGGAGATCCTGTGCACCGTGGCGCGGATGAAAGGGATTCGAATCCCAATCGTTGTGGACCTTACCTTCGAACGCGCGGAGTTGGCGTATGCCATGGCGGAGATCGACCCCAAGCGGGTGGCTCGTGCCAGCGACCCCGCCCAGGCGCTGAAAGCAATCGAAGCCGGCCGGTTCGTGGCCGCCACCCGGTGGGAGATCGTTACCAGCCTTCCGCCGGTTCAGGCCGTTATCGACGCCACCGGTTCGCCCGAGTTGGGCGTTTCCATCGCCCAGGCCTCCATCCAGGCGCGCAAGCATATCGTGATGATGAACGTCGAGTGCGACGTCACCGTCGGTTCGATTCTCAAGCGGCAGGCTGACGAGGCGGGCGTCGTCTACACCCTGGCGGCGGGGGACGAACCGGCCGCGATCATCGAGTTGTATCGCTTCGCCACCTCCCTGGGATTCGAAATCGTCGCGGCCGGAAAGGGAAAAAACAATCCTCTCGACATCGCGGCCACCCCGGACGCGCTGGCGGACAAGGCCAGGGCGCGCGACATGAGCGCCCGCATGCTTTGTGAGTTTGTCGACGGCTCAAAAACTGCCGTCGAAATGTGCAGCGTTTCGAATGCGACCGGCCTGAAGCCCGACGTTCGCGGCATGCACGGAGCCACGGCCACCCGGGACACGCTGCACAAAGTCTTCTGCACTCGCGCCGACGGAGGGGTGCTCAGCCGAAAAGGAGCTGTGGATTTCGCCATCGGAGTTCATCCGGGGGTCTTTGTGGTTTTTACCACGGATCAGCCCCGGCTGAAACACGGCCTCATTCAACGCGATATGGGGCACGGCCCCAATTACCTCCTCTTCCGGCCCTATCACCTCTGCAGCATTGAGGTGCCGCTCACCGCCGCCCAGGCTGTGATCTACCATGAATCCTCCGGCCACCCGCTCCCGGTTCCTGTTTCGGAGTGCATCGCCGTTGCCAAGCGCAACCTGAAAGCCGGCGAAACGCTCGATGGAATCGGCGAGTTCTGCTACCGGGGCTCAATTGATACCCGCGAGGCCGCGCAAGCCGAGAACCTTCTCCCGCTCGGTCTGGCCAAAGGGTGCAGGCTCAAGCGGGACGTGCCCCTGGGCGCCCCGATCCGCTACGACGACATCGGTGAAACGCCGGCGAGTTTGCTCTGGGCGGTGCGCCGGCAACAGGACAACCTTTCGTGAACATGAGGACCGCGAGCAAACCAGGACCCTGCCTCGCCGGGTTGGACGTCGGCACGACCGGCTGCAAGGCCATTCTTTTCGATCGGGCAGGCAGGATTCTGGGGTGCGGGTTCCGCGAGTACGGCGTGAACTGCGCCACGCCGGGCATGGCAGAGCAGGATCCCGAGGCAGTCTGGGGTCTCTGCCGAAAAGCCCTCCGCGATGCCGTTGAGCAGGCCAGAACAAGAGCGATCACCGCGCTCAGCATCTCGGTGCAGGGTGACGCGATCATTCCCCTCGACGGCTCGCTCCGTCCGCTCCATCCCGCAATCCTCGGCATGGACTACCGAGCCGAGCCGCAGGCGCGGATGCTGGCGCAAAGGCATGGCGGCTTCGCGCTCTTCAAAGTCACCGGGATGCGTCCGCATCCAATGAATTCGGCGGTGAAAGCCGTTTGGCTGCGCCAGCACGCGCCGCGCATTTTCGAGAAAACTCGCCGCATCGTTACTTACGCCGAGTTCATCATGACACAGTTGGGCGGCGAGCCTGTGATTGATCACACGATGGCTTCACGCACGATGGCCTTCGACCTGAAGAAAAAAGCCTGGAGCGACGATGTCCTGCGACGGCTTGAGCTGGACGCGGCTTTGTTCTCGCGGGCCGTTCCTTCCGGCACCCTGGCGGGGGTCATGAACCCGCGGTTGGCGCGCGAATTGGGCATTGCCCCGGGCACGCGGCTCGTCACCGGCGGTCATGACCAGGCGTGCGCCGCGATTGGCTCGGGCGCGATCCGCGAAGGACTCGGGGTGATTTCGACGGGCACCGCGCAGGTCCTGTCGACTGCCCTGAATGGCCCGGCCCTGTCCCGGCGCATGTTCGATAGCTATTACCCGTGTTACCACCACGCCGCGGAGGGAAAGTATCTTACGTTTGCTCTGTTGCACGTGGGCGGGATTCTGCTGCGGTGGTACCGCGAGAATTTCGCGCAGGCCGAGATGGCGCAGGCCGCCCGGCGGGGGTGCAGCGTGTATCAGCTCATCGACCGCGCAATGCCCGCCGGCCCCTCTCCGCTGTTCGTCGTGCCGCATTGGAACGGGAGCGGGACGCCGCGGTGCGACCTGCAGGCCAAGGGCGCGATTCTCGGCCTCACCATGGCTTCCACCCGGCACGACATCGCCAAAGCCATTCTCGAGGGATTGACCTTCGAGTTGCTCGAGAACATCTCCGCCCTGCGCGCCTGCGGGATTCAAATCAACGAATTGCTGGCGGCGGGTGGCGGTGCTAAATCCGAGCTGTGGCTCCAGCTCAAGGCCGACATCCTGAACCGCCCGATTCGGACTTTGCGCTGCGCCGAAGCGGCTTGCCTGGGTGCGGCTATGCTGGCGGGAGTCAGTTCAGGCGTATACTCTTCCCTCGACGACGCGGTGCGGTGCACGGTGGCAACCCAGCGCGAGTTTCAGCCGAGGCCGGAACTTGTTGAACGGTATGCCGAGCGGTTTGCCACCTATCGTAAGTTATACCCGGCATTGCGCCCTTTGAACGCGACACTATGAACTCGATCTGCTCGCAACCGAACGGCAGCGCCTCCCCCGCCAAAGCGGACCGCGTTCCGCACCGGTGCCTGGTGAAGCTCAAGGGCGTCTACCATTCCCTCAAAAAAGCCGAACGCAAAGCGGCCGATTACCTCCTCTCCGCACCCGGCGCCATCGCCGAGAGCGGCGTGGTGGAGTTCGCCGCTCACGCCGGTTGCAGCGAGGCCACCGTGGTCCGCCTCGCCCAGCGCCTGGGTTATGAAGGCTTCCCGGAACTCAAGAGCGACTTCGCCCAGGTCGGCCCCGTGCCGTACCGCGACATCCAGGTAGACGACGACCCGGAAAGCGTCGTTAAGAAAGTATTCGCCAACTCCATCCAGGCGCTCAGCGACACGCTGGACGCGATGGATATGGCCGAATACCGCCAGGCCGTGGACCTGATGCTGAGAGCCAAAAAGCTCGCATTTTTCGGATTGGGCAACGCCGCGGTCGTGGCGCGGGAAATCTACCAGGAATTCCTGCGCATCGGCGTGCCGGTTTACACCGCCGAAGACGGCGATTTGCAGTTGATTATCGTCAGCACCCAACTCGGGCCGGGCGACTTGTTGACCGCCATTTCCTACACCGGCGAAAGCCGCCCCATCCTGACCCTCGCCCGCCAGGCCCGCGCTCGCGGTGTCAAACTGCTGGCCGTGACCAACTTTCCCCGTTCGACCCTGGCCCGCCTCGCCGACGTTGTCCTCCTCACGGCTGTGTTCCAGGAGCACGTCAACGGGGAGGTTGGCTCCAAGCGCCTGGCTCAATTGGCGGTGCTCGAAAGCCTCTACGTGAACTACCTGCTCCGGCAGGGGGCTGTGGCGCGGAAAAATCTGGGAGCCGCAAGCCGCGCCCTGGGCGCAAACAAGACTCAAAAGACCGTCACTCCAACGCAGAATTAAGAAACCTATGCATAGCTATTTGGTATTTTGTCGCCGCGGCTTTGTCCTGGCTGCCCTGATTATCACCGCCTGCCTCTTCACCGGGTGCGGCAAGAAAGAGAACTCAACTGAGGGCGCCGCTCCGCCCCAGGCGGCCGGCGACAGCCAGCTTACCATCGGCATCTCTTTCGAAACCCTTCAAACCGAGTTCTGGGTCGCCGCGCTCGACGCGTTCCAGAAGGAGCTCGCCAAACGCAACCTGAAAATGATTCAGGCCATCGCTGACGGCGATGCAAACCGCCAGATCGAACAGGTCCGAAACTTCATCACCCGCAAGGTGGACGGAATCGTCGTCGTTCCCAAAGACGCCAAGGCCTGCATCCCGATCATCAAGGCCGCCAACGAAGCCAATATCCCGATCGTCCTCTTCAACCGCCCGGCCGACAAGAGCGACGCCAAATCCGTCGCCGTCGTTGCCGACAATTTCTCGCTCACCAAAGAAACCGTGACCTACATGATCTCGGAGGCGCGAAAAACCGGCACCAAGCACAAGGCGATGCTGTTGATTGGCGACCTGGGCGACATCAACGCGATCGGCCGGCGCGATGGCTTTGAGGCTGCCGTTCGCGAATCCGGGGCCGATATCATCGATGTCGTCGCGCGCATCCCCACCGACTGGAACCAGGAAAAGGCCCAGGCTGGAGTCGTGAACGCCCTGACCCGGAACATGGACATCAGCTTCATCTTTACCTCCTCGGACTTCCTCTTCCCCTCAATTGTCGCCGCCCTGACCGCGGCCAACAAATACAAGAAGATCGGCGAGCCCGGACACGTGATCCTGGGCGGCTTCGATGGCGACGCCACCGCTTACCGCATGCTGTCCGAGGGTTACCTGGATGCAACCGGGGTTCAGGACGTCTATTTCGAGGTGGAAGCCTGTATCAAAGCCATTCTCGATCAGAAGGCCGGCAAACAGGTCCCGGACACGATTCAGGATCCCGGCTTTGTGATCCACCAGGGCAACCTGAAGGAAAAAGCTGCCAGGATGTGGGGTGCCCAGGTGAAGAAGTAAGAACAACCACTGGGCGCGGACGTTCGTGCCGCGCTCGGAATCCCCTCAGCCCAGTGCTGCGTCGAGCGAGCATCTCTGCCCTGAATTCAGAGTTCTTCGTTCTCTTCCTGGCCCTGGCCTATTTCGCCGCGCTCGCGCCCTTCACGCCCGGGTTTTTCTCCGGCAGCAACCTGGCCGCCTTGCTTCCGGCACTGCTGCCGTTGTTTGTGGTTGCGGCGGGCCAGACGATCGTGCTCATCACTGGCGGCATCGATCTCTCGCTCACCTCCACGATCGCGCTCTGCAGCATCACGGGGGCGGCGGTGATGACCCAGGACAACCACTTGCTCGGCGGGCACGGCCTCGCCGTGCCGCTCGGCCTTGTTGCCATGCTGGCCGTCGGCGCCCTCGTCGGAGTCGTCAACGGGCTGTCGGTCGCACGCCTGAAAATGCCCCCCTTTATCGTGACCCTCACGACCATGATGTTCGTGAGCGGACTCGCCATTTGGCTGACGCGTTCCCGGAATATTGGAAACCTGCCGCCCCTGTTTAACGGGATCGGCGGTCGCGCCGCGCCCTGCTTCCTCGTCGCCCTCGCTGCCGGGCTTGCCGCGCACGTGCTGCTCTCCCGCACGCTGCTCGGGCGCTGGCTCTATGCCATCGGCCACAATGCCCGCGCCGCCCGCATTTCGGGCGTGCCGGTCGAGCGCGTCACGGTCGCGGCTTATGTGCTCAGCGGCGCGCTCGCCGCCGTCGCCTCAATCCTCTACACCGGCCAGGCGGAAAGCGGGTCGCCGGTGCTCGCCCAACGCCTGCTGCTCGACGTCGTGGCCGCCACCGTCATCGGCGGGTCCAGCCTGTTTGGCGGTCGCGGCAAGATCCTCGGCACGCTCTTCGGCGTGATCTTCATTAAGCTCATCGACAACAGCCTGAACCTGCTGGACCTGTCCTACTTCACGATCATGGTCGTCAAAGGCGCGGTCATCCTGCTGGCGTCGCTCGTCGATTCCCTGCGCAGCAAGGCATGATCGAGTTCCGCTCCATCACCAAATCGTTCGGCAGCGCGCCCGTGCTGAAAGATGTCAGCTTCTCCCTTCCGCCGGGCCGCACTCTGGGTCTCGTCGGCGAAAATGGCGCCGGCAAATCGACCCTCATGAATATTCTCGGCGGGAACCTGCAGCCGGACTCGGGGGGCATGTTCCTCAAGGGAGAGGAGTATGCGCCGCGGTCGCCGGCCGACGCCACGGCCGCCGGGATCGCTTTCGTCCACCAGGAACTCAACCTCTTTCCAAACCTCTCCGTGGCCGAAAACCTCTGGCTCACTTCCTTCCCGCGCCGGGCCGGCGTGCTGATTGACCGCTCCCGGTTGGAGCGGCAGACCGCCGCGCTGCTTGCGCGTGTGGGCCTGAAGGTCTCCCCGGCAACGTTGGTGGAGCGCCTCTCCGCGGGGGAAAGGCAGTTGCTGGAAATCGCCAAAGGACTCGGCACCGAAGCCCGGCTCTTCATCCTCGACGAGCCGACGACCTCACTGAGCCGGCCCGAGGCCGAAACCCTCTTCCGCGTTATGGCGGACCTCCGTGCCCGCGGGGTTTCATTGATCTACATCTCGCACAATCTCGACGACGTGCTGCGGCTCTGCGACGACCTGGCCGTGCTGCGTGACGGCCAGTTGGTCGGCTCGGGTCCGGCTTCCGCATTCGATTCCCGGCGCCTCATCTCACTGATGGTGGGGCGCAGCCTCACGCAACTATTTCCCCCACGCCATGGCGCGCCGGGAACCGTGCCGCTCCTCGAAGTCCGGGGTCTTTCGCAGCCCGGCGTCGTTCACAACATCTCCTTTGTCTTGCACCAGGGAGAAATTCTCGGC
>Ga0073934_10007640_pt1 | contig 14871 bp, 13 predicted proteins | sample LarsenN4metaG_FD_76834 | JGI IMG/M metagenome (GOLD analysis project Ga0073934, IMG submission 76834) | Hot spring sediment bacterial and archeal communities from British Columbia, Canada, to study Microbial Dark Matter (Phase II) - Larsen... ...
CGGTCGCTCCCTCCTCTGGGAGGACCCGAACTGGAAGGACGACCCTTGCTCGCGGCCGTTGGAGGCCACCGACGAGCGCCTCTGGGCGATCATGGCCGCCCTCCGCGCCGGCGCCGGCACCCTGGACGTTGCCGCCCGCACCGGCGTAGACCCGTGGTTCCTGGACCGGCTGCAGAACATCGTCCGCATGGAGAAACGCCTCCTGGGCGAGCCGCTCACCCGCGACCTCCTCTGGGAGGCCAAGCGCCTCGGCTTCTCCGACGTGCAGATCGCCACCCTGGCAGACCTCCTGCCGGAGCAGGTGCGCGACCTCCGCAAGGACTGGGACCTCCGCCCCGTCTACAAGATGGTCGATACCTGCGCCGCCGAGTTCGAGGCGGTCACCCCCTACTTCTACAGCACCTACGAGGAGGAGAACGAGGCCCCGCCCATGGATGGCGAGCGCGTCCTCGTCATCGGCTCCGGGCCGATCCGCATCGGCCAGGGCATCGAGTTCGACTACGCCTCCGTCCACGCCGTGTGGGCGCTCCAGGAGGCCGGCTACAGGGCCCTCATCGCCAACTCCAACCCCGAGACCGTCTCCACGGACTTCGACACCTCCGACCGCCTCTACTTCGAACCCCTGGACGAGGAATCGATGCGCGAGATCCTGCACAACGAGGAGATCGACAACGTCGCCCCGGGGACGATCGTCCAGTTCGGCGGCCAGACGGCGATCAACCTCGCCGAGCCCCTCCACCGCACGACGCGGGAGATCGTCGGCTCCAGCTACGAGACCATCGACCTGGCGGAGGACCGCCGCCGGTTCGAGGACTTCCTCAGCCGGATCGGCATCCCCCAGCCGCCGGGCGCCGGCGTCCGCAGCATCGAGGAGGCGCTGGCGACCGCGCAGCAGATCGGCTACCCCGTCCTCGTAAGGCCCAGCTACGTCCTCGGCGGGCGGGCGATGGAGATCGTCCAGAACGCCAGCGAACTCGTCCGCTACCTCTCGGTGGCGCTGGAACAGTCCGAAGGCCGGCCGGTGCTCATCGACAAGTACCTCGAGGGCAAGGAGGTCGAGGTCGACGCGATCTGCGACGGGCGCGAGGTCCTCATCCCGGGGATCATGGAGCACATCGAGCGGGCCGGCGTCCATTCCGGCGATTCGATGGCCGTCTACCCCGGGCTGAACCTGACCAGCAGCGAAGTCGACACGATCGTCGAATACACGACGCGGATCGGCATCGAGCTCGACGTCCGCGGGCTGATGAACGTGCAGTACGTGATCATGAACGACGGCAGCCAATCCCGCGTCTACGTCCTGGAGGTGAACCCGCGCGCCAGCCGCACGGTGCCGTTCCTCTCCAAAGTCACCGGCGTGCCGATGGTCCGCCTCGCCGTGAAGTGCGCCCTCGGGCTGTCGCTGCGCGACCAGGGCTACGCGGGCGGCCTGTGGCCTCGCCAGCCGCTGGTGGCCATCAAGGCGCCGGTGTTCTCCATGGCGAAGCTCATCGGCGTGGACACCTACCTCGGCCCCGAGATGAAGTCGACGGGTGAGGTCATGGGCATCGACCGCACCTTCGAAGCCGCGCTGGCGAAGGCGGTCCTTGCCGCCGACCTCGCCTTGCCGCCGAAGGGAGGCGCCCTCCTCTCTCTCGCCGACCGCACCAAGCCGGACGCGATCCCGGTCATCCGGCGCCTGAACGAGGCAGGCTACAAGCTCTACGCCACCGAGGGCACCGCGGCGATGATCACGGCCCTGGGCCTGCCGGTGGAGCAGGTCACCAAGCGCCTCGACCAGGGCCACCCGAACGTGCTCGACGTGATCTACGACGGCCTCGTCGACTGCGTCGTCAACACGCCGGAGGGCGGCCGCACCACGCTGCAGGACGGCTTCCAGATCCGGCGGGCGGCCACGGAGCGCCGCATCCCCTGCTTCACCTCCACGGATACGGCGCGGGCGGCGACGGAGGCCCTCCTCGACCGCGGCCGCAGCTTCAACGTCCTGCCCATCGGCGAGTACCGCCGGCCCGCGGGCGAGGACGTGGCCGCGGGGGGCTAGACGTGGCCCCCAGACGCCCGCAGCAGCGCATCCCGCCCCGGCCGTGAGAGTCGCCTTTGCCCGCGTCGTCGAGAGCGCCCGGCTCTACGGCGACACCTACGTCACCTGGTTCGACTGCGACGACCTCCTGCGCGGGGCGGCGCCCGGCCAGTTCCTCATGCTCCGCTGCGCACAGCCGCTCGGCGCCGCCGGCGAGACCTTCGACGGCGCCTTCCTTCCTGACGACCCCCTGCTGCCGCGGGCGATGAGCTACCACCGCCTGCGCCGGGGCAAGGACGGCCCCGAGTTCGCCATCCTCTACGAAGTGGTGGGCCGGGGGACGGCCTGGCTGGCCCGCCGCCAGCCGGGAGACCTCGTCTACGCCTGGGGGCCCCTGGGCCGCGGCTACTCGCTCCGCGGCCTGGGCCAGAACCTCCTGCTCGTGGGCGGCGGGATCGGCATCGCACCGCTGGCCTGGCTGGCGGAAGAAGCCGTCGCCAAGGGCAGGAGCGTCGTCGTGCTCGACGGCGCCCGCGACGAGCGCGGCGTCTTCCCGGCCGAGCTCATGCCCAGCGAGGTCGAGGTCGTGGTCACGACGGAGGACGGCTCACTGGGACGCCGGGGCCGGGTCACGGACGCCTTCCTGGAGTACTACGCTTGGGCGGACCAGGTCTTCGCCTGCGGCCCCAACCCGATGTTCGCCGCCATCGCCGACCTCCTGCGGGCTCACGAAGCGCCCGGCCGCACGCGGCGGCGCAAGCCCGTGCAGGCGCTGCTGGAATCGCCCATGGGCTGCGGGACGGGGATTTGCTACGGCTGCGCGGTCTTCGACAGGCAGGGGCGGCCCCGCCTGGTCTGCAAGGACGGCCCCCGCTTCGAGCTCCGGGAGATCTGGTAGAGGCGGAGTACGGGCCGGCGGGGGACGGCGGGCGGGGAGCTTCCCATCCCCAGCCCCCGGCACCGCCCCCGGGCAAACGGGCAATGCGGCAATCGGGCAGAGAGCAGCCGTCCGTTAGCGCTCGCCCCGGGGGTACAGGGGGCGGAGCCCCCTGACGGGGGGCTTGGGGGGTGTCCCCCCAACCGTCCTTATCCAAGGGCGGAGCAGCGCGACAGCGATGCGCAGCCCGCGGCGGGGGACGGGCAAACGGGCAATCTGGCAAACGGGCAATCGGGCAAAGGGCAGCCGTCCCGTTAGCGCTCGCCCCGGGGTACAGGGGGCGGAGCCCCCTGACGGGGGGCTTGGGGGGTGTCCCCCCAACCCTCCTTTATCCAAGGGCGGAGCAGCGCGACAGCGATGCGCAGCCCGCGGCGGGGGACGGGCAATCTGGCAAAGGGCAGCCGTCCCGTTGGCCAAGCCGCGGGATTCATCCCGCGGGGAGCTTCCCCTCCCCAGCCCCCCGGCACCGCCCCCGGGAAAACGGGCAATCCGGCAATCTGGCAAAGAGCAGCCGTCCCGTTGGCCAAGCCGCGGGATTCATCCCGCGGGGACCTTCCCCTCCCCAGCCCCCCATCGCCGCTCGCCCCGGGGGGTACAGGAGCGGGCCGCGGCCGCCGGTGCTACGATGCGCATTGCCCCGCGACGACGCAGCCGGGAGACTGACATGCCCTTCCTCAACGACGAGCAGAAGGCGCTGGCCCAGGAAATCGCCGCCATGCTCACCGCCCGCGGCGAGTCCGTCGCCGTCGCGGAATCGACGACCGGCGGGCTGGTCTCGGCGGCGCTGCTCTGGGTGCCCGGCGCCTCCCGCTATTACGCCGGCGGCGGCGTCCTCTACACGCTCCACTCCCGCGTCGCCCTCGCCGGCGCCCCGGCCGATCTGTTCCAGGACTACCAGGGCACCACGCCGGAGATGCTCGAAGCCGTGGCCGCGTCCCTCCAGGCCAAGCTCGGCGCCACCTGGTGCGTAGCCGAGTCCGGCCTCGCCGGCCCCACGCCCGGACGCTCGGGCGCGCCGGCCGGCCGCTGCACCCTGGGAGCCGTCGGGCCGATCCGCCGCTTCGAGGTCATCGACACCGGCATCGCCGACCGCGAGGCGAACATGGTCGAGTTCACGAGCCGGGCCCTGCGTCTCTTCCGCGATATGCTCCGCGAGGCGGGCCGCTGATGGAGTTCTCCTGCGCCTTCGCGCCGGAGATGGACACGCCCCGCCACATAGCCCAGGCGGAGCGGCTGGGCTACGCGCGCGCCTGGTGCTACGACTCCCCGGCCCTGTACGCCGACGCCTGGATGGCGCTGGCCCTCGCCGCCGAGCGCACCAGCCGCATCGGCCTAGGACCGGGCGTGCTCGTCCCCAGCCTGCGCCACGTGATGACCAACGCCGCCGCCACCGCCACGCTCTGCGGCCTGGCGCCGGGGCGGGTTGCGGTGGCCGTCGGCGCCGGGTTCACCGGCCGCCTGGCGCTGGGCAAGCGCCCTCTGAGCTGGAAGACCGTGACCGCGTACGTGTCCGCGCTGCGCTCGCTCCTCCGCGGCGACGAGGTCGAATGGGAGGGGGCCGTCCTCAAGATGCTGCACCTGCCCGGGTTCGCGCCGCCGCGGCCCGTCCAGACGCCCATCCTCGTCGCCGTGGGCGGGCCCAAAGGCCTGGCGGCAGCGGAGGCCGTGGCGGACGGCGTCATCCTCACGGGCGGGCTCGGCTTCTTCGAGCGCACCCGGCTGCCCTGGGTCGTCCAGACGGTCTCGGGCACCGTCCTCGACGAAGGCGAGCCGCCGGATTCGGAGCGGGCGATGGCGGCAGCGGGCAACGCCGCCGCGCTCGCCTACCACGTCGCCTACGAGGCAGGCAGCGCCGGGCGCCTGCCGCGGGGCGCGGACTACGCCCGCGCCGTCGATTCCGTACCTGCCGGCCGCCGCCACCTCGCCGTTCACGAAGGCCATCTCGTCGCCATGAACGCCATCGACCGGCAGGTGGTAGACGGCGATTTCCTGGCGCGGGCCGGCATCGCGGCGCCGGCCGAGGTCTGGAAGAAGCGCCTCGCCGAGATGGAGGCGCGCGGCGTCACCGAGGTCTGCTACCACCCCTCCGGCCCGGACATCGGCCGCGAACTGCGCGCATTCGCGGACGCGGCAGGGCTCGCCTAGCCGTTCAGGCCATGTTCGCGCCCTTGTGCACCGGCCGCGCCGTCTTCTGGTAGACGCCGAGGATGCCCCCTACGTCCTGCGCTCCGAACTGCCGCGGCCGCGCGCGGCGGCGCTCCATCTCCTCGGGCGCCACTTCCAGGTCCACGGCCTTCGCCTCCACGTCTATCGATATGACGTCCCCGTCTTCCAGGTAGGCGAGAGGCCCGCCTTCAGCCGCCTCCGGCGACGCCTCGCCGACGACCAGGCCCCGGTTCACGAGGCCGGAGACCTGGCCCTCCGTTATCAGGGCGACGCGGTCGATGAGCCCGGCGCTGTCGAGCGCGAAGACGACGGCGGAGGTGAAGGCCATGCCCGGCCCGCCGCGGACGCCCAGGCCGCGCAGGACCATGACCCGGCCGGGCTGCACCTCGCCGGCGTTGATCGCCGCCACCGCTTCCTCGCGTGAGTGGTAGATGACGGCCGGGCCGCGAAAGCGGGTCATGCGCTCGCCGGCGCCCCCCAGGCGGACGATGCCGCCGCCGGGCAGCAGCGAGCCGCGGACGATGATGATCGTGGGCCGGTCCGAGAGCGGGTCGTCGACGGGCCGGATGGGGCTCTCGTCCGGCACGCGGACCTCGCTCAGGACTTCGCCGACCGTCCGGCCATCGACGCTGCGCGCCGAGAGGTCCAGGAAGCGCTCCAGGCGCTTCATGACGGCGAGGGCGCCGCCGGCCGCCTCCAGGTCCTCGATCAGGCTGTCGCCGCTGGGCCGCACGGCCATCAGCAGCGGGACCTTGTCGGACAGGTCGGCGAAGACGCCGTAGACGTCGGTATCCAGCCCCGCCTCGTCGGCGATGGCGGCGAGGTGCTTGACGCAGTTGATCGAGCCGCTGAGCGCCAGCGTGACCGCCGCCGCGTTGCGGATGGCGCCTTCGGTGATGATGCTGCGCGGTTTGAGGTCCTCCCACACCATCCGGACGATGCGCTCGCCCGCCCGCCGCACGTAGTCGAACATGCGTGGGCTGTTGGCCAGGACGGGCGCGTTGCCCGGCAGCGCCATGCCCAGCGCCTCCGTGACGACGTGCATGGAGTTCGCCGTGCCCATGCCCGCGCAGACGCCGGGGCTGCAGATGGCTACGTCGGTCATCCTCGTCAGCTCGTCCACCGTGAGGCCGCCGGAGGCGATGTACGCCGCCTTGAGGAAGACCTCCTCCACGTCGATGTGCTGGCCGTTGTAGACGCCGCTCTGCTGGTAGCCGCAAGGCACGACGATCGTCGGGATATCGAGGCGGCCCGCCGCCATCAGCTGGCCGGGCGCGGTCTTGTCGCAGGACGCGAGGCAGATCATCCCGTCCAGGAGGGCGCCTTCGACCTGGACCTCGATGTCGGCGGCTATGAGGTCGCGGCTGGGCAGGATATAGAGTCCGCGGCGGCCGACGCTGGTCACGAAGTCGCTGGGGGCGGCGGTGCGCACCTCGAAGGGCAGCCCTCCCGCCGCGCGCACGGCCTCCTTGGCGGCTCTCGCGACCTCGTCCAGGTGGCTGAAGCAGATCGCGAGCTCGCTGGAGGAGTTCACGATCGCGATCTTCGGCTTCGCCATGTCCTCGTCCGTGAGGCCGAGGGCGCGCCAGAGGGCGCGGCGCCCCGCCCACAGCGAGGTCCCAGGCTCCAGGTTGCTGCGCAGTTTGCGTGGTGCGTCGGTCATGGCGTCCTCCTGTCGCGCCCGCCCCGAGGCCGGGCTTACGCCGCTCCGGGCGTCGCGCGGCCGCGGCGTCTCCACTCTACGCCGGGCGCCGCCGGGCGCTCACCCCCGCGTCTCGAAGGCGAGGGTGGCGTAACGCATGAATATGACGCCGCGCGGCAGCGCCAAGGGCCCGTTCGCGGCCAGGACGGCGATGACGTGCCTGGCGCCGGGCGCCGCGCTCTGGCTGACGACCACGCGCTGCTGGGCGTTGAAGCCCACCACCGTCCCGTTCACGGTGTCGATTTCGCCGTCTACCCACACCTCGCCGTAGTTGTCGACGTTCGTCTCGAACACGACGGTCGAGCCCGCGAGCCGCATGCCGTCGAGCTCCTCGGGGATTTCGACCGTTATCCGCCACCAGCCGAAGGTGAAGCCCTTCGAGACGAGGTCGCGGACGTTGGTGCAGACCTCCCAGGCGGAGTCGTCGTAGTCGGCCAGGCGTGCCGGACTGCCCTCGCGCTCGGCGACGAGGCCCTGGTTGGGCTCGCCGGGCACGAGGCCCAGGGCGCGGCGCCAGACGCCTTTCACCTTGGCGCGGTCGGCTTCCTGGTTGAGGTCGAGCGCAATTCTCGGCATGGTTTCCTCCTCGGACGCGGCAATTCTCGCACGAAGCGCGGCCGCGGGCACGGGACGGGGTTGGGAGCCGGCGGCCTATCGGCGGAGCGGCGGCCGGCCGGCCGCTAGTCCTCCTGCCCCGCGCCGCGTAGTCTCTGCCGCAGGGTCTGCAGTGGTAGCGCTCCCTCCCTCCCTGCGGTTTGCGGACTTCCGCGTCCTCCTGGCCTCGACCGCCCTGGGCGGCATCGGCTTCCGCGGCCAGCTGGTGACCGTGGGCTGGCTCGTCCTGGAGGAATCGGACTCGCCGGTGCTCGTGGGCATCGGCGTCAGCGCCTTCCTCGCCCCGAACGCCCTCGTCGGCATCCTCGGCGGCGCTGTCACGGACCGGTTCGACCGCCGTTTCGTCCTTCGGCTTACCGGCCTGGCCCTGGCCCTCAACACGCTGCTCCTCGGCGTCCTTACCCTCGATGACGTCAACATCCCCCAGGTGCTGCTCCTCTCCGTGCTCGGCGGAGGGTTCTGGTCGCTGACTCAGACGGCCCGTCAGAGCTACGCCTACGACGTCGTAGGGGCCGAGAGGGCGGTAAACGGCCTCGCCTTGATCTCGCTGGCCCAGCGGATCGGAGGAGTAGGCGGCGCGCTCCTGGCGGGCGGCGCCCTCGCCGCCTGGGGTCCAGGCGAGACTTACCTCCTGCTGGCCGCGGCGCTGCTCCTCTCCGCGCTGGCCATGTTCGCGGCCCGGGCGCGCGGCGCGGCGGCGCCCGTGGCAACGCAGCCGGTACTCCAGAACCTGCGCGAGTACGCCGGCGAGCTGAAAAGCAACACGACTCTCGCCTGGCTGGCGTTGCTCACCGCCGGCGTGGAGGTCTTCGGCTTCTCGCACCTCTCGGCCCTGCCGGTCCTTGTCCGCGACGAGCTGGGGGGAGACGGCGGCGATCTGGGCCTGGTCAGCGCGTTCTCCTCCGCCGGCGGCATCGTGGCCATGGTGCTGTTCGCGTCGAGGAGCGGGCTCGGCCGTCGCGGCGTCCTGTTCCTGGGAGTCGTTATCGTCTACGGCCTGGCCGTCATCCTGCTCGGGGCCAGCCAGACCCTGCTCATGGCCATGCTGGCCGCCACCGCCGTGAGCGCCCTCGCGTCCCTTTCAGACGTCCTTTCCCAGGTGCTGGTGCAGCTCGCCGTCCCCAACGAGATGCGCGGCCGGGCGATGGGCACGTGGGCCCTGGCCATCGGCACGGCGCCGGCCGGTCATTTGCAGATGGGAGCTTTGACCTCGTGGCTGGGCGTTGGGGCGGCGCTTACGCTGAACGGCGCCGTGCTGATCGCGGTCGCAGTCGCGGCCGGCGTGCTCGTCGGGCGTCTCCGGCGCCTGTGACCCTGACCGCCCTTCGGGCGTCATCCCGGCGCCGCCGCCTTCTCGTCCCCGCGCCGGGCCCCCGCCGCCTATTACAAGCCCGCCGTCTTCCCTTACTCTGTGCACGTCCGAAACGCAGGAGGCGCCCATGGGCAAGACGTACCGCATGTTTACGGGCCCGGACGGCAGGGCCGCTTGGGAGGAAATCGACCTCGCGAAGGCGGCCCAATGGCTCGAAGGGATCGACGCGACGAAGATCAGGTTCGGCTTCCGGCCGCCGGGCGAGCTGCAGGACTGGCACCCGGCCCCGCAGCGTCAGTTCGTGATCATCCTCTCCGGCCAGCTCGAGATCGGCTTCGAGGACGGGACGAAGAAGGTGTTCGGGCCCGGCGACGCCCGCCTCGTCGAGGACACGACGGGCAAGGGGCACACGACCATCGCCCTGGGCAACGAGCCGTGCGTCACGGCCACCATCGTCCTCAAAGACCAAGCGCCCGGGCGATGAAGCTCACGATCCTGGGAACGGGCTCGCCCCTGCCCAGCGTCCAGCGCCGCGGCCCCAGCCAGGTCATCGAGTGCGGCAACGACGCCATACTCGTCGATTGCGGGGCCGGCACGCTCCACCGTCTCGTCGAGGCAGGCTTCGCGACGCTGCCCCTGAAGGCGATCGCGTTCACGCATCTCCACTCCGACCACGTCACCGGCATCCTGGACGTCCTCTGGGCGGGCTGGATCCAGCGCCGCTGGCAGGAGCCGATGACCGTCTACGGCCCGCCCGGCACCCGCCACTTCATCGACCACCTCATCGAGGCTATGGATTACGACATCCACGTGCGCAGCGGCGAAATCCTCCGCCGCGAGGACTTGCTGCCCCGGGTCACGGAGATCGAGGAGGGATGGTCAGTTCAGGGCGCGGACTGGCGGCTCTCGGCCTTCCGGGTCGAACACCTGCCCGTCGACCAGGCGTTCGGCTTCCGGTTCGACCAGGACTCCGCTTCGGTGGTGATCTCCGGCGATACGAAGTACTCGGAGAACCTCATCCGGCACGCGCAGGAGGCCGGCCTCCTGGTGCACGAGGTCTACTGGACGCGAGGCCTGCGCGAGGCGGCCGCGGCCGCCGCCGATCCGGAGGAAAGGGCGCGCTTCCAGCTCCTACCCACGTACCACACCGGCTCCGAGGAGGTGGGCAAGGTGGCTGCCGCGGCCAACGCCCGCCACCTGGTCCTCAGCCACATCATCAGGCCGCGGCCGGACGCCGACTACGCCGCCGACATCCGGCCCGACTTCAGGGGCGAGCTCACCGTGGCCGAGGATTTGATGACCTTCGAGGTATGAGGCGGTCGCGGGCCGGCGGCGGAGGCTGACAGCCGTTCGAGCCAAGACGGGCCGCCCCGCGGAAACGCGAGCAGGAAGATGGAGGCGCAGCGATGCCAACGGCGCGCGTAAACGGGGTGGAGATCGCCTACGCGGAGGCCGGCGAGGGGTTCCCGCTTGTCTGGTGCCACGAGTTCGGGGGCAGCATGGAGAGCTGGGCGCCGCAGGTGCACTTCTTCTCCCGCTACTATCGCGTCATCACCTACAACGCCCGCGGTTATCCGCCTTCCGAAGTCCCGAAGGACCCGGCTGCCTACAGCCAGGACATCGCCATCGAGGACCTCCACGGCCTGCTCGAGCACCTGCAAATCGACCGCGCTTACGTCGGCGGGCTTTCGATGGGCGGCGCCACGGCGCTGCACTTCGGCATCCGCCACCCGGAGATGGCGCGGGCGGTGATCGTCGCCGCCGCCGGCAGCGGCAGCACCAACCCGGAGGAGTTCCGCGCCACCTCCATCGCCCTCGCCGAGCGCCTGGAGCGCGAAGGCGCCGCGGGCATGCGCGACTACGCCCAGGGCCCCACGCGCGTGCAGCTGCGGCGCAAGGACCCGGCAGGCTGGCAGGAGTTCGCCGCCCTGCTGGCGCGGCACTCGCCCACCGGGTCCGCGTTGACGATGCGCGGCGTCCAGGCCGGCCGCCCGCCGATTTTCGCCTGGGAGGCGCAGATGCGCGCCATGCAGGTGCCCGCCCTTATCCTCGTCGGCGACGAAGACGAGCCCTGCATCGAGCCGTCCCTGTTCATGAAGCGCCAGATCCCCCACAGCGGCCTGGCCGTGTTCCCGCAGAGCGGCCACTGCATCAACCTGGAGGAGCCGGACCTGTTCAACCGCCTCTGCCTGGAGTTCCTCCACGCCGTCGAGGCCGGACGCTGGGCGTGAGGGCAGAGTGCAGAGGGCAGAGTGCGGAGTGTAGAGGGCAGAGTGCAGAGGGCAGAGTGCGGAGTGTAGAGGGCAGAGTGCAGAGGCCCGATTGCCGGATTGCCCGTCTGCCCGATTGCCCGATTGCCCGATTGCCCGATTGCCCGTCTGCCCGCATGTACTAAGGAGCCGCCATGAAGCGCAGCACGCACCGCATCCTCACCACCCACACCGGCAGCCTGCCGCGCCCGCCGGACCTTATCGACTTGATCCAGGCGGAACGGCGCGACGAGGCGGTTTTCAAAGCTCGCGTCCGCAGCGCCGTCGCCGAGGCCGTCCGCAAGCAGGCGGAGGCCGGGATCGACGTGGTCAGCGACGGCGAGATGGGCAAGCCGAGCTTCATCCACTACGTGCGCGAGCGGATCGCCGGGTTCGAGGGCATGACGTCGCAGTTCTCCGGCCTCAACTTCGACGAGGAGTTCCCCGGCTACCGGGAATGGCGCTCGCGCGGGCGCGGGACGGGCAATCCCTTCGCCTCCCGCCCGGTCTGCATCGGCCCCCTGGCCTGGAAGGACAAGGCGGCGCTGCAGACGGACGTCGATAACCTGAAGGCGGCGCTGGAGGGGGTGCAGGTCGAGGAGGCATTCGTCCCCTGCGCGTCCGTCGGCATCATCGCCCAGCGCATCTCGAACGCCTACTACCCGACATATGAGGCGTACGTGCAGGCGATCGCGGAGGTCATGCGGGACGAGTACCGCGCCGTGGCCGAGGCCGGCCTCATCGTGCAGATCGACGCGCCGGAGATGTGCATCGACCGGGCGATGCCCGAGTTCCGCGACAAGCCGATCGGCGAGTTCCACAAGCGCCAGCGGCTGTGGGTGGAGGCGCTGAACTACGCGCTGGAAAACATCCCGGAGGAGCAGGTCCGGTTCCACGTCTGCTGGGGCAACGGCGAAGGCCCCCACACGCGGGACGTCCCCCTGCGCGACATCGTCGAGGTCGTCCTCGAGGTGCGCGCCGGCGCCTACTCGGTGGAGGCGTCCAACCCGCGCCACGCCCACGAATGGAAGGTGTGGCAGGACGTGAAGCTGCCGGACGGCAAGGTCCTCATCCCCGGCGTCATCGACTCCGTGACCAACTTCGTCGAGCACCCGGAGCTCGTGGCCGACCGCATCCTCAGCTACGCCCGCATCGCCGGCCGCGAGAACGTGATCGCGGGGACGGACTGCGGCTTCGGCACGTCGGCCGCGGCCGAGAACGTCTACCCTCCGATCGTCTGGGCGAAGCTGCAGTCGCTGGCGGAAGGCGCCCGCCTCGCCAGCAGGCAGCTGTGGGGCTGACGGGCAAACGATACGGCCCCGGCGTCACGTCCGGGCGGGCGCCCTACCCGGCAAGCTGCGCCCGCAGGTGGCCGGCCGGGTCCTTGGGCCGGTCCTCCGGGAGCGGCTTGCGCTCCTCGTCCGGCTCGACCCGCAGCGCCACCATGACCGGGCCTTCCTGGGCAAGGACGCCCGGCAGGCGCTCGCGGAAGACGCCCGCGTCGTCGAACTCGTACGCCGCAGCGTAACCGGCGCCCAGCGCCATCGCCGCGAAGTCCACCTTGTCCGCCGCCGGGATCGGCTGGTGGCCGGAAGTCTCGTAGACGCCGTTGACGAGGACGAAGTGGTAGAAGTTACGCGCCCCTGAGCCGGCGATCGTCGCCAGCCCGCCGAGCTGCATGAGCAGGCTGCCGTCGCCGTCGATGACCAAGACCTTGCGCTCCGGCCGCGCCAGGGCGATGCCCAGCCCCAACGCCGCCGCCGCGCCCATGCAGCCGCGGTTGTCCAGGTTGAGGGCCGGCGCGCCGCCGGCCGCGTACCAGTCCGGGATCGCCCGCATGGTGGCAACGCTGACGGCATCGCCCTTGGCGGCGGCGAGCACTTCGAGGACTTGGGTGCGGTCCATGGACGCCTCAGACGGTGGGCGCGCCCAGCAGGACGGCCACGGGCCGGCGCTCTTCGCGGCTGCGCCGCCAGGCCGTCTCCAGGACCGGGATGTCCGACTCGAAGTCGAGGCGGTAGGAGGCCACGCCCATGGCCCGCAGCACCGGCTCCATGAAGCGCACTCCGGTGGCCGGGTCGTCCTCCACCGGGCGCGCAACGTCGCGGCCGTACTGGCCCACGAGCAGCAGGGCCGGCACGCGCATGTCGACGCCGATGCCGCGCAACGCGTTCATGGCCGCAAAGAGGCCGACGTTCTGGATGACGACGATCGGCTCCGCGCCGCCGATCCAGAGGCCGGCGTTGACCGCGATCGCCTCGTCCTCCGTCGAGAGCGTCAACATGCGCATGGACGGGTCGGCGGCCAGCGAGGCGAGGAGCGTCTTCTGGTGCGTATCCGGCACCGTCAGCACGTGGGTGACGCCGAGGCCGGCGATGGCGCCGTGCAGCTTGGCGGCCGGGATCGACTCGGCGTAGGCGGCGCGCGTCTCGCTGCTCATGGCGCCGATCCTAGCAGTTGACCGCGGCATCCAGCCACGACCGGGCGCGAAAATGGCGGGCGAATCGGCGGGCGATACGGCCGCCGGGCGCACAGCCAGGGCACCCGGAGGGGCGCGCGGCAGCGGAGATGAGGCAGGCCGGCGCCGCCATCTTCGGGGCGGTTGCGAGACCCCACCGCGACTTGAAAGCCGCGGCTTCGCCGTTAGCAGCGGGATTCATCCCGCTGGGTCCCTTGACGCCGGAGCAGTCGAGTCGCTTCTCGACACCCGTCTACCCCAGGAAGGCGCGCAGCTCGCGGCAGAACTCCTCCGGGCGCTCCTGGGGCACGCCGTGGCCCGTTTCCTCGAAGACGACGAGCTTGGAGCCCTTGATGCCCTTGTTCAGCGCCTCGCCCATCGCCAGCTCGTTCACCTGGTCGTTACGGCCCCAGAGGATGAGCGTCGGCGAGGAGATGTACGGCAGGCGGCGGAGGACGTTGTAGCGCTGGCGGGTGAGGGGGTTGGTCATGTGGCGCATGACTTTGGCGAAGCCCTCCGTCTGCGCCGGCGTCTGCAGCTTGTTGACGTAGTGCTGGACGATCGGCTCCGCCGGCAGAGGGGCGTTCGCCAGGCGCCGGGCCAGGCGCTGCTTCATCTCTTCGAGCGCCGGCGGCTTCCATTCGACCATGTTCTGCAGGGGCCGGGTGGCGGCGCCGCCGGCGGCGACGAGCACGAGCTTGTTGACGCGCTCCGGGCTCTCGTAGGCGAGGAGCGTGGCGATCCAGCCGCCCATCGAGTGGCCGACGACGTTCGCCTTGGCGATGCCCAGTACGTCCATGAACTCCCGTACGTGGTCCACCAGGTACGCGAACGAGAACTCCTGGTCGAAGACGTCGCCGGGGCCCCAGTTGAGGCTGTCGGGGGCGAGCACGCGGTAGCGTTCGGCGAGCGGCTCCATGACCCCGAGCCAGCTGTCGCCGCCGCTCTCGAAGCCCGCGCCGTGCAGGAGGAGCGTCGGGTAGCCGGAACCCGCCTCGTAGTAGCGCGTCCTGCCGTGGTTCATGGCGGCGAACTTCTCGGTCACCTGGGTTGTCGTCGTCATCACGTCCCTCCTCGCGACTGATCCCGATGGCTTGGTCAAGACTAGCTCATCGGCGGCGCAGATCAAGCTTCTTCTCCCAAAATAGGAGCCGCCCCTTCCGGTCTCGTCGGGATTCGCCTAAACTGACAGCCGCGCTCTCGAGTGCACGCTGACCAATCGCAGGCAGAGGAGGGAACGTATGACAACGTCTGAGGCGCCGGTCGCGGTGGTGGAGGGACCCAAGGGCAAGGCCGAAATCTACGAGATCTTTGGCGACGGACGCAACCTCGAGTATCAGGTCAAGTGCAACGACAAGGTCGAGACCTACAAGTCCCTGGGCGAGGCCTACATCGAGGCCGGCCAGATGGTA
>Ga0073934_10007641_pt1 | contig 14870 bp, 12 predicted proteins | sample LarsenN4metaG_FD_76834 | JGI IMG/M metagenome (GOLD analysis project Ga0073934, IMG submission 76834) | Hot spring sediment bacterial and archeal communities from British Columbia, Canada, to study Microbial Dark Matter (Phase II) - Larsen... ...
CACGCACCGCCGCCATCCGCGCATCGTCGCCGACCCCGCCGAGCTTCAGCTTGAGAAGCGGGAAAGCGGCACGGCGGCGGGCCTCGGCCGCCATCGCCTCCGGCTCGGCGAGGCTGAGCGTCACGCAGGTCGTCACCGGGACCGGTTCCGGCAGGCCGAGGATGGTCGCTGCCGACACGCCGCGCCGGCGCGCTTCGAGATCGACGAGGGCACAGTCGACGGCATTGCGGGCGGCGCCCGGCGGCAGGGCAGCGGCGAGCCAATGGCGATCGAGCGGGATGGTCGTGCCGAGGGCCGCGATGGTCGCGAGAGTCGCGTCGACGGGTTCGCCGTAGCGCGCGTACGGGACGGCTTCACCCCGGCCGACGTGGGTTCCGTCGCCGACCTCGGCAACGACAACGACCGCCTCGCGCTTCGAGCCGCGCGAGATTGTAAAGGTGCCCGCAATGGGAAAAACCTCGCGGGCGGCCGTGAGCATGACCTCAGGCATTCCCGATCAGGACAGGCGTCCAGAGGCATGCGCGAGGAGCAGGTAGGCGCGACCCATCTCAGAGACGAGCTGACCCTGCACGAGTTGGCCAGACGGATCGCGCGCCTCGGCCTGGCGCAGCATGCCTTCGAATTCCATCAGGTAACGATTGACCGTCTGCTGGAAGTTTCCGTCGACGCGGTAGCGGCGGGTGACGTCGTCGAACAGCGCGCGCCCCTCGTCCGTGTAGATGCTGCGCACCATGAAGCCGCGCTGGCCGCTGCGGAAGCGGTTCCAGATCGACCCGGCCGTGCCGGCATCGAGGCAGCGGCTGAGTGCATCGAGCGCGAGGGCTGGCGGAGCTGACGCCGGCGGCTGGGGCTGCTGCACCGGCTGCGGGAGGCCGGTGGATGGGGCGGGGGCCGGCACGTCGTCGTCGCGGGAGGCCCTCTTGAGCAGGTCGCCGAGCGACCAGGATTCGCGCTGGTCGAGGGCCGAAGGCTGGGGCGCCGGCGCGCTCGACGGACGCTGGCGCTGTGCCATCTCCTGGGCGAGCGTCGAGGTGAGCGAACTCAACGTCCGCTCGTCGCGCTGCGGCGGCGGCAGCATGGGCTTTGCGGGCGGCGCCACATCGCGGCGGGCCGCTTCGCGGGTCGTCAGACTGGACAATTGCTCGAGCGCGCGCAGCTGATCCTGGAGCGCGCGACGCATCGTTTCGGTCGTCTCGCGCGTCGCCACAGGGAGCGAATGGAGCTGCTCGCGCAGACGCGTCTGCTCGGCTTCGAGTTCGGCGGCGGCGCGCTGCGCCTTCTCGCGCATCTCCTGCGACGTCGAGTCGAACTGGCTGGTCATCGAACCGAGCCGCTCCGACACTTCCTGAGAGACCGAGGAGAACTTGTCGCGAAGATCTTCGAGCGCGCGATCGGTATGGCCGCTCGCTTCGAGCTTCAGGCGCTCGATATCGGCAATCGTCTGGCGAGACTTCTGGTCTGCTGTGCGCGAGAGTTCATCCGCCAGCTGACGAGCGCGCTTTTCCGCCTCGCCGAGAGAGCCCTCGAGCGTGGACGAATAGCCCTGGAAGGTCTTGCCGATATCCTCGGCCCGGCCGGCGAGCTTGTCGAGCGTCTTGCCGAGTTCGGACTGGCGATGCTGTAGCGTCGCGTCGATCTTGTAGTTGGCGCTTTCGAGGGCGTTGGCCGCACGCATGATGGTGTGGCCCTGCGTCTCGAAGCGGTTGGTGACCTGACTGATCTGAGAGAGCAGGTTCTCGGACACGCTCTTAAGCATGTCGGCCTGACCGGCGAGGCCTTCGATAGCTTTGAGCGACTGGCGGGTGATGTTCTCGCTCGTCCGCCGCACGGCCGTGATGCCGCTCATCAGCGTCTCGTCGATCTCGATGGCTTGCCGGCCGATCGTATCGCTCATGCTGCGGGCGTGATGCTCGAGTGCGGTCGTCAGGGCGCGCGCGGTATCGCCGACGGCGCTGTCGATGGCGTTGGTCGAGCGCAGGATCGATTCATCGAACAGTTTGAGGCGCTCGTTGAAGGCGTCGTCGAGCGCCTTGGTGCGTTCGACCAGCTGCGTGTCGAGGGCCTCGGCGCGGCGGGCGAGCGTGGCATCGAGCTGCGTCGCGTACTCGTCGAAGAACGCGCCGATGCCTTCCGTGCGCTTCTCCACCGCCTGCTCGATCGCCAGGATCTTGTCGTCGATCGTCTCTTCGAGGGCACGATTGCCGCTGTCGAGCGTCTGGCCGACGATCTGAATATTGCTTTCCAGAAGCTTCTGCATGTGCGCCGCGCGAGAGCCGAGCGCCGCATCGAGCTGACCCGTATAGTCGTTGAGCAGCCCCTGCAGCTCGGACGTGCGCGCACCGAGCTTCTCCTCGAAGTTGCCGGTCTGGGTTGCGATCGCCGTTTCGAGCTGGGTCAGGTTCTCGCTCGCGCCCTCGATGACCTTGGCGAGCTTGATCTGCTGGTGGGTCAGCTTGTCGATCAGCGCCGGCACCTCGGCACCGACCGCCCGCAGCGTCTCGTGCATCCCCTCGCTCGTCGTCGCGAGGGAGATGCGCTCGCTGGCGAGTTCCTGGATCAGATTGCGGATGCGGCGCTCGTTCTCCTCGTAGGAGCGATCGAGGCTCGAAATCTCGTTGTGGACGAGTGCTTCGAGTTCGCCGGCGCGGCCGAGGGCGCGCTCGACCGCCTCGTTCATGAAGGTGACCTGACGGCGCACCGCCTGGCCGAGCGACACGATCGACTGCTCCGCCATGCGATCGGGCTCGGCGAGCCGGACGGCGACTTCGGTCATCGCCGACGAACGGAGCTTCAGCTCCTCGGCGCGCCAGACGAGCATCGCGAAGAAGTAGAAAAGGAAGGGCGGCAACGCGATCGCGGCCAGCGACGGCAACAGCGCCGGCAGAGCGAGCACGCTCAACACGCTGCCGGCCTTGATGGCTTCGCTGCCGAAAGCGTACGCCGTCAGCGCCAAGCCGACGCCGACCCAGGCGAGGCTCGCCATGCCGGCGCGCACGAACGGGGTGTTCGACGGCTTCTGGTTCAGCGCATAGATGAGGCCGCCGATCGACGGGGCGTCATCGTTTGCGGCGATGCGCTGGCGGGGCGGACCGGCAGGGCGGCGCTTGGCGGCGCGGCGGCCCGACTCATCGGCCGCGTCGGCACCATCACTTGGCTGCTCGGCGGCCGCAGCGGCCGCAGCCGCAAAGGAGTTCAACGGGGGCGGGGTCTGCGCGTCAGCCTTGGGTAATCCACCGGGCAGCGGCGGCGGTCCCCCGGGAGCCGACGGCCCGAGCAAGGGCAGCTCCGGTGGCTCTGAACCCTGTTTCGGTTGTTCCTGCGCCATGACCCCCCGGCACCCCACGCACCTGCGGCGTCGGCCTTTCGACCCTAGCGGGAATTGGCCCGCTCCGTCGACGGCCGACCTCACGCATATATGTCTTTTTCCCCAAGGCCTCGCAGCGCCCGATTCCTTCCCCCTGTCTGCGCAGCTAGGGAGTTAATGAGGCGAAACGAAGAACCGCCCAATTAACCTCCCCGCGGTTAACCGGGTGTTGACCACGGGGCGAAACAGCCAAATCCGCCCGCGCGACTTCGGCGTACACTCGGCCGTAACGTAGAGTTGCTGTAACACCGGGTGCCAGTCGTGCGGACCATGGCGACGCTCACATCGCAAGCCATCGGCGAAGGGGATTTCGTCGAGCGGGCCGCCGATCCGATCGATCTCGCTATCCTGGGCCGCTTCACCGCGAACAATCGCGAGTTGCAGGTGGAAGTCCTGAAGCTCTTCGCGGATCATCTGCCGATCCCGCTCGACCTCCTCGGCGAAAGCGCGTCCGCCGCCGACTGGCGCTATGCCACCCACACCATCAAGGGAGCCGCGCGGGCCGTCGGAGCGAGCGCCCTGGCGGCCGTCGCGGCCGAAGCCGAGACGGCGTCCGTCGCCGATCGCGGCCGTCACACCCGGCGCATCCGAGCGGAGGCCGAAGCCGCCCTCGCCTTCGTCCACCGTTTCTCGGCGCCGGCGGCCGGCTGAGAGCTGCATCGGGCGCGCGGATGCGGCGCATCCGCGGCGCTTGAAATCGCCCGCATGGCTGTCTAACACACAGGGCCCGCCGGTTTTCGCAACCCTGTCGCGCCCGTGCCTCCTCGCGTGGACGCCACCGAACCGGGGGTCCAGCCGGAGAGGTCGCCTACGCGATGGTCAGCATCAAATTCATTCAGCCGGACGGCAGCGAGCAGGTGGTGCAGGCCGAGCCCGGCGTCACCGTCATGGAAGCCGCCAAGATGAACCTCGTGCCCGGCATCGAGGCCGAGTGCGGCGGGGCCTGCGCGTGTGCAACCTGCCACGTCTACGTGGACGACGCCTGGCGCGAGAAGACCGGCAAGCCGAGCGAGATGGAAGAGGACATGCTCGATTTCGCCTTCGACGTGCGCGAAGCGAGCCGTCTGTCCTGCCAGATCAAGGTCACCGCCGCCCTCGACGGCCTCGTCCTCCGCGTCCCCGCCAAGCAGTTCTGATCTGACATCCGTCGCTCGGGCGCCCGCTCGGGCCCCATGGAAGGAAAGTCGCCAGTGCCTCTCGATACGGCCCCGCCCATCGAAACCGACGTCGTCATCATCGGCGCAGGCCCGGTCGGTCTGTTCGCCGTGTTCGAGCTCGGCCTCGTCGACATCAAGTGCCACCTGATCGACATTCTCTCGAAGCCGGGTGGTCAGTGCTCGGAGCTCTACCCCGAGAAGCCGATCTACGACATCCCGGCGCTGCCGATCGTCACGGGGCAGGAGCTGACAGACCGGCTGCTCGAACAGATCAAGCCGTTCGGGCCGACCTTCCACTTCGGGGAGCGTGTCGACAGCCTGAAGCGTCGCGAGGACGGCCGCTTCGATCTGGCGACGGACGCCGGCACCACATTCACGGCCAAGGTCGTTGTGATCGCGGCGGGCGGCGGCTCGTTCACGCCGAAGCGTCCGCCGCTCGAGGGCATCGAGGCCTTCGAAGGCACGAGCGTCCACTACGCCGTGCGCAAGATGGAGACGTTCCGCGGCAAGGACATCCTGATCGTCGGCGGTGGTGACAGCGCACTCGACTGGACGCTCAATCTCGCGCCGCTCGCCAAGAGCCTGACGCTGCTTCATCGGCGCGACGAGTTCCGAGGCGCGCCGGCCTCCGTCGCGCACATGCGGTCGCTCGTCGCCGAGGGGAAGGTGCGGCTCGAGATCGGTCAGATGACGGGGCTGCACGGCGCCGGCGGCCAGCTCGAAGCCGTCGACATCAAGACCAAGGACGGCGACAAGCGCGTCGTCTGCAATGCCCTCCTGCCGTTTTTCGGGCTCACCATGAAGCTCGGGCCGGTGGCGGACTGGGGACTCAATCTGCACGAAAACCTTGTGCCGGTGGACACCGAGAAGTTCGAGACGAGCGAGAAGGGCATCTTCGCGATCGGCGATATCAACACCTACCCGGGCAAACTGAAGCTGATCCTGTCGGGGTTCCATGAGGCGGCGCTGATGGCGCAGCAGGCGCACCGCTACATCTATCCCGATAAGAAGCTGATGTTCCAGTACACGACCTCGTCGTCCAGCCTGCAGAAGAAGCTCGGGGTCAAGTAGCCGGCGCCTCCCTTGGCATTGGGCGGCGCGCGATGCGATGCTCGGCACCCGAGCCGAGGAGCGCGCCATGACCGACCCGACGTCAGCCTTCGCCAAAGGCATCGCCTTCATCGACGGCGTGTTCGTGCCGGTCGACGAAGCGCGCATTCCGATCCTCGACTGGGGCTTCCTGCGATCCGATGCCGTGCAGGACACGGTTTCGGTCTTCCACGGCGCGTTCTTCCGGCTCGACGACCACCTCGACCGGTTCGCGCGCAACGTCGAAAAGCTCCGCATGCGGAACCCACACGATCGCGCCACCCTTCGCGCGATCCTCATCGAGGCCGTCCGGCGCACCGGCTTCCGGGAAGCCTACGTGCAGATGCTGATGACGCGCGGCCGGGCGCCGATCGGGAGCCGCGACGTGCGGCTCGCCGAGAACAAGTTCTGGATGTTCTGCATCCCCTACGTCTGGATCGCGCGGCCAGAGCAGAAGGCGACCGGGCTGTCGATGCACGTCTCCGCCATCCAGCGCGTACCGAAGGAAACCGTCGATCCGACGATCAAGCACTACCACTGGCTCGACTTCCAGATGGCGCTGATGGAGGCCTACGACCACGGGGCGGAGACGGCGGCCGTCGTCGACCGTGACGGCAACATCGCCGAAGGTCCGGGCTTCAACATCTTCGCCGTCAAGGACGGGGTCATCGTCACGCCGCCCGCCGACGTCTGCCTCGACGGCATGACGCGCGACACGGTGCTGAAGCTCTGCGCCGAGACGAACCAGCGTGTCGTAGTCCGATCACTGCCGCCCGACGAATTGCGCGCAGCAGACGAGGTCTTCCTGTCGACCACGGGCGGCGGCGTTATTCCGGTCACGCGCGTCGACGGCGGCGCGATCGGCCGCGGCGAACCCGGCCCGGTGACGCAGCGTCTCGATGGCCTCTACTGGGAACGCCGCAAGGCCGGGTGGCTCGCGACGCCGGTCGATTACGAGGCCCCTTGAGCGATCCGCACGCGACTTGATCATTCAATCGTCCTTTGCCTTGAAAACAGCGACGACGATGGCGGCGAACGCCGTGCCGACCTGAACGACCGTCGAGCCGATAAAGGTCATCACGATCCGCTCGGACATCAGTCGGTCTTCCGGGCGAATGATCTTGAATGCCAGGAAGATGGCATCGACCACGACGAGACACGCAGCGAAGGCCAGTGTTCCGAGCAGCGACCAGCCGAAAAGGTGAAGTACGCGCTCGGCGACTAGCCTTTGGAGGGCACGTGCAGATGTCGCCTCCAACGTAATGACTTCAGCCGCTACGGATTCGAGGCCGCGAGTCGCGGGTGCATTCTTGACAGTAGGCCGGAGGACTCCCACTCCAACGGTCGATCCGTCACCCGCCGTGCCGGACCCGGCAAGCTGAGCGGGAGGATCATCTGAAAGCGCCGATGACCTCCCGTCTCCCACCGCTATCCGCGCAAAAGAATGACCGTCTCGTTTTGACCAGGTGGATCTTCGTTCGACCGAACGGCGATCGAAGCCAGCGGGTCACGCACTTTACCAGTATCGTCCTTGACCTGATCAACAGCAAGCATCGTTAAAGCGAGAGCCCGGCGAAAAAGAGCAGCCGTCGTCGGTGCTTTAAGATCTTTCTTCAATTTTTCCATAAGCTCGACTGTTTCGTCGTCGACAACGAAAGACACTTGCTTTGACATACTAACGTTCCTTCTGACCGCGCGTCTTCGACTTGACCGAGCAACGCGATACGGGTCTCGTGATACTGCGCGGGCATATAATTTTCAACCAGAAAGCCACCATAAAATACTGGATAAAGGTTGACCGACCACCTCGAAATCTCCCAGACTGTGTCCACCGAGGGAGCTATCGGATGGGCGAAATCACCGTTCTCAGACCGGTGGAAGCCATCGTCCTCTTGGGCGAAGCTCGCAACGAAAGCGATCGTCTCCTCGTCGAAATGCTCGCGCTGTTCCGGGCATGTTCGAACCGGCAGGCCGTTCCCGACGACGATCACGACCGTCTCGTGGCGTTGCAGGCTCAACTGGCCGATGCGCGAATGCGGGCCGAACACCTGGCGACCTTGCTCGAGATAATCGAGCGTGACAGCGAACGCTACCGGCAGACCCTGCCTGAAGGCACTTCGTGCTGTATCGTCAGCGAAAAAGGTCCGCCTGCCAATGTCATTGAACTCGCGGTCACGCGGTCCGCTGCGACACTCGTTTGCGTCGGCCTCCGGTTCCGGACCGGCACGCAGTAGACCGGAGGCGTGTCGGACAAGAGCGGCGCGGCAGACCAATCATTCACGATCAAAACGCTTTTCTGCGATCGGCTCCGGCGCTAACTCCGCAGTCCGCGACGAGGAGCAAATCATGGATCGCATCAACGCCCGTATCGCTCAGGAACTCGGTGTCGGTGTCGGCCAAGTCGCCGCCACGGTCGAATTGCTGAAGGACGGCGCGACCGTGCCGTTCATCGCGCGCTACCGGAAGGAGCGAACGGGTGGCCTCGACGATACGCAGCTCCGTCAACTGGCCGAGCGGCTCGCCTACCTGACCGAACTCGAAGACCGGCGCGCGACCATCCTCAAGAGCATCGAGGAACAGGGCAAGCTGACGCCCGATCTCGCGCGCGCCGTCGCGTCGGCGGAGACGAAGGTGGCGCTCGAAGACCTTTACGCACCCTACAAACCGAAGCGGCGCACCAAGGCGCAGATTGCGCGGGAAGCCGGGCTCGAGCCGCTCGCCGATGCTCTGCTGTCGACGCCGACGCTCGTGCCCGAGACGGCGGCGGCGGCTTACGTCTCCGCCGACAAGGGTGTCGCCGACGTCAAGGCGGCCCTCGACGGCGCGCGGTCGATCCTTCTCGAGCGGATGGCGGAAGCGCCGAGCCTCGTCGGGCTGCTGCGCGAATGGCTTTGGACCGAAGGCCGCCTCGCCTCGAAGGTGATCGCCGGCAAGGAAACGGAAGGCGCGAAGTTCTCCGACTACTTCGATTTCGCCCAGGCCATCAAAGATATCCCGTCGCATCGCGCGCTGGCGCTGCTGCGGGGACGCAACGAGGGCATTCTCGATCTCGCGCTCGATGCCGTCGTGGAGCCCGGGAAGCGCCATCCTGCGGAAGCCCGCGTGATGGTCGCCTTCGGGATCAAGGACGAAGGCCGGCCCGCCGACAAATGGCTGACCGATACGGCGCGGCTCGCCTGGCGCACGCGACTGTCGATCTCGCTTTCCGTCGATCTGATGACGCGACTGAAGGAACGGGCCGACAACGAGGCGATCACCGTCTTCTCGAAGAACCTGCACGATCTGCTGCTCGCAGCGCCGGCGGGTCCGCGGACCGTCATGGGTCTCGATCCGGGCATCCGCACCGGCGTCAAGGTCGCGGTCGTCGATCAGACCGGCAAGGTGCTCGACACGGCGACGATCTATCCGCACGAACCGAAGCGCGATTGGCAAGGCTCGCTCGCGGCCCTGGCGTCGCTCGCCATCAAGCACAAGGTCGAACTCGTCGGCATCGGGAACGGGACGGCGAGCCGCGAGACCGACAAGCTGGTGGCCGATCTGATGAAGGGGATGCCGCAGCTCAAGCTGACCAAGGTGATGGTCTCGGAAGCCGGTGCCTCGGTCTATTCGGCGTCCGAACTCGCCGCCAACGAACTGCCGGAACTCGACGTATCGCTGCGTGGCGCTGTGTCGATCGCGCGCCGCCTCCAGGACCCGCTCGCCGAACTCGTGAAGATCGAGCCGAAAGCCATCGGCGTCGGCCAGTACCAGCACGACGTCGACCAGACCGGTCTCGCGCGCTCGCTCGATGCCGTCGTCGAGGACTGCGTGAACTCGGTCGGTGTCGACGTGAATACGGCTTCGCCCGCGTTGCTCGCACGCGTCGCGGGCCTCAACGTGACGCTCGCTGAGAACATCGTGCTGTTCCGCAACGAGAACGGCGCGTTCAAGACCCGCGCCCAGCTCAAGAAGGTGCCGCGGCTCGGGCCGAAGACGTTCGAACAGGCGGCCGGCTTCCTGCGCATCATGAACGGCACCAATCCGCTCGATGGCTCGGCCGTGCACCCCGAGGCCTATCCGGTCGTCGAAAAGATCGCGGCCGAGACCAAGCGGTCGATCAAGTCGATGATCGGCGACCGCGCGTTCCTGAAAGCGCTGAAGCCGCAGGCCTACGCCGACGCGCAGTTCGGCATTCCGACGGTGACGGACATTCTCGCCGAGCTCGAAAAGCCGGGGCGCGATCCGCGTCCCGAGTTCCGCACGGCGACGTTCCAGGACGGCGTCGAGACGCTCGCCGATCTGAAACCGGGCATGGCGCTCGAAGGCGTGGTCACCAACGTCACGAATTTCGGGGCGTTCGTCGACATCGGCGTCCACCAGGATGGTCTCGTGCACATCTCCGAGATGGCGGACCGCTTCGTGAAGGACCCGCGCGAGGTCGTCAAAGCCGGCGACGTGGTGAAGGTCCGCGTGAAAGAAGTCGACGTGCCGCGCAAGCGAATCGCGCTCACCATGCGGTCGGGCGCGATCGATCCGCGATCGGCGCCGCCGGCATCGTCGAGTGCGCAACGCGGCGGCCCGCAACCGGCCCGCACGGGCGGAGCCCCGGTGCGCAAGCCAGAGGCCGCCGGCGAAAGCGCACTCGCGGCCGCTCTCCGGCGCACGCAAGAACAGGGGAAGCGCTAGCCGCTCAGTAGAGCGTCGCGCGCTGGCGGCCCGGCAAGGCCGCGTCGTAGGCGGTGGCATCGAACGACGGTGTGGCGGCGCGGGTCATTTCGCCCGCCGTAGGCACGCGGGCCCTGTCCCAGCGCGCCTCCGGGTCCCAGAGACGGGAGCGGATCAGTGCGCGCGCGCATTGGAAGTAGACGGCCTCGATCGAGACGATGAGCACGGTGCGCGGCGGCTTGCCGTCGACCGTGAAGCGCTCCACCAGGGCGGGATCGGTCGAGATGACGGCGCGACCGTTGACCCGGAGCGTCTCGTCAATGCCTGGGTTCAGAAACAGCAACGCGACGCGCGGGTCGGCGAGGATGTTCCTCAGGCTGTCGAGCCGGTTGTTGCCGCGCCGGTCGGGCAGCAGAAGGGTCGTGTCGTCGGCAACCGCGAACAGTTGGCCGCGCGCGTCGCCGCGGGGCGAGCAGTCGAGACCGCCCGGGCCCGACGTCGCAAGAATCAGAAACGGGGCGGCCTCGATCCACCGACGATAGTCGGGCGTGAGGCGAGGCGTTTCCTTCGCGAGCGAGTTGGGGTTGACCGCGCCATAGATCGCTTCGAGCTCGGCAAGTTGGGTCACCGCGTGGTTGGCCACGGCTTTCTCCTGTCGCTCGGAAAGCACAGCCAGCGTCCTTCTGGCCACACTCTCGCCCGTACCCGTCCGATCAGCGACGAAAGCCTCTGGGACGGGCCCGTCACGACGTCTTACATTCGCCGCGCGAAACGCGTTATACGTCGCCGCCGCTCCGGCCGCGACTCGGTCCGGGCAGCGCCGGAACCAGAGAGGAGCGCGGGGAGGCCGCGAGCACGCCGATGGAAATTCTCTCCTGGTTGTTCTTCATCGTCTTCATCGGCGCGCTGATCGTCGTCGGCGGGCTCCTGCTGAAGGGCTATGTCACCACCGGTTCACCGACGAGCGGGCTCACCGGCATTTCCGGCGCCTTCTTCGGCCCGAAGCCCGAGAAGCGCCTCGAGATCATGGACCAGTTCAACGTCGACGGCCGGCGCCGCCTCGTGCTGGTGCGCCGCGACGACGTCGAGCACCTGATCATGACGGGTGGCCCGGTCGACATCGTGATCGAGACGGGAATCGTCCCGCGGCCGATGACCAGCGAGGTCCCGGTTGCAGCCGGCCCGTCGATCCTGCCGGAGCGGATGGCGCCAGAGCGGATGTCCCCTCAGCCAACGTCCCAGGTGGCCGCTCAGGGTGAGCCGCAGCTCGTCGAGCCGTCGGTCTTCTCGCGGGCACCGCGCCCACTCGGGACCGCCGTCGGGGATAACTGACCGATCCGCCCTTCGCCCCCGCGCGTCTCCTCGGCATGATGCCGACCGACTGACGGAGAGCCGCCGTGCGTGTCGTCCTTCGCCTTTTGCTGCTGCTCGCTGTGCTCGGGCTCGCGCCTGCCATCACCCGCGCACAGGCGCCGGAGCCGACACCCGGAACGGCCGAACCGGCCGCACCGCTGGCCACCACCCTCGGCCTCTCGCCCAAAACCAGCGACAAACTCCAGCGGGTCCCGGCCGAGATCGAGAAACTCGGCGGTCAGGTCGAAGACGCGGCGCGGCGCGACGACGAACTCGCGCGGCTGCGGCTCACGGCCGATGCGCTGATCGCCGAGGCCGTCAGCGCAGCGGCCGACGTCAAACCGCGGCTCGACGCCGTCAAAGGTCAACTCGACAAGCTCGGCCCGCCGCCCGCCAAGGACGCGCCACCCGAAGCGGCGGCCGTCGCGGCGGAGCGCGCGCGGCTCGGCGCGTTGATCGCGGAGGCGGACGGTGCGGTCCGCACGATGGAGCTCGCGCGCGTGCGCGGCGGCCAGATCGTGACGCGCATCCAGAACCTCCGCCAACAGAACTTCAAGTCGGACCTGCTGCGCCGGACGCCGAGCCCGCTGCGGCCGGCCGTCTGGGTCGAGATCGGGCACGCCTTCGCCAATGCGGCGAGCGGGCTCAACGATGTGGTGCAGAACTGGCAGGACCGGATCGGCGCGAGGTCCGGTCTGGTGGCCGCCGTGTTGGCCGCAGGGTTCGCGACGTGGCTCGCCCTCAAGCTCGCCGGACGCTGGCTGATCGCGGCGCGCCTGCAGCCGCCCCGGAGCGATACCCCTTCGTTCTTCGCGCGTGCCGGTGCCGCAGTCCCGACGGCCATCATCGCTGCGGCGCCGGGGATTGCCAGTGTCGGCCTCGTCTACGGGGTGCTCGACTCATTTGGCCTGCTCGGCCTGCAGATGGGGCTGATCGTCGAAGGGCTGCTGGGCGCCGTTCTGATCTACGGCACCGTCTCCGGCCTCGCGACGGCGCTGTTCGCCACCGACCGCCCGTGCTGGCGAGTCTTCGACGTCTCGGATGCCACGGCGGAGCGGCTCGCGCGCCTCATGCGGCTGACGGCGCTGCTGTCGGCCGTCGACTACATGCTCCAGCACCTCGTCTCGACGCTGTCGCTGATGCTGTCCGTCGGTGTGACGACGTCGCTGATCACGAGCCTCGCCTTCGCCGGTCTGATCGCGGCGATCGTGCGCACGCCGTTCGAGCCGCGTTCGGGAGAGCCGGTGGCCCGGCTCGCGCCGCAGTGGCTGAAGGTGCCGCTCGCCACACTCGCCGTCATCGTCGTGGTCGCCACGCTGCTCGGCTACATCTCGCTCGGCCGCTTCATCGCCGGTCAGGTGCTGCTGACGGGCAGCGTGCTCATACTGCTGTTCCTCTGCCATCTGGCGATCCGTGCAGCGGCCACGGTGCGCATCGAGTCGCCGCTCGGGACTTCGCTCGACCAACAGCTCGGGATCGGTGAGACGCGGCGGCACCAGTTCTCGACGCTGCTCGCCGTCGTGTTGCACATCGGGCTCGTGCTGGTCGGCTTGCCGCTGCTGCTGCTGGTTTGGGGTTTCGCGCCGCCCGACATCGCGGACATGTTGAAGGCCCTCGTCTTCGGCTTCGAGGTCGGCCAGTTCCGCATTTCGCTCGCGCGCATCGTCATCGCGCTCGGCCTGTTCGCGCTGATCATCGTCGGGACCAAGCTCGCTCAGGGCTGGCTGCGCACGCGCGTCCTTCCCGCGTCGAACTTCGACCCGGGCGTTTCGCACTCGATCCTGACCGGGCTCGGCTACGCGGGTGCGGGCCTCGCCACCCTCGTCGCGATTTCCTACACGGGCCTCGACGTCACCAACCTCGCCATCGTCGCCGGTGCGCTGTCGGTCGGCGTCGGTCTCGGTCTGCAGTCGATCGTCAACAACTTCGTCTCCGGGCTGATCCTGCTGGTCGAGCGGCCGATCAAGGTCGGCGACTGGATCGTTCTGAAGGACCGCGAAGGCATCGTGCGGCGCATCAGCGTGCGCGCGACCGAGATCGAGACGTTCGACCGGGCGAGTGTGATCGTACCGAACTCGGAACTCGTCACCGCGAGCCTGCTCAACTGGACGCACCGCAATTCCGTCGGGCGCGTCACGATCCGCGTGGGCGCGTCCTACGAAGCCAATCCGGAGAAGGTGCTCGACATCCTGCGTGAGGCGGCGGAGCGCCATCCCGACGTGCTTTCGCATCCGGCCCCGATCGCATCGTTCGAGAACTTCGGCGCGAGTTCGCTAGATTTCGCACTCCGGATCTTCCTCGCCGACATCACGCAGTCACTGCGTATCCAGACCGAGATCCGCGTCGCAATTTACAAGGCGTTCAAGGACCAGGGGATCGAGATCCCGTACAATCAATCGGACGTGCACCTGCGCGACCTCGACGGCCTCAAAACCGTGGTGCTGCAGATGCTGAAGGCGAGACAGGAGGCACGGCAGAAAGAGTGAGCGGACGTCGGCTCACTCTTCGCGGAAGACGCGCTCGCGGCGCTCGTGGCGCTCTTGTGCTTCGAGGCTCAGCGTCGCGATCGGGCGGGCGTCGAGACGCTTCAGGCCGATCGGCTCGCCGGTCTCTTCGCAATAGCCGTACGAGCCGTCTTCGATGCGGGCGAGGGCCGCGTCGATCTTGGCGATCAACTTGCGCTGGCGGTCGCGGGCGCGGAGTTCGAGGGCACGGTCCGTTTCGGACGTCGCGCGGTCGGCGAGGTCGGCGTGCTGGAGCGACTCTTCATGGAGCCCCTGCAGCGTCTCGCGCGTCTGCCTCAGAATCTCTTCTTTCCAGGTGAGCAGCTTGCGGCGGAAGTAGGCGCGCTGCCGCTCGTTCATGAACGGCTCGCTCTCGGACGGCCGATAGTCGTCGGGAAGGACGATTTCAGACACGGCTACCTGCTCCGCGCGAGGTTTCGCTCTGTCTTTGCCGACCGATTTGCGATCCTTCGTGCTCATGGCTCGCCTTCCTAGCGTTCGACGATCCCCTGCCGACTCGCATCGCGGAGTGGCGCCCTTATCAAGTCCCTGTTTTTCCAAGTCAAGGGCGACTAGGCTCGGATGCCTGCTCGGACCGAGGCGTTAGCACCTTATCTGTTTCAGCGGAAGTCCTATTCCATTGAAATGATGCAAGTTTTAGGCGTTGTTTAGACGTCGAATGCAATCTGGGCGTGTTCTGACGCATTCGGATTAATTCCGGCTCCAACCCTGGATCCCTGCCGGGACTGACCACCGCGA
>Ga0073934_10007644_pt1 | contig 14868 bp, 15 predicted proteins | sample LarsenN4metaG_FD_76834 | JGI IMG/M metagenome (GOLD analysis project Ga0073934, IMG submission 76834) | Hot spring sediment bacterial and archeal communities from British Columbia, Canada, to study Microbial Dark Matter (Phase II) - Larsen... ...
AACTGTCGATGGCCTGTGGGACACTCTCGGCAGCCTAATCGACCGCTTCACCCCCGACGAATGCGCTCACTACTTCGCCGCCGCAGGATACGATGCAAACTGAACGGAAAGCGCTCTAGGCGTTGGTGAAGGAGGCCGGGTCGAAGCGGTAGCGGCTGTTGCAGAATTCGCACGTCACCCAGACCTCGCCGTCGACCACCATCTCCGCAAGATCCTCCGCCGAGAAACGCCGTAGCAATTCCTCGACGCGCGCTTGCGAGCAACTGCAATAGCTCTTGAGCGGGATGGCGCGGAAGGCGCGCACCTGCTCCTCGTGGAACAGCCGGTAGAGCAGCCGGTCCGCCGGCAGCATCGGATCCAGCAATTCGTGATCTTCGACGGTCTCGGCGAGTGCCTTGGCGCGGGTCCAATCCTCCTCAACGAAAGCCGATGCGCGCCCGCCGGCACGGCCGCCCTCGCGCGTCAGCTTCTGCACGAGCAGCCCGCCCGCACGCCAGGTCCAGCCCTGAGTGCCCGAACTTCCGGCGCGATAATGCCGCGCCACAGCAAGCCTGATGAAGGTGGGGAGCTGCTCGGACTGCCGGAAATAAGTGTCGGCCGCGTCCGCGAGACTCCCGACCTCCAGCGGCACCACGCCCTGGTAGCGTTCCGTGTCGGCTCCGCGGTCGATGGTCATGGCGAGATGACCCTCGCCGAGCAGGCGGCCGCCGGGTGGGAGCTCGGCGAGCTGTTCCCGGGAGAAGCGCGCGTAGCCGCGCAGTCCTCCCGGCACTTGATAGTCGGCGACAAGCAGATCCACTGGCCCATCGGTCGCCGCCTGCAGGATGAACTTGCCCTCGAATTTCAGCGCTGCGCCGAGCAACGCAGTAAGCGCCACCGCCTCCCCAAGCAACTGCGAGACCGGTTCCGGATAGGCGTGGCGCGACAGGACCGTATCGACCACCGGCCCGAGCTTGACCAGCCGGCCGGAGACTTCGGCATGTTCCGCCTGGAATGGCAGGATGAGATCGTCTTCCGGAATGCGAAGCTCCACCCGCGCTTCCGGCACCTGCTCCGTCATGCCTTGGCTCCGCGCGAGGTCCTTCTCGCGCGCCCCTTATTTGTTGCGCGCCGCCTGGCGACCGGGCTTTCGCTGAGGCACCAGGAGAGAATCGCTTTTTGTACGTGCAGCCGGTTCTCGGCCTCATCCCACACGGCAGATTGCGGCCCGTCGATCACCCCCGCGGTCACCTCGTCGCCGCGATGCGCCGGAAGGCAATGCATGAAAATGGCATCCTTCGCCGCTTGCGCCATCACTCTCTCGTCGACCTGGAACGGACGGAGTGCCTCCATTCGCTTCTTCGCATCATTGTCGCCCATCGACACCCAGACATCCGTTATCACACAGTCGGCGCCGCGTGCGGCCTGCAACGGGTCCTCGCCCACTTCGATCTGCGCACCCTCGCTGTTCGCCCAATGGAGCAGCGCAGGCGAAGGTCCGTAAGTCTTCGGCGAAGCGATCCTGAGCTTGCAACCGAAACGTGCCGCCGCATGCACCCAGGAGGTAGCCACGTTATTGGCGTCGCCAATCCAGGCGATTGTGCGGCCTTTGATCGGCCCTTTCAGCTCCTCGAAGGTCATCACGTCGGCCATGACCTGGCAGGGATGCGAGCGGCAGGTGAGCCCGTTGATCACCGGCACCGTGGCGTTGGCGGCAAGTTCGGTCAGCGTTTCGTGCGGCCCGGTGCGCAACATGATGGCGTCGACATAGCGCGACAGCGCCCGCGCGGTGTCGGCGAGCGTCTCACCGCGCCCAAGCTGCATATCCTGCGGATCGAGCACCACGGAGCTCCCACCGAGCTGATGCATGGCAACCTCGAAGGAGACGCGGGTGCGGGTCGAAGGCTTCTCGAAGATCATGGCGAGCACAGCGCCGCGCCGGAGTCTCAAGCTTTTCGGCACGCGCCCCTTGCGCTTCATCGCGACCGCCGTGTCGATGATGCCGCGGAGCGTCTTGCGGTCCAGAAGGTCAATATCGAGGAAATGTTTTGGGGACATGGCGGTGGCCGCTCGGGTCAGGCGCGCGCGAGCGCCGCGCTTTTCAGCGCAACGCAGGCCGCATCGAGCTTTGCGCCGGCGAGGTCGATCTCCGCCTCGCCCACGATGAGCGGCGGCAAGAGGCGCACGACATTGTCGCCGGCCTGCACCGTCAGCATCTTTTCGGCGCGCAACGCCTCAAGCAGCTTCTGGTTCGGCACTTTGCATTTCAGCCCAAGCATCAGCCCCTGACCCCGCACCTCCTCGATGATCTCGCCATGCTCGTCCTTGAGCGCCGCGAGCCGCTGTTTCAACCTTAGTCCCATCTTTGCCACATGATCGAGAAAGCCGTCTTCGAGCATGACGTCGAGCACCGCATTGCCGACCGCCATGGCAAGCGGGTTGCCGCCGAAAGTCGAGCCGTGGCTTCCCGCTGTCATGGCCGAGCCGACCGCTTCGGTCGCAAGGCAAGCACCGACCGGAAAGCCGCCGCCAAGCCCTTTGGCCACCGCCATGATGTCTGGCGTGATGCCGGCCCATTCATGCGCGAAGAGCTTGCCCGTGCGCCCCATCCCGGTCTGCACCTCGTCGAGCAGGAGCAGGATTCCCCTCTCGTCGGCCAGCGCGCGCAGATCCTGCAGGAAGCGCGATGGCACCTCCCGCATGCCCCCCTCGCCCATGATCGGCTCGATGAGGATACCGGCGGTGGTCTCGCCGATCGCCGCCTCGACCGCATCGATGTCGAAGGAAGCGACTTGATCGAAACCATCCACCGGCGGCCCGAAGCCTTCCAGATGCTTCTCCTGCCCGCCGGCGGCGATGGTGGCGAGTGTGCGCCCGTGAAAGGCGCCCTCGAAGGTGACAAACCGGTAGCGCTCCCGCGCTCCGTTCTTGAAGTGATAGCGCCGCGCCGCCTTGATCGAGCATTCGACCGCCTCGGCGCCGGAATTGGCGAAGAACGCCATGTCGGCGAAGCTCGCGGCGCAAAGCCTTTCCGCAAGCCGTTCCTGCTCGGGGATGTTGTGCAGATTGGAGACGTGCCAGAGTTTCTTCGCTTGCTCTATCAGCGCCATAACAAGATGCGGATGCGCGTGTCCGAGCGCCGTGACGGCCACGCCGCTGGCGAAGTCGAGATAGCGCTCGCCTTCCGCCGTGAAAAGATAGGCGCCCTCGCCGCGCGCGAAGGAAAGTCCGCTGCGGGCATAGGTCGGAAGAAGAGCCGACATGGGAGCTTCGCTGTCCTGAAACAAAAACTGCCGCCGATTGGCGGCAGCGAGCAATCTCAGAGCATTAGGTCTCTGCCAGCGGCGTGTCAATCAGGGCACATGACAGGCTTATCCAACGTTCGTCCACGTTTCCATCCACTCTGCGATTTGTGTTCTCGCTGAAGAAATGGCAGACTCAAGGCCGTTCCGGTGGAAAACGGGATCACAAGCGTGGCGGACGCTTGCCGGATTCTGCTGGATATTGTAGCGTATTACCGCTCGGCTACAAGATGTCGTGGGTGCTGCGTTGCGCCCGGGCGGTCGATCTCAGCAGTAAATCCGAGTTTTCAAACGCCGTCTCCTGGCAGACGGGGGGATTCTGAGTCCAAATCGAGGAGGCCAAACCATGGCTTGGACTGACGAGAGGGTCGAACTGCTTAAGAAACTCTGGGCCGAGGGATTAAGTGCGAGTCAGATCGCCGCGAGGTTGGGCGGCGTGACGCGCAACGCCGTCATCGGCAAGGTGCATCGTCTTGGATTGTCGGGGCGCGCGACGAGTTCGCGCTCGTCGAGCCCAAGGCCGCGGCGGGCGCACGTGCCACGCGCGCCGCGCACGCCATCGCTCATGTTCGGGACGCGTGGGGCGACCGCGCTCAAGCCGCAATTCGAGCTTGAGGCCGATCTCGCGCCCGCGCCGCTCGAGGAGCTGGTGATCCCGCTGCATGAGCGCGCGAGCATCATGACCTTAAAGGAGTCGATGTGCCGCTGGCCGATCGGCGATCCGGGCGATCCCGAGTTTCATTTCTGCGGACGCAAGAAATACGGCACTCTGCCTTACTGCGAGCACCACGCCCGCATGGCCTACCAGCCGGTGCAGGCTAGGCGGCGGGAAAAGCGGCTCGCCAGCGGCTAGACGCCCGGGGATGCGGCAGGCGAATGCGGCAAGAGGCGCCCTCGCGGCGCCTCTTTTATCTTTATCCCTCCCCTTGACGGGGAGGGTGCCCGAGCGAAGCGAGGGCGGGTGGGGTGATACTGTGCCCCCACCCCAGCGTCGCGCTCCGCGCGCCCGCCGGACCTCCCCACAAGGGGGAGGTATAATTGAGAGACTAGGCCGTCTCTTCTAGCTTGTCGGAGAAGGCATAGCCAGCGCCGCGCACCGTGCGCACGGGATCGGACTCCTGCCCGCGCATCATCGCCTTGCGCAAACGCCCGATATGCACATCGACGGTGCGCTCGTCGACATAGACGTTGCGGCCCCACACGCCGTCCAGCAATTGCGCGCGGCTGAACACCCGGCCCGGGCTCTGCATCAGGAACTCGAGCAGCCGGAACTCGGTCGGCCCGAGATGCACGAGCCGCCCGTTCCGCGTCACCCTATGCGACTCCCGGTCGAGCTCGATATCGCCCACGCTCAACACCGAGGCGATGCGCTCCGGATTGGTGCGCCTCAGGATGGCGCGAACCCGTGCCATCAGCTCTGGCAGCGAGAACGGCTTCACCACATAATCGTCCGCGCCGGTAGTGAGCCCTCTGATGCGGTCGCTCTCCTCGCTGCGCGCGGTGAGCAAAATGATGGGGATGTTGCGGCTATCCTTCCCGGTGCGAAGCCGGCGGCAGAGCTCGAGCCCAGAAATGCCGGGGAGCATCCAGTCGAGCACAATCAGGTCTGGCGAGCTCTCAGCAATGGCCATCTCCGCCTCGTCGCCGCGATGCACGACGTCGACAGCGTAACCTTCGGCTTCCAGATTGTAGCGAAGGAGAAGCGCCAACGGCTCCTCGTCCTCGACCACCAGAACTTTGGCTCCAGGGCTCATGGCGTTCGTCTCAAGCATGAGCTACCCCGCCGACCGCTTCAGCGCGACCGGCGTCGTGCTCGTGGTGTCGCCCTTCGGGCGCTGATCGGTGATGGCCGCGCCATGCACCAGGTAGTAGACGGTCTCGGCGATGTTGGTGGCATGGTCGCCGATGCGCTCGATATTCTTGGCGCCAAACAGGAGATGCGTGCAGAGCCCGATATTGCGCGGGTCCTCCATCATATAGGTGAGCAACTCGCGGAAGATCGAGTTGTACATGGCGTCGATCTCTTCGTCCTTGTACCAAACCTTGAGCGCCCGGTCGGCATCGCGTTCGATGAAGGCGTCGAGCACCTCCTTGAGCTGACCGAGCGCAAGCTCGCCCATATGTTTCAAGCCGAGAACGAGTTGTTTCGGCTGCTGCTCCGTCACCACGGCGACGGCCCGCTTGGCGATGTTCTTGCCGAGATCGCCGATGCGCTCTAGCTCGTTGGAAATGCGGAACGCAGCCACGATCTGGCGCAGGTCGTAGGCCATCGGCTGACGGCGCGCGATCATCAGCACTGCCTGCTCCTCGATCTCCTTCTGGAGCGCGTCGATCTCTTCATCCTTCTTGATCGTGGCGGCGGCAAGGTCCGGATCGCGTCGTTCCAGCGCCTCGAAGGACTGCCCGAGCACCTGCTCGGCAAGGCCTCCCATCTTGGCGATCTTGTTGTTGAGGAGCGAAAGTTCCTCCTCGTAAGACCTGACGATGTGCTCGTGTTGCTGTTCCATCGTTCGAACTCCTGATGCCGCTTAGCCGAAGCGGCCGGTGATGTAATCCTGCGTGCGGGTGTCCTTGGGATTGGTGAAGATCTTCGTGGTGTCATCCACCTCGACCAGCTTGCCGAGATGGAAGAAGGCGGTGCGCTGGGAAACGCGCGCGGCCTGCTGCATGGAGTGGGTGACGATGATGATGCAGTAGTTTTCCTTGAGTTCTTCCATCAAGGCCTCGATGCGCGCCGTGGCGATCGGGTCAAGCGCCGAACAGGGCTCGTCCATCAGGATCACCTCCGGGTTGACCGAGATGGCGCGGGCAATACAGAGCCGCTGCTGCTGGCCGCCGGAGAGGCCCGTTCCCGACTCGTGCAACCGATCCTTCACCTCGTCGAACAAACCGGCCTTGGTCAGGCTGGTGACGACGATCTCTTCGGCATCGGCTTTCGACTTGATCATCCCGTGGATGCGCGGGCCATAAGCCACATTTTCGAAGATCGATTTGGGAAATGGGTTCGGCTTCTGGAACACCATGCCGACACGCGCCCTGAGCTGCACCGGATCGACCCAAGGCGCGTAAATATCTTCCCCGTCAAGGGTAATGGCGCCGGTGACGCGGCAGCCCTCGATGACGTCGTTCATGCGGTTGAGGCAGCGCAGGAAGGTGGACTTGCCGCAGCCCGAGGGGCCGATAAAGGCCGTCACCGAGCGGTCGAGGATATCGAGCGAAACATCGAACAGCGCCTGTTTGTCGCCGTAATAGACATTGACGTCCCGCGCCGTCATTTTGATTTCATGCTGCTCGGCCGCAGCCCGAGCATCCTCCCATGCCGGAGCAGGTGCTTCCACCTTGACCACTGGCCGAGCCTCCACCTTCGCCTCCATACCGCGCATCCTTCTACCACTTCCTCTCGAATTTGTGCCGAAGGGCGATGGCAACCATGTTCATCGCCACGAGAAAACCGAGCAGCACCAAAATCGCCGCCGAGGTCCTCGATACGAAGCCGCGCTCGGGGCTGTCTGCCCAGCTATAGATCTGTGTCGGCAGCGCCGTGGCGGGCTCCAAAATGCCCATATTTTCCACGCTCGGAATGAAGGCATTCATGCCGATCAGGAGCAACGGTGCGGTTTCGCCCAGGGCCTGCGCCATGCCGATGATCGTGCCCGTTAGAATGCCGGGCATGGCGAGCGGCAACACATGATGCAGCATGACTTGGTGCTTGGAGGCGCCGACGCCAAGGGCCGCCTCGCGGATCGAGGGGGGCACGGCTTTGAGCGCCGCGCGCGTGGCGATGATGATGGTTGGCAGGGTCATCAAGGACAGCACCATGCCGCCGACCAGCGGCGCCGAGCGCGGCAGTCCGAAAAAGCCGAGGAACACGGCGAGGCCCAACAGGCCGAACACCACCGAAGGCACGGCCGCGAGATTGTTGATATTGACCTCGATAAGGTCGGTGAACCGGTTTTTCGGGGCAAATTCTTCAAGATAGACCGCGGCGGCGATACCAATCGGGACACTGAGGAGGAAACAGACCAAAAGCGCGTAGAACGAACCGGCAATCGCGCCGGCCAAACCGGCCCGCTCCGGGAACCGGCTGTCAGCGTTGAAAAAGAGCTCCCAGTTGAAGGGCAGGATTACCAGCCCCTTGGCGATCAGCGCATCGAAGGCGGCAATCTGCGCTGGGCTGAAGCGTGAGTTAAGCACCATCGGCGTCTTGCCTTCGGCAAGCTGCTGATAGGGTGCGGAGACCGGCAATTCGATCTGCACGCTCTTGCCGGCGAGACCGGGCTCGGCTTCCACCCGCTGCCGAATGACTTCGGGCGCATCGTCGGCCAGCATGGCGAAGAGGCCGGGGTCTTTTACATCCGGCAGATAGGTCTGGAGGCTGTCGCGCGCGAGTGCGGTGAAATCGCCGGACTCGACCTTGGCCGAGTCGAGATAGACATCGAGCTTGAGAAAGACCCGGCCGTCATGCGCCATGACCACGCCCCGATTTTCGAGCTGCTTGAACCAGCGCTCCTGCGTCCAGTTCAGCGCCTCGACCTCTTTGGGGATCACGCCCTTGTAGAGCTGATCGAACGGGTCGGACACAGCGATCGGAAGAGTGATGCGCTGGCCGATGGTTTCAGGATGCGCAACAACGTAATCGCGCACGATATAAGGCGCATCGGAAGTGAGAATCTTGACCAAAGCGGCTTTCTGCTGGTCCGTCTCCGGCGCCGGGACTTGGGCAAGCAGTGCGTCGCGGACGAGGACGCGGAAATTCCCCTTTGCCGGGTCCTTGGGATCGACTTTGACCGGATCGACATAGATGTCGAGATTGACTTTGGTTTGTAAGAAGGCCGGCAAGCCTGTGACAACCAGCGAGGCCACCAGGATACCGAGCAGCCCGATGGCAAGGCCGATGGCAATGACGCCGTAGGCTTGCAGCCGCCGGTCGGCGGCATAGCGCTTGCGCAGGCGCCGCTTGGCCCCGGCAGAGGTCCAATAATCCTGCAGCTCAGCACGATCTATGGTCTGCACGTCACTCATATTTCTCCCGGTATTTGCGCACGATATGCAGCGCGAGCACGTTGAGCGCCAAGGTTACGACGAACAGCACGAGGCCGAGCGCGAAGGCTGCGAGCGTCTTCGGGTTGTCGAACTCGGTGTCGCCGATGAGGAGCGTGACAATCTGCACCGTCACGGTGGTAACCGGCTCGAATGGGTTTGCCGTCAAAGTGGCGATGATGCCTGCGGCCATCACCACGATCATGGTCTCGCCGATGGCACGGCTCACGGCGAGCAGCACGCCGCCCATGATGCCGGGCAGCGCGGCCGGGAGCAGCACTTTGGTGATGGTCTCGCCCTTGGTCGCGCCCATGGCATAAGAGCCGTCGCGCATCGAACGCGGCACGGCGGTGATGGCGTCATCCGACAGCGACGATATGAATGGAATGATCATGATGCCCATGACCGCGCCGGCAGCAAGCGCGCTGTTTGGAGCGATCGGCAGGCCGATGATCTCGCCGAAATTGCGTAAGGCGGGCGCGACGGTGAGCACCGCAAAGAAGCCGTAGACCACCGTCGGGATGCCGGCCAATAACTCGAGCACTGGCTTGACTGTTGCGCGCACCTTCTGGTGGGCATACTCCGTGAGATAGATCGCTGAATAGAGACCGATGGGAACGGCGACAGCCATTGCAATCAGAGCGATCAAGAGCGTGCCGGCGAAGACAGGAATGGCGCCAAAGGCGCCCCCTGCCGTGATCTGGCCTTCACGAATAGGAATTTGCGGTTCCCAGTTCAGCCCGAAGAAGAATTCGAGCGGCGAGACTCGATCGAAGAAACGCAAGGCTTCGATCAAAAGCGAGATGACGATGCCAAGCGTGGTCAGGATCGCGATCAGCGAGCAAGCGATCATTAGCCAGGTCGTGATCCGCTCGGTGCCGGGCCGGGCGCGGAACTCGGGGCTGATGCGGCGTGATGCGAGAAAAAGGCCAATCAGGGCAAGGCTGAAGGCGGCCGCCACCATGGCGTAGCGCGCAATCATCTGCCAGCGCTGATAACGCTCCGCCGCTTCCTGCACGACGAGACTGGGCTCACCGAAGACATTGCCGGCAGCGACCGACCTTATTTCGCTTAGGAGCAAGCCAATTTGGCCCTTGTCCATCCCTTCTGTGGTGCCCACCGGCAGGCTTGCGAGCAGAAGTTGATCGATCACCGGGCCCTGCAACGCGAGCCAGATGAGCACGAGCAGGAAGGCGGGAATTCCCACCCAGGCGGCGACGAAGGCGCCGTGATAAGTGGGCCGCGAATGCAGCTCCTCCTGCCGCCCTTCGACCGAGGCGAGCGCCCGGCGCCGCCCGATGACATAGCTGATTAGGCTCAGCGCAATGATCGCCAGCAGAATGTAGCCAATCATTTGCGGCCCCTGCTCATCGCCTGACCGCGGCTATGCGGTCCCTGCCAAGCCGAAGGCGTGACCGCGGTCTGACCGCGGCCACGCATTCCAACACCTTCTCCAGCCCTACGATACACTCACCTTACGACGTGGGCGGAGACATCTTCTCCGCGTTCTTGGCACGCTCCTGCATCTCCTTCAGGAGCTCGTCGGACAAGACGACCATTCCGCGCTCATGCAGATAGCCATCGGGTCCCATCGCCTCATCGCTCGTATATTCGACGACGAAGTCGTTAAGCCCTGGGATGACCTGGCGGTGCGCGTTCTTGATATAGATGAACATCGGCCGGGCAATCGGATAGCTGCCATCGGCAATCGTGTCGAAATTCGGCTCGATACCCTCGATTTTCACACCTTGCAGCTGATCCTGATTCTCATACAAGAAGGAGTAGCCGAAGATGCCGACCGCAGTGGGATCGGCCTCGATGCGCTGCACGATGAGATTGTCATTCTCCCCCGCCTCGATGAAGGGGCCGTCCTGACGCATCGGCGTGCATTTCTCTTCGACAAGCTTCTTGTAGGCATCCTTGTCCAGTTCGCTCTTTTTCTTCTTGTAGTAGTCGAGCGCCTGACAGCCGTCATGCATGGTGAGCTCGACAAAGGCGTCGCGCGTGCCTGAGGTCGGCGGCGGGCCGTAGGCGATGATGGCGCTGTCAGGCAGCGATTTGTCGATGTCGCTCCATTTCTTGTACGGATTCGGCACCAGCTTGTCGCCGTCCGGAACCTCGGCCGCCAGCGCCAGGAAGATCTGCGCCTCGGTCAGGTCCATCGGCTTGGCCTTCTTCGATTGCGCAATCGACAGCCCGTCATAGCCGATCTGGATCTCGGTAATGTCGGTGACCCCGTTCTTGGTGCAGAGCTCGAATTCGGACTTCTTCATGGCGCGGGAAGCACCCGTGACATCCGGGTGATTTTCGCCGATGCCTTGGCAGAAGATCTTCATGCCGCCACCGGTTCCGGTCGATTCGACTACGGGCGGCTTGCTGCCGGTTTTCTTGGCGAATTCCTCGGCGACAGCCTGGGAATAGGGGAAGACCGTCGATGAGCCGACCACCTTGATCTGGTCACGCGCCAGCGCCGGGCCGGCCGTGCAAAGAGCGGCGACAACAAGCGTCGACGCCAATACGGAAATTCTGTTCACTTCGCTCTCCCTTTGTCTTGGATGTGAGCCCCGCCAGCGCGAGTAAACCAACGCCGCTAGCTCGCCGGCACGCTAGCCCCCGCAGTCATTGTTTTATGACGGCCGTGATTCGCCTTTATGACAGTCTATGTCATTGAGTTAAATCAATATTCTTGCGGATAGGCTGTGGATAACGGCGGGAGGTTAACCACCCTGCGGAAAGCCGGTATGCATCTGCGCGCACGGCAAACCTTAGCTCGCGGCGACACCCTTCTCGGGCTGGCTCGCGCGCGCCTCGTTGAGCATCACCGTGAAGGTGGAGCCTTTGCCGGGCTTCGAGGCGATGGCGAGTTCGCCCCGATGCCGGTTCAAAATATGTTTGACGATGGCGAGCCCGAGCCCTGTGCCGCCTTTCTCCCGGCTAGACGCCACATCGACGCGGTAGAAGCGCTCGGTGAGGCGCGGCAGATGTTCCGGTGCAATGCCGGGACCGTCATCGATGACCGCGATGGCATAGCGGCCGACCTGCCGCCCAAGCGAAGGGATGTGCTTGGCTTCGACGCGCACATGGCCGCCTTTGTTTCCGTATTTGAAGGCGTTCTGCACCAGGTTCTGCAGCACCTGCAGCAGCTCGTCGCGATCGCCGCGCACGATCGCGGGCCGCGGAAAGCGCCCCACCTCAAACCGGAAGCCCATGTCGCGCGCGAGAGGTTCAAGCGTATCCTTCGCGTGGTTCAGCACGTCGTTGAGGTCGACCAGCTCCGACGGCGGTACATGCGCGTTCATCTCGACCCGGCTCAAGGAGAGCAACGCATCGATCAGCCGCGTCATGCGCGAGGCCTGCTCGGCCATGATCGGCAAGAATCGCTCCCGTGCGCCCGGGTCGCCCTTGGCGCTGCTTTGCAAGGTTTCGATGAAGCCGCGCAAGGAAGCAAGCGGCGTTCTTAGCTCATGGCTCGCATTGGCGATGAAATCGGCGCGCATCTGGTTGATGCGCTCGATTTCGGTCAGATCGCGGAGCAGCACGAGAATGTTGCCGCCGCGCTCGTTACCCCGCGCCAGCGGTGCGACCGTCGCGGCCATACGCCGTCCGACTGGAACACGTTCGGCATAGGTAACGGTGACGGCGCGTCCACGCTCGGGCGCGGCCGAGACGGCATCGAGGAACTCCGGCGTCCTGATCACCGAGGAGATGTGGCTGCCTTCGCGCAAAGAGCCGAACAGGCCTCGCGCTGGCGCATTGCAGAAGAGCACATGGCCTGCGGGATTGAGCAGGATCACGGGATCGGGCAACGCGTCGGCCATGACATGCATGGCAGATACCGAGCGCGCCGCGACGGAAGGCCGGTCAAGTGCCGCCTCAGGCGCCTGATCGGTATCGTGACGGGGCAGAAGTATCACCGAGACGACGAAACTGAGGAGTCCGATCAGGGCAAACGCCTTGGAGAGGCCTGCGATAAGCACAAGTGAGGCCATGATCACAGCGACCGCGACGATCAGCCACTGGGCCGCCTTGAGGCGCGCGGCGATTTCCCGAAAGGGCCGCAGGAGGGCCTGCCCGATGCGTCCCGCGACGCCGGGTGCAAATGGCCGGGCGCCCGTTTCTGCACGATCGCTCAATGCTTTCTCCCCGCTCTTCGCGAACGAATCGACCGGCCGATTCTCTCTCATCTTTGCCTTCGGATTATCACGTTTTTGCGACAGGCATGCGGGTCTGGCATGACGGACCGGTGACAGGCAAACCTCTTCCGGCCTCCTCCTTGCGCTGTATTGATATAGTCGAAATTGGCCTGTTCGCCATGGGGGCAGGACGGTAGGGATAAAGAAAGCCGGCCCAAGATCGGCCGTGTTGTCAGACCGGGGGATCTCATGCCGTTTCAGCCGCTCCGCGCCGCCTTGACCGCGCTCCTTTCCTGCTCGAGTGCTGTTGCTTTCGCCTGCCCTCCTTCCCACACTTGGACCACTGGCCCTGACGAAGAAGCGGGTTTCGTGCTCGCTGAAGCGGCGCTCGCCGCGGTTCGCATCGCCGGGCCTTTCGATGTTCCATGGTCGGTCGCCCTCTTGCCTGACGGCTCATTTTTGGTGACCGAGCGCCCGGGGCGCCTGCAACATGTTCGACTAAACGCCGACACCATCGCCGTGCAAAACACGCCGAGCGTGTTCTACAACGGTCATGGCGGATTGCTCGACATTGCCGTCGATCCTGACTTCCAGGAGAACCGGCACGTCTATATCTCCTTTTTGCAAGGCAACGAAACGGCCTCGACCGTCGGCGTCCTCCGCGCCAAGTTCGATACTGACCACGATACGCTCAACGACGTTCAGATTATTTTCGAAAGCACGCCCGGACCGCGGCCCGAACTGATCGGCGGCCGGCTGGCGCTCTCAGGCGACGGCTATCTGTTCATTTCGCTCGGTGACCGTTGGGACGGCAACCGCGCGCAGGACCTTTCCGATACGGCCGGCTCCATCATACGCATAAAGACCGATGGCTCCATCCCTGAGGACAATCCATTTCTGACCACCGAGGGTGCACGGCCCGAGATCTGGAGCTACGGCCACCGCAACCCGCAAGGCCTCGCTTTTGATCGCGCCACGGGTCAGCTTTGGGCGGACGAACATGGCCCGCAAGGCGGCGACGAGCTTAATCGCATCGTGCGCGGCGGCAACTACGGCTGGCCCCTCGCCACCTTCGGCAGCGACTATCAGGGTCATTCGATCGCGGTCAACAGCCTCCAACCCGGCACCGAGCTGCCGGTGCATTATTGGGTGCCGATCTCGATCGCGCCTTCCAGCTTAGCCGTCGAGACTCACCCCGCAACCACCGAAATCTGGATCGGATCGCTTGCCGGCGAAATGGTCGTGCAGCTTACGCTCGCCAATGACTGCGTCCTAAGCGAACAGCGCCACTTCCGGCATCAACTCGGCCGCATCCGCGATGTTCGCGTGGACGGAAATGGCAGTCTCTACGTACTTACCGACGGCGGGCAAGGCGCACTCTACCGGGTCAAACTTCCGCATAACGTGGCGCTGCGAGGCGGCAAGGGGCCTTACTAGAGCTGCCTTGTTCTCGGCCGATTCCACGACGCCAAATCCTAGATCCGCTCAGCGTGTGAGTCCCTTGGCGGCAAGATCGGCGAGATAAGCCTGCCAGCGTGCCTCCTGGTTCTCGCCGAGTTCCCGCAAATATTCCCAGACGAAGAGCCCCGTATCGTGGCCGTCATCGAACACGATGCGCGCCGCATAATTGCCGACCGGTTCGATGCGCAGGATGCGAACATTCCTCTTGCCGGCCACCGTTACTCTCTGCGCCTCGCTGTGGCCCTGCACCTCCGCGCTCGGGGACAGAACGCGTAACATTTCGGCGGGAAGCGCGAAGCTCTTCCCATCGTCGAAGCTTACGGTGAGTACGCGCTTGTCCTTGTCGAGCCTAAGCTCTGTGGGCCAAGGCCGATCCGTCATATTCCTTGCGCGTCGGAAAGGTCGATCTCGCCTTCGACCACGTGCTTCAGCCCGGTGCCCTCGCCGGTAAGGACCATCTTGACCTTCAATCTGCCTTTCCCGGCGAGCTTTTCCTCGCGCACCACCCGCTCGATTGCCTGCTGCGAGGTGACGCCCACCTCCTTGAGGTATTTGCGCATCGACATGTTAAATCGTTCCATCCTTTGACCTCCTGAAGCGCCTCGTCCCGTGCTATGGAAAAACCTAAGCACCTATATTAGAGACGAAAGCCCATGGCGGTCACCTCTAACAAGGGCCGCAATCGACCAAAACGACGAACCGGCCGGAAGATGAAGCCCAAGAAGACGGTAAAGCGCCGCAGTGCCGCTGCCGCCGCGCTCGCAACGCCCATATTTCGCAAGCGCGTGGTGAGGAGCGCGAAGACATATAGCCGCAAAGGCAGGGCACGGATGCCTGCAGACGAGGTCGAAGAGGCATGATCCTCAAGCCAATGATCGACCGGTTCGGCCGGCAGATTACCTATCTGCGGGTCTCGGTTACCGACCGCTGCGATTTTCGCTGCGTCTATTGCA
>Ga0073934_10007646_pt1 | contig 14867 bp, 15 predicted proteins | sample LarsenN4metaG_FD_76834 | JGI IMG/M metagenome (GOLD analysis project Ga0073934, IMG submission 76834) | Hot spring sediment bacterial and archeal communities from British Columbia, Canada, to study Microbial Dark Matter (Phase II) - Larsen... ...
TCGCACCTGGGGAGCGACACGGCGACCACCGAGAGCCAGGGGGCGTTCGTGGTGGTGGACGGGAGCGTTCCGCCTGTCACGCTGCTGTTCCAGAACTTCCCCAACCCGTTTCCCAATCCGGCGCTGGGGCTCTCGACCACGTGTTTCTGGTTTGACCTGGCGACCTCGGGCAGCGTCCGGCTGGAGATCCTGGACCTGCGCGGTCACCGGGTGCGCACGCTGATCCCGAGCGACGCGTTCCCCGACCCCCTGCCCGCGGGACGCTACGGCCGTCCCGGCGGCGCCGCCGGTGGGCGCTGTGACGCCAATCTGGAGTGGGACGGGCGGACGGAGGATGACGCGCCGGTACCGCAGGGCGTGTATCTGGTCAAGTTGGTAACACCCGACGGCACCTTCTTCAAGCGGATCGTGTTCATGGGGCCGTCCTGACCATGGAGCTGGTCGTGCTGGGGAGCGGCACCGTGGCGCCGTCGCCGCACCGCACGGCGCCGGCCCACTGGGTGAGCGCCGGAGACGTCCGCGTGCTGCTCGACTGCGGCGCGGGGATGCTCCATCGAGCCGCCCGGCACGGGGTCCCATGGCCCGGCGTGACCCACGTGGCGCTGACCCATTTCCACCCGGACCACTGGGGCGAGCTGCCGATGCTGCTGTTCGCGCTCAGGTGGGGCACCCTGCCCGCTCGGAGCACCGTGCTCCGAGTAATCGGCCCTGCGGGGTTGAGAACCCGCCTCACCGTCCTCGCGGGCGCGCTGGGGGATTGGGTGCTGGAGCCGGGATACCCATTGGAGGTCCTGGAAATCGCCCCGGGCGAGCGCCTGGAGTTGGCGCCGGGGGTGCACCTCGAAGCCTGGAAAACCCCGCACACCGACGAAAGCCTGGCGTACGCGGTGCAGGACGCCGAAGTCCGCCTGGTCTACACGGGCGACACCGGCCCCAGCGATGACCTGGCCCGGTTTGCGAAGGGCTGCGATCTCCTGCTGGCCGAGTGCTCGCTCCCCGACGACCAGGCGATCGGGATACATTTAACACCCAGCCAGGCCGGCGCGCTGGCGCGGGCCGCCGGCGCCCGCGGCCTGGTGCTCGCGCACATGTACCCGGCGATCGAGGGCACTGACCCCGCCTCGGTCGCCGCGCGCGCCTTCGGCGGCCGCGTGACCGCCGCGAACGACGGCGACCGGTTCACCATCGGGGTGGGTTGACGATGCTGATCGTGATGCAGCACGGCGCGGCGGCCGAAGAGATCCAACGCGTCGTGGCGACTATCGAAGACATGGGCTACCAGGCGCGTCCCATGCCGGGCGCGCAGCGGACGGCCATCGGGCTGGTGGGTAACGACGGGCGGGTGGACGAGTCCCGCCTGGCCGCGCTCCCGGGCGTCAAGGAGATCATCCACGTCACCCAGCCCTACAAGCAGGTCTCGCGCGAGTGGAAGACCGAGAACACCGTGGTCCGGCTCCCGGGCGGGGTGGCCATCGGAGGGGACGAGGTGGTGGTGATGGCGGGCCCCTGCTCGGTCGAATCAGAAGAGCAAATCCTCGCCTCGGCGCGTGCGGTGCGCGAAGCCGGGGCGGCAATTCTCCGAGGCGGAGCCTTCAAGCCCAGAAGCTCCCCGTACGCCTTCCAGGGTCTGGGCCTCAAGGGCCTCAAGCTCCTGGCCAAGGCGCGCGAGGAGACCGGGTTGCTGGTGGTCACCGAGGCGATGGACGTCGAGGCCCTGCCCGCCGTGGAGGAGTACGCCGACATCATTCAAATCGGCGCCCGCAACATGCAGAACTTCTCGTTGTTGAAGCGCGCCGGCCGGGCCAAGAAGCCGGTGCTGCTGAAGCGCGGCCTGGCGGCGACCATCACCGAGCTGCTGCTCTCGGCCGAGTACCTGCTCGCGGAAGGCAACCACAACGTGATCCTCTGCGAGCGCGGGATTCGCGGGTTCGACAGCAACACCACGCGCAACATCTTCGATCTGTCGGCCGTGGCGGTGGTGCACGAGCTGTCGCATCTGCCGATCATTGCCGATCCCAGCCACGCCACGGGGCGGCGCGACAAGGTCATTCCGATGGCGCGGGCGGCCATCGCGGCCGGCGCCGATGGCATCCTGGTGGAGGTGCATCCCCAGCCCGACCGGGCGCTGTCGGACGGGGCGCAGAGCCTCTATCCCGAGCAGTTCGCCGAGCTGATGCGCCAGATCCGCGTGATCGCCGAGGCCATCCACCGCCGCGTGGCGGAGCCCCTGCCGCTGCCCGTCGGCACATGAGGTGGTCCGCCCTGCTCGGCGCCGTGCTACTGACGGCGCTGCCGGGTCCCGCAGGGTCGTTTTCGCGCGCTGCAGTTCCGCGCGCGCCCCGGCCGGAGGCAGTTTCCAAGGCGCGCCCTCCACTGAGGCGCGCTCCAGAGACCGTGCGGCTCCCACGTGGCGCACAAAGTGCCGACTCGGTGCTCGCTCGGGCTCAGCGGGCCTACGACAGTATGACGACACTCCGGGCCGCGTTCTCCCAGACCATAACCAACCCCATGCTGGGAGGCCCGGAAGAGTCACGCGGCGTTCTTTTCCTCCAGCCGCCCGGCCGCTTCGCCATGCGGTTCACCGAGCCGGCGGGCGACCGCATCGTGGCGGATGGCGAGTGGCTGTGGATCTACACGCCGAGCAGCGTGCCGGATCAGGTGATCCGGCAGGCGATTCCTAAGGCCGGCGCCAACACGCCCAACCTGTTCGCCCAATTCGTGGACCGGCCGCTGGAGCGCTACCGCGCGACGTACGTCGGACCAGACACGGTGGCAGGCGAGCGGATCGAGCTGGTCCGGCTGGTGCCTAAGAGGGACGACATCCCGTTCCGCGAGGCGGTGATCGCCATCTCGGTCAAGGACGGCTGGATGCGGCGCCTCTCGCTGGTGGAGGAATCCGGGCAGCGGCGGGTGCTCACCTTTCAGCGGCTGGACCTCAACCACCCCATTCCCCAGGGCGAGGTGCGGTTCGCCGTTCCCCGCGGCGCCAGGGTCATCACGCCGGATTAAGCGTGCGCGTCGCCGTCGGGACCAGCGGATACGCCTACAAGGAGTGGAAGGGGACGTTCTATCCCGAGAAGCTCCCGCAAGACCAGATGCTGCGGTACTACGGCGAGCAGTTCCCCACGGTCGAGGTCAACAACACGTTCTACCGCATGCCGTCGGAGCTGGTGGTGATGAACTGGGCCTCGCAGGTGCCGGAGACCTTCCAGTTCGTGCTCAAGGCCTCACAGCGCATCACCCACCATAAGCGGCTCCGGGACGTGGGCGAGGAACTGGACTACTTTCTCAAGACCGCCTCCGTGCTCGGGCCCAGGCTGGGTCCCACGCTGTTTCAGCTCCCGCCCAACTTCAAGAAGGACCTACCCACGCTCGCAGCCTTCCTGACGCTGCTCCCCCAGCGCTGGCGCGCAGCGCTGGAGTTCCGGCACCCCTCCTGGTACGACGAGGACGTGTTCACCGCGCTCCGCAACCACGGCGTGGCGCTCTGCGCGGCGGATACGGACGACGAGGACGCCCGCGTCGTGGTCACGGCTGACTGGGGCTACCTGAGGCTACGCCGCGCGCCATACGGAGAGGCTGATCTCGCTACCTGGGCTCAGCGGGTTTTGGCCCAGCCCTGGCGGGAAGCGTTCGTGTTCTTCAAGCACGAGGACGCAGGCACGGGGCCCGCGCTGGCGCGGCAGTTCCTTCGGGCGTGCGAGCGGTGAGCTCGTGCTTGGCCCATTCGACGATGGTGCGCGCCAACTCCGTGACCACCTCCGCTACACTCCGGGCCGCCCTTTTCGGAAGATGGAAGGAGTGATCAGCGCCTTCCACCACGTGCAGCGTGGCGCGGGCCCCGAGTCGCTGGCAGACGGCCTTGATGAGCCCCAGGTCGGCCAGATCGTCGCGCGTCCCCTGAAGGAACAACATCGGTAGCTGCACCTCGCTCAGGTGCGCCGCCCGCGTATCGGCTGGGCGGTTGGGCGGGTGAAGCGGGAACCCGAGAAACACCAACCCCCGCACACCGGGGAGCGGGCTCTTGGCCGCGGCGGATGAGGTCATGCGCCCGCCGAACGACTTGCCGCCCGCGACCAGCGGGAGCTCGGGCGCCGCCCGCGCGGCCGCCAGCACCGCGGACCGGACGGTGGCTTCCGCCACGTGCGGCGGATCGGGGCTCCGGCGCTCCTCTTCCATGTAAGGAAACTGGTAGCGGAACGTGGCGACCCCGACGGCGCCGAGCCTGTCCGCCACCGCTTGGAGAAAGGGGTGGCGCATCCCCGCCCCGGCGCCGTGCCCCAGGACGTAGAGCAGCTCCGCCTGCCTGGGCCGCTGGAGCAGCGCCGACACCGGACCGGCGCCGACCCCGGCGTCGAATCGGAGCGAAACCGGCCCCTCGCCCTCGCCCATTCAGCGTCCCGGCTCAGGGGCCCGCGCCACCCTGCCCACCCGTTGCTTCTCCTGCTGTACGTACCACTCGGCTTCGCGGAGCAGGGCCTGCGCGTCGTACAGCATGCCCTCCTTGATGGTCCACTTGACCCCGCCACGGCCGCTCAGCCGATCCCGGGGCATGGTCCCGTAGAACCCATACCCCCGGCCGTACATAACCTTGAAGTTGTCGATGGGGTTGCCGTTGACGATGGCCAGGTCGGCCACACAGCCCACCCGAATGCCGCAGTGCCGCTCCCAACCCAGGACCCGGTAGGCGTTCGTGGTCGCTACCCTGATGACGTCCAGCGGGTGGATGCCCGCCTCCTGCATCAGCTCCAGCTCGCGGATCATCGACAGGCCGCCCGTCTCGCCGTCGTCGCTGCCCGCCGTGAGGATCCCGCCACGGCGGTGAAACTCGCGCACCCATTTCATCCAGATCTGGAAGTTCTGCTTCCAGTTGATCTCGTCCGAGGTTTTCCATTCCCGGTGGAAGGCGCCGTGCACGCTGGAGTCCGGGCTCGCCACCAGGACGCTCGGGTGAACCAACGTCTCGCGCCACGGCAAGGTGTTGGCGCGGAACAGGTCCCGGTTGTTCTCGTAGACCACCATGGTCGGGTTCCAGTTGGTCCCGTTGGCGATCATCAGATCCAGCACCCGGCTCAGCCGATCGGGGTGCTGGTCCGCCTCCGCCCACAGTTTGCCGGCGTAGCGAAACCGGTCCAGCTCGTCCCAATAGTCATAGTCCGGCGGAAAGCTCTGCGAGCCCGTCAACGCGGCGTCCGGCACGCCGTACCAGTGCTCGATGCTCCTGACCCCGGCGTTCGAGGCCACCGCAGCGTCCGTCTCCGAGACCTTGAGATCGGTCATCACGAACATGCCGACGGCCTTGGCCTCCTCCGCGATGGCGGCGAGGACGTCCGGGTACTGCCCCGGGCTCTTGCTCACCTTCACGCAGTCGGCGCCCAGTCGCTTGAACTCCCGGACCATGGCGCGCGCCTTCTCGGGCGTGTCCCCCACGTCCCACTCGCGGAGCGGCAGGGGCCAGCGCTGGCAGAGCACCAGCCTGGGAGCCACGGTCTGGCCGGCGGCGGACAGGCGCCGCTGCTCCGTCATGGTGGCGAGGCCCGCGCCGGTTCCCGCGTCGCGCACGGTCGTGACACCGTGGCCGAGGTAGACGCGATACACGTAATCCAGCGCGTTGGCCCCCAGCTCCCCACCGTTCCGTGGCAGGTGCGCGTGCATCTCCACCAGCCCCGGGATCAGGTACATGCCCGTCGCGTCAATCACGCGGTCGCCCGTGGGGCGCTGGAAGTCCCGGCCGTGCCCGGCCGCGTTGACCGGGTCCATCAGGACCAGGTCCGCGATGGTGTTGCCCTCGATCACGATGTCCACCGACCCCTCGGGCGGCATGGCCCGGTTGGTACCCGGCGTCCCGCGACCGCTGATGATCGTCACGTTGCGGATCACCAGTCGGTGGTACCGCTCGCCTTTGGTCGTCCCGAGGGGAATCGGCTCGTCGCCGCGGGCAGGGGCTTGCGCCCGGACCGGCCCGCCCAGCGCGCCGAAGAGGATCACCCAACCCGGAATCCGAAGCGCTCCCGACCGCATGGCCATCTCCTCTCGTGGGTCAGTGAACGTGATCGCGCCAGACCGCCTCGGCAAGCCCGCCGGTCACCGAAGGGCGGCGACGGTCACGATCCGCCACGCCACGCCGCTCTGTGACGGTGCCTCACCGAGGCTCCGGGCTCGCGGCCGCGGGTGGCGGCTTCAAGTACTTGGCGTACCAGGCCAGGTACCGCTCCAGCCGGTCCTTCTGGTAGCTGGGCGTGGTGATCCCGTGATTCTGGCCGGGGTAAATGACGAGCTGCGTGTCGATGCCCTGGCTCTTGAGCGCCTGGTACATCTGCTCGCTGCCCGCGATCGGCACGTTGAAGTCCTTCTCACCGCCCATGAACAAGGTGGGTGTCTTGATCCGATCCGCGTGCCAGAAGGGGTACGAGATCTTCTCCCAGAGTGCCTGATTCCTCCACGGAGGTCCCACCTCGGTGTCGTACTGGTAGATGTACTGGTCCACGCCGTACATCGAGGTCTGGAGCGCGCTCCCCGCCCCGCTGGTCGCGGCCTTGAAACGGGTGGTGGTCGCGATGGTGTAGTCCGTGAGAATGCCACCATAGCTCCACCCGCCGATCCCCAGCCGGTCGGGATCGGCGACACCCATCGCCACCACGTGATCCACCGCCGCGAGCAGGTCCTGCACTTCTTTGTTGCCCCAGTCCGCGTAGATCGCGCGCTGGTAGACCGCGCCGCGGCCGGAGCTCCCTCGATAATTCGCCGCGATCACCGCGTAGCCGTTGGCGGCGAACAACTCGCGCTCGAAGCTGAACGCGTGCTGGTCCTGCCCGTTGGGGCCGCCGTGAATCCGTAGCAGCGTGGGGTACCTGGTGCCGGCCCGGTACCCGGCCGGCTTGACCAGCAGTCCGTTGATGATGGTACCATCCTTCCCCTTGGCGCTGAAGTCCTCGGTGGTAGCGAGCTCGACTTCCGCCAGCCACGCGTCGTTCTCGTGGGTCACGGGCCGCAAGACGCCGTTCTCGAACGCGTAGATCTCGTTGGGTTGGGTGGCCGATCCGGCCAGCAGTGCCATGCGGCCACCGGACGAAGTCGCAACGTCGGAGACTACCCTCCGACCGTCGAGGAGGCGTTCCACCGCGCCGTCCGAGATCCGAATGCGGGCCGGATAGACCACGCGGTCGTCCGTCACCAGGGCCAGGATGGCGTCGCCCTGCGGCGCCCATTCCGGCTGGCTCACCGGCCGGTCGAGCGTGGCGGTGAGAACCCGTGCCGCACCGCCCTCCGCCGCCACCACCGCGAGTCGGTTCAGGTTGTAGGCGTAGAACTCGGGCTCGCTGCCTTGGAGGTAGGCGATCCACGTTCCGTCCGGGCTCCACGCCGGCCGTCCTCCGTCGGGCCCCCGCCAGGTGGTGAGCTGCCGGGGCTCGGCGCCGGGCCGGGGTTCCATCACGTAGATGTTGGCGTCGTTCACGCGGTCGGGGTCGCCGGCGCGTTCACTCACGAACGCGATGAGCCGGCCGTCGGGAGACCACGAAGGACTGTTTTCGTTGTAGGGTCCGGTGGTGATCTGCTCCGCCTTCTTGGTCGCCAGGTCGAACAGGTAGAGATGGGAACGGCGGGCTCCCAGGTACCCTTGCCCATCCTGCTTGAAGTGATACCGGTCGATCACGATCGGCTTCGGCGTCCGCGAGCGCGCGGTGTCGCCCCCGGCCGGCGCGGCGGAGTCCGGGTCCTGCGCCACGATCACGATGCGCTTGCTGTCGGGCGACCATTGGTAGTCCGATACCCCGGACTTGAGGTCGGTGAGCTTCTGCGCCTCCCCTCCGGCTCGGTCCAGGAGCCAGATCTGCCCACCGCTCCGCGATTCGCCGCGCGAGGCCACGAACGACAGGAAGCGGCCATCCGGGCTCCAGCGCGGGCTGCTCTCAACCTCCGGAGTGAACGTGAGCTGCACGGTTCGCCGGCCGTCCCAACTCGCCATGTACAGGTCGGCATTGCTGCGATCGCGGGCCGAATCCAGCGTCCCCACGACGTACGCCACCCACTCGCCCTCAGGTGAAACCTGAATGTCCCGCACGGTGCGGAGACGGAACAGGTCGTTCACGGTCACGGGGCGCTTGGCCGGCGCCTGCGCGACGGCCGTCCCCGGCCCGAAGGCCATCCACGCCGCCATCAGGACCAGTGTGTGCCGAACTGCTCGGGAAAACATGGAGCTCTGTTTCATCGGACTCCTCGCCGCGGAATCACGTAGTAGTTGGGATCGACTCGGAAGTTCTCAGGACTCGGCAACCGGAGCGTGGCGGACTGCCACGCCTCGGTTGGGCGAATCCGGGTGAAATCTGAGCCGGAGAGAAGAACACCCACCGGCATGTCGAAGCCTGGGACCACGTCGGCCCACCGATAGTAGAGCGTCGTATCCTCGATCGCGTACTCGAACACCGGAATCCTGGTGGTGCGAAGGTACTGGTCGAACACCTTGGTGAGATCCAACCCAGCCCGCTGGCTGATGTACTCCTCGATCTGCTTGCCCATCACGGTTTGATGCCAGAAGGTCTGGTTGAGTCCCCGCAGGATCCCGCGCCACTGCTCGTCGTCGCCCACGATCTGACGAATGGTGTGCAGCAGGTTCCCGCCCTTGGGATACATGTCGCCCGAGCCCTGCGCGTTGACCTCATAGGGTGGAATGATGGGCCGGTCGTTCCGGATGCCGCGCCGAGTGCCGATCACGTAGTCGGCACCCGCCTGCTTCCCGAACAGACACTCGGTATAGAGGTTCTCCGCGTAGTTGGCGAAGCTCTCGTGCACCCACATGTCGGCGTTGTCTTTGGCGGTGATGTTGTTGGCGAACCACTCGTGGGCGCTCTCGTGCACGATGATGAAGTCCCACTTGAGTCCCAGGCCGGTGCCCGACGCGTCGCGGCCCCGGTAGCCGTTCTGGTACCAGTTGCCGTAGGCGACGGCGCTCTGGTGCTCCATGCCGGGATGGGGCGTCTCGATCAGCTGGTAGCCGTCCTCGTACCAGGGGTACGGCCCGAACCAGTGCTCGAAACACCGGAGCATGGTCCTGGCCTGCGGGAACTGCCGCTGCGCGGCTTCCAGGTGATAGTCGAGCGGCCAGAAGTTCATCGCCAGCGGGCCGCGCTCGCCCTGGTAGACGTCGCTGTAGTGGGCGTAGCTCCCGGCCGCGACCGCGATGGCGTAGTTGTTGATCGGGTTCACCACGAACCACTCGTAGGTGGTGGTGCCGTCGGGGTTGCGGGTGGTGCTCCGCAGCCGCCCGTTGGACACGTTGATCATGGGGTCCGGGACGGTGAGGGCGATGCGCTGGCTGTCGGGCTCGTCCGCCTGGGTGTCCTTGTTGGGCCACCACACGCTGGCGCCGAGCCCCTGGTCGGTGGTGACCACCCAGGGCCGGCCCAGGCTGTCCTGGGTCCAGGTGAACCCGCCGTCCCACGGCGGGCGCGGGGCCACCTTCGGCCGTCCGCGGTAGTAGACCGTCACGGTCTTGCTCTCGCCCGGCGGCTGGGGCGCCGTGAGCGTGGCGAAGAAGGCATTGCCCTCTCGCCGGAAGGCCAGGGTCCGGCCCTCCTGCACCATGCTGTCCACTTCCAGCGGCGTCATGAGATCGATCTGGATCTCCTGCGCTGGCTGGAGGACCCGGTAGGTGATGCCGTTGTACCCGTGGATGGTGCTGTCCGCCGGGCGGATCGCGACGTTGAGGTCGTAGAACGCCACGTCCCACCACGCTCGTCCGGGGGTCGTGAACGAGCCACGCAGGGTGTCCGCGCGGGTGAAGACGCGAGCGTCAGGGGACTGGGCGGCGAGGAGCGCCGGCCGGATCGCCGCCGCCAGCGCCACCACCACGGCCGGCCAAGTGGGTCGGGCCGGCGGTGGACGCCTGGTCAGCTCACCGCCCCAGGCTCGGCGGAGGCCCTCATCCCGCGGAGCCAGCGCCAGTGCCAGATGAAGAACCCGATCGAGAGAATGATCAGGAAGCTGCTGGTCACGATCGAGCGAGTGGCCTCGAACCGTACCCTGGCGATGCGGTCGGAGCGCAGGGCTTCCCATCGGACCCGGAGCGTCTCGACCGAGGCGGTATCCGGCGGAGCGAGGGTGCCGGACGGCTCGCCGAAGGCCCCGGCACGCTCGCGGTAGGTCGCGGCGTAGGCCTCGAACGACGAAAGGGCGGGGCCACCACCGCCCACGGCATAGATCGGGTTCGAGAGATCGATCAGGCTACGGACGATGGCGCCGGCACTGAACAGCAGGGTCACCAGCGCAATGAGGCAGACCGCGTACCCGTAGACTTCCTTGATACGGCTGCTCCGATCCATCTTTACCTCCCCGAGTCACGCGCCCCCAAGGTGCGACGCTGGGCTGAAACGTACGGCCGGGGGCGCCACGCGCGCCAGCACACCAGCGTCAGCCGCATCAGCCTCGCCACGTCCGCGTCGTCCATTCCCCGCGCGACGATGCCGACGGCCGGACCCTTTGGCTCGGCGAGGAAGGCACCCAGGCGCAGTGGCTGCACGACGTGCTGGTGCCGCTGGGGGAGCGGGTGGTGGTGGCGATCGGCGCGGCGAGCGCCCGCAAGGGAACAAAGCTGTGCAGGGCGACGTCGACCAGCTGGCCGAGCGGCTCCGGCAGGGCAGCCTGCGGGCAGTCTACCACGGCGGTTCCCACCGGGTGGTGCTCAAGGAGCTTACCCGGAGCTACACCAACCTGGTGGTAGGACGCGACCCGGGTGATGCTGCGGCTCAAGGCACTGTTCCGCGCGCGCGGGATCCCGGCGTCCGGCAAGCGGGTGTATCAGCCGAGCGGACGCGGCGAGTGGCTGGCCCAGCTCCTGGACGCCGAGGCCCGGAGTCGGGCGGCGGTGCTCTACGCCGAGCTGGATGTGCTGCGCCAGAACGCCCAGCAATCAGCGTTGGCGAAGCCCGCCCTTGACAATCGCTCTCATAGAACGACGTGCGTTCTGCTGCGGGCGAATCGCCCGTTGGCCAGTCTGCCGCTCGTGCGTAGCGTGTGCGCCGCCAGGCGCACAACCGCACGTGCCTTCAAGACGTGCGCGCCGGGCAGCAGCAAGCGCGTATTATGCTGCCCATCTTATGGAATCCTCCGACCTAGTCCGAACATGTAGTCTGCCGTCACGGAGCCCCACTGACGCGGGGAGCGGGCACGGAGTTCACCGCGCAGCAACCAGCCCGTCGCCGCCAACGGCACCCGGACACCGAGAACGGCGTGCAACGAGCGGGTGGTTCGACCGCCGCCGGAGGTGTAGACAGTCAGGCCGACGCCGCCGCCAAGGTACGGTCGGAAGGGCCCACCAGGCACGCCAGCCTGAACGCTGAGCTCGGGGAACAGCAGGGTGTAATACGAATTGTACGTGAAGTAGGTAATCCCCGGTTCGATGGCGATGGCCGGCTGCCAGAGCCACGTGAAGTGACCAGCGACGGCCAGGCACGTCCCTGTACCTGCCAGGTCATACGACGCTGGACCAACAAGGAGGTTGGCGCCGGTAACAGGCCGGTCTTGGGCAAACGCTGCCGTGCCAATAGCAGCCAACACGGCCACCAGTGTAATCGTGCGGTGCACATACGGACCCCCTCGGCGTAGGTCTGGAGGCGCAGCATAACGACTTGGAAATGAGCGGCGAGCCGCGGGCATTGGAACCGGTCGCTGCAAGTGGTGCTCGGGGCCGCGGCTCGTCCGCTCCATGTCGCTGGTTTCAGACTGCGCGCCGGGCACGGTTCCTAGTGCAAAGGAAATGTGGTTCCCACAAGAACGTCATAGGACGCCCGATCTATATCCGTGCCAAAGAAACGAAACTCAAGGAAGGGCCGGCCGCGGTTCCATGGCATTTCGATCCCAAGCAGCAGGCCGGGCTCAAACGTATCCGACCGCACGTTGAGACCACCGCCGGCGTAAAAAGGTGATTTCTCACCGCTCGATCGCGTCCACCGGGCGCGAAGATTCAGGGAGGCTTGCCACACCGAGCCGTCAGCCAGGCGATCAAAGAAGACCTCCAGAGCGGGGTACAGCTCGAATACGCCGAACGCCGGCGCTGCGTATAGGAACCCCACGTGGTGATTGCTGGGATGAGGATCAGCGCCAAGGTCGGCTCCGTAATACGCACCCAGGCGTCGGCTGTGCTGGGCCATCACGGGCGTGCCGACAAGCAAGATGGTGGTGACCGCAATAACGAGGGCTTTCATATAGACATCCCGACGGTTCGGATTTGCTCGATATCGAACGCGCAGTCTACCGACCTGGCGCTAAGCTGCGGCCCCGAAGCTGGCGGGCGCAAGGTGGTCAGTGCTGATGCACCGGGAGCGCCGGGCGAACAAATGCAACCGTTCCTTACTTGGCCTGGGCCGGCAGCTTGAGCGCCGGGTTAGGCGCCCAACCGTGGCACTTCGCCCCCCTTTGTGGTGCGCAGTGCCTCGACGACAGCGGCCATGTGAGGACGGAGCTTCACGGGATCGGTGGAACCCACTTGCAGAATCACGACCCCGACGGGCAGCGTGCCAGCATAGGTGCTCGCGAACCAACGGTCGACGGTGAACACGCAGTCGAAGTCAGGACCCGCCAGCTGGATCAACGCCCCGTTCTTGACGCCGGCCCATCCCATTTCCTGCACTGTGCGAACCTCGAAGTCGCCCAGCTCCTGCCTGAGCTGCTTCGGCACGCACTCATCGAGCAGGACGTGCAGCGGCAACGAGGAGTTCCGTGGCGTGTTCGAGCGCGGCGACTGCCTGATCGCGCGTTACGGTCGGGAAGTCGGCAAGAAACTCGTCGAGCGTGTGCCCCCCTCGAGGTAGTCGAGGAGGGCCTGGAGGGGGACCCGGGTGCCCACGAACACAGGCTTGCCCCCGAGAATGTCAGGATCGGTGTGGATTATCCCGTTAGGGCTCATGACCGTGTCGCCACCAATGCAGTTCGGTAAATAATAAGCAGTCCGTTGGTTGGCGCCTAACGCACAAATCAGCTGCCGGCGACTCGCTCGCCGGCGAGATTGTGCTGAACGTACCTGGATGACGGGAGGCGCACAAACCTAACGGTTTTCGTTGAAGCGGCGCGCCGGACAGCCGCATGTGGTGGTTGGAGACAGCACGCGGCTACCGCGCCAAGGTGCGGTTGTAATACCAAATGGCGCGCTGCAGGGAATTCGCGCCGCGTCGGGTGCGCTCGCCGCCCGTGAACAGCACGCCGTAACCGACCAGAAGAATGCCCGTGCCGACCACATCCTGGCGCGACTCGTAGACCACGACCTGACCAGCAACCGCCGTCAGCGCTCCCAGAAGCTGAAGCCAGTTGCCGCTCGTGTGCTGCGCGCGGAATTGGCGGAAGTAGAAACCAGCGGAGTCCTGGCGCGCTGCAAAGTCCGCGAGGGTCGGCGCGCGGAAGCCGATCCGAGCCACTCGCGTGACGCCGTCGCCGCGCACCAAATAGCTGGACCAAAACCCCCGGTGAAGCGCCAACGCGCAGCGGTCATACGAGCAGGTTGAGTCCTGCGCAGCGAGCGGCGAGGGCGCCCACATGCTTAAGAGTGCAATGAGACCGGGCTGGAACAGCTTGGTTCGCACCAATTGGTTTGCGTGCTGTCTAACGAGTATTCTGTCGACCAGCGTATCTGGTTGTGGTACGCACCTCCCGCTGCGTAGCAAAGGTACCGCTCGTCTCACACCGCGCGCCCGCCGCCGCGTCAGCGCGGGATCGTGATCGTCACCACCGCCCGCTGGCAGATCGGCGGGCAGCCCGGCCCGTTGGGCTGCACCACCTCGTACCCCGGCGTCACCTCCTGCTCCAGACTCCCGCCCGGCCACGTGACCCGAATCGTGACCCGGGTCGGCGTGAAATCGTCGAAGACCGCCTCATTGCAAAGACTTGCCTCGGTGCACGTGAACCGGCGGGTCTCGTTCGGCCCTCGGACCTCGATGGTATACGACGAGGGGACCGCCCCCCCGAGGTCCACCACCAGCGCGCTGGTACACTCGATCCCGGAGCAGGTCACCGGCTCACCCAGGCTGCACCCCCACAGGAGCCCGGCCGCGCTCGCTTCTGCCACGACGAGCAGCCGGCCGGCGATCAGCCCATAACCGGGCATTACCGCCGCGCCACCCGGGCGAGCCTCGCCTGCAACCGCTCCAGCACGCCATGCAGGTCCGGCTGCTCCTTCAAGACCCCAGCCAGCGGATCCCCACCCAGCTTCTTCATCCGACGCGGCGCGTTGGCGAGGGTGAACTTCCCGATCTCGAGCTTGGGCCCAACCTCGGTCCACTTGAGGGGCATGGACACGGGGGCTCCCGGCAATGGCCGCACGCTGAACGGCGCCACCAGCAACCGCCCATGGCCGTTCTGGAGGTAATCCAGATACACCTTCCCCTCCCGCTTGGCCGGATTGCGCGTGATCGTGGCGATCTCCCGGTGCTCGGCCGCGATCACCCGCGCCAACACCTGGCCCAGCTGCCGGGTCTGCTCGAAGGTGAGCTGCCGGCCCACCGGCAGCAACACGTGCAGGCCGGCCGATCCGCTGGTCTTGAGGAAGCACGGCAGCTCGATCCCGTCACACAACGCCTTGATCGCCCGCGCCACCGTGATCACGTCGCCGAACGGGGCGTCCTTGGGATCGAGATCCAGAATGCACCAGTCCGGCTGCTCCAACGACCCGATCCGACTCGCCCAGACGTGCAGCGGGATGACGCCCAAGTTGATGATGTAGGTGAGCGCCGCCTCGCTATCGCACACGAAGTAGTCCAGCTCCCGCTCCGACCCCTCGCTCCACAGCGTCTCGGTGCGAATCCACTCCGGCGCGAACCCGGGCGCGTCCTTCTGAAAGAAGGACTTCCCCTCGATCCCGTCCGGATACCGCGTCAACACCA
>Ga0073934_10007647_pt1 | contig 14865 bp, 13 predicted proteins | sample LarsenN4metaG_FD_76834 | JGI IMG/M metagenome (GOLD analysis project Ga0073934, IMG submission 76834) | Hot spring sediment bacterial and archeal communities from British Columbia, Canada, to study Microbial Dark Matter (Phase II) - Larsen... ...
CTGGGCAGAAGAGGCCAAGCCGTACCAGCCCAAGGGACCGACCGGTGTCGGCGTGCGCACGCTCGTGGAACTGGCAAGCGCCGCGACGTCCTGGCGCGTCCTGGATGACTAATGACTCTGTTGTCCCTGGTTCAGAACCCGATCATCGTAGACGTGGATCGTCAGCCGGACCCGACCGGCGACATCAGCATCGACTTCGTCGTCGGGATGTTTGCGATGGCTGGGGTCCTGCTCGCTATCGCAGCGGTCGGATGCCTCATCGTTGCGGGCATCGTGATTCTCGTCAAGCGCCGTCAAGAATCCAGAATGGACGCTTCGGGTGACATGTCCAGCCACACGCGGCTGAAGATCTGAGTTCTCAGTTTCGAGTTTCGAGTTCTGAGTTTTGAGTCCGCGCGTCCACCAGTGCTCGAAGCAGCCGATCGATCGACTCCTGTCCGTCGAGATGGTATCTCGCCCGCGAGGCCTCCGACGCCCCCATCCGTATGGACAGCAGCGTCTCGGGACGGAGTCCCGCGAACGCGTCTTCGTCGGTCTCGTCGTCGCCCACATAGATCGCCTTCTGACAGCCGCTGTCCTCGAACGCCTGGCGAAGGGCGGCGCCTTTGTTGGCTGCGGCGCCCGGCAGCAGATTCACGGCGGCGGCGCCGAGGATGACGCGCGCCTCCGGCAGCGCGCCTACCACCGGCATGATGACCTGCAAGGCTTGATCGTGATCGGGCGCCGCGCGGAAGTGCACCGACACCGAGTGCAACTTGTCCTCGATGACGACGCCGGCCTGATCGGCGAGCTGGTGGCGTAGCCGATCGACCCAGCCGCGGACCTGAGGGTGTGGGCGGGACACGGCGCCCCTCCGTTCGAGTCCGTGGTTGCCGAAGATGTGCGTGACGCCGATATCGGCAACCCGCGCAGAGATGTCGGCGAGCGCCCGCCCGGAGATGATCGCGACCGGAAAATGTCTGGCCACCACCATCAGGAGCTGCCTCGTCGAATCGGGCAGTACCGCCTGCGCCGGCGTTGGAGCGATCGGCGACAAGGTGCCGTCGTAGTCGAACGCGAGAAGAACACGGCTGCGCGCAAACGTCCGAAGGACTGAGATGTGTTGGGGGTCCAGAATCGAACAGGTCACACCGGCATGTCCTCCCATCTGCGGACCGAGTAGTGCAACGGCTTCGACCAGAGGCTCTCGAGCCCCTCGAGAATATCGGACGCCCATCCGAAGACATTGCGTCCGGCCACCACGCGTCGCATGGCGCGCATCCGCGCGCGGCGTTCGTCCAGAGGCATGTCGATCGCCTGCAGCAGGGCGTCGGCGAAACCGTCCACGTCGTACGGGTTGATGATCACCGCGTCGCGGAGCTCCTGGGCGGCGCCTGCCAGGCGGCTGAGTACCAGTACGCCGTCATCGTCGTCGCGCGCGGAAACGAACTCCTTTGCGACCAGATTCATGCCGTCGTGAAGCGAGCTGACGATACAGAAGTCGGCGAGGCGATAGAGTGCGACGAGACTGGTGATCGTGAGCGCCTTGGTGTGGTAGTGAACCGCCGGCGCGCCGCCCGGCACCCGATGACGCGCGTTGATCGCGGCGATGCGCCGGCCGATCTCGGCTTCGATCGCCGAGTAGCTCTCGATCTCCGACCGCGACGGCACGCCAATCTGGACGAAGGTCAGCTTCCCGCGCAGCGCCGGCCGACGCATGAGCAGCGCATCGAGCGCGTCCAGCCGCTCGGGGATGCCTTTCGTGTAGTCGAGGCGATCGACGCCGATGCCGATGATCTCCGCCGACAGCTTGAACAGGCGCGCGAGCCGGCTCTGTTCGGCCGCGAGTGACGGCTCGGCAGCGATCGCCTGAATGCGGTCGTAGTCCACTCCGATCGGCACGGATACCACGGTTGTATTCCGATCCTGAAACCGCACGCGCGACAGCTCGTGCTCGACCTCGACGTCGAGCTCTTCTTCGACGGCGAGGAGGAAGTTCCGGCGATCGCGCTCGAGCTGAAAGGCGAGCAGATCGTTGGCCAGGAGCCCGGTCAGGATCTCTCGCGCCCACGGACAGATCCGGAATCGATCGGGGTAGGGCCACGGGATGTGCCAGAAGAGCGCCGTTCGCGCCTGCGGAAGCCGCGCGCGCAGCGCGGGCGCGACCAGGGCGAGGTGATAGTCCTGGATGAAGATGGGCGTGTTCGTCGTGCCGACTTCTTCGCTGACCGCCGCCGCGAACCGTGAGTTGATGTCGCGATATGCGGCCCAGTCCTCGGTGCGGAACTGCGGCCGCACGTCCACGAGATGGCAGAGCGGCCACAACCCTTCGTTCGCAAACCCGTTGTAGTACGCCGAGAACGTCGGCTCCTCGAGCCAGAGCCGGCGCAGCTCGTACGACGGGGTTTCCGGAGGGACGCGGACCCTGTCCGACTCGTCGACGACGCGCCGATCGGCCGGCCCGGCGCCGTGCGCGACCCAGACGCCGTTGCGTTCCCGCATCAGCGCATCGAGTGCGACGGCGACGCCGCCCGTTGCTGCGGTTGCGACGATGCGGCCACGATCGTCCTGCTTGTGCAGATAGGGCTCGCGGTTGGACACGACGACGAGAGGGCGTCGCGGAGGCGCGGCCAGATCGCCGCCGCGATAGAGCCCCCACCGGAACAGCAGCGGACCGAGCAGCTCGTGGATCGCGATGAACGCGACCAGCAGCACCTGGATGCGTGGTCCCCACTCCACGAACTCCGACGCGACGAGCGCCGCGAACCCGAGCGTGATGCCGGCCTGAGAGACGAGACCCGTCCAGATGTAACGGCCGATCGTGTCGTCGATCTCCGACGAGCGCACGCCCACGGCGGTGCCCAGCCAGATGAAAAACAGCCGGACGCCGGACAACGCGATCACGAGGATGCCGCTCTCGACGAGCACGTCGAGACGGAGCGACGTCCCTACCGCCACGAAGAAGATCACGAGGACCGGCAGCGCCGCCCCCTGCACGGCGGTCTTGAGCGCGTCGCCCTGTGCGAGCGAAAGGTTTTCGATGACGAGGCCGGCGGCCACCGCCGCCAGCAACGGCTCGAACTGCTGCGTGCTGCCAACCTGACTCAGCACCGCACAAACAGCGATCACCACCAGCGCGATCTCGCGACCGACATAGCGGAGATACAGCGCGAACAGCGCGCCAACCAGAACACCGAAGGCGACCGCGCCGCCAATTTCCCAGGTGAAGCGGGCCAGCACGCCGACGCCATCGCTGGTCGTCGCGCCCACGGCGACGCGCGCCAGCAGCATGGCAAGCGAGAACAGCACCAGGATCACGAGATCGGCCAGCACGACGACCGTGAGCACCGTCTCGCTCAGGCGCCCTCGCGCGCCGGTCTCGGTCGTGACCGCCGCCGTCATCGTCGGCGAGAAGCTCACGGTGATCAGGACCAGGAGGGTGACGATGGCGATGCGCTCGAAGCCGGTCGCATCGGGGGCGATCGGCAGCCACGGCCAGGCGATCCAGACGACCGCGCCGATTCCCGCCATGGCGACCACGAGCGTCGTCGCCGTGAGCCGGGCGATCGCCTTGAACTGCTGGCCGAGGCGCTCGAAGTTGAGTGTGAGCCCTGCGATCAGCGCGATCAGGGTCGTGGCGATGCCGGTCACGAAGTGCAGTTGAACCGCCATCGTCTCGGTGATCACGTCGGCGACGTTGGGCCCGATCAGAATCCCGAACAGAATGTAGCCGCTGAGGCGCGGCAGCCGGAAGCGCCGCAGCACGTCGCCGGCGATCCAGGCTCCCAGCAGCGTGAACCCGATCGCGAGCGCGGCGCCGGCGGTTCCCGCCGCGACAGGACCTCCGATGGCGCGGACCCACAGTACGGCCGCAACCGCGAGGCCGAGCGCCGCGAGCTGCTTCAATCCTGCGTCTCCATCGGCCGCCACAGCGCTGCCAGCAGCTGCGAGCCAATGCTGCCGAGCACCGCCGCGGCCAGAATCGATGTCGCCGACGGATCCATCGACGCGGCATCGAGGGCGAACGCGATGCCGAAGACGCCCGGGGGCAGGAGTGTTGGACCCACGCTCTCTGGAATCGGCACGCCTGGAACACGGCGGGCCAGCCATCCGCCAAGCAGCTTGCCCGCGACCCGCAGCAGCAGGTAAGCGGCCGCGAGGATCAGAATCCACACGGTTATCGTCATCCGGGCGCCGGCTGCCAGCAGCATGAGGACCACCAGCGGGTGGCGGATGTACCCGACGTCACGCTCGATGCAGTCACGCACCACGCCGCCGATCGATCCCCAGAAGAGCCCAGCGAGCAGACCGATCGCGAGCGCAGACAGCGAGAGGTAGTCGGCGATGCCCGCAATCAGGAGCAGCGCGGCGATCGAGAACACGCGCTGTTCGGTGCTGGGCGAGCTGTCTCCCAGGAGCAGCCATGCGGCGGCCGAGATCACGAGCGTCAGAATGACTGCTTGAATCACGAAACCGGCGAACGACACAGGTGAGAGCGCGTGCGGGAAGGCGATCACGAGCGCGCCGATCACCGTCGGAAACATCGCGTCCAGGTCACGCATCCGAATGGGTGGCGGACGAAGGCGATCGGGATCGACGTCGGGCAGCGTCGCGGACATCGAGGCGCATACACCAGCAATGACAGCAATGATCCATACCGACGACTCGTCGAAGTCGGGCGACGCCGGCATGATCAGCCAGATGCCGGTAGCGACCAGCACACCGGTCAAGAGCGATTCGAGGCTCGCCTTCTTCAGCAGGGACCACCGATCGGGAGCCGCCGGTCGAGTGAACTCGAGCCCGGCAAGGATGCCGAGGGCCGCCACGGCGACGGGAATGACCGGATCGATCACCGCCAGCACGCCGGGGGTCAATACGGCGAGCCCTTCCGGTCCGAGCACGACGCCCAGGAGGAGGATGAGGACGACGGGGACGGCGCCGGTTGACCAGCTGAGCCCGAATCGCACGTGCCACGCCGCCGGCGCATGCGGAATCGAGGCGCCCGGCCGGAGTGCCTGCACCTCGACCTCGCCCGACTGAACGTCCGGTTCGATGACCTCGGAGCGCACCGATTCCGTCATCACTTCACCAGCCCGACGACGAGATGGGTCCGCCCTCTCGTGATGGCGAGCATCATGGCGTCACCGGGTCGGATCGATTTGAAGGCCTCGCCAATCTCCTCGGTCGTGGGCGCCGTGATCTCGCCGGCGAGCGTGATGATGTCTCCATCCTGCAGACGCGCGAGGCTGGCCGCCGAGCGTGGTTCGACGCCCATCACGGCCACGCCGACGCCGGGCACGTCGCGCATCCGCAGACCGAGCGCCGCGGTCTCGGTCGAGGGCGTGATTTCCGGCAGAGTGAGATTGACAGTCGTGACGCTGCCGCGACGGCGCACACGAAGCGTCGCGCTCCCCGTTGGCAATCGGCTGCTTGCGACTTCCCAGTCTCGTGTGTGCGCGATTGGCCGGGCGTTGAGGGATTCGACGACGTCTCCGACATTCACGAGGCCGCCGGCGGGCCCGCGCGGGTCCACCCACGCAACGACGACACCCTGGTTCGCTCCGGTGGCTCTGGCGAGCGCCGGGGTCAGCGGCCGGACCTCTATGCGCATGTCGGCTGCCGGCGCGCGCGAAGGATCGCGAATGCGCTTTGCCTCCGCCGTCACGATGTCCCATGGAATCACCACGAGTCCGGTGGGCTCGCGCACGACGAGACCGGCGATCTCTCCGGCAGTGGTGAAGACGAAGGACGATGGCGAGAGATCTGTGCCTTCGGGAATCGACCAGACCGGACCAGCCCACGCCGCGCTGCTGCTCTCGTGCAGCGAACCGACCAGCACAGGTCGCAAGGACACACCGGCCGGCGTCCCTACCGTTGCCATCAGGTAGCGCGGCGTGTCGAGCGAGGGCGGCATCCACTGAGGTGTCTCGATCGCCGGGGCCCCTCCCGGCGCGCGAATGACCGCAAGACCGGTCACCGGATCGAACGCGAGGAGGTCTTTCTCGTTCGCGATTCGGTCGGCGCTGCGGAGCAGCATGACGGCGGCTCCGCTTTCGAGCCGCATGGCGGTGAGATATCTGGGCTCCGATGCAATCGACTCGTCCGTCCCCGAGACGGGAATGGCCATCCACGCGCTCGAGAGTCTCGCCTGAAGATCGGCGATTTCTCCGGCGAGGTTCGCGAAACGAGGCGCCGCCGATAGTTGTGAGAGCAGCGATGGAATCGGGATGTTGGCGCTGGGCGCCTGGCCGGGGAATCGAATTCGCGCCAGGACCCAGAGGGCGACGAGCGCGACGAGCGCTGCAATGAGCAACTGGCGCGTCTCGCGCGACACACGGCTGCGTAAGGTATTTGAGCTCATCAGGGACAGCGTCAGCACCAGCACGGGACCACTAGTGTGGCACCCTCGGTTGCCACAACAGTCGAGCTTACGTGGCGCCTGCCTTGACCGCGGATCCCGAAACGCGGTACACGCACGTGGACGGGCCCGCGTCGGCCCGGCGATTCAAGGGAGAGACCGATAATGCGCCGTTTACCCGTACTCGTTCTATTAATCAGCTGTGTAACTCTGCCACTCTACGCCCAGACCCCCGAAGGCTGGAAGATGCGGGTCGATCGCAGCCAGAGCGCCCAGGATCCTGATGACCGGCCAGACCTTACGTTCACAGCCAAAGGCAAGGGGTTTCACGTCAAGGGCGGTCCAGCCGGGACTTTCTGGAACGCACGCAATAACGCTGCCGGTAACTACACGCTGAAGGCCACGTTCAATCTCAACGAACCCAGCAGTCACACGAATTATTACGGCCTGGTGTTCGGCGGAGCGCAATTGGAGGGCGCCAACCAGGCCTACACGTACTTCGTCGTCGCGCAGGACGGGTCGTATCTCATTCGGCAACGAACCGGCGACGCCACGAAGGATGTGGCGCGCTCGAAGCACGAAGCGGTCAGACGTCCCGACCAGTCAGGGCGCTCCTCCAACGCGCTCGAGGTGCGCGTGACGGGCGACACGGTGTCGTATCTCGTCAACGGAACGGTCGTGCACAGCACACCCAAGGCGGGCACCGCCACGGATGGAATCGTCGGCTTCCGCGTCAATCATCAGCTCGATGTGGCGGTCGAAGGATTCGAGGTGCAGCGTTCGTAGCTTGCGCCCGGCGCTGGAGAGAACGCCGCGCGTTCGCGGACGACGCTACTGGCGGTGTCGCTGCGCGGCGGGTCTGCTGGCATGCGTGATGGCAGGCGGGTCCGGCAGCCCGCCTCTCCACGCCGCCGCGGAAGACTGGCCGCAGTTCCGCGGACCGACGGGGCAGGGACATTCAAGCGAGTCGGGGCTTCCCATCGAGTGGAGCGAGAGCCGGAACGTCCTGTGGAAGGTGCCGCTCGCCGGTGGGTGGTCCTCGCCAGTCGTCGCGGGCGGCCGTGTCTGGGTGACTGCGGTCCATGCGACACGGACATCGAGAGGCGAGGAGAGGCACGTCTCGCTTCGCGTGATCGGGCTCGACGCCGCGTCGGGGCGCGAGATCGTCAACACCGAGGTGTTCAGCATCCAGAGCCCGGGCACCATCAACATCAAGAACAGTCGCGCGTCGCCGACGCCCATCGTCGATGGCGATCGCATCTACGTGCATTTCGGATCCGACGGCACCGCTGCTCTGAACACGGAAGGCAAGGTGCTCTGGTCCACGCGCCTCCGCTACGACGCCCAGCACGGCAACGGCGGGTCGCCCGTCCTCTATCGCGATCTCCTCATCGTCAACTGCGACGGGTGGGGGGAAGAGGCGTATGTCGTGGCGCTCGACACGCAGACGGGTCAGGTACGGTGGCGCACGTCGAGGCGCAGACCGTGGAGCCAGGCGTATACGACGCCGCTGGTGATCCGGGTCGGTGAGGAAGACCAGCTCGTGTCGGTGGGCGCCTACAGGACCGTCGCATACGAGCCACTGACGGGTAAGGAGATCTGGCGCGTGAGCTACGGCGAAGGGTTCTCCAACGTGCCTCGCCCGGTGTTCGGACACGGTCTCGTCTTCATCGCGACCGGGTTTCAGGAACCGTCACTGATGGCGGTTCGCGTGGGCGGGCGCGGCGACGTGACCCGCACGCACGTGGCGTGGACGGTGACGCGCGGCGCGCCGTACACACCATCGCCGCTGCTCGTCGGCGACGAGTTGTACTACGTGAGCGATACCGGCGTCTTGACGTGTGTCGATGCACGGTCGGGACAGGTGTTATGGCAGCAGCGACTCGGTGGCAACTATTCCGCCTCGCCCGTTTTGGCCGACGGCCGCGTGTATGTGCTCAGCGAGGAAGGGATGACGACCGTGTTTGCGCCGGGGAAGGTGTTCAACCGGCTGGCGACGAGTCGTCTCGACGGCACCACGCTGGCGTCGATCGCCGTCTCCGATCGGTCGCTGTATATCCGGAGCGACACGCACCTCTATCGAATCGCGGCGCGTTCCGAGTAGTCGTGGGGTATAGGGCTCAAAGCTCAGGACTCAAGACTCAACACTTCCGATTCAACACTACGGGCGCAACAACGGATGCAGCGCCGCAACCCGGTGCATGTATCCGCCCGCGCTCGCGTATCGCTCGGCGGCCGCCGCCTTCAGGTGAGTGAGTGCCTCGGTCTTCTTCCCAGTGGCTTCGTAGTACAGCCCGACATACAGTTCGGCGTAGAAACGCGCAGAGATCGATTGCCCTGCCGCGGCCAGCACGGCATCGGGCGACATCGTCCCCTTGAACATCTCGTAGACCTCGCGCATCGGTGACCGCTGATCGGGACCGACCGGGAGCAGCGCCGCGCGCGCCTTCTGCGGCGACTCGGCGTGCGAGACACAGAGGAAGTGCCACGCCGGGTTCTCGACGTCGTTCGGGTTGACCGTTCGATGAGACTCGAATTGCTTGCGGCAGTCGTCGTAACGTCCGACGTAGTAGAGCGCGATTCCTCGTTGCCAGAGTTGCGGCGCCGCATCGGGGGCGAGTGCGGCCACACGATCGAAGCCGACGACCGACTCGCTGACCCGCCCGGCGAGGAAATCGTCGATCGCGCGGTCGAGCAGCGCGCGCGGACTGTCCGCCGCGCGCTGCAGCGGCGGCACTGCCGCCAGCGACAGGATCGACAGGAGCACGAGAACGCTTCTCATTTGCGCAGGTCCAGGGAAATCAGCGTGTTTTCGTTGCGAACGTACAGCATTCCGTCCGCGAGCGCCGGGTACGGTCTCACCACGCCCTGAAGAACCTGTGCGCGTGCGAGCGGCCGGAACGACTGTGGCGATGCGGGGGCGAGCACGAGCTCACCGCCTTCGCGCATGATCACGAGCCGATCGCCTGCGATGAGCACGCTGCCGGCGCGGAACTGCTCCTGGCTCCATTTGACGGTTCCGGTCTGGAACTCCACCGCTCGAAAGCTCGGGCCGAATTCCTGCCGTCCGTGAAATCCGTACAAATGGCCGTTGTAAAAAACACTCGTGGCGTAATGATTGGACAGGGCGTCGTCGGACGTCCACACGTCGACGAGCTGCGACCCGTTCACCCGAAGCACGCCCGCTCCCGGCCCGTACTGCGCCGACACGAAGATCTGATCGCCAACGACGATCGGGGTGGCGGCATTGACCGACGCCGCCAGCCGGGCGCGCCATCGGCGCTGGAACTGGATCGCGCCCGAGGCGGGGTCGAGCCCGACGAGATTATCTCGTGTGAGGAAGACGCCAAGCCGTCGCCCGGCGATCGACGCCGCGACCCCGGACGAATAGCTGGCGTCATCGTCAGTGGCGGTCCACAGCACCTTGCCGGTCTTCGCCTCGAAGGCGACGATGCCCGCTTTGTCGCCGCCGATGTTGGCGAGGACCCGGCCCCCTTCGACGAGCGGTGATCCGGCCGCACCGAAAAAGCCTTTCGGCACGCCGAAGCGTTTCATGGTGTCCTCGCTCCAGAGGCGAGTGCCCTTGGCGAGATCCACGGCGTGCAGCTGTCCTTCAGCGCCGAAGGTGTAGATCACACCATCGGCCACCACCGGCACAGCGCGTGGTCCTTCGTCGAAGCCGAAGTCGTCGCGGTACGTCGTGCGATAGGCGTAGCGCCACACCGAGTTGCCGGTTGCGGCGTCGAGCGACTCCAGCACCTCTTCGCCGCCGACGCGATGAAACAGGATGACGCGGTTGCCGGCAACGGCGGGGCCGGCGAAGCCCTGGCCGATCTGCTTGCGCCATGCCACTCTCGGACCGCCGGCGCCCCACGTCTCCGCGAGCGCTGGTCCGGCATAGACGCCGTTGCGGGTCGGGCCGAGGAACTGCGGCCAATCCGTCGCGGTGTCGGCGACGGCCGACGACAGGGCCACTGCAACGGCGACCCCCACGAGCGGTGCATGGCGTGGAAGGCTCACGCGATCAGCGCACCGCAAACCCTTCACGCGGGTTGTATTTCTTGCCGTCGGCTCTCACTGCGGATTCCCAGATCGCGGCCGGCCGGCCGTCTTTCATGGGGCGACCGGTGATCGTGACTCTGGTTCCGACCGGAAACTCGCTCGGGCGGATACCGGCGCGCTGCAGCGTGCTCGGTCCTTCAGCCTCGAACCCCCACGTCGTGACCTTGCCGCTCTTGTCGGTGACGTCGACCAGCAGCCAGGAGTGCGGATTGGTGAACTGAAACTCCTTGACGACCCCTTCGACAGTGATGGTCTTCTGCTCTTCGAACATCGCCGCCGAATGATGTGCGAGCAGCGACGCGGAGCCTGCGGCCATCACACCGCTCAGCACCACACCGCGAAACATGACAATCGCTCTCACGGCTTGCCTCCTTTCTTGTCGTCGCTTCCGGTAAAGGTGAAGTCCTGGAACTGTGTCGATCCGTCCTGAGTCTGGAATACCGTGTTGTTCTGGTTCTCACCGCAGTGCCAATATCGGATGCGGAGGCTCTTGTCCGGGTCGTCCAGCTTCAGGTACGACTGCCGTGTGAACCATGGCTCGGCGAGTGCGGGCGGATCGTAGACCCACACATCCGCACGCAGTGTCCTGTCGTCGGCCTTGTACCAGATTTCCACGGTCTCCACCTGGTCGGTGTAATCCGGATGCGATCGCTGATAGATACCGGAGCGGAGCTGGTTCGTGTGCACCACCAGCCGGTCGCCATCCCAGAAGCCGATCGAGTCGCCGTTGTAGAGCGGATAACGGTCCGCGGCAGGGGGATGGTCCCGGCCATCGGTGTAGATGCGGCGGATGTCGTTGACCATTTCGTTCACCAGCCACGTTTGATCGGGCGTGACGATGAACTCACGCAGGAACGGCTCGGTCAGCCAGCGCGGGTGACCGGGCGGCGCGCACGTGGAGATCGGATCCCACTCGATTCCCTGCTTCACGCCCTCGATGCGTTTGCGCATTCGTTCCTCGTACTCGGGCGTCAGCTTGGCGGTTGTCGCCGCGCCTTCCGGCTGATCGGGGTCGAAAGCGAAGCCGGCCACCGGCCGGCGCGTATAGACGCCGCTCCAATCGGGGAGGCTGTTCCAACTCAGGCGCTGCCCGCCCTTCGCTTGATCGCGAAGAGCCTGGTAGAGCTGCGCGGCAGTCGCGTGCTGGCGGCCGAGCGCGATGTTCTCCTCCCTGCTGCGTTCCGGCAATTGCGAGCGGGTGGGGCTCGAGGCGGGCGCGTTCGCGGTCGTACACGAGATCGCGAACGTTGCCAGCACGAGCATCAGTGGCGCAGTCATCACGGTTTGTGATCGCTTGATCATCGTCGATCCTCCGGCCGGGGCGGCCGTGCAGGGAGGCTACCGCGGAGGGCGCGCAGGGTCAATGGCTGGCCTTGGGACCGCGACGAGAGCAGAAAACGGCGCCATCGCGGCGCGACATTTGCGTCATCGCGCCTGCATGCCGAACCAGAAGACACTCGAACGCGCCCGGCGCGCAAAACGCGCGGGCCGGGCACCGTCCACGCAAGCCGGTGAATTCGTGCGCGAAGAGATCGAACACGTTCGGGAGGGCAAACATGGCGCGCGTTCGACCAAACAGGCGATCGCGATTGGCTTGTCGAAGGCGCGCAGGTCCGGGGTGAGCCTTCCGCCGCCGAAGCCCGGAACGACATCCTCTCGCACCAGGCGCGCCGCCGAACGCGACCTGAGCCGGGCTCGCACCCGCCGCAGAAAGACGACGTCGTCATCGCGCTCGCGCGCGGCGACGCGTGCGTTGCAGCGCGAAGGCCGCTCCGCCGCATCGAAGCGACAACTCTCGCAGCAGGCGCGTCGAGCGGCACGCAAGCGTTCGCCCGCCGCGCGCAAGGCCTCGGCACGCCGTGCGTCGCGAACGAAGAGGCGCAACGCGAAGACGCTCTAGCCTTCGACCTCTGGCGCGGCACGGGACGTGCTACCTATCTCGGCCGTGCAGCCTGCAGCAGAGCGTCGGATTCTGACGATCGCGCTGTGCGTCCTCGCTGTCGTCGCAGTGCTCTTCTTTCTGCGCACGGCCAAAGATCTGCTCGTGCCGATCGCGCTGGCACTGCTCGTCAGCTTCGCGCTCGAGCCCGTCGTCGGCTGGTTCGAGCGACACAGTGTGCCGCGACTCGTCGGCGCCCCGGCAGTCGTGCTGCTGGTCCTCTCGCTTGCCGCGGCCGCCACGTACTCGTTGATCGACGATGCGGTGGAGGTGGTCGAGTCGCTGCCGAACGCAGCACGGCAGGCCCGGGAGATCGTGACCACTCACATCGGACGGAGCGCCGGCGCAGTGGAGCGAGCCGCGGCGGAGCTCGAAAGATTTCCTGGAGGGAAATCGGCGTCGCCCGCGGTCGCGATCGACGGCGGCAGCATGGTGGAACGTGTGGTGGGCGCCTTCTTCGCCGCCGCCGGTGAAGCCGTCGTCATCGTCTTCCTCGTGTTGTTCCTGCTGCTGCTTCGAAACAGGACGCGCGCCGCCATACTCGAATTCGCGGGGACCGACGGCGAGCGGCGACGAATCACCGCACGCGTGATGAGCGACATCGAAGCGCAGATCCAGCAGTATCTGATGGTGCTGGTGCTCACAGGCGTCATCGTCGGCGTGGCGACCTGGGGCGCGCTCAAGTGGCTCGGCGTGGCGCACGCCGCCGTGTGGGGAATTCTGGCCGGCGCCTTCAACTCCATCCCATACTTCGGCCCTGTGATCGTGTCGGGCGGACTGTTCGTGGTCGGTCTGGTTCAGGGGGGCGATCTGGCCCAGGCGTTGCTAATGTCGGGCATCACGCTGACGATTACGTCGCTCGAAGGATGGCTGCTCACGCCGGTGCTGATGGGGAAGGTCGAGAACATGAACGCGCTGACGGTGTTCATCGGTCTCATGTTGTGGACGTGGTTGTGGGGAGCCTGGGGTACCTTGCTGGCAGTGCCGATGCTTGTCATCGTCAAGTCGATGGCGGATCACGTTCCGGCTCTGTCGCGGGTCGGGCGGTTGATGGCCCCATGAGTTCTGCCGATTGAAAACAATGGAGCGGAATTCTCTTCATCTCGCGGCGATCGCCTGTTCGATCGGGCTGATTCTCGTGGCCATCGTTCCATGGCGCGGGTTCGACCCCAGCGGTCACTGGCACCGGATTGGGTGGGTTCCGTTTCTGTCGAGGCCGGTCCGGACAATCGATGTCGTCGGCAACTTCCTGCTCTTCGTACCACTGGGAGCCTCGATTGCCGTTCACGCACGGCGAGCGGCGGTGCTGCGAGCCTCGGGGGTTGCGTTCACCCTCTCGTTCATTGGCGAGTGGGCGCAGATTTACAGCCGTTATCGGTATCCCTCCGGCGCCGATCTCATCCTTAACGTCGCAGGTGCAGTGGCGGCCGCGTACGGAGTTGATCAGCTTCGGCGTCGCATGCGACGCCGAACCGGGTCAGTCGCCGGGACGTCCGAAGTGAGAGGTCGCGGCGTTGGGGTAACCTATAGGGTCCAAGGCGCTGCACTGTTTCATGATAGAGGCCGAGCCGGTGTTGATTGATCAAAGCATGCCGCGCGTCGCCACCGGCGTCGAAATGGACCTCGGAGATCTGGGCGTCGTCGTGCTCGACCACGACGGCCATGTCGCGTCCTCCAATGCCCGCGCCCGCGAACTGCTGTGTGCGGAGTCACAGGCCAGTCTCGAAGAACGGCTGGGCGCGGTACAGCGCCGCCTGAGCGATGTCGAAGGCGATGCGACCGGGGAGGAAGCCTCAGTGGATGTCCCCGGGGTGGGTCCTGTCGCCGTGCGCATCTGCGCCGTTGCCGGCAGCCTCGAAGGACGCGTGTTGCTCATGCGAGACGCGCGTTCCGGGCAGGGCACCGCCGATTTGCTGCAGCAGGCATCCAGGCATCGGTCCTTCTCATTTCTGTCGCGCGACTGGGCACACGATCTCAAGGGCATGTTGCACATCATCCGTATCAACGGCGCCCTGCTCGGCCGTCTGCTGGAACGTAGTGGCGTCACCATGGACGGCGCGGTGACGCGATGTCTCGATGCCATCCCTCGCGAGATCGAACGGCTCGATCGTTCGATCGACGCCATGTTCGGGCCGAAGCCAGCCGAACAGCCGGCGCTGTTCGACCTTGGCGCGACGTGCGAGCGTCTCAAGAACCTGATTGCCGCTCGCGCCACGCGTCACCGCGTGGAGGTCGTCCTCGAGTTGACCGGGGGAACCCGCGAGATCGAGGGGTTCGAGGATCAGGTGCAGAGTGCGCTGATGAACGTGATGGTGAACGCGCTCGAAGCGATGCCGGACCAGGGGCGTCTGGTCATCGGCGTGGAAGGTGATGGGCGGCATGTGACCGTTCGCGTCACCGACACGGGCGCGGGGATCCAACCTCGACCGGCCGATCGCAGCTGGCGCCCACATTTTGTCAATGACCAGAGACAGACTGGGATAGGCTTGCATGTGGCGCGTGCGATCGTCGAGTCGCACGGCGGCCA
>Ga0073934_10007648_pt1 | contig 14864 bp, 18 predicted proteins | sample LarsenN4metaG_FD_76834 | JGI IMG/M metagenome (GOLD analysis project Ga0073934, IMG submission 76834) | Hot spring sediment bacterial and archeal communities from British Columbia, Canada, to study Microbial Dark Matter (Phase II) - Larsen... ...
AGGCGCTGGACCGTTTCGCCGCGGCGATCAGGAAGAAGATGCGGACGAACCGGGAGCGCATGGAAGCGCGCGGGACCGCCGGGAAAGCATGAATCCCGCAAATCGCGCCAGACGCACGCTGACACGTCCAAGGCACCCAAATGGGGTCCGGGAGCCGAAATCGCTCTAATGCGATTCTAGGCCGGTTTACCACGGGGTTAACCTTTTTAGACTCCATAAGCGTTAACGCTTTGGTTAACCCCATGTATCCAGCAACAGGTACGAAACTGAGCCCCGAAGAGCGGAAGGCGGTCGCGGCAATGGCGAAGGAACGCAATACGACGATCAGCGCGATCGTCCGGGAAGCCGTCCAGGCGTACATCGGGATGGCCAAAGCCGGCCATGACAACGGCCTGCCGGACCTTCCCTTGGAGTCCCGCCGCCTGCTCCGTGAAGCGGCCAACAACATGGACCATCCGCTCCACGACGTCGCCTACGGCCTTCTCTACGCGCCACGCGATTTCGCCGTCGCCTATCGGTGACCCGCCGATATCATGGCCGATAACGACCGCCGCCCGTCCGCCAATACCTAAATAGTCCGTCCGACATTTACCCAACCCCGGTGATCCGGCGGCCCCCAGCCTTCCCCCACGAAGACTGGTCCTGACCCTGGCCGTCCTGATCGCCGCCCCGACCGCGTCCGCGATGATCCTGGGGGGAGTGAACGGCGCGGCCGGCGATTTCACCCTGCGCCCGCGGGCCGTCCGCACGGACCCCGTGGACATCCGCTCGGGGACCGGCTCCGTCAACGTCACGGTGTCCGACACCGCGACGCTGCCGGCCAAGGTCGCGACGTTCGACAGCCAGCCCGGCTTCGGCGCTGCGAACTGCCCCGAATTGACGTGGGACCGCTACCCCGGCTCGAACCTGTGGACGTGGAACTCGACGGACAACGCGATGGAAGTTCTCTCGCCGTCGCCCGGCGCGACGCGCGTCGACCGAGCCTGGGCGAAGGGCGGCGGCACGACCGCGTCAACCTGCACGACCGGGCCGTACGGCCCGACGACGTCCCTCACCCTGACCTTCTCCTTCAACATCCCCCGAGCCGGCGGCGACACGACGAACCTCTGGATCGGCTATGCGTCGCGCGAGGCCGGCCAGGGCGCGGCGCACGGGCCGCGATTCAACGCGAATTACGTCTCCGGCTCGACGGACGTCCGCTGGCGCGCCTGTATCACGGACAACGTCGCCGGCACGACGAACTGCGGCTCCTTCGTCACGGGGCTCGCCCGGAACACCTGGCACAGCGTCACCCTGTCGTACGACGCCGCGACGACGACCGTGACGGCGACGATCGGCTCGCAGACCTCATCGTACACCGGCACCTGGTCGACGGCGCAGGGGATCGAGGGGACGGTCATGGAGTCCTCGATCACGATCGGCCAGTACGCGCACCTGAAGGTCGACAACCTCCTCGTGCCGTCCCCCCGTCAGGGCTACTGGACCTCCGCTGGCCAGGACTGGAAGGGCGTCACACAGATGGGCCTGACGTACGCGATCCCGACGGACCGGAACGGCGCGGCGATCGGCAGTCTCGCGCCGGTCTACGCCAACTCAAGCGGGGCGAACGTCTGGGCGCGCACGACGGCGATCACGACCGGCACGTCCTTCGTCCTAGACGATTCGACCGGAACGTCGGGCTCGATGTCCGCGATCGCGCCGCCGTGGACCCTGGCCATCCGCCTGTACGACCAGGACGGGCTCGGCACGACGAAGACGACGCTGTCCGCCGTCGCCGTCACGTCGACAGTCCCGGACGAGGGCGTGCCGGGCCGGCCGCGCCCGCTCCCGCCCACGCCGGACGAGTTCGCCGCGGCGGTCCGCCAGGTCTGCAACCCCTGGGCGGTCGTCTTCATCGCGATCCTCCTGGCCATCGCGATCGCCATCCGAATCCGCCAGCGAAGGGGATTGGGTCCGACATGACGCCAAAAGCCGTCGTCCTGCTGTGTCTGCTGCTCGCCGCGCCGATCGTCCTCGTGTCCGCCGCGCCCGTGTCCGCGTCCCCCGGCACCGTCACCTTCACGTCGACGGCGGATTTCGACGCGGGGACGAAAAGCCAGCCGTCCCCGGCGGACGGGAACTATCAGGTCGAGACGAACACCGACAACCTGGGCATCGCCGCGGGCGGCTTCGAGCTGGCGTCGCTGGAGGGCGACTCCTTCACCCTGGCCGACGCGGACGCGGACACGTTCAAGTGGAACAAGTATCAGCACTTAGGGGACGGAGGGGATTCGTATTCGGTCGCCGGAGGGGAACTCCAAATGTCCTGGTCCTCCCAAGCGGGTACTGAAAGCGCATCCGTCAGTACGGGAACGGCGATCTCGGGGGACCACGACATCCGCATCAAAGTGGAAACTGTGGACGAGGGCAGTTGGTTCATGCTTCGGGATTTGGATTCGCCCACGCTCGACTACAGTAGTGCCGGGCAGGATGGCTACTTCTACGTCCGATATCCGGCATTTTTCACAGTTTACCGTGTTGTGAATGGTCTAGTGACACAAGTCGGAACGAGCACGGCAAACACGGCGGGCGCAACGTACTGGCTTAGGATCACACGTGCCACGAATACCTGGACCTTCTATTATTCAACGGATGGGTCCGTATGGACGCAGGACGAACAGGAGACGTATCTCTCTCAGCCCTCGGCCCTGTACCCCGGATTTGAAACCGAACATTCTAATTTCAATGCTGTGAGATATGACTTAGACGATTTCTATGTCGCGGCGGGCACCGTCGACTCCGGCGGCTATCGCACGTCCGGCTCCTGGACCTCCGCCACGCAGACATGGGTCGCGGAAGTTCCGCAGACCGTCACCCTGACCTATTCCGGCGTCAGCGCGGCGAACTACATCGACGCCGTCAGCATCCGAGACGCCTCCGGGAATGAGATTTGGTCGGACGGCACGGACATCACGAGCGGCACGTCCGCCGACGTCGCGATCCCGGACAACGCGAACCTCGAACAAAACTGGACCGTCCGCGTCACCCTGGCCGGCAATGGCGCAGGCACGCCGACGATCGAGTCCGTCGTCGTCACGACGGGCCCGCGCCCAGGGTCGCCCCCGAGCGATTCGGGGAGCCGCGTCCTGCGGATGCGCGCGTCCTGCACGTACATCGCGGTTGCGCTCCATTGGACCTGCGCCGACGTCACGGACTACAAAGGCTTCCAGGGCGTCCTGCGCGTCGAGTGGCGTCTCGACGGCGCTCTCGCCGCGACGTCCGCGCCGTCGGGCCGCGTCCTCATCCGCGCAGCCGGCGAGACGTGGGCGCGTCCGGGCGGGGACCATATCCTCGTCGTCACGGCGATCCTGGCCAATGGCGGCAAGCCCATGACGTCGTACATCCTGACGGCGGACAACCGCCCAGGCTGGGCCATCTTCGCGCTGATCGCCGCCCTCATCGCGGCCGCCGCGGCCCGCGGCGCGGGGTCGCGCCGGGACGGCCGCATCTTCTGGGAGTCCATTCCCTCGTCATACCGCAGCGCAATCCGCGTCGACGAGTATCCGAGGGGCTGGCGCGCGTACCGCCAGGCCGAGCCCAGGCACGACCTGCCGACCCGGTCCGTGCGCCGCGGCGACCTATGGGTCATCTATCAAGTGCGGCCGGCGACCGCCGGGGAGCAGGCGCGGACCGGGAAGAAGCGGATCGCGTACGTGCAGACGGTGCGCGAGAAGATGTAGTCGAGGGAGGGGAGACGATGCGATGGGCAAAGGTCGAAGTGCTGGCGACGCTGGGCAAGCGACTGAACATGATCGCGGAGACGGACCCGTACCGCGATGACCGACACATCTGGCGCGAGTTCATGCGCCGGACGGTCGAGATTCTGAAGCAAGAGAACGGCTTCCGCAATTCGTATCCCGTCACGGCGATCGGCCTCGAAGCGGACGATCCCCAGTACCAGGAGTTCCGCCGCGTGATCGCGCGTGCGTCCGACCGGGCGCGATGGGCCGCCTGCAACATGGCCGCGATGCTCGTCCTGCGGGGGAGGCTGCCGCGATGACGAAGGACAAGTGGACGAAGGATCAATGGATTACGGCGCTCCGGATGGCCGTGATCGCGTCGGTCCCACTCGCGTCCCTCTTTGCGACGGCCCTGGGCGCGCAGGCACAGCCTGGGGAAGCCCCCCCGTTCGACCTGCGCGTCTTCCCGTCGCAGCTGAACCGGAACGAAGTCTACCGTCTGGAGCTGTGGACGTCCCGGCCGAACATGACCTTCAACCTCGAAATCACGGGCCGCTCGGGCTTCTACCTGCAGCAGCAGGAGTCCACGGACCCGTACGGCCGCTGGGCGAAGCAGTTCAACGCCTGGTACGACGTCGGCCAGTACGAAATCCGCGCGACCGGGACGTCGGCGAACGACACCGCATCCGTCACCCTGACGATCGGCTGCGACGCCCGCTGCCAGATTGACATCCTCAACGCCTGGGGTCTATACAGCGCGAGCGCCCAGGCGGATATCGCGACGCGGTACGGGATCATCGCGATCCTGGTCATCGTCGGCCTCGAACTGCCGCGCGGCGTCGCCTTCCTCGTCCGTCAGGCGCGGGACGCCAAGCGGAGCGGCCGCCTGACGGCGAAGGAGATGGCCATCGCCCCGATCGTGATCTGGCGCGGCTTCGTGCAGCCGGGATCGCAGGCCGTCCGGCCTGATGTCAATCCGGCGATCGCCCTCGACCTCGAACGCCGCGAGCTGATGGAGCGGCTGCACGACGCGACGTCGCCGCGGTTCATGGGCTGGTCCCCTGGCCATATCGAGCATCTGCGGTCGATCTTTGCCGATCTGAGGGCGGCCTGGAAGCGGGAGGCCCAGGCGCAGGTGCCGTCGCCCCCGCCGTGGCAGCCGGAGTACGAGCGCAGGCCGGTCGACAGGGCGGCGATCGAACGGCAGGCACAGTTGCAGCTTATGATGATGAAGGAAAAGAGCCTCATGGAAAAGCTCGACCGATTCGACGACGAAGCGGCGCGCGCGATGGTGCGGACGAGGGCGCGGAAGGATTACATCATTGCTTGGCTGTCCTTCGGTCTGGGCGGCATCCCGGCGACCCTGATGGTCGCCCTGATGGCACTTGCCGAGTTCGGCGTATACGTGGACATCTTCCGCCCGCTGTGGCAGCCATGGCCGCCGGACTGGGTCAAATATCTCCTGGGCTCGACGATCTCCGCCGGGGCGACGCTCGACCTCGTGACGGCGTACGCGCGCGTGCGCAAGGCGCGGAGGCGGAAGGGGGCGGCCTGAATGTCCGCACCCTCCGGTCCGGCGTACGGTCAGGGCCGCCTGTACGACATCCTGCGGCGCGCGTACCGCGTCCGCACCTACCGACCCGCGCGCTACTATCTGGTCTGGTATTTCCTGCTGTCGATCCTGGTCACGTTCCTAGGCGGGTACAGCGCCTTCCATGCCTGGCAGCTGAACGGCTTGGCGGGATTGAGTGACGCCCTCTGGTACGCCTTCCCGACCTTTGTGTCGGGCGCGGGTCTGGCGGTCCTTTCGACGTTCTACGTCCTTCTGTCAAGCGGCTATTTTGGCGTCATCGGCGATCGCGGCATCTTCTCCCTGGGGACGCTGCCGGCGACCGCGCCGATCGTCACGAAGTCCACGTTCATCGTGTCCACGGAGTCCCAAGTCGCTATGTACGGCGAGCGGCTGCGCGGCGCGCGCATCACCCGCTACTTCGTCTGGCGATGGGGTCGGAAAGGCGGCTGCAAAGACTGGCCCGGAAAGGCCGGCGGGAAGTCCGAAGGGTACTACGCCGTCGTCGTATACACCTGGGAAGTCGCGGAGTACCGCGACCCTGTGTCGAAGAAGATCATCCGGGAAGTCCTGAAGGACAAGCCCTGCCGAACGTGCAATGGCACCGGGCTGATCGAAGTGCCGGAGCTGTCCGAGGACGACTTGAAGCGCATGGCCACAGAGTACCCCGGCCTGAAGCGCGGGAACGTGATCGACCTGCCGTACCAGGTCATGCCGGACCGCTACCTCGAAGAGCTGCCGCACGAAGTGGCGGACGCCATCCAGCACGACGAAGAGTACCGCGCGACGTCCCGAGTCGACGTCATGTACGACCTCCTGCCGCAATTCGTCGGCCTGGGCTCCGTCCTGGACCACAACGCGCAGGTCGAACTCTTCGGCCTGCAGTTCGACACGAAGTGGCTTCGGAAGACGGTCACGGACCTGAACATCGAGATCGCGCAGATCAGCCAGCTCCGCGGAGGGATCATTAGTGGAACCCCCGGCCTTACGCCCCAGGGAAGCCGCCCCCGCTGAGCCGCCGGAGCGGGTCGACGAAGGCATCCCGACGGTCGCGCCGGAGGATCGGGCGGAGGCCCAGGCCGTCGTCGAGCGAATCGAGGAACGCCCCCACGTCGGCCTGTTTCGGAAGCAGGAGGGCGGGATGCCGGGAATCTACTTCACGGCCCACATGGAGTTCCCGCAGTTCATTCAAATCCTGATGCAGCAGATCAACGACGGCTTTCATCGCGGTGACTACCTGTACCGCGTCGACATCAACGCCTACTGGCGTCTCTCCGAGAGCCTGGATATGCTGATGGCCTGGGTGTCCTCCCAGGTCGACGTGAAGAAGATCATGGCGGGCGACCGCAGCGGCTCCGTCCTGGATGCCTACTTCCGCCTCGAAGACGAAGTGGACACGAAGGGCCGCCTCGTCGCGGAGAAGGTCAACATGATCGGCGCGGCGATGCAGCTCGCAGGTCTGACGCTGAAGGAGCGGGACACCGCCTGGGAGCCCGTGCCGGCGGACCGCATGGCCTCGATCTTCACCCTGGCGGACGACATCCGCGCGCCGTCGCCCGTGGACCTGGAGAAGTACGGCGTCGCGCAGGTCGCCGCGTACTGGCGGGAGAACATGATCGACGTCGGCTTGGACATCTTCTGCGTCATCGAGACGCCCCGGAAAATCTACCCGTACGGGAGCGGCAAGTCCACGCTCGGCCTGCAGATCGGCGGCGCGACGGCCCGCGCGATCGGCGATGCCTTCGACATCCGCCGGGACGTCGTCTACCAGATGGACTTCCCGCGCCTCCAGCGGTTCTTCGAGGACCACGATCGGCGTCAGGTTCGGATGGTCGACGAGTCGAAGTTCTTCTGGTATCGCCGGACCGCGATGTCCGGGTCGCAGAAGCGCGACATGATGACCCTGTCCATGACCCGGAAGGACGAACAGGTCTGGCTTGCGTCCGCCTCGAATGTGTTCCGTCTGGACCAGGACATCTTCGAGGAAAAGGCGACCCATATCCTCCGGGTCACGGACCCCGGCCGCGTGACGGTGCGGCGGGGATGGGGCCAGGCGACGCTCTATGAGAAGGCCGACCAGGACGAAGAGGAAGACCGCTGGGGCCGCCCCGTGCTGTCCGTGAAGTGGGTCGACTTCCCATCGGGCTCCGGCCCCAAGGCCGTGTACGGCGAGTGCATCCGCTACACGAACCGCCACGCGCGGCATATCCTGGACGACGGCGTCTCGCCGCTCGACGCGCTCCTGGACGACGACCCCGAATGGCAGAGGGACCAGCTCCGCGGCTGGCTGCCAGAAGATTCGGCCGAATCCGAAGGAGATTCGGCCTGATGTCCGCGCACCCTTCAAGCCGGCCGCGCGGATTTCGTACGCAGGTCTTCTATGTTGAAACACGCGGACCCGCTGCCGGCATCGCGACGGGCGGTCGCCGGGGCGCTGAAGAAAGGGATCGTGAGCCTGGCGATCGCGGTCATGGCCCTGCTGGGTCTGTCCGCGACGGCGGCGGCCCTCCCCGTCGGGGCCGGCGCTGCTGCGAATGCGCTCGACGTCGTGGGATTCGCGGCCGGGATGCTGGCCGTCTTCCTGTTGTTCTTCCTAATCGGTCTGGTCGCCCTCCTGGTCGCCTGGAAGGGCCTGTCCATGAAGTACCGGACGATCGGCGCGATCGTCGTGACGGCCCTCTTCGCGATGGTCCTGCTCGGCGCGCTCCAGCCATCCATGGTCCCGCCGACCGGCGATGGCCAAGGCCCCGAGTACGTCCCCAAGTGGGAGATCATCCTGCAGACGACCCGCTCAACGGCTCGCGACGCGGCTTCGGAGATATTCGACAGCCAGGGCGGCACGGGCGGCGGCGGCGAGACGCCGACGGCCACGCTCTGCGCCTATGGGACCAACGCGGAAGTCGACCTGTCGAACAAGATTCTGAGGCACGCGGTCACGGTCGACGACGACGTCGCCACGTCCGCCGCGGGATTCAGCTCGCCGGACATCTGCTCCGTGGACTTCTCGTTCCGACTGCTGAACCCGCAGGACGCCAACGGCGATGGGACGATGGACGCCGTCTCGATCTTCGCCCGCGTGCGCTCCATCAGCGCAACCGTGACGGAGGACGGGAACGGTTCCTCGACCCGGCGGAACATCTTCCAGCGGGACACGACCTTCGGCTGGTACGTCGGCTGGAGCCGCGACGTCGACACGATCAACACGGACGGCCAATGGATTTCGATCGCGCCGGCCGGGGTCGACGACGCGCAGCTCGGAACGTCGTACGACTGGCAGAACCTGGGCGTCAACAGCGGTCTGGACGAGGATTACGCGACGTTCGCGTACATCCTGCGGAACTATGGGCCGTTCGGGTACACGCTGCCGGTTATCGGATACCAGTATACGATGACCGTGGACATCGGCACGCCCGCGGACTACCAGACGATCGGTGTCCTGATCTTCCTGACCGCGCGCGCCTGATCGCGCGACGTCCGCGCAAGGGTCGGACCCATGACCGCAGGGGGCGATAGCGACGCCGTTCCAGCGGAACGTCCGGATGACGTTCGACTTCCGCAGGTTCGCGAAGTTCGCGTCCGTCGTGGCCCTGGCGGTCACCTTCTTTACGTCGATCGCGATCGGCACGGAGTCGAACCCCGTGCAGGCGTACGTGCAGTTTTTGAGCGCGTCCGTCCTGGTCGCGATCATCTACTATTTGACGACGCGCGAACGGCTGAACGTCTTCGACACGGACGCCTTCCGCCTGGCCCATATCGCCCGGCCGATCCTCTTGGGACTGATGATCTCCCTGTCGATGTACGTCCTGCTGTTTGTCACCTTCCGGTTCGAGTCGGCCGGCGGCTCCTTCACGGAGAAGGTCGGCGCGGTATTCTTCTGGGCCATCCTCGTCGGCTTCACGGAGGAATTCGTCCGGTGGACGTGGCTCCAGACCCTCCCCTGGTCGATCCTGACGACGAACGCGATCTGGGTCATGCTGCACCCGCAGGTCGCGATCGTCTTCAAGGGCGGCACGCCGAACGTCTTCTTCGCGGTCTTCGCCCTGACCTTCGGCCTCCTGATGACCGCGGTCATGTGGCTGTACGAGAGCCCGATGGCTCTGGGCTTCGAGCGTTTCCTGGGGCCGGTCCTGGCCATGACCCTTCACGCTGGCTTCAACGCCCTCAACGTCCTTTGGAACGTCGAGATCGTGATCCCTGGGATCGGCTCGACGCCCTTCGACCCGATGGCCGCGCCCGTCCTCATCGCGGCCCTCCCCCCGATGATACTTCTTTGCCGCAGGGCCATGACCCCGGCGTGCCGCGCGCGCCGCGCCGGGCGAGCCCTCCGCGCGCGCAGGTGATCCCATGGCGCAGCAGAAGCTGATCGTGACCCTGGTCCTGATCGTCGTCGCGATGTCCTTCATGGTCGGCTTCCTGGTCGGATTCCCAGGCCTGCAGGCGATCACCCTGGATACGAATTCCCAGGCCGGCAGCGCCCTCGGCATCGTCGGGTCCGGCACGTACCCAGGCCCCGACGGCGAGCGGGACGAACTCCTGGATGCATCGCAATACGTGACGTCCTGGCGGTCGGACGGTCGCTCCGAGAAGATCGTCTTCCAGGGTCAGCTGGTGAAGACGGGCTCCCTGGCGTCCGTCCACGAGTACCGCTACCGCGTGTACGTCACCCGGAACGGCGTCACCTGGGACGAAATCCGCGAATCGCCGTACAGCTTCCCGAAGCCGGCTCAGCTCTCGCCGGTCACGCTGCAGTCCATCGTCCTCGAACTCACGGGCCCGATCGAGGGCGGCCTGCGGGTCGTCCTCGAAGGCCGCCTCTTCGACGCCTTCATCGAGAAGGGCTGGTACTACCTGGGACACGACCAGGCGTACCTGCGGTCCGGCATCGGGACCGTGTCCGCGCCGAAGCAGGCGCAGATCGGCGACACGGTCCAGGTGTGCGTCACGATCGGGTACGTCGCGTCGGAACTCCAGCCGACGAAGGGCTGGTATCTGTACGGTTACTCAAGCGCCCGCGACGCCGACGTCCTCCGTGTCGACCCGATCCTCCGCGCCGGCACATCCTGCTTCTCGTACAAGGTCGACCCGAAGGATTTCGGCATCACGGAAGGCTGCACCGGCAACCGCATCGAGTGGCACCTGTGGAACGAGCTGTGGGAGAGGGACTTCGCGGTCACGACGACGATCGACGTCTCGGCCTTCGCCCCGTCCCTGACGATCGACGAAGTCCAGGGCGAGCGCGTCGCCGGCAAGCCCATGACGATCGTCTTCCACGCGACGCCGAACCCGACCACGCAGATACCGATCAAGCAGATCGAAATCCTGTACGGCTTCGGCGGCATCGAGGAACGCGTCACCCTGCCGGCGAACGCGACGTCGTACACGATCAGCCCGGCGCAGGGCGGCACCCTGCACGTCGAGCTGTTCGCCGTCGACGGAGGCTGCCGTCCGTCGCCCTCCGTCCCGATCGACGTCGAGATTCGCGACCCGCGGTTCCCGCCGTCGGGTGACGTAGGGAACGTCCTCGTCTTCGTGATCGTGCTGATCCTCGTGATGATCGCGGCCGCGGTCCTGCTGTGGTCCATCCGGCCGCCCCTGCCCTGGGCCGTCCTCGTGATGGTCGCCGCCTTCATCCTGGCCCTGATCCTGGCGTCCGTCGTCGCGCCGGGGGTGATCTGATCGCCGCCCGCGTCGTGCTGCTGGTCGTCGGCATGGTCCTGGTCTTCGTCGGCCTTCTCGGACTCGTGACGCAGAGTTTCGCCCTGTCCTGTCCGCCGGGCGGCACCTACAGCGCGAAGGCGTCCGGGTATGTCCTCCGGTCCGACGGCACCGGGCTCGGGTCGGCGTCCGTCACGTTGACGGACGTCGCCGCCGGCACGAACCTGGGCTCGTCCCTCACGTCGACGTCGGGTGCGTACGCGATCCCCTTCACGGCCGGCAACGGCAAGGACTACCGTCTCACGGCGAACAAGGTCGGCTTCGAGACGACCGCCGCCGTCTTCTCGTCCGCCTGCACGAAGGAGATCGCCGGCTATCCCATGCCGATCGTCTTCACGCAGAACATCGTGATGAAGGCGGTCCCGCCCGCGACGCCCGTCGTCGCTGGCTTCACCTGGCTCTCCGACGGCCTCTTCGTGGCGTTCTCGGACGCATCCACGGGCGGGCCCGACGTCTGGGCCTGGTCCTTCGGGGACGGCTCGACGGTGCGCACGGGTAGCATCAGCACGGCCCATCAGTACGCCGCCGCCGGGACGTACAACGTCACGATGACCGCGACCCGGTCCGTGGACGGTGCGACGGACACGGACTCGGCCGCGATCTCCCTGACCGTGTCCGGCGGGACGACGAAGGGGACGTCGAACGAGCCGCCGCCTGCCGAGCCGCCGAAGGACGCCGATACGAACGTCACGGATGCGGGCGGCAACCCCGTGGACATCACGTCGCCCGGCGGCGACGCCCTCTTGCTGCCGGAGACGTCCATGGTCCTGCTATTCGTGGGCGTCGTCCTCGTCCTCGTCGCGGCCGTCGCCAGGGGGATCTGATCATGCCGCCCGCCGGCCTCGTGGCGTCCATCCTCTTCGGCACGTTCGCGTTCGGCGGCCTCTTCGCCGCCCTGACGAAGTTCGGCGTCGGCCTGGAGGCCGTCGCGGCCTTCTTCATCATCGCCGGCGTGATCGGGATCCTCGGCGCGGTCCTCCGCTCGTCCGTGATCGCCTTCGCAGCCCTCTCCGCCGCCGCCTTCTTCGGCGGCTGGCTCATCTACACGCTCGCCTACTTGGCCTGACGCTGACCAGGCGGACGGGAAACCAGGAATTCCCCTCCCTCCTACCAACCCCCGTCCGCCTTCATTCCGACGCGGGCCTCCGCCACGGCCGCCAGAACCCTCTCCCTCCCCTCTGACCCTTGCCGTCCGCCCAAGAATCTTTATCGTCCCACGGACATACAGACCCGATGACAGGCGAACGAGTTTTCAGCGTGAGCATTGTCGGAGAGAGCCCCCTGCTGATGAACCGGGTCGTCGACGTCGGCGGCTCGGAGCGGCGGGGGGAGAAGGACTCGCCCAAGAGGGAGGACGTCCTCGCGAAGGCGTACTCGAACGACGGAAAGCTGTACCAGCCCGCGATGACGATTCACCGCGCGATGATCGCGGCCGCGTCGTCGTACAAGATGCCAGGGGGCGGGCGCAAGGCCGTGACGCCTCTCATTGCGGGCGCGATCGCCTTCGAGCCGGAGGCGATCCCGCACGTCCGCCAGGAATGGGTCGTCGACTCCAGGACGGTCGTCGTCCCGGCGACGCGCGGGCGCGTGAACCGCTACCGGCCGCGGCTCGACAAGTGGGAGCTGCGGTTCAAGTTGCACCTGCTGGATGACCGCCTGGACACGGGGCTGGTCCAGCGCATCCTGGAGGACGCCGGCCGAATGATCGGCATCGGCGACTACCGTCCGCAGAAGAGCGGCCCGTACGGCCGATTCCGGGTCGCGGAGTTCAAAGCCCTGTGACCCGGCCCTGTAAGCACGGTCAGGCAAGGCGCGGCTTGGCGGGGCGGGGCGCGGCTAGGCCGGGCTTGGCGGGGCGTGGCGCGGCTGGGCGGGGCGGGGCAAGGCCGGGCATGGCTTGGCTAGGCGCGGCGAGGCATGGCTTGGCAAGGCAAGGCCCGAATCGTCCGGGCTGCGGATTTCAAAGCTCCGCAGCTCGGGCCTGTCAGCACGGAATGGCCCGGCACGGCTCGGCATGGAAGGGCTGGGCGTGGCACGGTGTGGCACGGCATGGCGCGGCTTGGCCTGGCATGGCTTGGCAAGGCAAGGACAGTCTTTCCGACCCCCTATCCAAACGGGTGAAGGGGGTCGTCTGTCCGACGACAGACGACGACCCTTACCCTGGCTGACGCCCGGCGGACGGCGGCGGACCCGAGACGTGGATGCGCTCCGGCAGAAGGGTCCAGGCGCGCCCCTCGACGTCGTAATCCCAGACCTGGAAGTAGCGCGACACGAGCCGGCCGCGCTGCACGTTCCGGAGCGCCCAGACCTGGACGCGGTAGATCGTGCGGACGTCGCCGCCCTCGTCGACCCAGTCCCACGTGGGCCAGGGCAGCGCCTCGACCTTCCGCCTCCGCGTCCGGACGTTCGCCAGGAGCCCGCGCGTCCCGCCCTCGTACTTCGCGCTCGTCACCTGCACGAAGAGGAACCCGTGCTGGGGATGCATCCCCGCAAGGTCGATGACGCCCCAGACGTCGTGTGTCAGTACGAAGAACGTACCGGGCCGCGGCTGCACGAGCTGCGGCACGGCACGATGAACAAGCCAGCCCTGCGACTCCAGGTACTCCTTCGCGATCTTCTCCGCCGTCGCGCCGCGCTTCCTCTTGGACTTGCCCTTCCCGGCCATTGTATCACCCGAAGGGCCAGAACTTGCCGCCGACCCAGACCGTCATGTGATCCAGGACGAGTCCGAACGCGAAGCCAGCCAGGAATATCAGCGCGCCGACGACCCAGCGGAAGTATCGATCGAAATCGACACCGGCGAAGAAGCCGGCCCAGTAGTCGCGGCGATCTGCGTGCGTCACGGCAGCACCTTCCGCCGAACGACCTGCCCATTGGGGATCAGCACGCGGCAGTAGCGTTCCCCGTTATCGAGCCGCGGATGGAGCGCCCACGGGAGCCCGCAATGAGGGCAGACGCTTCCGTCGGGGTCCGTCATCCCAAGCCTCCACACAAGGTCAATCTTCCTCGGCGGCGTCGACGTCGAATAGGACGACCCCTGCGTCGATCAGCTTCCGCATCTTCTCCGTCAGCTGCTCGAAGGACAGGCTCTTCCACTCGCCGCACTTCAGGCTCAGCCTGTACCGGCGTTCCTTCGGCTTCGACGGCGCGGGCGGCGGCGCAGGCTCCAGGAAGTCAGGATGGACCGTCGTTGTGTACGACCGACCGGACTTCTTCGCGAATCGGCGCAGCCGGACAAGTCCGAGGGATGAGATGCTGGCGACCGGATAGACGCGCTCGCGGTCCATGCGCGACCGTGGGAACTGCTCCCAGTAGCGATCGTTGAAGCGGACCATGTCGCCCCTCTTGAACGTCGTCATGGCCCGGCCCCCTTCTTGAGCTTCTCCCGCACGGCCGCGACCTCCTTCGCGTCGAACCAGAACCAGCGGCGGCCCCTTCGGACTTTCACAAACCCTTTGTTCCACATCCCGCGCTCGATCTCCTTGTGGACGATCTGCAGCAGCCGTCCGGTGACGACCAGGTCGTCCCAGAGGATCGACGGGATGCGCACCTTCCACATCCGCGTCCCCGTCATGTCGCCGGGAAAGGACGTACCACGATATAAGGACACGGTTCGACTAGGCCCCCCTCCGCATACCGCAGAACCCCCCGAAGGGGGATGGGGGGAGCGGAGACGGACGGACGGTCCGTCGTTCGCAATCGTGATAGCCGGACCGAAAACAACATAGTAGGTCCGACGTATACGGCCTGTGGGTCAGGACCATGTCGGAAGACCTTTTCTCAGGAGCGCCCGGCGCGATGAAGCCGGGGAAGTCAAAGACGATCCCGAAGCGTCCGGTGCCGTCCGCGCTGCGGAAGGA